>Ga0157372_10000281_pt1 | contig 56476 bp, 52 predicted proteins | sample C55metaG_FD_115307 | JGI IMG/M metagenome (GOLD analysis project Ga0157372, IMG submission 115307) | Corn rhizosphere microbial communities from Kellogg Biological Station, Michigan, USA - C5-5 metaG | ecosystem: Host-associated > Plants > Roots > Rhizosphere > Soil | place: USA: Michigan... | reverse complement strand
TGCTGCATCATCGGGGTGTGCGCGGCGGAGGGCGCGGGAGCTTCGAGCTTCATGAGGCTTCATTGTAGACGGCGCACGCGGTAGATCGCAGCGCCATGGAACCGCGCTCGTCCGCGCCGAGTCCGAACGGACGTCGGTGGCACCCGGGAAAGGCCAGGATGGGGTCGGTGTGGATGGAGTTGGTCGCGTACGCGCGGGAGCGCATCGCGGTGCCGCGCGTCCCCGCGCTGGCCGTCTTCCTCGCGGCCGCCGGCTTCCTGGTGCAGCCCCCGCTCGGAGCGGCCGATGCGGCGCTGCGCGTGGGACTCCTCGTCCTCCTGGTCGTGCAATTCCGCCTCTGGGCCGACATCGCCGATCGCGACTACGAGCGGGCCCGGCATCCCGGACGCGTGCTCACCCGCCATCGCGGGCGCGCGGGCGCCTTCCTCTTCGTGCTCGCGGTCCTCACGGCGCCCATCGTGACGCTGCTCTCGGCGCTCGACGATTCGGCGCGGCGCATCGTCGCCTATGGCGTGCTGGCGCTCGCCTTCGCCGTCGTCTACGGCAGCCGTGCGAGCAGCCATGGCCGCGTCATGCGCAAGGCCTGGCTGCTGCTGCAGTATCCGGCGTTCGTGCTGCTGGCGGTGCCGCAACCCGCGACGCCGCATGCGCTGGTGGCCGCCGCCGTCGTCTACCTCCTCGCGATGCTGCGCGACTGGGCGACCTCGACCGACGCAGCCGACCTGCGCAGCGACGCGATGCGCGCGCCCGTGCCCGAGATGTTCGAGGAGGTCGGCTGCTACACGTGCGGGTCGCGCGACGCATTGCCCTTCGCCGTGGCGGAGGACGACCTCACGGGGCGCCCGGGCCGGTTCACCTACGTGGCGTGCCGCAATTGCCGGCTTGCGTTCCTGGCGCCCCGCCTCAGGCGCGACCATGCCGAGGCCTTCTACGACCTGGAATACGCACGCCGGCGCGGGCGCGCCGATTGGGGCTGGCTCACGCCGCTCTACGAAAGCCTGCGCGAGCGCCACGAGCGCGCGAAGCGCGCGTTCATCGCGCGGCACGTCGCGTCGGCGGGCGCCACGGCCGAGCTCGACGTGCGCATCGACAACGCGCCGTTGGGCGAGGTGGCGACCGACGCGCGCTTCGATGTCATCACGATGTGGGACTTCCTCCAGCGGCAGTACGACCCGCTGCGCTCGCTCACGCTCGCGCGCGACCTGCTCGCCCCCGGCGGGCGCCTGGTCATCGAGACGCCCACGCTCGACAGCCGCACCTGGCGCCTCTTTCGCGAGCGCTGGCCGGGGCTGCAGGCGCCGCGTCACACGGTGCTCTTCTCGCGCCTCACGCTCGAGATGATGCTGGAGGCCGCCGGGCTCGAGGTCGAGTCGCACCATCCCTTCGGCACGCTGCCGCCCTACCTCTACGTGTTCGCCGGCGCCGCGTTCAAGCTGCTCAAGGGCCACGTTCCCGAAGGCGCGCGCCTGGCGCCCCTCTTCCAGCTGGGCCGCGCGCTCTTCGCGCCCTTTGCGGCCGGAGCGGGGCCGGTGCCCCTCGCCACGCAAATCGTGGTGTGCCGCGTGCGCGGGAGATGAAACCGGGGACGCACCCCGATTTCACGGCGTGAAATCGGGGTGCGTCCCCGGTTCAATGCAGCTTCACGCGCGGATGCGTCTGGCGCCGGATCATGCGCGCGAGGGTGTCGAGGGCCATGCCCCAGAAGCCGTGCAGCGCCCACACGTGCATGCGGTAGAGCGAGATGTAGAAGATCTTCGCGAGCAAGCCCTCGACGCGCAGCGTGCCGCCGGTGGCGAAGCCCATCAGCGTGCCGACGGACTGGTAGTTGCCGAGCGAGACCAGGGAGCCGAAGTCCTGGTAACGGAAGGGCTTCGGGGGACGCCCGGCCATGATGCGCTCGATCGACTTCACCAGGTGCGAGGCCTCCTGGTGCGCGGCCTGCGCGCGCGGCGGCACCCTGCGGCCTTCCTTCCACGGCGCCGCGGCGCAGTCCCCGAGCGCGAAGATCGCATCGTCGAGCGGCACTTGCAACGTCGCCCGCACGACGAGCTGGTTCAACCGGTTGGTCTCGAGGCCGAGCGTCGCGAGCACCGCCGGACAGCGGATGCCCGCGGCCCAGATGGTGAAGCGCGACGGCACCTCGTGGCCGGCGGCGGTCTTCACGGCGTCGGGCGTCACCTCGACCACCTTCTCGTTCACCAGCACGTGCACGCCGAGCTTCGCGAGCACGCGGTCGGTCTCCTGCGCCAGGTATTCCGGCAGGCCCGGCAGGATGCGGGGGCCCGCCTCGATCACGCTGATGCGGATCTGCCGCTCGGGATCGAAGTGCTCGAGCCCGAAGGCCGCGAGCACGCGCGTGGTGTTGTGCATCTCGGCCGCGAGCTCGACACCGGTGGCTCCGGCGCCCACGATCGCGAGGGGCAGCACCGCGCCGTCGTTCGCGTAGTTGGCGCGGAAGCATTCGTTCACGAGGCGGCGGTGGAAGAGGTTCGCCTGCCAAGGGTTGTCGATGGTGAACGCGAAATCGCGCACGCCCGGCGTGCCGAAGTCGTTGGACTCGCTGCCGACGGCGATCACGAGCGTGTCGTAGGGCACGCGCCGCTCCGGCAGGATCTCGCGCCCCTCGTCGTCGCGCACCGCGGCGACGACGACCTCCCGCGCGGCGCGATCGAGGGCGCAAAGCGCGCCCAGCACGAAGGTGAAGCGATGCCACATCGCCTGCGCGAGGAAGTCGAGCTGGTGGTCGTGGATGTCGATGCTGCCGGCGGCGACCTCGTGCAGCAGCGGCTTCCACAGGTGCGTGCGGCTGCGATCGACGAGCGTCACGTGCGCGCGGCCGCGCCGCGCGAGCTTGTCCCCCAGCCGTGTGGCGAGCTCGAGCCCGCCGGCCCCGCCGCCCACCACGACGATGCGATGGGGGCGCGAGGCCACGTCAGCCCTTCGCGTGCAAGGTCTTCAACATCGTGGCGAAGAGCTTGCCGTTGGAGGCGACGATGCGCCCGCTCTCGAGGTACTTCTCCTCGCCCGCGAGGTCGCCCACGAGCCCGCCCGCCTCGCGCACGAGGAGCGCGCCCGCGGCCATGTCCCAAGGCGAGAGCCCGAGCTCCCAGAAGCCGTCGTAGCGCCCGGAGGCGACATAGGCGAGGTCGAGCGCCGCGGCACCCGGGCGCCGCACGCCCGAGCAGGTCGTCATCATGTTCTTCAGCATCCGCAGGTAGTCGTCGATGTTCGAGACCTGCTTGAACGGGAAGCCCGTGCCGATGAGGGCGTTGTCGAGGCGGTCGGTCTTGCTCACGCGGATGCGGCGATCGTTGAGGAACGCGCCCGCGCCCTTGGTCGCCGTGAAGAGCTCGTTGCGGTGCGGGTCGAACACCACCGCCTGCTCCGCGACGCCGCGATGCAGCAGCGCGATCGACACGCAGTATTGCGGCAGCCCGTGCAGGAAATTGGTCGTGCCGTCGAGCGGGTCGATGCACCAGACGTACTCCGCGTTGGCGTCGCGCTCGCCGCTTTCCTCCGCGAGGTAGCCGTGCGCGGGATAAGCCTCGCGCAGCACGCCGATGATCGCGTCCTCGGCGGCGTGGTCGACCTCGGAGACGAAGTCGTTCTGGCCCTTGGCGCGGATGTGCAGCTTGTCGACATCGAACGAGGCGCGCGTGATGATGGCTGCGGCCTTGCGCGCGGCCTTGACGGCCGTGTTGAGCATCGGATGCATGGGGGGCGGGAGGCGTGCGCGCTCGTGCGCGCAATCCGCCATTTTACTATGGCGCCCGCGCGCGGCTTCCCGGCGTGCGCGCGAAGTACTCCATGAAGCGCGTGAAGTCCGGCCCGATGCGCCGCAGCTCGCGCCGGTGCACCGAGGCCAGGCGGTCGAACACCCGCTGGCCGCGCGCGGTGAGGCGGATGCCCACCTTGCGGCGGTCCGCCGCCACGCTCTCGCGCCGCACCAGCCGCTGCTCCTCGAGGCGGTCGACCATGCCCACGGCGCTGTGATGGCGCACGAGCATGTGCGCGGCGAGCTGCGTGATGGTGATCGGGTCCGGACCGCGGTGGGCGCGCACGGCGAGCAGCGCCTGGTACTGCTGCGGCGTGAGGCCCATGTCCGCCGCCGCCTTCTCGCTGAACGACAGGAATTGCCGCAGCATGTAGCGGAACGCGGCGAGCACGTCGTACTCGGCGGCACTGAGCGGCATGGTCTTCCCCAGGCAGACACGCCCATTGCACTACGCGCGCGGGGCGTTTACAACCGCGCGCGGGTTTCTACACGCCCAGGAAGCGATGCAGGACCTGGGGATTGGTGCGCATCTCGGCCGCCGGACCTTCGTGCACGATGTGCCCGTTGTTGATCAGGTACACGCGCTGCGCGAGGGCGAGGCTCGCCGCGATGTTCTGCTCCACCAGCACGATCGTCTGCCCGGCCGCGGCGAGCTCGCGGCAGGCGCGCACGAGGTCGGCCACGATGAGCGGCGCCAGTCCCTCGAACGGCTCGTCGAGCAGGACGATCTTGGGGTCCCGGATGAGCGCGCGCGCGATCGCGAGCATCTGCTGCTCGCCGCCGGAGAGGTCCGTGCCGCGGCTCGTGCGCCGCTCCTTCAGGCGCGGGAACATTTCATAGATGCGCTCGAGCGGCCAGCGCTTCTCGGCCGTGAGGCCCGCGAGGACGAGGTTCTCCTCGACGTCGAGGCTGCCGAAGACGCGCCGGTCCTCGTGCACGAGCTGCATGCCCGCGCGCGCGATGAAGTGGCTCTTGCGGCCGGCGACCTCGACGCCGTCGAGCTTGACCGAGCCCGAGCGCGGCTTCACCACGCCCATCAGGCTCTTCAGCGTCGTGCTCTTGCCGGCGCCGTTGCGGCCGAGGAGGGCCACGACCTCGTTCTTCTCGACGTGGAGGCCGACGTCGAAGAGGATGTGCGAGTCGCCGTAGTAGCTGTTGAGGGCGCTCGCCTCGAGCAGGCTCATGCGTGGGCCTCCTCGTGCATGCCGCCCAGGTAGGCCTGCTGCACCTGCGGGTTGCTCTTGATCTCGGCGGGCGTGCCCTCGGCGAGCACGCGGCCTTCCTGCAGCACCGTGATGCGCCCGGCGAGCTCGAAGAGCGCGTCCATGTCGTGGTCGATGATGATCATCGTGCGCCCGCGCGCGATCGAGCGCAGCAGCGTCACCGTCTCCACGCGCTCCTGCGGGCTCATGCCCGCGAGCGGCTCGTCGAGCAGCAGGAGGCTCGGGCTCGAGGCGAGCGCGAGGCCGACCTCGAGGCGGCGCTTCTCGCCGTAGGCGAGCTCCGCCACCGGCGTGTCGATGCGGTTGGTGAGGCGGACCAGCTCGAGCGTGCTGTCGACCTGCTGCGCGAGCCCCGCGATGCCGCCGAGGCCGCGCAGCATGTCGAGCCTGAGCTTGCCGCGCAGCGCCGCGAGCGCCGCGATGGTCACGTTCTCGCGCACGGTGAGCTTGTTGAAGAGCTGGTTCACCTGGTAGCTCTTGGTGAGGCCGAGCTGGCAGACGTCGGTCACGCTCATGCCGGTGATGTCGCGGCCGCCGAAGACGATGGTGCCGGAGGTCGGCGCCACCTCGCACGTGAGCATCTTGAAGAACGTCGTCTTGCCCGCGCCGTTGGGGCCGATGATGCCGCGCAGCTCGCCCTTCCCGACCGCGAAGTCGATGCCCGCGTTGGCGACCACGCCGCCGTAGCGCTTGGTGAGCCCGGTGGCGCGCAGGATCGGCCCGTCGACGGCGACGTTCGCGCGCGTGAAGGCCTGCTCCACGGGCCGCGCCGCCGAGGCTTCCTTCTCCTCCTCGTCGGCCTCGGCCATGCCGACGTCGGGCGCGCGCCCGTCCTCGACTGCGCGGTGGCGCAGGTGCCGGTAGAGGTCGCGCACGCCGCCGATGATGCCCTGGCGCAGGAAGCAGACGAGCAGCACGAAGACCACGCCGAGGACGAGCTTCCAGGTGGCGCCGAGCTTGAGGGTCGACTGCAGGAAGTCCTGCAGGAAGAGCCAGACGCTCGCCCCCACGAGCGGGCCGAAGAGCGTGCCGCGCCCGCCGATGGCGGTCTGCATCACGAGCTGGCCGGACGTCTCGAAGGTGAACGCGTCGGGCGGCATGAACGCCTGCAGCACGCCCAGCAGCCCGCCCGCGAACCCGGCGTAGGTCGCCGCGATCACGAAGGCCATGAGCTTGTAGCCGTGCACGTTGTGGCCGACGGCCGCGGCGCGCAGCGGATTCTCGCGGATGGCGCGGAAGATGACGCCCACCGGCGAGCGCACGATGCGCAGCCCGATCACGATGCCCACGAAGTAGCAGAAGGCGAGGAAGGGATAGAGCGACCAGCCGCTCGTGAAATTCAGGTTGACCGGGCCGAGGTGGATGCTGGGCGTGGGCACGCCCGGCAGCCCATTCTCGCCGCCGGTCCAGTGCGCGAGGGGGTTGAACTCGGTGAAGTAGAACACCTCGCCGATCGCGACCGTGATCATCGCGAAGTAGATGCCGGTGCGCCGCAGGGCGACCAGCCCGACCAGGTAGCCCACCACCGCGGCCGACACCATGCCGATCAGGAGCGCCGTGATCACGTGCGGGAAACCCGCGCGCGTGAGCAGCCACGCGGCCACCATGCCGCCGGTGCCGTAGAAGGCCGCCTGGCCGAACGACAGCAGTCCCGTGTACCCGAACAGGATGTCGAAGCCGATGCCGAAGAGTCCCCAGACCAGGATCCGGTTCACGGTGTTCGGCGCGGAGCCGAGGTACGGCAGGATGAAGGGCGCGGCGATCAGCGCGAGGGCGGTGATCGTCTCCACCAGGTAACGGCGTCCGGTCTTCATGGCTACTCGCGCCCCCGCACGCCGAGGAGGCCATGGGGCCGCACCATGAGCACCAGCGTCATCGCGGCGAAGAGCATGACGTACGAGTAGGCCGGGTCCCAGATCGAGGTGAGGCTGATGATCTCGCCGGCGACGAGCCCGCCGATCACCGCGCCCGGGAAGGAGCCCACGCCGCCGATCACCACGACCACGAACGTCTGCACCAGGATCATCTCGCCCACCTCGGGGGTGAGGGATACGACCGGCGCGTTGATGATGCCGGAGAAGCCCGCGGCCATGGCGCCGATGCCGAAGACGACCATGAAGACGCGCTGCACGTTGATGCCGAGCGAGTCCACCATCACCGCGTCCTCGATGCCGGCGCGCACGATCATGCCGAGGCGCGTGCGATAGAGCACCACGAAGAGCACGAGGAGCGCCACCGCGCAGATCCCCACGACCGCGAGGCGGTAGGTGGGATAGATCATGAATCCCAGGTTGGTGATGCCCGCGAAGATCTTCGGCGCGGGCACGGTCTGCGAGTCGCTCGTGAAGAAGTAGCGCACCGCCTCGACGAAGACGATGGCGAGGCCGAAGGTGACGAGGAGCTGGTCCTCGGGCGGCCGCGCGTAGAAGTGGCGGATCACGAGCCGCTCCATGATCACGCCCACGACCAGGAGCGCCAGCGTGCCGGCGATGACGGCCACCGTGAAGGAGCCCGTGGCCTTCCAGGCGAAGTAGCCGGCGTAGCCGCCCAGCATGAACATCGCGCCGTGCGCGAGGTTCAGCACGCCGAGCGTGCCGTAGATGATCGTGAGGCCCGAGCTGATGAGCGCGAGCAGCGCCCCCAGCGCGAGGCCGTTGAAGAACTGCGATCCGAACTGGGCCCAGGTGAGGGTCATGCAAAAATTCGGCGCCGGGGGCGGTGCAACTGCCCGCGGCGCCGATTCGCTGTGGTTGCGGTTCTAGCGCTTAAGTATAGTCGCCGAGCTTGCAGCCGAAGGCGTCGGGCGCCTGCATGAGCGGCGCGCCCGGCACGATCTCGAGCACGTTCCAGAAGTCTTCCTTGTTCTTCATCTCGGAAGGCTTCTTGCCCTGCACGATGACCACCGGGCGCACGAGCTGGTGGTCTTCCTTGCGGAAATACACCTCGCCCACGGTCGACTGGATCTTGCGGCCGGCCTCGAACGACTTGATCACGTCCGGGGGATAGAAGCTGCCTGCGTTCTCCACCGCCTCGGCCCACAGCGCGAAGGACATGTACGAGTTGTTCGCGCCCCACTCCGGGTTGTAGCCGTACTTCTTGCGGAAGGCGTCGACGAACATCTTGGCGAGCGGGAACTTGTCCTCGAGCGTCCACCAGAAGTCCGTCGCCGCGTACACGCCCTGGGTGAGCTCGGCGCCGACTTCGGGGGCGAGGAACGGGATCTGGTACGGGATCGCGAGCTTCATCTTGTCGAGGATCCCGAACTGCTTGGCCTGCTGCGTCGACAGCACCGCGTCGTGGCCCCAGTTCACGTTGATGAGCACCTCGGCGCCGGAGTTGGCGATGTTGAGCAGGTAGGACGAGAAGTCGGGCGCGCCCAGCGGCGAGACCTGGTTGGTGACCGTGGTCCAGCCCGCCTTGGCGAGCGCGTCCTGCATCGACTTGGTGACCGTGTGGCCGTAGGTGTAGTCCGGCGTCATGTACGCCGCTTTCTTGTTCTTGCCGTAGGCCTTCACGAGCACCGGCGCGATGGCCGCCGCCGCGGTCTGGCCATAGAAGTTCTGGCGGAAGCCGTAGCGCACGCAATCCTTGCCGGTGGTGTCGTTCGAGCCCGAGATGCCCGTCACGTAGAGCACCTTCTCGCGCTGCGCGAGCTTGTTGAGCGCCACCGCGACCGCGCTCGAGGTCGAGCCGGTCATGAGCATCGCGTGGTTCTCGGTGATGAAGCGCTGCTGCGCCTGCACCGCGTCGTTCGGCTTGGCGGCCGAATCGGCCACGCCGAGCTTGAGCTGCTTGCCGAGCACGCCCTTCTTCGTCTTCGGCGAGATCTTCCTGATGAGCGGGTTGCCCTCGTTGATGTGCTCGACGGCGAGCTGCCAGCCCTTGAGCTCGTCCTCGCCCTGGCGGGCGTAGGTGCCGGTCATCGGCGGCGTGGCGCCGATGAAGATCGTGTCGCCCTGCGCGCCGGCCGGCCACGTCCCGACGGCGGGATGGTTCGGTTCGGCGGCGAAGGCCTGCTGCAGCCCTGCGGGCAGCACGAGGCCGCCGGCGACGCCGATGCTGGCGCGCATGAAATCACGGCGGCCGTTGTTACCGCCCGAATTGCGATTACCCATGACATCTCCTCCGTACACGCCGGCGGGGCCGGCTCAGTTTGTCGTGACTATATCGGGATGCGATGCAAGGGACGGCGATGCACCGCGAAGCCGTCGTGGAACGCGAGGCGGATCGTACCTGCGCCCGTGGCATGGCACAACTGCCACGGCTCCGCGAGGCCGGCCGGCGGATGGATCGCGGTGCGACAGGACGTTTCGGGCAGAATCGTCGCCATGCCCGTGAACGTCCTCGACCGCGTGTGCGTGGTGCTGTCCCGCCCGAGCCATCCCGGCAACATCGGGGCCGCCGCGCGCGCGATGAAGACCATGGGGCTTGCGCAGTTGCGGCTGGTCGCTCCCGCGCGCTTTCCGGACGCGGAGGCGACGGCGCTCGCCTCGGGCGCGGTCGACGTGCTGGAATCGGCGCGCGTGCACGGGACGCTCGAGGCGGCGCTCGGCGACGTCGTGATGTCGGTGGGCTTCACGGCGCGCCCGCGCGACTTGTCCCATCGGGCGCGCTCGCTGCGGGAGGTGGTGCCGTCGGTGCTGGAGGCGACGGCCCGGGGCCGCGTCGCCCTCGTGTTCGGCAGCGAGACCTTCGGGCTCAGCAACGACGAGCTCGCGCGCTGCGGCGCGCTCGCGCACATCCCGGCGAGTCCGGCGTACTCGTCGCTCAACCTCGCCGCGGCCGTGCAGGTCGCGTGCTACGAGGTGTCGGTGGCGTCGGCTTCCTTTTCGGTTCCCGCCGAGCCCGCGCGCCATCCCGCCACCGGCGAGGAGATCGAGGCGCTCTTCGCGCATTGGGAGCGCGCGATGGTGGCGAGCGGCTTCCTCGACCCCGCGCAGCCGAAGCGGCTGATGGAGCGCATGCGCCGGCTCTTCGCTCGCGCCGGTCTCGAGCGCGCGGAGGTGCAGTTCCTGCGGGGCATGCTGGCGTCGTTCGAAAGACCGAAACCGCGGACGAAACCCGGGACGAAACCCGGGACGCAGTCGGATCTCGCGGAATGAAATCCGGGACGCAGTCGGAATTCATCGGCGAGCCTCGTGACCCTTCTGCGCGAGTCTGTCGGCGTTTTTTGGATTCGCGACACCCAACACGAGCGGCGCATCGCATGAGCGGCGCGAGTGGGTCTCTGCTTCGGAATTCCGACTGCGTCCCGGATTTCATTCCGCGAGATCCGACTGCGTCCCGGGTTTCAGTCCGCATTACTCCGCGGGCGCCGGCACGCGGCGGGGCAGCGAAAGCGCGAGCGCCAGCAGCGCCATGGCCGCGATGATCGCCGCTCCCGTCGCGAACACGTAGCGCACGCCGACCGATTCGACGATGGCGCCGCCCGTCGCGATGCCCGCGCCGATGCCGCTCACGATGAAGGTGGACGACCAGGTGAACGCCTCGGTCGCGTAGCGGGAAGGGGCGAGGCGCGAGACCAGCACCGACTGCGCGGCGATGGAAGGCGCGATGAGGCCGCCGGCCACGAAGGCGACGGCGGCGAAGAGCGGGATCGGCGTGACCACCGCGTGCAGGAAGAGCGGAATCACCATGAGCGCCATGGCGGCGGCGAACTGGCGCTCGACGCGCGCGCGGAAGTGCAGCCCGCCGTAGAGCGAGCCGCCGATGGCGCTGCCGAGCGAGTTGATGGCGAGAAGCGCGCCCGCGGCGGCCGGGACGCCGAGGGCCGTGGTGTAGGCCGGATACCCCACCTCGAGGAAGCCGAGCGCCATCGCGAGCCCGAACGTCGTCGCATAAAGCACCCACAGCCGCGGCTCGGTGAGCGGCCCCAGCAGATGGCGCTCGACTCCGGTCTCGAGGCGGAAGTAGCGCAGCGCCGGCGAGGACATGAAGACCGCGACCGCGACCACCACGGCGGCGATCGCCGTCGCGAACGCCGCCGTCGGGCTCGCGAAGGCGAGCAGCGAGCCGATGAGCGCGGGGCCCACCGTGAAGTTGAGCTCGATCGTCACGGCATCGAGCGCGAAGGCGGTGCGCCGGTCTTCCTCCCGCTCGAACATGTGGCGCCAGAGCGTGCGCGTGAGCGTGGTGATCGGCGAGGCGAAGACGCCGGCCACCACGGAGAAGCAGGCGAGCAGCACGAACGGCGCATGCATGCGCACGGCGAGCAGGATCGCCAGCAGGGCGAGCGGCTGCACGACGCTCGTCACCGCGAGCACCTTGCGCGGGCCCACGCGGTCGATCAGGCGCCCCTGGACCGGCGCCGCCGCCGCCATGGAGACGAAGTTGATGCCCGCCACCGTTCCGGCGAGCGCGAAGTTGCCCAGGCCCTCGCGCAGGAACATGAGCATCGCGAAGCCGACCATGCCGACCGGCATGCGCGCCACGAGCGCGGTCGCGAGCAGCCGGCCCACGTCGGGCCGTCGCACGAACTCGACGTATTTGCGGACGATCTGCTTCACGGGAATAGTTGATTATTTTACTCGGGAATGCGAGACTGCGTGCATGTTCTCCCGCATCCGCGAAGACATCCAGTGCGTGTTCGAGCGCGATCCCGCGGCCCGTTCGGTGTGGGAGGTGCTCACGTGCTATCCGGGCTTCCATGCCTTGCAGATGCACCGCATGTGGCACGTGTTCTGGACCGCGGGGTTTCGCTGGGTCGCGCGCTTCGGCTCGCACCTCACGCGCTGGATGACGGGGATCGAGATCCATCCCGGCGCCGCCATCGGCCGGCGCGTCTTCATCGACCACGGCATGGGTGTCGTGATCGGCGAGACCGCGGAGATCGGCGACGACTGCACGCTGTACCACGGTGTCACGCTCGGCGGCGTTTCCTGGAACAAGGGCAAGCGCCACCCGACCCTCGGCAAGGGTGTCGTGGTGGGCGCGGGCGCCAAGATCCTCGGCCCCTTCGTCGTGGGCGACGGCGCGAAGGTCGGCTCCAATTCCGTCGTCGTGAAGGCGGTGCCACCCGGCACCACGGTGGTGGGCATCCCGGCGCGCACGGTGGAGCCGGGTGCCGCGACCGCCGAAGGCCGGCGCATGGCGTTCGATGCCTATGCCGTGAGCGCGGATCTCGACGATCCCATCAACAAGGTCCTGGTCGCCCTCGGCAGCCGCACCGAGGACATCGACGAGCGTCTGCTGCTGATCCTGCGCCGCCTGGAGCAGCTCGAGCAGGAGAGCCAGCCGGAGCCGCGCCGCAAGGCGGGCTGAACCCGCTCCCGATTAGTTGATCAAATTAGTCGGGTTTTCTGCTATACTTGAGTCAATCACTCGGGATTAGCCCATGAAGCTCACGACCAAGGGCCGCTTCGCGGTCACCGCCATGCTGGACCTGGCGCTCCACGGCGCCGAGGGGCCCGTGCCGCTCGCCGGCATCAGCGAGCGGCAGAAGATTTCGCTCTCGTACCTCGAGCAGCTGTTCGGCAAGCTGCGCCGCCGCGAGCTGGTCGAGAGCGTGCGCGGCCCCGGGGGCGGCTACAATCTCGCCCGCGAAGCCGCGAAGATCACCGTGGCGGACATCATCCGCGCCGTCGACGAGCCGATCGACTCGACGCAGTGCGGCGGGCGCGAGAACTGCCACGACCATCACCGCTGCATGACCCACGAGCTGTGGGCGGAGCTGAACAGCACGGTCGCGGGATTCCTCGCGGGCGTGAAGCTGTCCGACCTCGTGGAGAAGCAGCGCACCAAGCGCATTTCCGTGGTTCGCGGGAAGTCGCGCGAATCCCAAACCGTATCGGCCTGACCATGACGATCGACCACGACATCAAGCCCGTCCAGACGGCGACCGCGGCGCGCGAAGCGCCGTCGGCGCGCAAGCCCATCTACCTCGACTACTCCGCGACCACTCCGGTGGACCCGCGCGTGGTCGAGAAGATGATCCCGTGGCTCACGCACCAGTTCGGCAATCCCGCCTCCCGTTCGCACGCGTACGGCTGGGAAGCGGAGGAAGCGGTCGAGAACGCGCGCTCCGAGGTCGCGAAGCTCGTGAACTGCGACCCGAAGGAGATCGTGTGGACGTCGGGCGCCACCGAATCGGACAACCTCGCGATCAAGGGTGCCGCGCACTTCTACAAGACGAAGGGCAAGCACCTCATCACCATGAAGACCGAGCACAAGGCCGTGCTCGATCCCATGCGCGAGCTCGAGCGCGAGGGCTTCGAGGTGACCTATCTCGATCCGCGGCCCGACGGCCTGGTCGACCTCGAGAAGTTCAAGGCGGCGCTGCGGCCGGACACGATCGTCGTGTCGATCATGCTCGTGAACAACGAGATCGGCGTGATCCAGCCCGTCGAGCAGATCGGCGAGATCACGCGCGCCAAGGGCATCATCTTCCACGTGGACGCCGCCCAGGCCACGGGCAAGGTCGCGATCGACCTGCAGAAGCTGAAGGTCGACCTCATGAGCTTCAGCGCGCACAAGACGTACGGCCCGAAGGGCATCGGCGCGCTCTACGTGCGGCGCAAGCCGCGCGTGCGCCTGGAAGCGCAGATGCATGGCGGCGGCCACGAGAAGGGCCTGCGCTCGGGCACGCTCCCCACGCACCAGATCGTCGGCATGGGAGAGGCCTTCCGCCTCGCGCGCCTCGAGATGGCGACCGAGAACGAGCGCATCCGCATGCTGCGCGACAAGCTGCTCGCCGGCATCCACGACCTCGAGGAGGTCTACGTGAACGGCGACCTCGAGCATCGCGTGCCGCACAACCTCAACGTGAGCTTCAACTTCGTCGAGGGCGAATCGCTCATCATGGCGATGAAGGAGCTCGCGGTGTCGTCGGGGTCGGCGTGCACGTCCGCCTCGCTCGAGCCTTCGTACGTGCTGCGCGCGCTGGGCCGCAACGACGAGCTCGCGCACAGCTCCATCCGCTTCACCCTCGGGCGCTTCACGACGCTCGAGGACATCGATTTCGCGGTGCGGCTCATCAAGGAGCGCATCGGAAAACTCAGGGACATGAGCCCGCTGTGGGAGATGCACAAGGAAGGCATCGACCTCAACACGGTGCAGTGGGCTGCGCACTAGGAGAGAGCAATGGCTTACAGCGACAAGGTCATCGACCACTACGAGAATCCCCGCAACGTCGGCTCGTTCGCGAAGGACGAGGAAGGTGTCGCCACCGGCATGGTGGGCGCCCCCGCGTGCGGCGACGTGATGAAGCTGCAGATCAAGGTGAACAAGGATGGCGTGATCGAGGATGCGCGCTTCAAGACCTACGGCTGCGGGAGCGCGATCGCGTCCTCGTCGCTCGTGACCGAATGGGTCAAGGGCAAGACGGTCGACGAGGCCGCCTCGATCAAGAACACGCAGATCGCCGAGGAGCTCGCGCTCCCGCCGGTCAAGATCCACTGCTCGATCCTCGCCGAGGATGCGATCAAGGCGGCGATCGCCGACTACAAGAAGAAGTACCCGGTGACCGATCACCGGGAGGAGGCTTCCTTGCGCGCGGTCCGGGATCAACAGGAGGCGGCGGACTGACATGGCGGTGACCCTGACCGATCGCGCGGCCGAGCACGTGCAGCGCTACATCGAGAAGCGCGGCCGCGGCGTGGGCCTGCGCCTGGGCGTGAAGACGACCGGCTGCTCCGGCCTCGCCTACAAGCTCGAGTTCGCCGACGAGGTCCAGCCCGAGGACACGCAGTTCGAAAGCCACGGCGTGCGCGTCCTGGTGGACCCGAAGAGCCTCGCCTACCTCGACGGCACGGAGCTCGACTTCGTGCGCGAGGGGCTGAACGAGGGCTTCAAGTTCAACAACCCGAACGAGAAGGATCGTTGCGGGTGCGGCGAGTCCTTCAACGTGTGAACGCGCATGCGCGGCGGTCGCCGCGCTCGCGCCCGAAACCGGGGACGCAGTCGGAATTCGCGGGCTGAAACCGAAAGTCCATTCCGACCGCAAAACGTCCCCGGCGGCCTCAGCCCGCGAAGTTCCCACTGCGTCCCCATGTCCCCCGACTTTTCCCGCAACCACTTCGAGCTCCTCGGCCTGCCCGCGACGTTCGCGCTCGACGCGAGCCGCCTCGAGCGCAGCTACCGGGACCTCCAGTCGCGCGTGCACCCCGACCGCTTCGCATCGCGCACCGAGGCCGAGCGGCGCGTGGCGATGCAATGGGCCACCCGCGCGAACGAGGCCTACCGCACGCTGCGCGACCCGCTCGCCCGTGCGCGCTATTTGCTGGCGCTCAAGGGCTTCGACACCGGCGAGGAGAGCAACACCTCGATGCCGCCGGATTTCCTGATGCAGCAGATGGAATGGCGCGAGGCGGCCGCCGAGGCGCGCGCCGAGCACGATGCGCGCGCGCTCGCGCGCTTGCGCGACCAGCTCGACGAGTCCCGCGGTCACATGCTGGACCAGCTCGAGCGCGCGCTCGACGGCGGCAACTACGACGCGGGCTGCTCGCTCGTGCGCAAGCTCCGCTTCCTCGAGAAGCTCGAGGAGGAGATCGACGAGGCGCTCGAGGACGCACGCTAGTGGCTCTCCTGCAGATTTCCGAGCCCGGCGATTCGCCGGACCCGCACCAGCATCGCCGCGCGGTCGGCATCGACCTCGGCACCACGCATTCGCTCGTGGCGACGGTGCGCAGCGGCGCATCGGAGGTGATCCCCGACGAAGCGGGCCGCATGTTGCTGCCGTCGATCGTGCGCTACCTGCCCGATGGGCGCGTGGCCGTCGGATACGATGCGCGCGACGCGCAGGCCGACGACCCGGGCAACACGATCGTGTCGGTGAAGCGCTTCATGGGCCGCGGCGTGGCGGATGTCGCGCGCTACGGCGCGCTTCCCTACCACTTCCTGGACGCGCCCGGCATGGTCGCGATCGAGACGCGCGCCGGCGCGCGCTCGCCGGTGCAGGTCTCGGCCGAGATCCTGCGCGTGTTGCGCGACCGCGCCGAGCAGGCGCTCGGCGGCGAGCTCTTCGGCGCCGTGGTGACCGTGCCCGCGTACTTCGACGACTCGCAGCGCCAGGCGACCAAGGACGCGGCGCGGCTCGCGGGGCTGAACGTCTTGAGGCTCCTCAACGAGCCGACGGCCGCGGCGATCGCCTACGGCCTCGACAACGCGGCCGAGGGCACCTTCGCGGTGTTCGACCTCGGCGGCGGCACCTTCACATCTCGATCCTGCGGCTTACACGGGGCGTGTTCGAGGTGCTCGCGACCAACGGCGACTCCGCGCTCGGCGGCGACGACTTCGACCAGGCCATCGCGGCGCATTGGAGGGCGCGCCATAACCTGGCCGACGGCGACCTGGGCGACACGCGCCGGCTCCTCGCGGCGGCACGCACGGTGAAGGAGCGGTTGTCCGCGGACGCGGACGCCGACATCCGCGTGACGCTCTCCTACGGCCAGAAGCTGCACCTCCACCTCAAGCGCTCCGAGCTCGAGCAGCTCACCGCGCCGCTCGTGCAAAAGACGCTCGTGCCGACGCGCAAGGCGCTGCGCGACGCGAAGCTCGACGCGCGCGAGCTCGACGGCGTGGTGCTCGTGGGCGGCGCCACGCGCATGCCGCAGCTGCGCGACGCGGTGGAGAAATTCTTCGGCCGGCCCGCTTTCAAGGACCTGGACCCCGACCAGGTGGTGGCGCTCGGCGCCGCGATCCAGGCCAACGTGCTCGCGGGCAACCGCACCGCGGGCGACGACTGGCTGCTGCTCGACGTGATCCCGCTCTCGCTCGGCCTCGAGACCATGGGCGGCCTGGTCGAGCGCGTGATCCCGCGCAACTCCACGATCCCCGTCGCGCGCGCGCAGGAATTCACCACGTTCAAGGACGGCCAGACGGCGATGGCGGTCCACGTCGTGCAAGGCGAGCGCGAGCTGGTGGCCGACAACCGCTCGCTCGCGCGCTTCGAGCTGCGCGGCATCCCGCCGATGACCGCGGGCGCGGCGCGCATCCAGGTCACTTTCCAGGTCGACGCCGACGGCCTGCTCTCGGTGAGCGCGCGCGAGAAGACCACCGGCGTCGAGTCGTCGATCGTCGTGAAGCCTTCCTACGGACTGTCCGACGACGAGGTCGCGCGCATGCTGCAGGATGGCTTCTCCCACGCGAGCGAGGACCGCGATGCGCGCGCGCTCGCGGAGCAACGCGTGGAGGCCGAATCGCTCGTCGCCTCGGTGCGCGCGGCGCTCGCCCGGGATGGCGACCTGCTTTCGGCCGGCGAGCGCCGCGCGCTCGAGGTGGAGATGGCGCGCCTCGAGGCCGAGATGGCGGGAAGCGACCACCGGCTGATCAAGGCGGGCGTCGAGCGCCTCAATCGCGCGAGCGAGCCCTTCGCCGCGCGCCGCATGGACCGCGCGGTGGCGGGCGCGCTCACCGGCCAACGCCTCGACCAGGTGGCGAAGTGACCAGGGTCACCGTGCTCCCGCACGAGACGCTGTGTCCGGACGGCGCGGTGCTCGAGGCGAAGCCCGGCGCCACGGTCTGCGACACGCTCCTCGAGAACCACATCGACATCGAGCACGCGTGCGAGAAGAGCTGCGCGTGCACCACGTGCCACGTCATCGTGCGCGAGGGCTACGACTCGCTGGAACCTCCGACCGACAAGGAGGACGACCTGCTCGACAAGGCATGGGGCCTCGAGCTCACCTCGCGCCTGTCGTGCCAGCTGCGCGTGGGCGACGAGGACCTCACGGTCGAGATCCCCAAGTACACCATCAACCACGCCTCCGAGGGCAACCGCTAGGGGTTTGTGTCAAGCTGGGCCCATGGATGCCGCGTATGAATCGGCCGCGCTCAGGACGCGCGTCGAGCAAGCCTTCCCGCACCTGGACGATGGCGAGATGGAGCGCACGCGCCGCTTCGGGCTCGAGCGCCGCTTCGCGGCCGGCGACAGGCTCTACGAGACCGGAAAGCCGAGCTCCGGCGTCTACATCGTGCTTGCGGGCCACGTGCGAATCACCGGCAGGGACGGGCACGGGCACGACGTCGGCGTGACGGAGCACACTCGGGGCTCGTTCACCGGCGAGCTCTCCGCGCTCTCGGGCCGCCCGGCCCTCGTCGACGGCGTGGCCCTCGACGAGGTGCAGGCCCTGCTGCTCGACGCCTCGCACCTGCGCTCGCTCCTCATCGCCGATGCCGCGCTCGGCGAGAAGATCACGCGCGCGCTCATCCTGCGCCGCGTGGCGCTCCTCGAATCGGGTTTCGGCGGGCCGGTGCTGGTCGGTCCCGCCGCGAGCCCCGGGCTCGCGCGGCTGCAGGGCTTCCTGCGCCGCAACGGCATCCCCAGCCTGGTGCTCGATCCGGGCAACGATCCTGATGCGAAGGCTTTCGTCGAGCGTTATGCGCCGTCGCCGCGCGACCTGCCGCTCGCGATCTCTCCCGACGGCCGCGTGCTGCGCAATCCCACCGAGGATGAGCTCGCGCGCCGCATCGGGATGATCGACGGCGAGACCGTGGAGCGGCTCTACGACGTGGCGATCGTCGGCGCGGGCCCCGCGGGACTCGCCGCGGCGGTCTACGCGGCCTCCGAGGGCCTCTCGGTCGTGACGCTCGACGCGCGCGCCTTCGGCGGCCAGGCGGGAGCGAGCGCGCGCATCGAGAATTACTTCGGGTTTCCCACGGGAATCTCCGGCATCGCGCTCACGGCCCGCGCCTACACGCAGGCGGAGAAGTTCGGCGTGCGCATGATGATCCCGCTCGCGGTGAACCGGCTCGTCTGCGACCCGCAGCGGCGCGAGCCGCTGGCCCTTGCGCTTTCCGACGGCCGGGCGGTGCGCGCCCGCAGCGTCGTGATCGCGAGCGGCGCGCGCTATCGCCGTCCCGAATGCCGCAACCTGCGTGAGATGGAAGGGCACGGCGTCTGGTACTGGGCTTCGCCCATCGAGGCCCGGCTCGCGGCCGGGCAGGAGGTGGTCCTCGTCGGCGGCGGCAACTCCGCGGGGCAGGCGGCCGTGTTCCTGTCGGCCCACGCGTCGAAAGTCTGGATGCTGGTGCGCGGCCCGGGCCTCGCGAGCTCCATGTCGCAGTACCTGATCGACCGGATCGCGGCCACGCCCAACATCGAGGTGCTCACGCGCACGCAGATCGCCGGGCTCTCGGGCACGCCGGAGAGCGGCGTCGAGAGCGTCACATGGCGCAACGCCGCCACGGGCCTCGAGCAGGCGCGCGAGATTCGCAACGTCTTCCTCTTCCTCGGCGCGGATCCGGCGACCGCGTGGCTCGAGGGTTGCGGCGTCGAGCTCGACGCGCACGGCTTCGTGAAGACGGGCACCGATGCCCGAGCGCCCCTCGCCACATCGGTGCCCGGCGTCTTCGCCATCGGCGACGCGCGCTCGGGATCGGTGAAGCGCGTCGGCAGCGCCATCGGCGAGGGTGCCAACGTCGTGGCGCAGATCCACGCGTGGCTGGCCGGTCCCGTCGCGGCCGTCGCGCACGCCGTCCCGAGCGTGGCGACCGCCTGATCGGACGTCGGGCGGCACATTGTGCGCTAACATTCGGCGCATGAAATGGACCGACACGCGCGAGATCGCCATCGCGCTCGCCGACGCGCATCCGGGCGTCGATCCCACGCGCGTGAACTTCGTCGACCTGCGCAATTGGGTCGTGGCGCTCGACGGCTTTGCCGACGACCCGAAGCGCTCCGGGGAGAAGCTCCTCGAGGCGATCCAGCAGGCCTGGATCGAGGAGGCCGACTGAGCGAGGCCCCGGCGCCGGTTCGCGTGGAGCTCGCGCGCCTGCGGTATTTCATCGCCTCCGCCTTCGAGGGGGTCGGCATGCCCGCCGCCGACGCGCGCACGGTCGCCTCCCTGATGGCCGAGGCGGACCTGCAAGGCTCCGATGGCCACGGCGTCATCCGCCTGCCCCAATACCTGAAGCGCATTCGCTCGGGCGGCGTGAACCTGCAGCCGCAGATCACCGTCGCGCGCGAGAAGGCCGCGATGGCGCTCCTGCACGGCGACAACGGCATGGGCCATCTCGTGATGAAGCGCGCCGCGGAGATCGCCATCGAGAAGGCGCGCAACGCCGGTGTCGCGTGGGTCGGCACGCAGTGGAGCAACCACGCGGGCCCCGCTTCGCTCTACGCGCGCATGATGCTGCCGCACGACATGATCGGGCTCTACTTCGCGGTGGGCAACGCGAACCACCTGCCGCCGTGGGGCGGGCTCGAGATGCTGCTCTCGACGAACCCCATCGCCGCGGCGATTCCGGCGATGGAGGAGCCGCCGATCGTCCTCGACATGGCGACCACCGTCGCGGCGTACGGCAAGGTGAAGGCGAAGGCCGCGCGCGGCGAGATGATGCCGGAGGGCTGGATGATCGACCGCGAGGGCCGGCCGCTCACCGATCCCCGGCGGGCGAACGAAGGATTCCTCCTGCCCATCGGCGGCTACAAGGGCTATGGCCTGGCCCTCGTCGTCGGGCTCATCGCGGGGACCCTGAACGGTGCGGCCATGGGGCGCGACGTGATCGACTTCAACGCCGACGCCGGAACGCCCACCAACACCGGCCAGGCGATCGTCGCGATCGACCCGGGAGCGTTCGGCGAGATCGCGGATTTCAAGCGCGCGGTGGACCGGCTGGTGCGCGACCTGCACGCCTCCGAGCGCCTGCCCGGCGTGGACCGCATCTTCATGCCGGGCGAGCAGAGCCATGCGAAGATCCAGGCGCAGAGGCGCGACGGCATCGCGTTGCCGCCGTCGCTCGTGAGCACGCTCGACCGGCTCGCCGAGCAGCTCGAGATCGCGCCCCTGCGCACACTCTGAGCCTTTCCACGGAGGAGCATCCGATGCCGCACGCCTTGCGTCCCGCCGCCGCGCTCGCGGCACTCGTGCTGTCCTGCGCCGCCGCGGCCCAGCAGCCCTACCCGAGCCGTCCCATCCGCATGGTGATTCCCCTCGCGGCCGCGAGCGCGGTGGACAACGCGGCGCGCATCGTGGCGGAGAGGATGTCCGCCAACATGGGACAAGGCATCGTGATCGAGAACCTGCCCGGCGCGGCGGGCCAGATCGGGGCGGACGTGGTCGCGAAGGCGAAGCCCGACGGCTACACCCTCGGCGGCTTCAACGACAGCATCATGACGATGCTGCCCAACATGGGGCAGAAGCTGCCGTGGGACATCCTGCGCGACTTCGAGCCGGTGTCGCTCGTGGCGACCGTGGAATGGGGGCTCGTCGTGAACAAGGACGCGCCCTACAAGAGTGCCGCGGACCTCATCGCCGACGCGCGCGCGCATCCGGGGGACGTCAACTACGGCAGCGGCGGCAACGGCAGCCCGCAGCACATCGCCATGGCGCTCTTCGCGAACCAGGCGGGCATCCGCATGACGCACGTGCCGTACAAGGGCGCGTCGCAGGCGGCACTCGGTGTCGCGGCGGGCGAGGTGCCGGTCGCGTTCCAGGGCCTCGCCACGGTCACGGGTCTCGTGCGCGGGGGCAAGTTGCACCTGATCGGCGTCACCACGCCCGCGCCCCTCGCCGAGTTTCCCGGCGTGCCGACGGTGGCGACCTCGGGGCTGCCCGGCTTCGAGTTCAACTCGTGGTTCACCATCGTGGCGCCGGCCGGGACCCCGAAGCCGATCATCGACCGGCTGAACGCCGAGATCGTGAAGGCGCTCGCCGATCCCGGCGTGCGCGCGAAGCTGCGCGCCCAGGGCCTCACGGTGCGCGGCTCGAGCCCCGCGGAGCTCGCGACCGCGACGCGCGAGCAGCTCGCGAAGTACGCGAAGCTCATGAAGGAAGCCGGGATCCACAGCGAGTGATCACCGACGACGACATCGAGCTCCTCGCCGACGGGTTCTTCGCCATCGCCGTCGCGGCGAAGGCGCCTTGAAGCGCATCGCGCTCGCCGCGGCGGTCGCCGGGGCGGCGGTCGCGCAGGCCCAGCAGGTCGCGGTGCCCCAGGAGCCGGTCACGGTCTCGGCCACGCGCGAGGCGACGCGCGTGTTCGACGCCCCGGCCGCCGTGGGCGTGGTGGGACCCGATGTCATCTCCATCGCGGGCCCGCAGGTCAACCTCTCCGAGGCGCTCGACCGCATTCCCGGCATCGCCGCACTGAACCGCAACAACTACGCGCAGGACCTGCAGGTCTCCATCCGCGGGTTCGGCGCGCGCTCGACCTTCGGGCTGCGCGGCATCCGCCTCATCGTCGACGGCATCCCGGCCACCACGCCGGACGGCCAGGGCCAGGCCTCGTCGATCGCGTTGCCGTCGGCGCAGCGCATCGAGGTGCTGCGCGGGCCGCTGGCACTGCTGTATGGCAACGCCGCGGGCGGCGTGGTGCAGGTCTTCACGCAGAGCGGCGCGCCCGAGCCGACGCTCGTGGGCTCGGTGGCGTTCGGCTCCTTCGGCATGGATCGCGAGGACCTGCAGTTCCTCACGAGCTCGGGATCCCACGCGTTCACCATCGACGGCTTGCGCTTCCACACCGACGGCTGGCGCGATCACAGTGGGGCCACGCGCGAGATCGTGAATGCGAAGTGGACATGGCTCGCGGGGCCCGGCACGCGCCTCGCCACGGTGTTCAACTATTTCGACCAGCCTTGGGCGCAGGATCCGCTGGGCCTCACGCGCGCGCAGTACGAGCAGGATCCGAAGCAGACGCAGCCCATCGCGATCCAGAACAACACGGGCAAGGGCGTGCGCCAGCCGCAGCTCGGAACGGTGCTCGACCATGCGATCGACGACGCGACCTCGCTCAACGCGCGCCTCTATTACGGCGAGCGCCGGCTCGACAACGCGCTCGGCGTGCCGCTCGCCGCGCAGACGCCGGCCACGTCGAGCGGCGGCATCGTCTCGTTCGACCGCGATTACGAGGGAGCCGGACTCACGCTCGAGCATCGCTGGCGCCTGGGCGAGGATGTCACCGCGCGCATTCTCGGCGGGGCGACCTACGACCGCATGCACGACGATCGCCAGGGCTACCTCAACATCAACGGCAATCGCGGGGCACTGAAGCGCGACGAGGACGACTATGCCCACAACGTCGATGCCCTGGTGCAGGGCTCGGTGGACTTCGGCGACGCGTGGAGCGCCATCGCCGGCGTGCGCGCGACGCACGTGCACTTCGAGGTGAAGGACCATTTCATCGCGCCGGGCAATCCCGACGACAGCGGCACGATCGACTATCGCGGCACGAACCCGGTGGCGGGGCTCACGTGGCATGCCACGCCGCGCCTCAACGTGTACGGCAACATCGGGCGCGGGTTCGAGACGCCGACCTTCACCGAGCTCGCGTACCGGAACAACGCGTCGGGCATCAACACCGACCTCGAGGCCTCCACGAGCCGGCATGCCGAGCTGGGCGCCAAGTGGCGCGGCGCGCGCCAGTCGCTCGACGTGGCGGTCTACGACATCCGCACGAGCGACGAGCTCGTCGTCGACCAGAACGCGGGCGGGCGCTCGACGTTCCGCAACGCGGGCCACTCGTCGCGGCGTGGCATCGAGCTGCAGCACGCGGCGCAATGGACGGACGAGTGGCACACGCTGCTCTCCGCGACGGTCCTGCGCGCGCGCTTCGAGGACGCGTTCCTGAGCGGCAGCGGCTCCGCCGCGGCACCGGTGGCGAGCGGCAACCGCATTCCGGGCACGCCCGAGCGCTTCGCGTTCGCCGAGCTCGCGTATGCGCCGCGCTGGGGATGGATGGGACTCAATGCCGCCGCCGAGATCGTCTACTACGGCAAGCTCTGGGTCGACGACATCAACAGCGACTCCACCGCGCCCGCGACGGTGGTGAACCTGCGGGCGGGGCTGCGCTACCGCGCGGGCGCCTTCGAGCTCGAGCCGCTGGTGCGCCTCGACAATGCGACCGATCGCAAGTACGCGGGCTCGGCCATCGTGAACGAAGCGAACCGGCGCTTCTTCGAGCCCGCCCTCCCGCGCAACTGGATGGTGGGATTGACCGGGAAGTACCGGTTTTGAGCGCAAGGAGCGCAGGCATGCCGCTCATCCCGCCAAAAAAAAAGGCCGACACGTAGCCGGCCCACAAGGCGCACCCGGAACCAGAATTCGCCTGGAAAAAAATGGGGCAGATCGCTCCGCCCCCCAAGGCGCACTCTGAGAATTCGTCGACTGCCGCTTACGGAGGGATCGGAACCGCCCGCGGCAGTGTCCCTTGCGGGACCGCACTTTGGAGGTGCGCACGGACTATTGAGCAGGGAGCGTGCCAAGGTGGGGCAAAGCCTGCGCATCAAGGACTTACGATACGGCGGGTGATACCGTTCACAGTCCGCGCCGGGTCCGCCGTCTCTCGCCAGCGACACGCGCGCACCCAGCGGGCCGCAACCTCCTGACGCACAAGCGATTTTTGGCGTCGCTGTAGAGCGACAGCTACACGCGGTGCGGCGTGAGCTACACCGCTTATTTCTGGTCGGCCTTGAAGAGCGCGGCCTCGATGCCATGGCGCTGCAGGAGCTTGTAGAACTCGGTGCGGTTGCGGCGCGCGAGCTTCGCGGCCTGCGTGACGCTCCCCTTCGTGAGCTTGAGGATGCGCGTGAGGTAATCGCGCTCGAAGCGCTTGCGCGCATCCTCGAAGGACGTCATCTCGTGCATCTCGACCTGGATCGCCTGCTCGACGAAGGTCTGCGGGATGATCTCGGTGGGACAGAGCGCGACCGATTGCTCCACCACGTTGTAGAGCTGGCGCACGTTGCCCGGCCACTTCGCCTTCACCAGCAGCTCCAGCGCCTCGGGCGAGAATGCGGCGTTCTCCCGGTTGTAGCGCGGCGCCAGGCGCTTCAGGAAATGCTCGGCGAGCAGCGGCACGTCCTCGGGACGCTCGTCGAGGCACGGCAGGCGCAGCGACACCACGTTCAGCCGGTAGTACAGGTCCTCGCGGAAGTTGCCGTTCTCCTTCTCCTTCGCGAGGTCGCGGTGCGTGGCGCTGATGATGCGCACGTCGAAGGGCGTGGAGCGCGTGGCGCCGATCGGCCGCACCTCGCGCGTCTCCAGCACGCGCAGCAGCTTCACCTGGAGCGCCAACGGCATGTCGCCGATCTCGTCGAGGAAGAGCGTGCCCTTGTCGGCCGCGACGAAGAGCCCGCGCTGGTCGGCGATGGCGCCGGTGAACGAGCCCTTCTGGTGCCCGAAGAGCTCGCTCTCGAGCAGCGTCTCCGGGATCGCGCCGCAGTTGATCGCGACGAAGGGCTGGTTGGCGCGCGGGCTCGCGCGGTGGATCGCGCGGGCGAGCAGCTCCTTGCCGCTTCCGCTCTCGCCCTGGATCAGCACGCTCGCGTCTCCCGCGGCCACGCGCTGCGCCTTCGCGAGCACGTCCTCCATGAGCGTCGAGCGCGTGACGATGTCCTCGCGCCAGACCTGGCCCACGCCCGCCTGCATCGCGGCCGAGCCGCCGTGCAGCGTGAGCGCGCGCTCGATCTGCGAGAGCAGCTCGTCGGCGTCGTACGGCTTGGTGAGGTAGCCGAAGATGCCCCTCTTCACCGCGGTGACCGCCTCGGGAATCGTGCCGTGCGCGGTGAGGATGATCACGGGCAGCCCGGGGGAGCTCGCCTGCACTTCCTGGAAGAGGGCCATGCCGTCCATGCCCTCCATGCGCAGGTCGGTGAGCACGAGGTCCGGGCGGGAATGGGCGATCGCGGCGAGCGCCTTTTGCGCGCTCTCGACGGCCGTCACCGAGTAGCCGTTGGCCTTGAGGCGGATGGCGAGCAGCCGCAGGAGGTCGGGATCGTCGTCGACGAGGAGGAGGGAGGCTTTACCGGGTTTTGACATCACTGGGCAGGGGGAGGACGGTCGGAAAGGCTCTTCTCGAGCTCGGTCAAGGCGTCGAGCTTCTGCTGCAGCTGCGCGGCGCGCTCCTGCAGCGCCTCGGCGCGCTGTTTCTGGGTTTCGTTGTTGCGTTTCTCCTCGCGCAGGCTGACCCGCGCGGCGGAGGCCGCTTCGCGCAGCCGGCGGCGCTCGCCGGCGAAAAGGAGCACATAGCTTGCCATGGCGCGCAAAGCCGCGTCGCCGCCCTCGCGTTTCGCGACCGGCTCGGCGAGGCTCACGACTTCCGCGTCCTCGCCCTGCGGGGAGAGCGACAGCGCGATCGCGGCGCGCAGGCGCTGGGCGTCGCTCGGGTCCTTCGCGGCGGCTTTCTTCTGGCGCGCCGCCTCGGCCACGAGCGCTGTCTCGCCGAGCCCGCGCAGCTTGGCGAGATAGGCGACGAGCTCGTCGCCGCTGCCGTGCACGGGCGCGCGCACGATCACGCGCGGCAGCTCCCAGTGGGTCGCGGGCGGCTCCGCGCCCGGGCGCGGCTCGGGGCTCTCGCAGGCGGCGAGCGCTCCGAGGGCCGCGAGCGCGAGCGCGGCCGCGTGAATGCGGCGGCGGCTCATGCCGCGGCCTCCGCGTGCGACTCCGGCTTGTGGCGCGGGATGCGGATCTTGAAATGGGCGCCGGGCCCATCGAGGATCTCGACGCTGCCGCGATGCAGGTCGACGTATTCCTTCACGATGGACAGGCCCAGGCCCGTGCCCTTGATCGCCGCGACGGGCACGTCGGTGCCCTTGTAGAACGCCTCGAATACTTTCTCGCGCTCCGGCGCCGGGATGCCCGGGCCCTCGTCGAGCACCTCGAACACCGCGTCGTTCGCCTGCTTGTAGAGCTTGAAGGAGATGAGGCCGCGCTCGGGCGAATACTTGACCGCGTTCGAGAGCAGGTTGTCGAGCACGACGCGGATCTTCTCCTCGTCGCAGTACGCGGTGGCGTTCTCGATGTTGAGCTCGATGCGGATGCCCTTCGCCACGATCGCGAGCTTGCGATCGTTGATCACGCGCTTGATCACGTCCCCCAGGGGCACGATCTTCGCGTCGAGGTACGACGCCTGCGCGTGCACCGCGCTGTAGTTGAGCAGCCCTTCGATGAGCTTCCTCAGCTCGATCGAGTTCTCCTGCAGGATGCGCGCGATCTCGCGCTGCTCGGCGTTGAGGTTGCCCACGACGCCGGAGGAGAGCAGGTCGCTGCCCTCGCGCAGCGCGGTGAGCGGCGTCTTGAGCTCGTGGGAGATGTGCTGCAGGAAGCGCGTCTTCTGCGCCTCGAGCGTCACCAGGCGCTCGCGCAGCCAGTCGAGCTGCTCGCCGAGCCGCACCATGTCGCCCGGCCCGTCGACGCGGATCGCGCGCGCGAACTGGCCTTCGCCCAGCGAGCGGATGGAGGCGCTCACCTGCCCGATCGGTTTCGCGATCAGGAAGGTGAAGGAGGCGATGAGCAGGATGGCGGTCGGGACCAGGGCGATCATGAGCCAGAAGACGCTGTTGCGCGATTGGACCGCCTGCGTGCGAAGCTGTTCGATGCCCTGGTCGATGCCCTGGTCGCCCAGCTGCACCAGCGCCTGGCCCCGCTCGATGAGGGCGGCGAACTCGCGCGGCAGGCGGTTGCCGAGGAGCGGCACCGGCCCCAGGCTCGAGATCAGCTGGTGGATCGAGCGCTCCTGGCTCTCGATCGCCGCGAGCTCGGTGCGCTGCGCTTCGGTGAGCCGCATCGCCTGGAGCGCCTGCACGTACTCGGCGAAGCGCGCGCGGTTCGCTTCGTATGTGTCCAGGAACGCCTTCTCGCCGGCCACGGCGTACTGCCGCGCCGAGCGCTCGAGCAGCGTGATCGTGCCGAGCAGCGAGCGCGAGGACTGCGTCACCTTCACCGCCGAGTGCACGGCCTGCTCGGAGAGCGTGGCGAGCCGCTCGAACGCGAGCGCGTTCGAGAAGAGCGCGAAGAGCAGGGGGGCGGCCACGATCGAGAAGCCGATCAGCAGCAGCCCCAGGAAGGAACGCGGGTAGGTGATCCGCATCGAACGATTATATCGGTGATAAAATCGAGCTCATTCAACCGGTTGTCAGGCCATGTACGAATCCGACGCGACCAAGTTCATCAAGGAGGTCCTGGCCAGGAACCCGCAGATCGTGGAGCAGCGCAGGAAGAACCGCGCCACGTGGTGGGATCGCCCGCAGGACCTCGAGACCTGGCAGGAGCGCGCCGAGGCGGCCGTGCCGCAGCCCGGCTACGTCTACTTCCCGCTGCCGCGCCCGGAGAAGGATGATGATCCCGATTCCGGGAACAGGTTGAGCACGCCGGACAGGTCGCCGTAGTCGATCGCGTAGGTCGCCTTCTCCTTCACGACGGGTTTCGCATGGTACGCGACGCTCGTGCCGGCTTCGGCCATCATGGGCAGGTCGTTGGCGCCGTCGCCGATCGCGAGCACGCGCCCGGGTGCGAGTCCCAGCTCCTGCTTGAGGCGCCGCACGTGCGCGGCCTTCCCCTGCGCGTCGACGAGCGGTCCGGTCACCGTGCCGGTGAGCTTTCCGTCCTCGATCACGAGGGTATTCGAGTATGCGTAATCGAAGCCCGCGCGGTCGCGCACGCGATCGGTGAAGTAGGTGAATCCCCCGGACACGAGCAGCGTCTTCAGGCCGCAGCGCCGTGCCGCGGCAAGCAGCGCCTCGGCGCCGGGGTTGAAGCGCAGGCGCTCGCGATAGACGCTCTCGAGCGCGCCCGCGTCGAGCCCGGCCAGCGCCTTCACGCGCCGGCGCAGGCTCTCCGGCCAGTCGATCTCGCCGCGCATGGCGCTCGCGGTCACGGTCGCGACCTCGGCCTTGCGCCCGGCGAAGTCGGCGATCTCGTCGATGCACTCGATGCAGATGAGCGTCGAGTCCATGTCCATCGCGAGGAGCCCGAAGTCGCGCAGTGACGCGCCTTCGGCGACGAACCCCCAGTCGAGCCGCGCCTTCGCGCAGTGCTCGGCGACCTCGCCGCGATCGGCAGCGTGGGCCCCGGTGATGCGGAACGCATTCTCGCCGACGCGCTCGATGCCGCGGCCCGCGACGATGCGGTGCAGCGCCTTGAGATCCGGCGTGGCGACGTCTTCGCCCTGCACGACGAGGTTCATGGCTGGCGGTGTCCATGGCCACACCGGCCATTCCTATCGAGGCTCATCCGTGTCTATCCGTGGACATTTCTTTTGTCCGCCGTACTTCCCTATGTCAATTTTCTGAGGAACTGCCGCACTTCGTTGGACCGCAGCTTGAGGTCCTCGTGCTTCATGTCGATCCTCACGCGGTCGGGACCCGGCAGGCGATAGATGCGGCTCGACTGCACGAGTTGCAGCACCTTGCGCGCGTCGACCGGCGGGTCGGGAATGAACTGCACCACGATGCCCGAGGGCGCCGCGTCGATCTTCTGCACCCCCAGCGGCGCGCCGTCGATGCGCAGCTTGTGGCACTCGAGCAGCGTGCGCGCGGCATCGGGGAGCGGTCCGAAGCGGTCGACCAGCTCCTCGGTGATGCGCTCGAGGTCTTCCTGCGTCTCGCAGTTCGCGAGCCGCTTGTAGATCACGAGCCGCTCGTGAACGTCGCCGCAGTAGGTCTCGGGCAGCAGCGCCGGCGCGTGCAGGTTGACCTCGGTCGCGAGGCTGAGCGGCTGCGAGAGGTCCGGCTCCTTGCCGGCCTTGAGCGACTTGACCGCATGGTTGAGCATCTCCGTGTACATGGCGAAGCCCACGTCGTGGATGCCGCCGGACTGCGACTCGCCCAGCACCTCGCCCGCGCCGCGGATCTCCAGGTCGTGCATGGCGAGGTAGAAGCCCGCGCCCAGGTCCTCCATCGCCTGGATCGCCTCGAGGCGCTTCTTCGCGGTGGACGACAACGCGTCTTCCGGCGGCGTGAGGAGATAGGCATAGGCCTGGTGGTGCGAGCGGCCCACGCGGCCGCGCAGCTGGTGCAGCTGGGCCAGGCCGAAGCGATCGGCGCGATGGATGATGATCGTGTTCGCGGTCGGGATGTCGATGCCGGTCTCGATGATCGTGGTGCAGAGGAGGACGTTCGCGCGCTGGTGGTAGAAGTCGCGCATCACGCTCTCCAGCTCGCGCTCCCGCATCTGGCCGTGCGCCACCACGATGCGCGCCTCGGGCAGCAGCGCCTCGAGCTCCGCCCTGCGGTTTTCGATCGTCTCCACCTCGTTGTACAGGTAGTACACCTGGCCGCCGCGCTTCAGCTCCCGCATCACCGCCTCGCGGATGGTGCCGTTGGAGAGGCGGTGCACGAAGGTCTTGATGGCGAGGCGGCGTTGCGGGGCGGTCGCGATCACCGAGAAATCGCGCAACCCCTCGAGCGACATCGCGAGCGTGCGCGGGATCGGCGTCGCGGTGAGAGTGAGCACGTCCACCTCGGCCCGCAAGCGCTTGAGCTCTTCCTTCTGCCGCACGCCGAAGCGGTGCTCCTCGTCGATGATGACGAGCCCGAGGCTCCTGAAGCCCACGCCCTTCTGGAGCAGCTTGTGCGTGCCGATCACGATGTCGATCTTGCCGTTCGCGAGCTCCTCGAGGCTCTTCGCGACCTCCTTCGAGCTGCGGAAGCGCGAGAGCTCCGTGATCTTCACCGGGAAGGCGGAGAAGCGGTCGGTGAAGTTGGCGAAGTGCTGCTCCGCGAGCAGCGTGGTCGGCACCAGGATCGCGACCTGCTTGCCGGCGGCGACGGCGATGAACGCCGCGCGCATCGCGACCTCGGTCTTGCCGAATCCGACGTCGCCGCACACGAGCCGGTCCATGGGGCGCCCGAGCGTCATGTCGACGATCACGGCCTGGATGGCCTCGGCCTGGTCCGGGGTCTCCTCGAAGGGGAAAGTCGCCGTGAACGCCTCGTAGTCCTGCATCTTGAGCGGGAAGGCGTAGCCCTCGCGCGCGAGGCGCTTGGCGTACAGGTCGAGGAGCTCGGCCGCCGTGTCGCGCACCTGGCGCGCGGCCTTGCGCTTGGCTTTTTCCCACTGGCCGCTGCCCAGGCGATGCAGCGGCGCGCTCTCCGGCGCGGCGCCGGTATACCGGCTGATCACGTGCAGCTGCGACACCGGCACGTAGAGCTTGTCGCCGCCCTCGTATTCGAGGTGCAGGAACTCCATCGCGCCTTCGCCGAGGTCCATGGTGACGAGCCCGCGATAGCACGCGATGCCATGTTGGCTGTGCACGACCGGGTCGCCGGGCTTGACCTCCGACAGGTCGCGCAGCATCCCCTCGGCGCTCGACTTCGCGCGCTTGTCGCGGCGCCGCACCTGCCGCACCTGGCCCGGATAGAGCTCCGCCTCGGTCACGACCGCGGTGGTCTCGGCCGGGAGCGCGAAGCCCGCGGCGAGCGGCCCGTAGGTGATGGCGATCGGATGCGCGGACGCGCGAAAGCGCGCCCAGTCGTCGACCAGCACCGGATGGAAATCGTAGTCGGCGAAGAACTGCACGAGGGTCTCGCGCCGCCCCGCGCCTTCGGCCACGATGAGCAGGCGCCCGTGCTCGAGGCGCGCGGCGAAGTCCTTGAGGCGCTTCAGCGGCTCCACCGAGCGGCGGTCCACGTCGAGCGCGGGTAGCGGCGCCGCCATCTCGTGCGCGACGGCCGCGTCGAGGCGACCGTACGGCTTCATCGCCACGAACCAGTCCTCGACCGGCACGTAGAGATTCCTCGGCTCGAGCAGCGGCCGGTCGCGATCGCCGCGCAAGAGGTCGTAGCGCGACTTGAGGTCGAGCCAGAACGACTCGGCCGCGCCCGGCACGTCGCCGTGCATCACGAGGCACGCGTCCTGCGGGATGTAGTCGAACAAGGTCGCCGTCGCGTCGAAGAAGAGGGGCAGGTACGCCTCGACGCCCGCCGGCGCGATGCCGTTGGAGACGTCCTTGTACACCTGGCTCTTGGTGGGATCGCCCTCGAAGCGCTCGCGGAAGCACTCGCGGAAATGGGCCCGGCCTTCCTCGTCGAGCGGGAACTCGCGCGCGGGCAGCATGCGGATCTCGGTGACCGGATAGATCGAGCGCTGCGAGTCGACGTCGAACGTGCGGATCGTCTCGATCTCGTCGCCGAGGAGGTCGAGCCGGTACGGCACCGCGCTCCCGGTGGGATAGAGGTCGATCACGCCGCCGCGCACGCAGAACTCCCCGGGCGTCATCACCTGCTGCACGTGCGCGTACCCGGCGAGGACCATCTGCGCGCGCAGCGCCTCGAGATCGAGCCTTTCCTTCGCCTCGAGGTGGAAGGTGCGGCCGGCGAGGTATGCGCGCGGCGGCAGGCGCTGCAGCGCGGTCGTGACGGGAACGATGCCGATATCGAAGGCGCCGTGGGCGAACTGCCAGAGGGTGGCCAGCCGCTCCGATACCAGGTCCGGATGCGGCGAGAACTGGTCGTAGGGCAGGATCTCCCAGTCGGGCAGGCGATGCACGCGCAGGCCCGGATCGAACCACGCCGCTTCCTCGCGCAGGCGCTCGGCGTCCTGCGCGGACGCGGTGAGCACGACGATCGGACGCCGCGCCCGCGCCTCGCGCGAGAGCCAAAGCGAATCCGCCGACCCGCTCGCGGCGAGCGCGGACCTAGCCATGAGGCAAGCTCAAACGACCGCGACGGGGATCTTGCCGATCCGCGCGCGCCACTGCGCCGGACCGGTCTTGTGCAGCGCGTTGCCGGTCGAGTCCACCGCGACGGTGACGGGCATGTCCTTCACCTCGAACTCGTGGATCGCTTCCATGCCGAGGTCCTCGAACGCCACCACGCGGGCCTTGCGGATGGCCTTGGAGACGAGATAGGCGGCGCCCCCCACCGCGATGCAATACAGCGCGCCGTGCTTCTTGATGGACTCGATGGCCACCGGACCCCGCTCGCTTTTCCCCACCATGCCGATCAGACCGGATTGCGCGAGCATGGGTTCAACGAACCGGTCCATGCGCGAGCTGGTCGTCGGGCCCGCGGGGCCGACCGCTTCGTCGCGCACCGCGTTCACCGGACCCACGTAGTAGATCAGCTTGTTGGTGAAGTCGACCGGCAGCTTCTCGCCGCGCGCCATCATCTCGACCAGGCGCTTGTGCGCGGCGTCGCGGCCGGTGAGGAGCTTGCCGTTGAGCAGGAGCGTCTCGCCCGCCTTGAAGGTCGCGATCTCGGCCTTGGTGAGCGTGTCGAGGTTCACGCGCCGGCTCTTGCCGAAATCGAGCGTGAGCTTCGGCCACGACTCGAGCGACGGCGCCTCGAGGTGCGCGGGGCCGCTGCCGTCGAGCACGAAATGCGCATGGCGCGACGCGGCGCAGTTCGGCAGCAGGGCCACGGGCTTGCCCACGGCGTGCGTGGGATAGTCGTTCACCTTGACGTCGAGCACCGTCTGCAGGCCGCCCAGGCCTTGCGCGCCGATGCCGAGCGCGTTCACCTTCTCGAAGATCTCGAGCCTCAGCTCTTCCGCGCGATTGCGCGGGCCCCGCGCGCGCAGCTCGTGCATGTCGAGCGGCTCCATCATGCCCCACTTGGCGAGCAGCATCGCCTTCTCGGGGGTGCCGCCGATGCCGAGCGAGAGCATGCCCGGCGGGCACCAGTCCGCGCCCATGGTGGGAACCACCGAGAGCACCCAGTCGACGATCGAGTCGCTCGGCAACAGCATCGCGAACTTGCTCTTGTTCTCGCTGCCGCCGCCTTTCGCGGCCACGATCACCTCGACCTTGTCGCCGGGAACGAGCTCCACGTGGGTGACCGCGGGCGTGTTGTCGCCGGTGTTGATGCGCTTGCCGTCGGGATCGGCGAGGACGGAGGCGCGCAGCGGGTTGTCCGCGTTCGTGTATGCGCGGCGCACGCCCTCGTTCACGAGCTCGGCGAGCGGCTTCTTCGTGTCCCAGCGCACGTCCATGCCCGCGCGGATGAAGGCGATCGCGATGCCGGTGTCCTGGCAGATCGGCCGGTGGCCCTCCGCGGCCATGCGCGAGTTGATGAGGATCTGCGCCATCGCGTCCTTCGCGGCGGGCGATTCCTCGCGCTGGTACGCCTCGTGCATCGCCTGCAGGAAATCGGGCGGATGGTAGAAGCTGATGTACTGGAACGCGTCGGCTACCGACTGGATGAAGTCTTCCTCGCGGATCGTGGTCATTTCAGGGATCCTTCAGGCGCCGCTCGGGCGGCGATGGGCCGGGCCGAAACAGCCTGGCGATGGGATGGACCGCGGCGAGTGCGAGCGGCGCGCGGACCGGCCCGGGGATGCGCAATTTTACCATCGCGCGGCGGCTTGCCCGTCACGCGCCTGCACGCATGCGGGCCTGCGGCCTCAGGCGCAGGCGGGCTTCTGCACCCAGAAGAGGTACATGCCGGCGAACGCCTGCGGATGCTCCGTCTCGAACGCGTGCCAGCGGTCGAGGTCGTCGTGCGGCGCGCCGGGAAAGCGCCGCGCGAATGCGTGGGAGAGCGCGGGCGCGACCGCGAGCCCCACGAAGCGCAAGCCCGCGGCCTCGACGCTCGCGCGCACGCGCGGCAGCGTGAAGCAGTGCTCCTGCACGTGGAAGAGCAGGTCGCGGCACTCGTTCAGCCCGTAAAAATCCCGCAGCGACCACACCGCGCGCCAGTCCGGGTTGGCCGCGATCGCTTCGCGCGCGCGCCGGATGCCCGCGGGCGTGGCCTCGTAGCGCCGCTGCGCGATCATCTCGCGCACCGCGGCGATCCCGCGCCGCGCGATCTCGCTGTAGAGCCCGACCTGCATGAAGCCGCCGGGCCTGAGCACCGAGGCGAGCGCGCGCCAGCCTGCGAGCGGATCGGCGAGGTGATGCAGCACGCCGCAGCACGAGATCATGTCGAAGGTGCGCCCGGCCGCGGGCAGCTCCAGCAGGTCCGCCTGCGCGTACTCGATGTTCGTGCAGCCGGCTTCGCGGCTCTTGCGCGCGGCGAAGGCGAGGCTCGCCCGGCTCAAGTCGATGGCGAGGATGCGCGAGGCCGGAAACTGCCGCGCGCGATCCACCGCTTCCTGGCCGGTGCCGCAGCCCGCGACCAGGATGTCGCGCTCGGCGATCGAGCCGAGCGGCGGCAGCGAGGCCTGCGGGAAGAGCGATCGCAGGTACGCATCGAGCGCCAGTGCGGGCGAGGCCGGCAGGCGAGTCCAGCGCGGGTACGGGCTTTCCTCATACTGCGCGCGCACGCGCTGGGAGATCTCGTCGCGGATCGGGGTGAGCGTGGGCAGCGTCTCGCGCAGTCGCTCCTCGGCGCGCGCTTCCTCCACTTGCTGCGCGAGCACCGCGCGCAGCTGCGGCGGCCACGCGCCCTCGAGCAGGCGCGCCGCGTCCGGCAGGCTGCCGAGCGGCCGGTAGCACGCGAGCACGGCCAGCGCGCTCGCCGGCGGCGTCTCGCCGCGCCGCAGGGCGTCGGCGAGCGCGCTTTCCAGGCGCTGCACCTCCGCATCCTCTTCGGGCGTGGTGCAGAACACGTAGTCGCCGAGGAAGCACTGGCGCGCGAGGGCGCAGGCGAACGCAACGGCCCGCTCGAGCAGGGCCGCGAGCTGCGGCTTGCGCGTGCATTCCAGCAGCGCGTTGCGCGCCGCGGTGAGGAAGCGCTCGAAATCGCGGTCGGCCGCGGGCGCGTTCTCGAGGAGTGCCACGACGAGCGGCTCGCGGCACCACGCGTCCAGTGTCGTCGCCGCGAGGAGCTGCGGCGCGGGCAGCAGCTCCGGCCACGCCTCGACGGCGCGCGTGATCGCCGGAGCGATCGCCGGATGGGCGCGCAGCATGCCGACGCCCAGGCGCGCGAGGTCGGCGGGGCGCATCCACGCTTCGTCCATCGCCCGCGCGACGAGCGCGCGCGTGTCGTCGTCGCAGCGCACGCGCGGCATGGCGGCCAGGCAGCGCGCGACGTTCGCGCACACCTGCGGGTGGGCATCGACGGCGACCGCGGCCTTGTACGCGTCGAGCGCCTCTTCCCAGCGGCCTTCGGCCTCGAGCGCGGTGCCGAGGTTGTTGTGCGCGGCGGCGAAGCGCGGCTGGGCCGTGACCGCGCGGCGGTACGCGGCGATCGCCTCCGGCAGGCGGCCGCCCGTGGCGAGGAGGTTGCCGAGCTCGAACGCGGCGTCCGCGAGGTCCGGCTTGAGCCGCAGTGCCGTGCGCAGCGCGTTGACGGCCACGTCGGCCGTGCCGAGCTGGGCGAGCACGATGCCCAGCTGCGCATGCAGCTCGGCCGAGGAGGGATGGCGCCGGACCGCTTCGCGCAAGAGCGTCGCGGCATGCGGCAGGTCGCCCGCGTGCAGCGCTCGCTGGATCGATTCCACGTCCACCGCGGCCATGCCGGCTTGCAGCCTCCCCGATGTTGCTGCCGTTGCGCTTGCGCCCCGAAGTGCCGGGGCGGCCCCGCCCGGAGCTTAGTTTTCGCGCCTGACGCCGAGCTTGCCGCGCCTCAAAGGATGACGCCGTAAGGCCAGTTTTCCCGGACGACCTGCTCGGGCAGCTTGCGCAGCACCTCGATCGCGAAGTCGGTGTCCGCGTCGGAGAGCGCGTGCAGGGCGTGCGCGCGCAGCAGCGTCTGCAACGCCTTGCCGAACATGGGCGGGTCGAGCATCTCGCCCTGGAACTTGATGGCACCCCCGAGCAGGGCATCGGCGTCGATCGCGGCGCGCAGGATCGCGATCCGCGTGCGGATCTCGGAGGGCGAAGGCGTGAAGGCCACCTTGCACGGGTGGATGTGCGACGGATGGATCACCTGCTTGCCCGAGAGCCCCATCGACGCTTCCTCGCACGCGTGGCGGTAGACCACGCGCGATTCCTCGTCGCCGTGCAGGTCGAGCCAGCGGCGCACGTCGTCCGGCTCCACGAAATCCTCCGGCATCGTCGCCTCGCCGATGAGCGTCTCCACGGCGCCGATCACGCCCTTGCCGGCGATCCTCGCCTCGAAGAGGATGTCGTGCAGGTAGAACTTGAGCTCCTCGGTCCAGTGCTGGGGCGTGATGTGGATGCCCATGGCCTTGGAGAAGTCGTGGATGCCGAACACCACGTGCTTCACCGTCGCGTACTGCATGAGGTCCGGCGCGATCTTGAGCGACTTCGGATGCTCGATGATCGGCTGGATGGTGATGCGGTGGTTCAAGCCGGCGAGCACGGCCGAGAGGTCGCGGATCTCGGGCGCGCCATAAGCCTCGCCGGCCTTCGCGAGCATGACCACGTCGAAGTGCTCGGCGAGGTCGCGCACGAGGGCCAGGTCCTGCTCGTAGTCGGGCGTGCGGAACGGATTGATGCGCATGGCGACCTGCACCTGCTTGCGCCGCGGCATGAGCGGGAGCTCGCGCCGCAGCAGCTCCCGGCTCATCTCCTTCTGGCGGCAGCCGTCCTCGAGGTCGAAGAGCAGGGTGTGGGCGTTGAGCGTCCACGCGTGCTTGCGAAAGCGCTGCGCGGCCTGCTCGAGGTCCTCGTAGATGCCGAGCGAGGGCGCGTACTTGACCGGCGGGTAATACATCTGGATTCCCGGCCAGTAGTCGCCGAGGATGTCGGTGGAGGCCCGCTCCAGGGGGGCCGCCGGCCGGGCGAGCTCATGCACGGTCGCGCTCATGCGCGAACGCTAGCACAGTGGCCCCGCGCCTTGCAGGTTTTCCTGACGGGGCGCAAAGCCGGCGCACGAACGCCTGTGCTATAAGTTTTCCCTTCCACGGAGGAGCTGCCATGGCGACGATCGAATCGGTCCTGCAGGAGAACCGCGTCTTCAACCCGCCCGCCGAGCTGGTGCGGCACGCCAACGTTTCCGGGATGGAGGCCTATCGCGCGCTCTGCGCCGAGGCCGAGACCGATTTCCAGGCGTTCTGGGCCCGTCTCGCCCGAAGCGAATTGCAATGGACGAAGCCGTTCACCCAGGTGCTCGACGACTCGCAGGCGCCGTTCTTCAAGTGGTTCGCGGACGGCGAGCTGAACGCGTCGGCCAACTGCCTGGACCGCCACCTCGCGCAGCGCGGCGACAAGGTCGCCATCATCTTCGAGGCCGATGACGGCAAGGTCACCAACGTCACCTACCGCCAGCTCTATGAGCGCGTGTGCCAGTTCGCCAACGCGCTCAAGGCCGAGAAGATCCAGAAGGGCGATCGCGTCCTCATCTACATGCCGATGTCGGTCGAGGCGGTCGTCGCGATGCAGGCCTGCGCCCGCATCGGTGCCACGCACTCCGTGGTCTTCGGCGGCTTCTCCGCGAAGAGCGTGCAGGAGCGCATTGCCGACGCGGGTGCGGTCGCCGTCATCACCGCCGACGGCCAGATGCGCGGCGGCAAGGAGATCCCGCTCAAGCCCGCGGTGGACGAGGCGATGGCGATGGGCGGCTGCGAGAAGGTGAGGAGCGTCCTCGTGTACAAGCGCACCGGCACCCAGGTCGCGATGCAGGCCGGGCGCGACAAGTGGTGGCACGACGTCGTGGCCCACCAGCCGAAGACGTGCGAGCCGACGCCCGTGGGCGCGGAGCATCCGCTCTTCATCCTGTACACCTCGGGCTCGACCGGGAAGCCGAAGGGCGTGCAGCACTCGACCGCGGGCTACCTGCTGCACGCCCAGCTCACCATGGAGTGGGTGTTCGACCACAAGCCGAGCGATGTCTTCTGGTGCACCGCGGACGTGGGCTGGGTCACGGGGCACACGTACATCGTGTACGGGCCGCTCGCGTGCGGCGCCACGGAGGTGATCTTCGAAGGCGTGCCGACCTATCCCGACGCGGGCCGCTTCTGGAAGATGATCCAGGACCACAAGGTCTCGGTCTTCTACACCGCCCCCACGGCGATCCGCTCGCTCATCAAGGCCGGCGGCGACCTGCCCACGAAGTACAACCTGAAGAGCCTGCGCATCCTGGGCACGGTGGGCGAGCCCATCAATCCCGAAGCCTGGATGTGGTACTACAACACCGTCGGCGGCGCGCGCTGCCCGGTGGTGGACACGTGGTGGCAGACGGAAACGGGCGGCCACATGATCACGCCGCTGCCGGGGGCCACGCCGCTCAAGCCCGGCTCGTGCACGCTGCCGCTGCCGGGCGTCTTCGCCGACATCGTCGACGAGACCGGCCATCCGGTGGGCCGCGGCAAGGGCGGCATCCTCGTGATCACCAAGCCGTGGCCCTCGATGATCCGCACCATCTGGGGCGATCCCGAGCGCTTCAAGAAGAGCTATTACCCCGAGGAATTCCAGGGCAAGTACTACCTCGCCGGCGACGGCGCGTCGACCGACGAGGAGGGCTACTTCCGCATCGTCGGGCGCATCGACGACGTGCTGAACGTCTCGGGCCATCGCCTCGGCACCATGGAGATCGAGAGCGCGCTCGTGGCGAACACGAGGCTCGTGGCCGAGGCGGCGGTGGTCGGGCGTCCCGACGATCTCACCGGCGAGGCGGTCGTCGCGTTCGTCGTGACCAAGGGGCCGCGCCCGACCGGCGACGAAGCGAAGAAGATCGCGACCGAGCTGCGCGACTGGGTCGCCAGGGAGATCGGGCCGATCGCCAAGCCGAAGGACATCCGCTTCAGCGACAACCTGCCGAAGACGCGCTCCGGGAAGATCATGCGCCGCCTCCTGCGCTCGATCGCCAAGGGCGAGGCCATCACGCAGGACGTCTCGACGCTCGAGAATCCCGCGATCATCGAGCAGCTGCGGCAGAACCTGTAACGGCTGGGGTCAGACCACGGTCACGATACGAAACGGCCGGATGCATCGACGCCGTTTCGTATCGTGACCGTGGTCTGACCCCTGTCGTCCGCCCCGGCCCTGACGACGTACACACTGCACGGCGCATTCGCGGTGACGCTCGAGGCGGCCGAGCGCCACCAGCCGATCACCGACGGCGGCGGCGCGCCGAGCACGATGAGGTCGGCGTGGTTGCGGCGCGCGAGTTCGACGATCGTCTCCGCCGGATCCGGCGCCTGCATCACGAGGAGCGACAGGCGGCTCGCGGGCAGGCCGAAGGGCTCGACCCAGCGCTTGAGGCGGGCGAGGTGCTCGAGCTGGCGGCCCGATTCCGTCTCCGTGAGCTGCGTGCCTTCCTGGGCGGGCTGCGGGACGACCGAGACGCACATCATGCGGTGCTCTTCCGCCACGGCCATCACGCGGCGGGCGGTCCACTGGATCACCGGATGGCGCTCATCGTCCAGGTTCGTGGTGTCGACGGCCACGAGGATCACCGGGGCGGGATGCGCGGGCGCGGGCGCGAGGTCGAGCGCCGCGCGCGAGCGCCACCAGCCGCGCGCCTGCTGCAGCACGCGTGGGGCTCGCGTGCGATTCGCGCGCGGCGTGAGGGCCACCTGCGCGGGATGGCGCAGGTCGAACGCGACGAGCGCGGCCGCCGGATAGCGCCGCGCCGCATCGGGCTCGAGGCAGCGCAGGATCACCTCCTGCAGCCACGGCGTCACGGCCGTATTGCGCGCACGAGGCGGAACGGGCACGCGCCACAGGCGGTCGCGCATGCCCGCGAACGTGAGCGGCGTGCCGAAGGGCGGCTCGGCCGTGGCGAGCTCGTACAGGATGGCCCCGAGCGCAAAGAGGTCGCTGCGCGCGTCTCCCCTGCGATGGCGCAACTGCTCGGGCGATACGTAGGGCGCCGATCCCGCCTCGAACTGCATCTGCTCGCCCAGCAGGTCCGGGTAGCGCGCGTGGTGCGCGAAGCCGAAGTCGAGCAGCACCGCGCTTCCATCGGCGCGCATCATCACGTTCTCCGGCTTCAAGTCGTGGTGCACCGCCTGCTGCGAATGCAGGTCGTGCAACGCGTCGGCGAGCGCCGCGCCCACGCGTGCGATCTCGTCGACCGCGAGCGGGGCGCGTGCGCACAGCGCGGCGAGGCTTTCGCCCTGGATGCGCTCCATCACGAGATAGGGCGTCGTGTGCAGCTCGCCCGCGGCCACGAAGCGCGGCACGTGCGGCCCGCGCAGCGCCGGATGGATCATGAGCTCCATCTCGAAAGCGACGACGCCGATCCACGGCTCGCCGATGCCGACCGCGGGCACCTTCATCACCAGCGGGAAGCCCGCGTCGCGGCCCTGCGGGGCCTCGACCGAATAGATGTAGCCCGCGCCGCCCGCGTGGATGCGCTCGACGATGCGGAAGCCTTCGATCCGCGCGCCCGGCCCGAGCGGCGGACGCAGCAGCGGCGCCGCGGGGCTCTCAGATCCCATGCTCGATGCGATAGGCGAGGATCGCGGGCAGCCCGGCCGCGCGGACTTTCTGCGCCGCGGCGCGGTGGTCGTAGGGCACGCGGTGGAACGTCATGCGCGCCTCGTCGAGCAGCACATAGGCGGCGGCCGCGTTGCCGTCGCGCGGTTGCCCCACGGAGCCCGCGATGGCGAGCCAGCGCCTGTGGCGCGGCACGGGGATCGCCGTGCCCGCATGGGGCCGGAACGCGCGCAACTGGCCCCCCGCGGATTCGAAGTACAGACGCTGGTCGTGGACGTGCCCGCAGAACGTGTACGGCCGCGCCGCGCCGTTCATCGAACGCGCGGCCGCCGAGGGGCCGTCGACGTAGCTCCAGCGCTCGGGGCGGTCGGCCGAGGCGTGCACGAAGCAGCTCGCCTCCTCGCGAATGCAGAAGGGCAGTTGCGCGAGGAACGCCTTCTGGGCATCGCTCAAGGCCCCCCGCGTCCAGTCGATCGCCGCCTGCGCCATGTCGTTCAGGTAGGCGGAGGTGCGCTCGACGGCCTCGTCGTGGTTGCCCTTGACCACGACGGCGCCGTCCGCCGCGAGCGCCGCCGCCGCATCCACCACCGCGGCGGGATCGGCGCCATAGCCCACGAGGTCGCCGAGCAGGACGAAACGGCGCGCGCCGGCCGCGCGCGCATGCGCGAGGCAGGCCTCGAGCGCTTCGAGGTTGGCGTGGATGTCGGCGAGGAGCGCGATCATCGCGGCGGGAAGGGCGGCATGCGGCCGATTCTGCGCCCGCCCCCCGTGCGTTTCGTGATCCGCCGCAAACGCCCGCGCCCGAATTCGATCCGGCGCCGCGATCCGGCCTTGACGCAGCGCAATTCGCGGGGGGGAACGGCTTGTAGCCTTCCACCACCCCTTGCACAGGAGACACTCCCATGGCAACGACGACGGCGGAATTCCCGCCCACCGCGGTACGCGAGGAACGAAAGGTCATCTTCGCCTCGTCGCTGGGCACGGTGTTCGAGTGGTACGACTTCTACCTGTACGGATCCCTCGCCGCGATCATCGCCAAGCAGTTCTTCTCCGGAGTGAACCCGACGGCGGGCTTCATCTTCGCGCTGCTCTCGTTCGCCGCCGGGTTCGCGGTGCGGCCCTTCGGCGCCATCGTGTTCGGCCGCCTGGGCGACCTGGTCGGGCGCAAGTACACGTTCCTCATCACGATCACCATCATGGGCCTTTCGACCTTCCTGGTCGGCCTGCTGCCGTCGTACGCCGCGATCGGCGTGACCGCGCCCGTGATCCTGATCGGGCTGCGGCTGCTGCAGGGACTGGCGCTCGGCGGGGAGTACGGAGGCGCCGCCACCTATGTGGCCGAGCACGCGCCCCACGGCAAGCGCGGCTTGCACACGTCGTGGATCCAGACCACGGCCACGCTCGGGCTCTTCCTGTCGCTGCTCATCATCCTGGGAACGCGCACGTGGATCGGCGAGGAGAAGTTCGCGGCCTGGGGCTGGCGCGTGCCGTTCCTGATCTCGTTCATCCTGCTCGGCATCTCGATCTGGATCCGGCTCTCGCTCAACGAGTCGCCGCTCTTCCAGAAGATGAAGGCCGAAGGCCGCGTCTCGAAGGCGCCGCTCACGGAATCCTTCGCGCGCTGGGGCAACCTGAAGATCGTGATCCTGGCGCTCCTCGGGCTCACCGCCGGCCAGGCGGTCGTGTGGTACACCGGCCAGTTCTACGCGCTCTTCTTCCTCACCCAGACGCTCAAGATCGACTCGGGCACGGCGAACATCCTCATCGCGGTGTCGCTCGCGATCGGCACGCCCTTCTTCATCTTCTTCGGCTGGCTCTCGGACCGCATCGGGCGCAAGCCCATCATCATGGCCGGCTGCCTCGTCGCCGCGCTCACGTACTTCCCGCTCTTCAAGTCGCTCACCCACTACGGCAACCCGGCGCTCGAGAAGGCGCTGGCGACCGCGCCCGTCACGGTGCTCGCCGACCCGGGCGAATGCTCCTTCCAGTTCAATCCCACGGCCACGTCGAAGTTCACCACCTCGTGCGACATCGCCAAGAGCTTCCTCGCGTCGAACTCGGTGAACTACAAGAACGAGGCGGCCCCCGCCGGGACCGTCGCCAAGGTGCGCGTGGGCGACACGGAGATCGAGAGCTTCGACGGGCGCACGGCGGGCGGCGAGCTCGCTTCAAGGACGTCCGCGTTCGGCAAGTCGATGACGGAGGCGATCCGCAAGCACGGCTATCCCGCGAAGGCGGATCCGGCGGCGATGGACAAGGGCATGCTCGTCGTGGTGCTCACCATCCTGGTGATCTACGTGACGATGGTGTACGGCCCGATCGCCGCGATGCTGGTCGAGCTCTTCCCGACGCGCATCCGCTATACATCCATGTCGCTGCCCTATCACATCGGCAACGGGTGGTTCGGGGGCTTCCTGCCGCCGCTCGCCTTCGCAATGGTGGCCGCCACGGGGGACATCTATTACGGGCTGTGGTATCCGATCGTGGTGGCGGTGATGACGTTCGTCATCGGCTCGGTCTTCCTGCGCGATACGCGCGAGCGCACGCTCACCGACTGAGTGAAGAGGCGGACGTTTCACGGCCCGCTCCGGCGGGCCTTTTTTTTGTAGACTGCTCCGATGCTCTTCCGCTACTTCACGCGCGAGATCCTGGTCACCACGCTCTTCGTGCTCGTGGGCCTGCTCGCGCTCTTCGGGTTCTTCGACCTCATCAAGGAGCTCGACGACCTCGGCAAGGGAGCGTACCGGCTGCCGACGATGCTCGCGTACGTGGCGCTCGGCATGCCTTCCAATGCCTACGTGCTGCTTCCGGCCGCCGGCCTGATGGGAACGCTCTTCGCGCTGGCGCGCATGTCCGAGAACTCGGAGATCACCGTGATGCGCTCATCGGGGCTGTCGCTCGCGCAGCTCGCCGGGCACGTCGCGGGCGCCGGGGTCATCGTCGCGATCGTGACCGTGCTCATGGGCGAGCTCGTCGCGCCGCACACCGAGGAGACGGCGAAGGACCTGCGGCTCAAGGCGACGCGCCAGATCGTGGCGCGCGAGTTCCGCTCGGGATTCTGGGTGAAGGACGAGCGCAGCTTCGTGAACATCCAGGACGTGACGCCGGACACGGAGCTGCTCAACCTCAAGATCTACGACTTCGACCCCGCGTTCCGGCTCGTCTCCATCAGCCGCGCCGAGAAGGGCACCTATGCCGGCGGCAACAAGTGGAAGCTCACCAACGTCGAGCTCACGAAGTTCGAGGGCGACCGCGCGGTGCTCACGCGGCTGCCCAGCTCGATGTGGAGCTCGATGATCAACCCGGACATCCTCTCGGTCCTGAAGATCGTGCCGGAGCGCATGTCCGCGCTCAACCTGCGCGCCTACATCGACCACCTGCGCGAGAACCACCAGAGCGCCACGCGCTACGAGATCGCGTTCTGGAGCAAGCTCACCTATCCGCTCGCGGCGATCCTCATGATGATCATGGCGATCCCGTTCGCCCTCGGCAGCGCGCGCGCCGGCGGCGTCGGCGCCAAGATCGTGACCGGCATCATGATCGGCCTCGTCTTCCACTTCGCGAGCCGGCTCTTCTCCCACATCGGGCTGCTGAACGACTGGCCGGCGCTCTTCTCCGCCACGATGCCGACTCTGATCGTCGCGCTCGTGGCGTGGTACGGGCTCCATCGAGCCGAAGCGCGGTAGGGCGTCCTCGCGCGGGCTTCGAGCCTTCCCGCTAGCCCGCCTTCGGCCGGCGCTCCACGATCGCCGTCCCCGCGAGGCGGTCGTGCAGGAACTGGCGATCGCGGTCCACGAGCGCCCAGAGGAAGCCCAGCCCCAGCGCGAGGGTGGAGAGGACCGCGAGCAGGAAGCGGTGGACGGCCTGGAAGAGGAGCAACGGGCCGCCGTCGCCGGCGCGCACCACCGCGATGCGCCACGTCTTCATGGGCAACGTCTGGCCGCTGCGCGTCCAGAAGGCCACGTAGTAGGTGCCGACGACCGCCACGAGCCAGGCCTGCAGCAGGTGCCGGCGCCAGCCCTGGGTCGAATCCCCGAAGACGAGGACGAAGGGGAAGGTGGCCACGATGACGAGGGCCACGGAGATGAGCAGGTCGTAGAGCGCGCACGCCAGCCGCCGGGCCACACCCGGCACAGGTGGGTGGGCGCTCACCGGCGCGGGGCTTCGCCGTGCGGCTGGTGCCGCTCGAGCCAGCGCTGGCGCAGCTCGTGCTGCTTCTCGGGGGGCAGCCGGCGCAGCCCCTGGTAGGCCTGGCGCGCCTCGCGGCGCTGCTCCGGCGTCATGGAAGCCCACTCCCGGATGCGCTCCTGGAAGCGCTCCTTCTGGATCGGCTGCAACGAGGGAAAGCGCCGCGCCGAGGCCATGAGCCGCTGCTGCTGGTAGCCGGGCAGGCGGTCCCACTCCGGCGCCACGGGAGCGAGGATGCGCTGGTCGTCCGGCGAGAGCCGGCTCCAGGGGACCTGGGGCGCCTGCGCCTGGCCCGGGCGCTGGGCGGCCGCGCCGAAGGCGAGCGCCGCGAGGACGATGGCGATCAGCCGCGGGAGCCGTCGAGCCACGCCCGGAAGTCCTTGTCGAGGAACGCGTCCGGCGGCAGCTCCTGGGTGAGGAGCTGGGCGTCGAGGTCGCCGATGTCCGGCTCGCGCGCGGACTGGTAGGCCAGCGTGGCGAGCAGGGCCAGCACGGGCAGCCACAGCAGCGCGCGCTGGACGACCGAGTACCGCACGGTCTGCGCCGTGCCGGCGGCCACCGGAATCAGGCCGAACAGGCGCACCGGTTCCCGGTACGCGTCGAGTGCGCGAAGGCGCGCGGCGCGCAGGCGCGTGGCCTGCATTTCGCCGACCCCGGCGGCGGTGCGATCGAGCCAGGGCTTGAGCTTCGCGGCAAACTCTTTTTCGTTCATAGCGTTATCCCTTTTGCTTTCAGGATTTTCGCCAAAGCATGGGTGGCCCGGGAGCAGTGCGTCTTGACGCTGCCCTCCGAGCACCCCATGACCTTGGCGGTCTCGCTGACGTCGAGCTCTTCCCAGTAACGCAGCATGAAGGCCTCGCGTTGACGCTCCGGCAAGGCCCGGACGGCCTCCTCGATCAGCGCCATGACCTGCGACTGCTCGAGCCGGTCGGCCGGGGAAGCCGGCACGTTCTCGTGGGCCTCGACCTCCATCGTCTCCAGCGGGTCCGATTCGTCGTCATCGTCCCGCCCCAGCCCCAGCGATGACAAGAGGGTGGTCCAGGTCGACCTCACCTTCGACCGCCGGAAGTAATCCCGGATCGCGTTCTGCAAAATGCGCTGGAACAGAAGGGGCAGCTCGGCCGCGGGGCGCGCCGCGTAGTTCTCGGCGAGCTTCATCATCGCGTCCTGCACGATGTCGAGGGCCGAGTCGTCGTCCTGCACGGCGAAGACGGCCTGCTTGAAGGCCCTGCGCTCGACGGATGCGAGGAAATCGGCCAGCTCCTTCTGGGTAGCCAGGGTTGCTCCTAGGGGCGGGGATGACGCCCGGTTCGCGCCGAATGGTAGCAAAGGGGCGTCGGTCCGCCCCGCCGGATCCCGGGCACCGGCGGACCCCTCATTCTAGCTTGACCGCCTCGCTGGCAGCAGCTATGGTGTAAGGTTCTTTTCGACAATTCCCTCCGGTTTACAAGGCCTTAGCCCATGGAACTCAAGCTCCCCCCGACTCTGGATGCCCATGAGACCCTCACCGGCGCCGAGATCGTCATCCGCTGCCTCAAGGCGGAGGGCGTGGAGTACGTATTCGGCTATCCCGGGGGCGCGGTACTGCACATCTACGACGCGATCTTCAAGCAGAAGGACGTGAAGCACATCCTGGTCCGCCATGAGCAGGGTGCCCTGCACGCGGCCGATGGCTACGCGCGCGCGACCGGCAAGCCGGGTGTCGCGCTGGTGACGAGCGGTCCCGGCGTGACCAACGCGGTGACGGGGCTCGCCACCGCGTACATGGATTCCATCCCGATGGTGGTGATCACCGGGCAGGTGCCCACCAAGGCGATCGGCGAGGACGCCTTCCAGGAGTGCGACACGGTCGGCATCACACGTCCCGCGGTCAAGCACAACTTCCTCGTGAAGGACGTGAACGAGCTCGCCGTCACGATCAAGAAGGCGTTCCATATCGCGACCACCGGCCGTCCCGGCCCCGTCGTGGTCGACATCCCGAAGGACGTGTCGAACCTTCCCGCCGTGTTCCATTACCCGGAGCGCATGCACATGCGCTCGTACAACCCGGTGATGAAGGGCCATGCGGGCCAGATCAAGAAGGCGCTCGGCCTCCTGCTCGAGGCGAAGCGGCCGATGGTCTACGTGGGCGGGGGCGCGATTCTCGGCAATGCCTCGGCCGAAGTGACGGACCTGGTGCGGGGGCTCGGTTTCCCGGTGACGAACACGCTGATGGGGCTGGGCGCCTATCCCGGCACCGACAAGCAGTTCGTCGGCATGCTCGGCATGCACGGCACCTACGAAGCCAACAACGCGATGCAGAACTGCGACGTGCTGCTCGCCGTGGGCGCGCGCTTCGACGACCGCGTGATCGGCAATCCCGCCGACTTCGCGCAGGCGAATCCCGCGCGCAAGATCGTGCACATCGACGTCGACCCGTCCTCCATCTCCAAGCGCGTGCGCGTCGATGTCCCCATCGTCGGCGGCGTGAAGGAGGTGCTCGCCGAGCTGCTGGCGCTGCTCAAGGCCACCCCCCAGCGGCCCGACGCGGCCGCGCTCGCCGCATGGTGGAAGCAGATCGGCGAGTGGCGCGCGAAGGACTGCCTGCGCTACGACCGCGCCTCGAAGATCATCAAGCCGCAGTTCGTGGTGGAGAAGCTCTACGAGGTCACCCAGGGCGACGCGTTCGTCACCTCCGACGTGGGCCAGCACCAGATGTTCGCGGCGCAGTTCTACAAGTTCGCGAAGCCCCGGCGCTGGATCAACTCCGGCGGCCTCGGCACGATGGGCGTGGGCCTGCCGTACGCGATGGGCGTGAAGATGGCGTTCCCCGACGCGGAGGTCGCCTGCGTGACCGGCGAGGCGTCGATCCAGATGTGCATCCAGGAGCTCTCGACCTGCAAGCAGTACCACCTGCCGGTGAAGGTCGTGAACCTGAACAACCGCTACATGGGCATGGTGCGCCAGTGGCAGGAGTTCTTCCACGGCAACCGCTACAGCGAGTCGTACATGGACGCGCTGCCGGATTTCGTGAAGCTCGCCGAGGCCTACGGCCACGTCGGCATGAAGATCGAGAAGCCGGGCGACGTCGAGGGTGCGCTGCGCGAGGCCTTCGCATTGAAGGACCGCCTCGTGTTCATGGACTTCATCACCGACCAGACCGAGAACGTGTTCCCGATGATTCCCGGCGGCAAGGGCCTCGGGGACATCATCCTCGCCGAAGAGCTGTAGCCATGCGCCACATCCTTTCGATCCTCGTGGAGAACGAGGCGGGCGCCCTGTCGCGCGTGGCCGGGCTCTTCTCGGCACGCGGCTACAACATCGAGACGCTGACCGTGGCGCCCACCGAGGACCGGTCGCTCTCGCGCATGACGATCGTCACCACCGGCTCCGACGAGATCGTCGAGCAGATCACCAAGCAGCTGAACAAGCTGGTGGACGTGGTGAAGGTCGTCGACCTCTCCGAGGGCAAGCACATCGAGCGCGAGCTCATGCTCGTGAAGGTGCGCGCGGCGGGGAAGGATCGCGAGGAGATCAAGCGCACCGCGGACATCTTCCGGGGGCGCATCATCGACGTCGCCGACAAGTCCTACACGATCGAGCTCACCGGCACCACCGAGAAGCTCGACGCCTTCCTGGAGGCGCTCGATCGCAGCGCCATCCTCGAAACAGTGCGCACCGGAGTATCGGGTATCGGGCGCGGCGAGTGGGTGCTGAAGGTCTGACCCAACCAATACTCAAGGAAACGACATGAAGGTCTATTACGACAAGGACGCCGACCTCTCGCTCATCAAGGGCAAGAAGGTCACGATCATCGGCTACGGCTCCCAGGGCCACGCGCACGCGCAGAACCTCACCGAGTCGGGCGTGAAGGTGACGGTGGGACTGCGCCCGGGCGGCGCATCGTGGGAGAAGGCGAAGAAGGCCAAGCTCGCGGTGAAGGAGGTGGGCGAGGCGGTGAAGGGCGCGGACCTCGTGATGATCCTGCTGCCCGACGAGAACCATGCGCAGGTGTGGAAGGAGTCGATCGAGCCCAACATCCGCAAGGGCGCGGCGCTCGCCTTCGCGCACGGCTTCAACATCCACTTCAAGCAGATCGTGCCGAAGGCCGACCTCGACGTGATCATGATCGCGCCCAAGGGGCCGGGACATCTCGTGCGCTCGACCTACACGCAGGGCGGCGGCGTGCCGGCGCTGATCGCGATCCACCAGGATTCCTCGGGCAAGGCGAAGGACCTCGCGCTCTCGTACGCGGCGGCGATCGGCGCGGCGCGCGGCGGGGTGATCGAGACCAACTTCCGCGAGGAGACCGAGACCGACCTCTTCGGCGAGCAGACCGTGCTCTGCGGCGGCATCGTGGAGCTCATCAAGGCCGGCTACGAGACGCTGGTCGAGGCCGGTTACGCGCCCGAGATGGCGTACTTCGAGTGCCTGCACGAGACCAAGCTCATCGTGGACCTCATCTACGAGGGCGGCATCGCCAACATGAACTATTCCATCTCGAACAACGCGGAATTCGGCGAGTACGTGAGCGGCCCGAAAGTGGTGGGCGAGCCCGCGCGCCGCGCGATGAAGGAGATCCTCGAGCGCATCCAGACCGGCGAGTACGCGCGCGACTTCATCCTCGAGAACCGCGCGGGCGCGCCCACGCTCAACGCCCGGCGCCGGCTGCTGGCCGAGCACGACATCGAGAAGGTGGGCGAGCGGCTGCGCGCCATGATGCCGTGGATCAAGCAGAACCGCCTGGTCGACACGTCGAAGAATTGATGAGCAACTACCCGCATCCGATCATCGCCCGCGAAGGCTGGTTCTACGCTTCGCTGGCGCTGGTCGTCGCGGCATTGGTGACGTGGTGGGCCGGATGGTGGTCGCTCCCCTTCTGGCTCGCCGCGATCTTCGTCGTGCAGTTCTTCCGCGACCCGCCGCGCGACATTCCCCAGGGCGAGGGCCTCGTGCTCTGCCCCGCGGACGGCCGCGTGCTGCTGGTGGGCAAGACCACCGACCCGTACCGCAACGTGGAGGCGCTCAAGATCAGCGTCTTCATGAACGTGTTCAACGTCCACTCGAACCGCTCGCCGGTGGACGCCCTCGTGAAGGACGTGCTCTACGCGAAGGGCCTCTTCGTGAACGCCTCGTTCGACAAGGCCTCCAGCGACAACGAGAGGAACGCGCTGCTGCTCGAGCTCGACACCGGCGTCCAGATGAGCTGCGTGCAGGTCGCGGGCCTCGTCGCCCGGCGCATCCTCTGCTACGTGAAGCCGGGCGAGCGCGTGGCGCGCGGGCAGCGCTACGGCTTCATCCGCTTCGGCTCGCGCGTGGACCTGTACCTGCCGCCCGACGCCAGGCCGCGCGTGGCGATCGGCGACAAGGTGAAGGCAAGCTCCACCGTGCTCGCCGAGCTTTCCCGCTAGCGATCCCATGGCCGCGCCGCTCGAGAGGACCGCGAAGCTCGAGTTCGCCCGCCGCCGCGGCATCTACCTGCTGCCCAACCTCTTCACGACGCTGAACCTGTTCGCGGGGTTCTACGCGATCGTGATGGGCATGAACCACGAGTTCGAGCGCGCCGCGATCGCGATCTTCGTGGCGATGGTGCTCGACAGCCTCGACGGCCGCGTGGCGCGCCTCACGCGCACGCAGTCGGCCTTCGGCGCCGAGTACGACAGCCTGACCGACATGGTGTCCTTCGGCGCCGCGCCCGCGCTGGTGATGTACGAGTGGGCCCTGCACGACATGGATCGCCTCGGGTGGATCGCGGCCTTCGTGTACTGCGCCGGCGCGGCGCTTCGCCTCGCGCGCTTCAACATCCAGCTGTCGGTCGCCGACAAGCGCTGGTTCACGGGGCTCCCGAGCCCCGCGGCCGCGGCGCTCGTGGGCGGCATGGTCTGGGTCTTCAACGACTACGAGGTCTCGGGCGTCGACGTCAAGTGGCTCGCCGCCGCCGTCACGCTCTACGCCGGCATCACGATGGTGTCGAACGTGCGCTTCTGGAGCGGCAAGGCGATCAACCTGCGCCGCGCCGTGCCGTTCTCGGTCGTGCTGCTGATCGTGCTGGCCCTGATGCTCATCACCATCGAGCCGCCGATCGTGCTCTGGGTGGTGATGCTGGGCTACGGGGTCTCCGGTTACGTGTACTGGGTGGTGCAGCGCCTGCGCCGCGGGGCGGTCGAGAAGCAGTACCAGAACGTGCGCGACGCGATCGAGGAAGGCAATCTCTCCGGCCTCGCGCGGATGCTCACGACGACGGCGGTCGACACGGTGATCGCGCCGGGCGGGCGCACGCTGCTCATGGTGGCGGTCGAGGAGACGAACCTCCCCGCGGTGGAGCTGCTCGTCTCGCGCCGCGCCTCGCTCGACCTGCGCGACGAGCAGGGGGTGACCGCCCTCGCGCTGGCGGCCGAGATGGGATTCCAGGAAGCGGTCGAGATGCTGCTCGCCGCCGGCGCCGACCCGAACGTGCACGACCTGTCCGGCGTGACGCCGCTCGACGTGGCCGACGAGCACGGCGCGCACGACATCGCGGCACTCCTGCTGCGCTACGGCGGCAAGTCGAGCCGCGAGCTTGCGCCGCAGGAGCCTTAGGGCGGATTTGCCAAGCCCCCGCGCGCCCGCTATATTGATCCCATGAGCAGCCGCGAAACCCTTCGCATCCGTCCCCTGGCCCTCGGCGCGTCCGCGCTGGGCCTGCTGCTGCTGCGCCTCGCGCGCTAAATATCCCACCCCACAATTCGTGCAGCACCCGGCCGCTCCGGAATCGCGGGGCGGATCACTCCATCTGCAGGAAACGGAGATTCCCATGAAGGACGCATTGATCATTTTCGACACCACCATGCGCGACGGCGAGCAGAGCCCGGGCGCGGCGATGACCCGGGACGAGAAGGTCCGCATCGGCAAGCAGCTCGAGCGCCTGCGCGTGGACGTGATCGAGGCCGGCTTCGCCGCGGCAAGCCCCGGCGACTTCGAGGCGATCCGCGCCGTCGCCGCGGCGGTGAAGGACTCGACCATCTGCTCGCTGGCGCGCGCCAACGAGGGCGACGTCGCCAAGGCCGGCGAGGCCATCAAGGGCGCGCACCGCGGGCGCGTGCACACCTTCATCGCGACCAGCCCCATCCACATGAAGCACAAGCTGCGCATGGAGCCGGACCAGGTGCTCGCCGCGGCGGTGGCGGCGGTCAAGGCGGCACGGCGCTACACGGACGACGTCGAGTTCTCGGCCGAGGACGCGGTGCGCTCCGACGTCGACTTCCTCTGCCGCGTGTTCGAGGCGTGCATCGCCGCGGGTGCCCGCACGATCAACGTACCGGACACGGTGGGCTACAGCACGCCGCAGCTCTGGGGCCAGCTCTTCAAGGAGCTGCTGAACCGCGTGCCCAACGCCGACAAGGCGGTTTGGTCGACGCACTGCCACAACGACCTCGGCATGGCCGTCGCCAACTCGCTCGCGGCGGTGATGGCCGGTGCGCGGCAGGTCGAATGCACGATCAACGGCCTCGGCGAGCGCGCGGGCAATGCCTCCCTCGAAGAGGTGGTGATGGCCGTGCGCACCCGCGCGGACATCTTCCCGTGCACGACCCGCATCGACGCCGCGCAGATCGTCCCGGCGAGCAAGCTCGTCTCCACCATCACGGGCTATCCGGTGCAGCCCAACAAGGCGATCGTCGGCGCCAACGCCTTCGCGCACGAGTCGGGCATCCACCAGGACGGCGTGCTCAAGCACCGCGAGACCTACGAGATCATGCGCGCGAGCGACGTGGGCTGGGGCACCAACCGGCTCACGCTGGGCAAGCTCTCCGGGCGCAACGCGTTCAAGACGCGCCTGCAGGAGCTCGGCATCGTGGTGAGCGGCGAGGAGCAGTTGAACGCCGCGTTCGCCCGCTTCAAGGAGCTCGCCGACAAGAAGCGCGAGATCTTCGACGAGGACATCCAGGCGCTCATGTCGGACGAGACCGTGACGCCCGAGGTCGAGCACTACAAGCTGATCTCGATCTCGGCCCATTCGGAGACCGGCGAGCAGCCGTTCTCGCGCGTGGTGATCTCCCACGACGGGCGCGAGATGCGGGCGGAGGCGCGTGGCGGCGGCATCGTCGACGCGACCTTCAAGGCGATCGAGAGCATGGTCCAGAGCGGCACGGAGCTCCTTCTCTACTCGGTGAACAACGTGACCGAGGGCACCGACTCGCAGGGCGAGGTGACGGTGCGCCTGTCGAAGGGCGGGCGCGTCGTGAACGGCATGGGCTCGGACACCGACATCGTGGTCGCCTCGGCGAAGGCGTACGTGAACGCGCTCAACAAGCTGAGCAGCGAGCTGCGCGTGAACCCGCAGCACGACATGGAGGCACGGGCGCTCTAGCCGTGGCATCGCCCCTGCGGCTGCCGCGCGTCGGCATGGGCACGTGGCACATGGGCGAGAGCCCGGGCGCGCGCGCGGCGGAAGTCGCCGCGCTCACGCTCGGCCTCGACCTGGGCTTCACCCTCATCGACACCGCCGAGATGTATGGCGACGGCGGCGCCGAGGAGGTGGTGGGCCGCGCGCTGCAAGGGCGGCGCGAAGCCGCGTTCGTGGTGAGCAAGTTCTATCCGCACCACGCGTCGCGCGCGAAGCTCTTCGCGGCGTGCGATGCGTCGCTCGAGCGCCTCGGCATCGAGGCGCTCGACCTCTATCTCTACCACTGGCGCGGGAGCGTGCCGCTCGCCGAGACGGTGACAGCGCTCGAGGAGCTGGTCGCGAGCGGCCGGATTCGCCGCTGGGGCGTATCGAACTTCGACGTGGCCGATCTCGAAGAGCTGGTGGCCGTCCCCGGCGGCGAGAACGTCGCGGCCAACCAGGTGCTGTACAACCTCGAGCGCCGCGGCATCGAGTTCGACCTGCTGCCGTGGTGCCGCGCCCGCGGCGTGGCCGTGATGGCGTACTCCCCGCTCGACGAGGGGCCGCTCGCGCGCCATCCGAAGCTGCGGGCGATCGCCTCCGGGCCCGGCATCACGCCGGCGCAGCTCGCGATCGCGTGGGCGGCGCGCGACCCGCTCGTGTGCGCCATCCCGAAGGCCTCCACGCCGGAGCACGTGGGGTCCAATCGTGCGGCGGCCGATGTTCGGCTGGACGACGCGACGCTCGCCGCGCTCGACGCGGTGTTTCCGCCGCCGCGCCGCAAGCAGCGGCTGGAGATGATCTAGGACAGGGCCGCGCGCGGCGCGGGCCGCCGCAGCCACCCCGCCACGATCCAGAGTCCCGCGGCGAGATACGACACCGCGCCCGGGACCCACATCACGAGGCCGCCCAGCTGCTGGTCCTCCACCGGCGAGAGCATCGTCGTGCCCACGTAGTGCGGGTACCACGGCGTCGGCGCGAACGTGAGCAGGGCCCCCAGCGCGCTCGTGTGCATCATCGTCGTGAACACCAGCGCCAGGGAGGCGCCGTCGGGCCGGCGCACGCCGCGGCCGAAGACCGCCCACCAGAAAAGCAGCGCGGAGGCGAGGAAGCACACGTGCTGCGCCACGTGGATCGCCTCGTTCTCGAGGGCGGCTTCGAAGAAGCGCGGCACGTGCCACGCCCATAGCGCCGCGAAGTGGATGCACCAGGCACCCGCAGGCTCGGTGATCGCATCCCACACGCGCGCGAGCCAGCGCACGCGCGTCACGCGCGCGAAGCGCGGGCGCCAGGCCGCGGGCAGCCCCCACGCCCACGCCTCGAGCGGGCGTCCCAGCACCAGCAGCGGCGCGGCAACGACCATGAGCAGCTCGTGCTGCACCATGTGCACCGCGAAGAGCCTGTCGCCCCCGGAATCGACCGGCGTGAGGAGCGCCACGAAGAGAGCCAGCCAGCCGAGCGCGAAGCGCAGTGCCTGCGCGCGGGTGATGCCGCGGCCCATCCCGGCGCGGCGCCAGAGGCGCCAGAGGCCCGAGGCATAAAGTCCCGCGCTCAGCGCGAGGAGCAGCGCCACGAGAAGCTCGTTGCCCGCGGAGCGAAGCCCCGCGCCCTCGGCGTGATGCGCCCATGCCGCCGAGGGCGCGGCGAGCACCGCGAGCGCGAGCGCTACGCGAAGCAAGGCGAAAGCACCCACTGCGGAATCCAGAGCGCCACGATGATGAGCGCGGAGAGGCTGCCCACCATGAGCGAGAGCACCGACATGAAATGGTGGCGGTCGTGGTTGTCCCCGGGGAGGACCGCCTGCGGCGCGGAGGGACGCATGGCCCCCGGCCACGCCGGCACGAGCGTGGCCAGTGCGCCCAGCAGGAACACGAGGTGCACGACCTGCAGTGTCGCGAACTGCTGGGCGTGGCAGCCCCACTCGACGAGCGCATACGCGACGCTCTGGTCGGCCAGGGCGAGGAGCGGTGCGAGGACGATCCCGGGCCAGGTGCGCATCTAGAACCTCGGCGCCCAGTAGATGACGGCGTAGATCGGCAGCCACGCGAGCACGACGAAGTACCAGTAAACGGAGTTCTCGGACACGTCGACGAAGCGCTTGCTCTCGAGCGGGCCGGTGAAGAACATCGTGGCGAGCACGCCGGTGTCGTAGAGGTCGGTCACGAGGTGCAGCGTATGCAGGCCCAGCAGGCCCCAGACCACCGAGCCGTATGCGTTGCTGTCCCAGCGGCAGTGCAGCTGCGTGAACTCGAGGAAGCGCACCACCACGAACGCGACCGCGAACGCGGCGCACACCACGAGCCAGAAACGCGTGGCGCCCAGGTCGTAGCGCTCGGCCGACTTCTTGGCGAGGTGGTTGGGGACCCCGCTCGCGAGCAGGATGATCACGTTGAGCGTGCCCCACAGGAGGCCTGGCACCGGCACGCCGAGCGGCCAGTCGTCGGCGGCGTTCGTGCGCAGGTAGAAGTACGACATGATCACCAGCGCGAAGACCGTGCCCTCGATGGCCATCACGCCGAGCGTTCCCCACCACATGAGGCTCCTGTGGCTGAAGCCGAAGCTCGGCAGTTGGGAGACGTCCAGCGCGGTGCCGCGGCGCTCGGGCGGCACGGAAGCGGGTGTGGCGGCGACGTCGGTCATGCGCGCTTCTCCAGCAGCAGGTGCTTCACGGTCTCCTTCTTCGTCGGCCAGAACCAGAACGTGAGCGCGATCGCGACGGGCACCATGCCCCACGCCATCGCCGTCGGCATGTAGAAGGACCCGATGAACCAGAACGTCGTGGCCACGGCCGCGACGAACGGCCAGATGCTGGGCGACGGATACACGTAGCGGTGATCCGGGATCGCATCGACGACCGTGGTGACGAGCCCTTCACGCACGTCGGTCGCGAGGCCCGCCACATGCGTGGCCACGGAAGCGTCGGCCGGGCCCTGCCAGAGCGGCTCGCGCGAGGACACGACGGGGATGGCGGCGAAGTTGCTCCACGCCGGCGGCGAGGTCGTCGCCCACTCGAGCGTGGGCGCGCCCCACGGATTGTCGCCGGCGAGGGCGCCGCCCCGGCGGCTCTTGAGGACGTTCACGATGAAGCAGAGGACGCTCACGAAGATGATCACCGCACCGATGCTGGAG
>Ga0157372_10000278_pt1 | contig 56782 bp, 56 predicted proteins | sample C55metaG_FD_115307 | JGI IMG/M metagenome (GOLD analysis project Ga0157372, IMG submission 115307) | Corn rhizosphere microbial communities from Kellogg Biological Station, Michigan, USA - C5-5 metaG | ecosystem: Host-associated > Plants > Roots > Rhizosphere > Soil | place: USA: Michigan... | reverse complement strand
TGGAAGTAAACGATATACTGCAAAGCGGTTACGTGTTTCTTTCCTCAACACAAACTGCAGGATCATACAATGCTGCAACAGGGATCTGGACCATCGGTAACCTAAGCAATGGCGCATCTGCAACGCTCACCATCACGGCAACAGTGATCGAAGGCGGTAACTACGTGAATAACGCCATCATCTATGGAAATGAAAGCGATGCTGTATTGTTCAACAATATCTCATCTGTGGAAACGGTGCCTACCGATTTTAACCTGCCGGAGGGATTCTCTCCGAATGGTGACGGAATAAATGATGTGTTCGTGATCAGGGGCATCCAGAATTATCCTGAGAATACGTTTGTGATCTTCAACCGCTGGGGCGATAAAGTATTTGAGGCAAGCCCTTATGATAACACATGGGATGGCAAAGCAACCAAAGGCATTCGCATAGGCGGAGATGAGCTTCCTGTAGGCACTTACTTCTACCTGCTCGACCTGGGCGATGGCTCGGACATGATCAAAGGAACCATTTACCTGAACAGGTAGTAACACGGTAAACCGAAATTAATTTATAACAGAAAAAAACAAAATGAAAACACATAAAAAAATAATAGCCGGGTTGGCATTCACAGTTGCTGGTTTCGCATCTTTTGCGCAGCAGGCACCAATGTATACCCACTACATGTACAATACGCTTGCGATCAATCCGGGTTATGCCGGAAGCAGGGATGCCTTAACGATCACTGCGCTGCACCGTTCGCAGTGGGTTGATTTTAAAGGAGCGCCGGTAACGCAAACGCTTACGCTGCATACGCCTTTGCGTAACGAGCACATCGGTGTGGGACTTTCGGTGATCAATGATAAGATCGGGCCGACGCACAATACATCGCTGTTTGCTGATTTCGCATACATCATGAAGCTGAACAAATCTTCGAAGCTGGCATTGGGCCTTAGCGCAGGAGCGAACATCTTCCAGTCATCGTTGGGCTCGCTCAATCTCGACCAGTCGACCGACCCTGTTTTTCAAAGCAATAACGGGAACCACATCACTCCCAACTTCGGCTTCGGCGCTTATTATTCAAGGGAACGTTTCTACGCGGGGATCTCTGCGCCGAGCCTGCTGCAGAATAATTATTCGGTGACGAACCTTCCTGACGGGACCACGCTTACCGGTAAAGAGCAAAGGCATTATTTCCTGATCGCAGGTACAATGCTGAAGCTGACAAGCAACCTCGCTTTTAAACCGACTGCGCTTGTGAAGGTAACTCCTGCGGCACCTGTCCAGGCCGATGTTACCGCATCGTTCATCATCATGAAAAAGTTATTGATCGGCGGAATGTACCGCACGGGTGATGCTTTCGGAGCGCTGATCGGTGTCGACATTACAGACCAGTTCCACGTGGGTTATTCTTTCGACTGGTCGTATGGCCTGAAAACCTTCAAGTACAACCAGGGCAGCCATGAGATCGTATTGAGATATGATTTTATCTACTCGAGTAAAAAACAGATCCATTCTCCACGATACTTTTAATATCATATTCAAATAAACAACATACAATGAAAAAAATATACATCCCCCTTATACTATTCGTAGCGATGGGGCTCAACCTTAGCGCACAGGAAAAGTCGCGCAGGGAAAAAAAAGGTGATAAATACGCATTCAGTTATTCCTATACCAAAGCGATCGATTCATATTCCCATGCAAGGAAGCTCACACCGGAAGGGCAGCGCAGGCTGGCGGAAAGCTACCACAAGATGAACCAGGATGTTGAATCGGAAGCAACTTACTTGAAGCTGATCACAGCGGGCGAAGGCCTGATCCCGGAAGATCATTACAACTATGCAATGGCCTTAAAGATTAACGGCAAGCAGGAGGAATCTAATAAGTCGATGGACAAGTTCGCAGCAGCGAAGCCAGCCGACCTCCGTGCAAAAAGCTATGAGCGCAACAAAGGTAATTTCAGCGACATGCACACAGATGAAGGGAAATATAAAGTAATAACCCAGGAGCTGAATACAGGCGCAGAGGATTTCGGCACAACTTACTACAAGGATAAGATCGTTTTTACATCGAGCAGGGCGCCGGTTAAAATGGTGCGTAAGAATTATAACTGGAACGGCAAGCCATTCCTTAACATGTACGTATCGGAGGTGAAGGACGGACAGTTGCAGTCGCCCGAAATTTTCGACAAGAGCCTGAATGCAAAAATGCACGACGGTCCGGCGAGCTTCAGCAAGGACGGCACATTTATGGCCTTCACGCGGAACACGCAGCATGACAAAACAAAAGATAAGATCGTGGAGCTGCAGGTTTATTTCAGGACCTACAAGGATGATAAATGGTCGGAGCCCGAAGCATTTACCTTCAACAGCCCCGAATATTCCGTGGGACATCCATGCCTCAGCGCAGATGGAAAAACCATGTATTTCACAAGCGATATGCCGGGAGGCTATGGCGGAACCGATCTGTACAGAACACAAAGAGATGTAAACGGGATCTGGTCGAAGCCGGAAAACCTGGGTGACAAGATCAACACGGAAGGTGACGAGATGTTCCCGTTTTTCGAAACAACAAATGAAACGCTGTTCTTTGCATCCGACGGGCATTTCGGTTTGGGCGGCCTCGATATCTTCATTTCGCAGGCCGACGGCAAGAGCTTCGGAACTGTTTACAATGCAGGCGCTCCGCTTAACAGTCCCGCTGATGACTTTTCAGTGATCGCTGACGACAAGCTGAACAAAGGATATTTTTCTTCGAACAGGAGCAGCGGAAGCGGCGATGACGATATCTATTCGGTAGAGTTCCTCAAAAGCGTGAATGCCGGTAAGAAGATCAAAGGCTTTGCAAAAGGCAAGGATGGCGCGGTATTGCCTAACACCTTCATTGCATTGCTCGACGACAAAGGAAAAGTATTAGATACCCTTACCACGAAAGCAGACGGGGCATTCTCCTTCTCAGCCGGTTCGGATAAGAATTTCAAGCTCACCGGTAAAAAGGAAAATTACAGCGATGGCGACAGTCTTACCAATACATTCGGAAAAGAGCCGATCGTGAAGGCTGATGTGATCCTGCGTACAAAAGACCAGGTGATTGAAGAGAAAGTTGCCGTAACGGGTAACGACCTTGCAAAGATCATCGAGTTCAAGCCGGTGTATTTCGATCTTGATAAATCGAATATCCGACCGGATGCAGCAACCGAGCTGAACAAGATCGTGAAGCTGATGAACAAATATCCGAAGATGGTGATCGAGCTGAAAGCGTATACCGATTGCAGGGAAACAAAAGAATATAACCAGCTGTTATCCGACAGGAGGGCAAAAGCGTCGAGCGAATACATCAGCTCGAGGATCAGCAACCCGGGCAGGATCACCGGTAAGGGCTATGGTAAAACAATGCTGGTGAACAACTGTTCCTGCGACGGAGAAGTGGTTTCCACCTGTTCGGAAGAAGAACATCAGAAAAACAGGCGTACCGAATTTATTATCGTTGTAAAAGGAAATTAAGAATTTCTGTGTAGTGTGAACGCCGTCCTCAAAAGGGGATGGCGTTTTTTTGTTTCAGGAGGAGGAGAGTTTGCGTAGTAGTACTATGAATTTTCTTCCACGGGATTCAATGCTGCACAGCGTTGCCCGTGTCTTTTAAGATCCCCGTATAAATAGCGTATTTGATGAGCGCGGAGCTGTTCTTGCAGTTTGTTTTTTCAAGCAGCTTCTTCCGGTGGCTTTCCACGGTGCGTTTACTGAGAAAGATCTTTTCCGCGATCTCGCGGTTGGTGAATCCTTCCGCCAGCAGCTCGAGGATCTGCATTTCACGCTTGGTAAGCCTTACCTGGGGTGCTTTAGCGGGTGACGAACCGGGTGAAACATCATGCTCGCTCACCCGCTTGCCGATGTATTCTTTACCGGCCGCTACTTCCCGGATTGCCTGCACAAGCTCTTCCTTCCCGCTGCTTTTCAGGAGATACCCTTTGGCGCCGGCCTGCATGGCCTGCTCCACATAGCTCGGATGATCGAGCATGGAAAGCACGAGTACTTTAATGTGGCTGTATTCTTCCGATACAATGCGCGTAGCTTCAATACCATTCATTACCGGCATGTTGATGTCCATAAGGATCACATCCGCAGGCGTGGTTTCAAGATAGTCCAGCAATACTTTTCCGTTGGGTGCGTCCGCCACGATCCTGAGCTCCGGCTCATCCCCGAGCAGTGAGCGCAGGCCCTCACGCAGGATATCATGGTCTTCAACGATTATAACACGGATCATCGGTCTTCTTTTTTGCAAAGTTAAAAAACCCATGCCTGCTGCACATGCGTATTAATACGGGAAATGGCTGTGGAACGTGCTACAGCACGATGGTTACTGTGGTGCCTTTTCCACATTCCGAAGCTATGTTCATACGGCCATTCAGGAGCTGAAGCCTGTTGCTTACAGTGGCGAGGCCGGTTCCGAACTTTGCCTGCAGCTTCCTGTCGGCGTCGAATCCCTTGCCGTTGTCTTTTACCCTGATGTGAATGTTCTCTTTTTGCTTCTTCACATGGATCGCCGCCTTCGTGGCGTTGGAATGTTTCAGCACATTGTTGAGCAGCTCCTGCACGATCCTGAAGACGGCGATCTCCTGCACGCCGGGGAGCCGCGTTTTAAAACCCGTTACTTTGCATTCGAGGTGGAATTTTTCGGTGGAAAACCTTTTTGCCGTTTCTTCCAGGATCACCTTCAAGCCAAAATCCTTCAGCAGGGTAGGCATCAGTGTAAATGAAAGATTGCGGGTTTCGGTGATGGCATCGTTTAAAAAATCCTGGAGCTGCTTCTTTACCGTCTTGTTTTCCTTCACATCCTCGAGCTTCAGCTTTGCGGCGTAAAGCAGCTGCCCGAGCCCGTTGTGCAGGGCTTCTGCGATCCGCAACCGTTCTTCTTCCTGTGTTTGCAGGATGGTATTCAGCGTCTCCTTCTGCTGGCTGAGCTTCTGTATGGCGTATTCCTCTTCCTGCTTTTTACGGAGCGTAACATCCACAAGCGCCAGCTGGCAAACCAGTCCGGCGGCCTGGCGGTTTACGAAGAGGCCTTCCATCTGTACAAATCTCCCGGTATTCATTAGCTGGATCTCGGGAACTTTTATCGAGGAGTTCAGCGGGCCCGTGAAAAAATTATGGAATGCAGGAAGATAATCGGGATGGATATACTGCTGAAAGCGCTCGCCGTTGAGCCTTTTTCGGGGAACGCCCGCGAGTGCGGCGCCTTTCTCATTCACCTCGAGGATCAGGCCTTTCCTGTCGAGGGTAAAAAAGCCGACAGGCGCAGTTTCAAACAGCGAAAGATATTTATTCCTCGATTCTTCCAGCTCGTGCTGTGCAGTCCGCAGCTCCTCATTCTGCATTTCGAGCTCGATCTTGTACACCTGCAGCTCGTGGAGGAGCTCTTTTATCTCCGGGTGGTTTACATCGGCAATTTCAGCATCCTTTAAAAACCCGATCCGTTCTTGAATGCTGAGGCGGTGCTTTTTCCTGGGCATGCTCTATTTCTTTTTGGTTGAAATATCCGGTCGTATGGTCAATAAAATAAATGTTCCATCTTTTTTCTTCGAATCGATCAGCCTGCCGCTGATCATGAAGGACCGGCTTCTTGCTGCGCCGGGAAGCTTTTCACTCACCTTGAAATCGGTGAACGAAGGCCTGGCTTTACTGATGCTTTCCAGCTTTTTTTTAAGCACGGTGCTGTTCCATCCCCGCTGCCTGAACAGGTTCAGCCCCACAATATCCTTGTCGTTCATTTTGAAAGTTTTCCGGAATGAATTGTTGGCTGAAACGATTACGGAGTTACGGTCGACAACAACCAGCGAATCATTGATGGCGTTTACGATGCCTTCCGTATGGGCAAGCAGCTCATTCAGCCGGTTCTCCAGCTTTTTCATCTGCGTGATGTCGATGAATGCGAGCACGATCCCCTGGATGAAGTTATTATTTGTGCGGTACGGCGTGATGCGGAGGGAATACCACTGATCATGCACGGTGCGTATGGAGATGTCTTTCGGGATCAGCTTGTCGATCACCGCTTTCATATCTTTTTCGAGGCCTTTATAGATCAGTGTGGAAGATAAGTTGGAAAGAGGCCTGCCCACATCGGAAGGGATAAGCTGGATGATCTCTGCGGCCTTCGGTGTGTAGCGCTTAATGGTCAAGTCATTGTCGAGGAACACGATCGCGATCTCCATACTGTCCATCAGGTTCTTCATGTCGTCGTTCATGCGGATCAGCTCTTCCGACTTTTCCTTGTACTGCATGTTGACGGTCATCAGCTCCTCGTTCAGCGATTGCATTTCCTCTTTGGAGCTGATCGATTCTTCGTTGGTGCTTTGCAGCTCTTCATTCGTGCTTTGCAGCTCCTCGTTGGTAGACTTCAGCTCCTCGAATGATGTTTCCATCTGCTGAACAGTTGTTTGCAGCTGTTTGCGCAGGTAGGCCAGCTCTTTCTCAAGCTCTGTGATAACTGCGTCTTCCTTGGTGCCGCGGCGCCTGGTGACCGGAATGTGTGCCTGCCGCACTCCCTGGTCTTCGAATACCAGCATCAGCAGGCCTTCCAGTGCCACAGGTTCGGCCATATAGCAGCAGGTGATCTTTACATCGTGAGTTTGTCCCCCCGTTTTCAAACTCAGGTCTTCACGAACCTCGGTGCTCTCGTTGCTTACAGCCTTCGCTATAAGGTTGCTGAGCTCATAGCGGATCCCTTTTTTAGCGATCTTGTGAATATTCATTTGCGGTTCACCTGTGGTGATCTCCACGAATTTTCCGAGGTTCCCGTTCACATACAGCACATCTCCCTTCTCATTCATGATCAGCGATGGCGGCGTGTATTTTTCCAGCAGGATGCTCTGAAAAACTTCGGGCAGCGTGTTCTTGTACATGCGCGGCAGATCCTTTATGGTATCCAGCGCTGTGATCTCGTGGCGGGGAATGCTGAACGGATAATCGAACTTTACAAACGATGGTGCGTCTTTTCGCCCGAAGATCCGGAGCTTTGGATTGGATGGAAAGAACAGGTCGTTGAAGGTTCCCACCGTTTCAGAATTTCCGAGGAAGAGCAGCCCGTTCTTATTCAGTGAAAAATGGAAGAGCGGTATAAGCTTCCGCTGCAGGTCGGAGTTCAGGTAGATCAGCAGGTTTCTGCAGCAGAGCAGGTCGAGCTTTGTGAATGGTGAATCCCTGATGATGTTATGCTGGGCAAAAACGATCAGCTCACGAACCTCTTTTTTTACTATGTAATGATTGTTCTGGTGGATGAAAAAGCGTTTCAGGCGTTCAGGGCTTACGTCGCCCGATGCGTTGTCGTAATAAATTCCGGTGCGTGCTTTTTCAATAGCAGCAGGATCGAGGTCGGTGGCAAAGATCTGGATCTTAAAGGAGTGGCCGGGCTTTACTTTTTCAATGCATTCGAGCAGGAGAATGGCGATGGAATAGGCCTCCTCCCCGGTGGAGCAGCCTGCAACCCAAACCCGGACAGGCTCTTCGTTCTTCTTATTTTTTATCATCTCCCTCAGATCCTTTTCAAGGGCTTTGAATGCTTCGGGATCACGAAAAAATTTAGTGACGCCGATCAGCAGCTCTTTGAACAGAACATCGATCTCATGAGGATGCTCCCTGAGGTAATTCACATATTCCGAAATGTTCTTCAGCTGCTGCACGGCTATCCGGCGGTCGATCCGCCTCATGATCGTGCTTTTTTTATACAGCGAAAAGTCGTGGCCTGTTTGTGTGCGGAGCAGCATGAAAACTTTCAGCAGCGCATTCTCCGATTTCAGATCGGTTACCTCGCCGGTGTCGGAGCTCTTTATTACCGGGTGATAGAAATAGCCGATCAGCTTTTCAGGCATGTCCTCGGGAAGCAGGATGTAATCGGTAAATCCTGTGCTGATCGCAGCCTGGGGCATGCTGTTGAACTCGGTGGAATCGGGGTCCTGCACAAGGCCAACGCCAAGGTGCTCCTTTACCACTTTTAATCCCAGCTCACCATCGGAACCCATCCCGGAAAGGATCACCGCTGCCGAACGTTCGTGCTGGTCCCTTCCGAGGCTCTGAAAAAAGAAATCGATCGGCATCCTGTAGCCGCGGGGCTTGGTCGGCTCGAATAACAACAGCCGCCCGTTAAGGATGCTGATGTCTTTCGCCGGCGGGATAATGTAAACAACATTTTTACTTACAAGCATTCCGTCGGTTGCCTCCACCACCTTCAGCTTGGTATATCGCTGCAGCAGCTCGGGCACCATTCCTTTTTTTGTGGGATCGAGATGAATGACCACGATGAACGCCATCCCGATGGTTTCGGGTGTGTTCTTAAAGAATTGCTCAAGCGCCGGAAAGGAGCCTGCGGAGCCTCCGATCCCTACTACCGGGAAATTCAGCTGGTTGTTGTCAATGCGGAGCAGTGATTTTTTCTTCCTTTTTAACGGCGTTTTGCTTTTTAATGCGCGTGCAGATTTTCCGGAAATTTTCATGTACTGATTTTAATATTCAATTTTTTCCGGAAGTAAAATTAAGATTTATTGAATAGTTGTATACCGTTTTCCACGGGTTTTATTTTAACAGTATTAATACGGAAGGCTGAATCAATAGTGGTGTTTGGACCGGCTAAAGCACATTTTTCCGGCTCTCAGTTAAGATCCAGTTTCAAATTCCTGCTGTATTTCCTATGATCCGAGAGAACAAAATCATTTTTGTTTGTGCTGCTTAAGCAGCCGTAATTATAAAGTGAGAGGACCAGCTTTAATACGGCTATCTGCGCTTCCAGCGAGCAGGATTTTACAACATACAGGCTGGCGCCGTGCTTTCTTGTAAAATTGATGTCCTCCTCGTTCTGTGCAGTGGAATGAATGATCACAGGAGTACCGGCAAGTGTTTTATGTGATCTGATCTCTTTTAGCGATTGCCTGCCGCATTTTTTCGGCATGTTGATATCAAGAAAAATAAGATCAGGTTTCACTGCCATGAGTTCCTGCATGCGAACAGCTCGGTTTTAAAATCCAGCCGGCTTAACGCTTCACGAAAAAATTCATGATCATCGGGGTCGTCATCTGCATATAAGATTTTTATTGATGTACTTTCTTTCAATTAAATGTAGCATTTGGTGTTGCAAATTTAAGACGCAGCCCTGCCTGAAAAACAGCGTATTTCTACTGAAAAAAATAAATTGTTTTTGTGGAATGGCTTGTGGCGCTGAGTGTGGCGCTTCTGCCTCCATGACGAAAAGAGATCAGTGCATGCTTTTTTTTTAAACATTCGAACCTCAGCGCGGGTAGTGTGTTGCGGATTATTTTCTGAAATGTGAAGACCGTTTATGAAAGCGCTGGTATATTTTTTAAGCAAAAAAACAGTCCGGAGATCAGCTTTGATCTTTGATAGTATCCACTTCAAAATATACAACCATGGAAAACAAAAACAGTAAAGACAGCACTGCCACTGCGCAGAAAAATTCAATCGATAAAGCTGAAGAAAAAAACGGATCAGGCTCCACTTCAAAAACCAGCTCGAATAAATCATCTGATACAAAAGATGAAACATACTCTTCGAAGCAGTCGGGATCTGAGAACGGCACGGACATGAGCTCCGAGAACAAGTATTCGGGTGAGAAGGGTGCTAACCAAAGCCAGCAGGGGTACAACCAGGGCTCGCAGATGAACCAGCAGGGGAATGGGCAGAACGGAAGCTCTTACAACCAAGGTTCTTATAACCAGAGCAGTTACGGACAGAACGGCAACAACGGTTCGCAAATGAACCAGGGCGGTTACGGCGGCAACCAGGGCTCGTACAATCAGGGATATCAGCAGGGATCTTACAACCAGGGACAAAACTACCAGGGTTCCTATAACCAGGGTGGTTACGGTCAGCAGGGAAATTACGGCGGCCAGATGAACCAGGGAAGCTATGGCAACCAGGGCAATTACAACCAGGGCCAATATGGACAGGGAAATTATAACCAGGGCAACCAGGGTTATCAGAACCAGGGAGGATACGGCCAGAATGAAAATAACTACGGCGGACAGATGAACCAGGGCGGTTACGGAAACCAGGGCCAGTACGGTCACAGTGGTCATAGTAACCAGGGTTATGGCGGTCAGAATTCCTATAACCAGGGCGGTTACGGAGGATCCGGCTATGGCAGCCAGGGATACCAAAACCAGGGTGGCTATGGAAACGGCAACCAGGGATCTTATAACCAGGGAGGTTACGGACAAAGTGGACATGGCCATGGATCGCAGATGAACCAGGGCGGCTACGGCGGCAACCAGGGCTCTTACGACCAGGGTGGTTATGGCCATGGCAATTATGGAAATCCCGGAGGATACGGACAGGGCTATAATGGAAGCAGCCGTTATAACGAAGGTAACTACAGGAATTCCGGAAGAGAAAACATGCACGGAAATAATTACGGCTCGGGCTATGGAGATGAGTACGGTGGCTACGGCGGAAGAAATTCAGGAAGAGGATACGAAGAGCGCGGATACGATAATTATCAGCGCCAAAGCCGCGGCAGCTACAATGACGATTTCGATTCTCAGCGCTCCGGTAACGACTACTATGGCGGTGAGTACGGCGCTTATGGCGACAATGACAACGACCAGCGCTACGGCAGAAGAAGCCAGAGAGGAAGATCATCGCGCAGGTAATTCCTCCCGTGAATGGTAGATTACCTGTTGTTTGAAAAATTAAAGACCTGTGAGCATGCTCGCAGGTTTTTTTTTGTAATTGTGCAGGGACCCAAAAAACGTGCCCGCCAAAAGCTTGCGTTGCGCTGAATAATGTCGTAATATAGCTATACCATATTAACTAACGTTCATTTTACTTAAACACCTGCCTCATGAAAAAAATTACTTTCTTAAGATTATCATACCTCGCGGTTGTAGCCATGGCTCCCGTTTCTATGAGTGCCCAGCCGGTTTTTCAAAAGGTGTACACATCTGCTTCATCCGATGAAAAAGGAGAATTCGCCGGACCTGCAAGTGGCGGCGGCATCATCATCTGCGGCAAAACCAACAATACGCCTTACGATGCCATTGTAATGAAAACAGATAACAGCGGCGTGATCCAGTGGTCTAAAAAGCTTACCGGCTCGGGCGACGACGTTCTCAATTGCATTCGTCCGACCTCCGATGGAGGTTATATTGCCACAGGCTTCACCACCAGCTCCGGAGCGGGCGGATCCGATCTGTTGCTTGTTAAGTTCACGGGAACGGGAACAGTGTCGTGGTCGAAAACCTACGGTACCACAACCGATGATGCGGGATTTGACGTGCGGCAGACAACAGACGGAGGATATATCGTTACAGGCGAAGCAAAAAATTCGAGCAGCGTTTCTACAGGTGCCATTTACCTGCTGAAGACAGATGGTACAGGTGTTACAACATGGTCGAACATGTGGGGCACCGGTCTCGGCAACCAGGGAAGAACGGTGATCCAGACTTCCGATGGCGGATATTTTCTTGCTGCGAACGGAAGCAACGGTTTTTTCTATTCAATTAAATTAACAAGCACCGGATCTGTTTCGTGGTCGCGTGCAACACTGCCCACAGCAATGGGCTCCGGCTCTGTTCAGCAGGCGATCCAGACTGCGGATGGCGGATACGCGCTTTTCGGAAATACCATCGCAAACAGCGACAACAACATCAACATGGCGCTTGTGAAGCTCAACAGCACAGGAGTGGTTCAGTTCTGGAAAACGTACGGCGGATCGGGGATCGATTTTGGGATGGGCATCCAGGAGCTCACGGGTGGTGGTTTTCTTGCTGTGGGATACACGGCAAGCTTCGGTACGTTCAGCGATATGATGATTCTGAAGATAGGAGCAACGGGAACCCTCACCAGTGCAAAAACGACCTCTTATCTCGGAACCTCGTACGATGGAATGTTCCTGTCCAAAACAAGCGATAACATGTACGCGTTCGCAAGCATGAGGAACAACGGTATTTATCTCTTTAAGGGCGATGCTTCGGGAACAACAGGATGCACGCTCAGCACAGCGGCGTCAACCGACAATGCCTTTACGGCGTTTTTCGATAACAATGCGCCTATCACCGCTTCGGGAACAACCACTACCACAGCGGCGACGTACACTGCCGCCACCCTCACGTTAACGACTACAACCTTATGCAGCAGCGTGGTGGGCATCGAGGAGGAGATGCTGGACAGATACATTTCGGTGTACCCGAATCCTGCGGGCAGCAGCATAGAGATCGCTGTTGATGCGCAGCTTGCAACGGGAGCCATGGAAGTACGGATCTATGATCTTTTCGGCAGACTGGTTGCCGCCAAAAGTGCTTCCGCTGACGCAGGCCTGAAGCTGGATGTGCAGGAAGTTCCGGCGGGAATGTACCTGCTCACCGTTGTAACGGATGAGATCGCATACAGCAAGAGGGTAGTAATAGAACATTAGGAAACGTTATTGCAAAAGAAAGCCCTGTAATGTATGTTACCGGGCTTTCTTTTTTGAAGGAGATCAGCTTCGTTAATGTGCGTCTCCCAGCATAAAGCTGAAGTCGGCCTTTGCTTTTGAGCTGGTCACGGTAGCTCCATAATGGCAACCCATGCAGCTGGAGCTTATCCCCGGATCAAACGGATGATAGAGTGTGTCCTCGTAATATTGCTGATCCAGCGTTAATGGAAATCCGCCATAGGAAGGAGGATTTGGCCCTTGTACATACGTTTCCTGGACGGAGTTGGCAAGATACAACGGTGTCATGTCCTCATCCAGCAACCACTGCGTGCTGATCAGCTGGTAATTGGCCCATACCGAGCCCTGCAGCATGGCCTGGAATTGCTGGTTCAATGTGTCTGCAAAAAGATCGTTCACAGGGTTTACGCGGGTGACCTGCGTTGGCTGGTTCAGCGGATTGCCTGCAGAATCAAGCTCTTTGGGATCGCTTCCCTGCAAAGGGACGTTAGGCAAACAGTTTGGGCAGGCCGGGTTGCTGAACGACTTTGTTAGGTTGTCAACCTGTTCGAAGGTTGACCATACCCAGTTGTTTTGTGTCGGCAGCTTATGCGCAATGTGCAGCCCCACTAATCCGAGCGTTACAGGATTCGGGCCCGGGCTCGGATCACCTTCATTATCATTGTACACAATTGCCCTGATGGTATAAAAGCGTGTAGAGTCATCGCCTTGTCCCAGTACTTTCCATGCCGCCTTGAATTCCATTGCACCAACATTACCGTAGGTGGTAACACCTGAAGGCAGGTTAATGGTGCTGTCCTGCACAAACTGCTGTTGTCCTGCAGCATTCCACAATCCTTTCGCGACGATGTAGTTGTATTCGTCGTGGTTCATGTGTACTTCATAACGTGCAAAGCGGCCGTTCTGATCCACCAATGGACCGCCCACTGCCTGATCGAGACCATGCGGCGCTTTTGAGTTGCGGTGCAGGAAGCGGTAGATGCCTGTTTTTTTTGCAAGCGCCTGAACTTTTGCAGGAAGCATTTTAAACGTGTTCCGCGAGTTGCCGCTGGAGCACCAGCCATCGGGTGTTGCGGGAGATGTTACAAAAACATCTTCACTGGAAAGATACGTTTCCCATACTACCGGGCCTGTACTGTTGAGGATGCTGCTTCCGTTGCTGGTGTCCGGGCCGCAGGTGGAAGGATCGGCAGGCCAGTTCACAGCGATGAACGTTTGCCACGAGATGAGATCAGCTTGCTTTTGTGTAAGCGGGCCGAACACATTCGGGATGATCGCAAATTTGTTGGTGATGGTTTCAGTAGCAGAAGGCTTGGAAGAACAACCGGTGGTTGTAAGCAGAAGGTTTGCAAATAAAACCACGCCTACCAGGCCCAGTGCCAAATAGATCTTTTTCATTTGTATGATTTATTAATGTTGCCTACTCTGCAATGGTTTTCGGCTTCCCCATGAAGAAGAATTACTGGTGCTTGGTTTTTTGCAAACAAAAGAACCGGGGAGTAGCCGGGCGAATTAATAAATGGTGATCTCTGTGTGAGTCAAATATAGAGTAATAAAAATGGAATGTCAATTTTCGATCAAAGCGGAGATTGTATAACGAACGAATTGCTTAACCGATAATGAAGTTTAAGAGTTGATTTTTCTTTAATCTTCAAAGCCGATTTTTAGAATAACTTCCTGACATATTTTAGTGATAGTTGCCGTACGATTATTCTCCGTAGGATACATTAAGTATCCGGAATTCTGAACGGCCCTGAAATTATAAGTGCCCTTATTTACGTTATATGAGATCTGCGTGTGGCCTTCTAATGTTTCTAAGTATTTATCGCCTTGATATAATGTGTATGGGTTGTCGGATAAATTTTTTATAGTAATTATGCCTTTTTTCTGTTTCTCGCATTCAGGAATACTCATCTCGGCAACAACCTCCTCAACAACTGCATAAATTTTCGATACCTCATCATTTATTCTTTTAGTAAGATTATAACTTATTATTTCGCTCAAATAACTTTCGTTATTACAGCAGGTAGAGTTAGTGATACAGTTAATATCCGCACAGGTACTGTACTTCATTTCCAGTTCTTTCATGTATTCGTCGGCCTTAGCATTAAGCAAATTTAAAGACGGAATAATTTCATTGTATTTTGCCAAAATCCTGTCCGTATAATTTTGTGGTAATCCCTCGCCCGCCAGACCACTTTGTAACTGTTCTTTACCCGATTCAGAGATTAACTCATTTATAAGCGTTTTAGCAGAATAAACATTGATAACAGCTTCATTGATCTTTGATAAAAGGTTTTGCTTTTTCTCATCCCAATTGATTCCATCTATCCCATACAAAGTGAAAGGGGAATAATAGTATTGAGTAATATAGCTTTGATTCGGGTCTGAAATGCTTTTTACAGCACTTTCGATAATTGCGGCGATGGCGGATGCTTTCCCCTGGTCTGTTCCATTAAGAATCGCAGTTATTTGGTTTTGGATAGAGCTCTGTTCAATTTCCGGTCCGTTAATTTCAACTGAAACGGAAAAGTTATATTTGCTAAGTTGTTCATTAGTCCAATTGCCATTTTCAATTTCCATTGAGCCACTACCTCTAAATGGAATTTTCCCTTCTACTCCGATGGATGTATTTGTTTCTTCGATATTGTCTGTTTTTGACCCTGTTTTGGTTAAGATAACACTGATTTCACTTTCCTTCCTGATGCCGCTGATATAGTGGGTTCCGTATAACTTAATAAAATCCTGAACTTTATTCTGATCAATAAGTGCTTTGGCATCAGGGGTTAGCTGCGGATCTGTTTCGAACGAATAAACACCAAAATCAACGTCAGCATAAAAGATGATCCTTTCTTCATCCTGGATTTCCTTAGTGGTAAACTCTTCCAGCTTTTGCCCATTGGATGAAAATAGATTTAGAAAGCTAACTTTTCCGGAAATACCTTTTGATTTGAATTTATTGTATTCGGAAGTATTACGAGTATAAAATAATCGAATGGAAGTTTTTTTTCCCCCTGTCTGTTGAGAAGTCAGCTTACTTGGATTAGAACTCGCTGCAGTAAAACATGATCTTGTCTGTTTGTAGACATCATTTATATGAAATCCTTTGCCAATCTTTATCGGTGGAGCTGTATTGTCATGGTTAAAATAATTAGCATCGAAAACACTCAAAGATTGCGCCGATACCTGCAGGATTGGCAGGGCGCTAAGAAATAATATTACGAAGATGTGTTTCATTTGTACAATGGGTCTAAAATTTTTTTGTAAAAGTCTCACAATTTCGTCACATTTTTCTGGACAATTTTTCGCTTTTGTGACATCTTAATATACTAATTGGTTCTGACGACAAATGTATAATCTTAGTTCATTGACATCGTGTGGTTTCATAGTAAGCTACAAATTAACTTTCTTCACGCGTAGAAAGGAAATCCTGCCAGAGCGCTTCCAGCTCTTCCACCAGTTCAGGCCTGATCAGGATGCCGCTTGCCTGCGGTGTCCACAGTTGTTTTTCCATCCGGCCGAGCGCAAGAATGTCGAGCGTAAGTATTGATTCCGTAGCCGGGTCTAGGAGTACATCAAGATCGATCATCACGCGGTAAGCATCATTTCCTTTTCTGTTCCTCCCAATAAATGGTTCCGAGGAAATATTACCGGATGCAAACAGGCCGCGTTGCTTAACACCCACAACCGATATAAAGGCGCGGTCACCGGGCTTTACTTTCTTATGGCTTGCGCAGGTCCAGCTTTCTTCCACCTTTCCACCATTACGCAGAAGCTCCGCCTGCTCGCCGATCTCGGGCCAGTTGAATTTAATGGGGTTCCAGGAGAAAAGGAAAGTGTTTTTTTGTGCGTTCATAGCGATAATATCTAGGAAGACTGGAAACAATGCGATTTAGTGCGACAGTTTACATTCAAAGAAAATTTAAATTAATCAAATTTAATTTGCAGTTGATAAAACATATTATAATTTAGCTGCGAGCTACTCCCTCATTTTTTCACGATTTTTATTGGTGTGTGACTACAGTTAAACGTCACGGCTAACACGAGACCTTCCGCTTCCGGCATTTACCGGAAAGCTGTCATGGGCCCTGTTTATAAACTTAACTAAAATAAACCGATATGAAAAAGTACCTCTTAACATTTCAGGCAGCTTTAATGGCGGGCATTTCAATAGTTACCCTGAGCTGCGGTGCCGGTCAAACAGGCGAAAATAATGCTAAGCTGAGATCAGCTGCGCCGGCAGCCACTAACTGGACGATCGATCAGTACCAGGTAAGTGTGAATGGGGAATCCTTCTTTGCGAACGGGGTCAGCTATTCCCCGGTACCATGGGGAAGCTGCAGTGCTTTTAACCCGTATGGCGATTTCACGATCAACACATGGAGCTCCGTTTGGCAAAGAGATCTGGCACTGATGCGTGCCAATGGCATAAATATGCTGAAGACCTATAACACCCTTGATTCTGCACAGCTGGTTGCTGCCGGAAACCCGCCGACCTGGGATCATGATCACAGCATGTTCCTGAATTCGTGCTGGAACAACGGACAAGACCCGGTATATGTGATGATGGGTTATGCACCACCTAAAAACAACATGTCGATTTTCCTTAGCAGTACCTGGAGCAGCCCTGCCAACGTAACGGCACGCGCAGCTATAAAAACCAACCTTGTTAACCTCGCGGCAGAATGGGGATCGTATCCTGCTGTGATGGGGTTTGTACTGGCAAACGAGATCAATGCAGATAACGTGGTCAATAATTCTGCATTTTTTACTTACTGGAATGATGTTGCGAATGCAATGCAGGCAGTGGCACCCGGAAAGCTGGTAACACTTGCCAATGTGGATGATGGAATGATCACCGTAGATTCCGGTAATACATATATGACAGCTACCAATTTCTTCTGGGGGTATAATTCCTATCGCGGTAACTGGACAAATTCAAACGGCTTTGATGCGCTTTTTTCTACATTCCAAACTGCAACTGCCGGTAATCCACATCCCCTGATGCTAACCGAATGGGGAGCGCCGGCTTCGACGCATGTCAATGGACAAATGGCAAATTTAAGTTCCTTACAGATGCAGAACCTAGCAACCTATGTAACGGGGCATTACAATAATATGCTCGCGAACCGCTCCGATGGATCATCGGGGGTATGCTGCGGCGGGGCGTATTTTGAATGGACAGACGAATGGTGGAAGGCAGATCCTGCCGGCATGGAATGCAACGCGCCGGCTGCCGCTCCCGCATGCCACACAGGTATCTGGGATACGAGCGCTGCGCAGGTGGCCGGCTTTCCGGGTGGGTATTGGGACGAGGAAGGTTTCGGATTATACGGGATCGCACCTGTTAACAGCAGCGGTAGGCAACCTGTAGTGCCCGGCGGCTGTATCGGCCCCTGGAATCCTTCAACAAACAGTCCGTATTCCCCGGACGTATTAACTGTTCGCGCACAGGCAACAGCATTGTTCAATGCAATGAGCGCCGGTAATCAGCAGGCTTTAAAAGCAAAAAAGTAATCGGATGAATGTTCATGCTGATAAAAAAGTAAACAATTATTCCGCTGCTTTGGGCGGTGAGGGTGAAGCAGTTAAAAGCAAATCCGTATCCGGGTTGCAGGATAACCGCGCTTCCTCTATTCTGCAGAAAAAGCAGGTGGATACTTTGGGAAATAAACCAGACGCCGGTATAGGTCTGCAGAAAGGTCCCAACACCACGGGCTTACCTGATCAGTTGAAATCGGGTATAGAAAATCTTTCCGGGCATTCGATGGACGATGTGAAAGTGCATTACAATTCATCGCAGCCGGCACAGCTTAACGCGCATGCATATGCGCAGGGCACCGACATTCACATCGCATCCGGCCAGGAAAAGCATTTGCCTCATGAAGCCTGGCATGTGGTGCAGCAGAAGCAGGGACGTGTCAAACCTACTATGCAGCTGAAGGGAAAGGTAAATGTGAATGATGATGAAGGATTGGAGAAGGAAGCGGATGTGATGGGGGCGAAGGCATTATCGGAAACAAAGGTACTGCAATCCAGATCGGTTGAGAACATTACAATTCATAATCCGCCCGTGCAAGGTGTATTTCAAACACTCCCGGAAAGAAATACGAGAACAACAACTTTCAATGCTCCCGTAGCACAGCGTTGGCTCGACGTTAAATTACTTAAAGGCAGATCACGAATTCATCGTATCCGCGACCTGGCACAGCAGGCGAATGCCTACAATGCCGACCGCAAAGGCAAAACGCGCGCTATGCGCATCGACGAGCTGCAGCGGTTGCAGGTGTCGGCAATGGTATGGCTCAATGATTTAAAAAATCCCGACCACAACACAAATGACAATGCGCTTTGGGTGAAACAGTTGATGAATGCAATACAGGTGGAGCATCAGGAGCTGGTGCAGCAAAGTATTGTACAAAATGATACCGAGCCTCCCGTTGCTAAATTCGCCACTTTGCCCGAAGCTACGCAGAAGCAGGTTCGTACGATTTGGAATCAGTTAGTGGCTGGTACAGGAAACGTTCACATTACGGAAACCGAGGATTTTACAAATGTAACTAACGGTGAAGCGGAGTCGCGGGAGCACGAGGGATTCCGTTATGAGGTTTTGGCGCAGTTTGCGCGTTTGCTCGAAACAGAAACAGGAAGAACGGTGGTGGCGGAAGTGAATAAAAATACTGACGGTAAAAAACCGGTTACGATAAAGCCCGCATTTGCTGCCGAAACACAAGGGGCACCCGGCGGTGAATTTGCTGCGGGACCGGTTGACTCGAATGATAGCGACAAAATGGTGGAAGTAAATCCTTCCACAATGTTCAGCAATCAAAAAAATGCAAAGAGTAAAAGAGCAGCTTACCGACAACGTTTTGTTCCGCTTGATCTTGCCGCTATCCCAGAGCCGGAAAAGAAAGCTGCGGCTATTTATGCAGCACAAAAAGCCAACCCCAAGGCTGCCGGGCTGTTAATTGCAGGAAAATATTTCAAGTTTGGAAAAGGATCTGCCGTTGATGTTACCATCACGCGCGATATTCGTGATGCGGAAGATCATCATACTTCCCGTTTTGTTGATGAGGACATGAACGAGATTCCCGCTCCTAATTTTATAACCCTGGGGCACGAGCTGGGTCACGCTTCACACATACTTAGCGGCGGAGCCCTTGGTGACGACGGTGTGGGTGATAAGCTTCTGCCTATGATGGGTGTATCCCCTGAGAAGAGGACAACCTGGTCCAATATGGAAGAATTCGCCAACATCAGCAGCGTGGAAAATAGTTTGCGCAAAGAATATGGGATGAGAGGCCGCTTTGGTCATATTAACCAGGTGAGTGTACAACGGGGCTGGCTGAGGAATGTGGTTGATGCTTTTTATAACTTAGTTGATGAACAACCGGTACCACAACGTCCCGCCATTACTGCACTTCTTGATGGCGCTACGGCTCATCTCGGTGCAATGCAAATTCCTGAAGCGCGAACCTCGATAAGAAATGCAGCAATTGCATTTTCCGGTCAGTTGGCAACTTCCTTCCCTGCATTTAATGCCGGAGAATTTACTGCAATCCGTCATCAAATTCAGGTGTTGCAAACAAATGTTGCTTCAGCGCAAATAACTGCGCTCACTGCTGCGATCGGAAGTGTTACGGCTGCACAAGCATTGATAACTACTGCGAAAGACAGGGTGCTGGCTGCAGCGCCTGTGCCTGTACCTGTACCTCCTCCCCAGCCCGGTTTTTTTCGAAAACTGTGGCCTTTCTGATAAGCCGGATGAACAAAAAAATAAACGGAGGGGTATGCAGAGATCTACGATCGCACACGATACAACTTACGTATTAAAATAAAAAAGCCTTACATTTCTGTAAGGCTTTTCTTTTGAACCGTGGTGCCTCCAGGGATCGAACCAGGGACACAAGGATTTTCAGTCCTTTGCTCTACCATCTGAGCTAAGGCACCAGCTCATTTATTCGGAGGGCAAATGTAATCAATATTTTTATTTCACAAAAAATTATTTTACGCATTCCTGCGCTTATTTCGTAGTTTTGTGATATGCAATTAGTTATCGATATTGGCAATACCCGCGTAAAGGCCGCTGTATTCGAACAAAAGGAGCTCCGCCACTTTTGTGTATTTGCCTCTTTAACCGAATTGCTGAATGCCAGTCTGGTCGCCAAACATTCCATTAAACGCTGCATTATCGGCTCGGTGGTCAATGAAATAGAGCCATTTGTAGAAGAGCTCCGGAAGCAGATCCCCGTATTGCTGTTCGATTCCAACACCCCGGTGCCGCTGAAAAACCTTTATAAATCGGCGCACACGCTTGGCAGCGACCGCCTTGCAGCTGCCATCGGCGGAAATGCACAGGCGCCCGGGGAGGACATACTCGTGATCGATGCCGGCACCTGCATCAAGTACAATTTTGTGAATGCGGCCAATGAGTACCTTGGGGGAGCCATCTCGCCCGGACTGCAGATGCGCTTCAAGGCAATGAATTTTTACACTTCCCGTTTACCTTTGCTGGAAGTGGATGAAAGCTATTCGGAGCTTATCGGCACCGATTCCCGCGAAAGCATGCTGGCAGGGGCGCAGCTCGGTGCTGTTGCCGAAGTGGACGGATTTATTGAGCGGTACAGGCAACGTTTTAACAATATTAAGGTCTTTTTAACAGGCGGAGATGCCGAATTTTTTGCCAGTCGGCTAAAAAAACCCATCTTTGCAGACCAATTTCTGATCCTCAAAGGATTGAATGAGATTTTACAACACAACTAAGGACAGTATATCACTCATCATATGATCATTCCAGGCGCTAAGCTTAAGTTTTTTATCATCCCGTTTCTTTTGCTCTCCGCCCTTTATGCGCCTAAAGCTTTCGCACAATCCACCAGCTCGCCTTATTCACGCTATGGCATCGGCGATGTGAATAACAAAACCTTCGGACAGGGCTTTGCAATGGGCGGCGCCACGCTTGCCGTTCAGAACGATACCATCCCGCAAACATTCTCCCAGTTCTTCAGCAATTCAAACCCTGCTTCATACACCGGCGTGCAGTACACCACCGCCGAGCTTGGGCTCAATTACAACCGCATGCGCCTGCAGAGCTCCGATACGCGCAAGAATGTGAACAACGCCTCTTTCGGCTATGTAGCCGTGGTGCTGCCTTTCAAAAGATGGTGGGGCACCAGCTTCGGGCTTATCCCGTTCAGTTCGGTAGGTTACAATGTGATCGATGACCAGGTGATCCCGAATGTGGGAACCGTTGACTATACCTATGAAGGAAGCGGAGGCGTAAGCCAGGCCTATATCGGCACCGCCCTGAAGCCTTTTTACGGCCTGCCCCGCATGTTCCTTGAAAGCGACAGGTACAGGTACCTGATGTCGCGCAGGGATAAAACGCGTGAGCAGATCTACGACGACTGGCGGAAAGCGAAGCGAAAGCTCAACGTGAAAAAGTTTTTGAAATCCGCTTCTTTCGGGGCCAATGGCTCCTACCTCTTCGGAAACATTCAGAATTCACGCACCTCTGTTTTTTCAACTTCCAGCACATTCAATGCCCGCACCGGAACCACCACGCGCTTTGGTGATGCATATTTCGATTACGGCTTCCAGATCGCCTATACAATTGATTCCGTAAGGCATCGTAATCCGAGATACAACAGGGATTCCGCACGGTTCGATCCGAGGTACGATTCCGTGATCAGATTCAGGTACCGCGATCTGGAGGATAATGTGCAGTTATTGTTCGGGGCGAATTTCGCCGCGCAAACAGATGTGAATGCCAAGATCGACAGTCTTTCCGTAACCTATTTCCACAGCCCTGCCGGCTACGACATCGTTAAAGATACCGTTGAATTTGTGGAAGGCCATAAAGGCACGGTCACACTTCCGCTGTCGTTTGGAGTAGGCATCGGCTTTAAAAAAGGAACGCGCTGGCTCGTCGCCGCCGATTTCTCCATGCAGAACTGGAGCAGCTTCCAGGCGTTCAACCAAACGCAGGGGCTGAAGAACAGCATGCGTGTGTCACTCGGCGCACAATACATCCCGAAGAAGGATGCCGCCGGCATGAAGAACTATTTCAAGCGCGTGAATTACCGCTTCGGAGGCAGATACATGCAAACATCGCTGGAGCTGAGAAATTCGCAGCTCAATGAATACTCGTTCACATTCGGCTTCGGATTACCCGTTGCCAGCAATTACACCATCAGAAGCTTTTCCATGGTAAACATCGGCTTCGAGATCGGTGAGCGCGGCACGGTGAACAACGGACTTATCAAAGAGCAATTCTTTAGGACAACCCTCGGCTTCACCATCAACGACCGCTGGTTCCAAAAAGCAAAATTCGACTAAGCCCCGCGCTCTTCCAGGGCAAGAAGCATGCGTACCTTAACCATCTATACCCGGCTCATTTCCTTTCTCCTGCTGCTTTCACTCGCTGCATGCGAGAACGATATTGCCGTTGTTAATTCCATTACTTCCGCCACCGTACAGCAATTGCCCATCAATTCGGGAAAGAATGTGGAGATGCTTTACAGCGATTCCGCCATTGTGAGGGCGAAGCTCACTGCGCCGCAGATGGACCAGTACCTGGACAAGGACCAGACAAAAAAGAATTACACCGAAATGCCGAAAGGAATGCTCGTGATCTTTTATAATTCGCTGGGGCTGGAAGAGAACAGGCTGAAGGCAGATTATGGCATCAGTTACGAGGGCGGACAAGGTCCTACAAAGATGGAAGCAAAGCGCCATGTGGTGGTGGTGAACCAGAAAGGCGATAAGATGGAAACGGAGCACCTTACCTGGGATGCGGCCACCAAAAAGATCTATACCGATAAGTTTGTAAAGATCACCACGAAGGAACAGGTGATCTGGGGCGAAGGACTAAAGGCCGACCAGGATTTTTCAAACTATGAGATCCTTCATCCGCAGGGCGTGATCCAGATCCCCGATAAACAATTCAATGAACAGACCAATACCGAAAAAAAATGAACAAAACATTCAGAATTCTTGAGATCCTCTGGCTCGTGATGGGCTGCATAGGCGTGCTGCTTTGCGCTTACTTTATAGTGGGACAGGATAGGGGAAACTCCATATTTTTTCTTATTTTTACCTTTGCCTGCGGGCTGATGTACGCGGTGCGCCGCCGGCAGCGTATTAAATTTGAAGCGGCAGAGCAGAAACAAAAAGAGCAAAAAAAATAGACCTTGCACAGTACCGTCATTATCCTGATCACGCTTATCGCTTCGGCCTTCTTCTCGGGGCTGGAGATCGCCTTCATTACTTCCAACAAGCTGCGCATCGAGCTGGAAAGCAAGCAGGGCAACTTCGCCGCGAAGATCCTCGCTTATTTCAGCAAATATCCTTCACGTTACCTCGGCACTATGCTGCTCGGGAATAACATTGCGCTGGTGATCTTCGGGATCTACATGGATGAGGAGCTCAAGATGTTCTTCAGCCAGTACATGTCATCACGCATTCTCATCCTGCTGCTCTCCACGTTCCTGTCAACCATGCTCATCCTGGTAACAGCGGAGTTTCTGCCCAAAAGCATCTTCCGCATCAACCCCAACAAAACGCTGAGCCTTTTTGCATTTCCGCTTACCATCGTTTATGGCGTGCTGTACCCGGTGGTAATGATCACCATCGGCCTGTCGGAATTCATTCTCGGGAAAATCTTCCGTGTGAAGATCGAAAAGGAAAATGCCGCATTCACCATGATCGACCTCGATAATTACGTAAGGGAAGGCACATCGGCGGCAGAGAAAAAAGTGGGCATGGACCACGAGATCCAGATCTTCCAGAATGCCCTCGATTTCTCGAGCGTAAAGGCAAGGGAATGCATGATCCCGCGCACCGAGATCATTGCCATGGACGTGAACAGGCCGCTTGAGGAGCTGAAGCAGAAATTTATACAGTCGCGCCTTTCCAAGATCCTCATTTACCACGAAAGCATTGATAACATTATCGGTTACGTATATTCCAAGGAGCTCTTCAAGAAGCCGGAGAACATCCGGAGCATTCTGCTGCCGGTAAGCGTTGTGCCCGAGTCGATGGCTGCAAGCGAAGTGCTTACCGTTTTTATCCAGCAGCACAAGAGCATTGTGGTGGTGGTGGATGAGTTCGGCGGCACATCCGGCATTCTTACCATGGAAGACGTGATGGAGGAGATCTTCGGGGAAATAGAGGATGAGCACGACAAGGAAGAGACCATCGAAAAGCAGATCTCCGAATCGGAATTCGTGTTCTCGTCACGCCTCGAAACCGATTACATCAACAGCAAATATCACCTGAACCTTCCCCTGTTCGATCACGTGGAAACGCTCGGCGGACTTATCATGCACTACCATGAAAGCATTCCGCGGATCAACGAGGAGATCCGCATCCAGAATTTCCTCTTTACCATCATCGGCGTTTCCCGTACCCGCATCGAGGTGGTTAATCTCAAGGTTCAAAAATCAACCGATTGATCTTCAATAGGTTAATTCTTTTAGAAAGCCGATTTATTTTCAATAAAATTTTCACAATTTGCTTAAGAATCTTATATTTGCAACCCTTAATAAGGCAAGTACACACAGGATTTGGATAAGAATCAATAATTAGAAAAAACATCAAGATGAGTAGCAATAAGATGAGCATTTTAGAAAGGTTGCGTAAGCGTTCGGGTTTACTGGTGGCTATTGTAGGTATAGCGCTGATGGCATTCGTGCTGACGGGACTGTTCAGCTCTCCGAATTCCATTTTCGGGGGCGGCGGACAAATGGTCGGGGAGATCTCCGGGCATAAGATCAAATACGAAACCTTCAAGCCGAAGGTGGACGAGGCGATCGAGAACCAGAAGCGCCAGAGCGGAAAAACAACTCTTACTGAAAGCGAGACAGATGGCATCGTTCAGCAGGTATGGAACCAGCAGATCAATGAATTTGTAATGACCAAAGAGTATGAAAAGCTGGGCATTGCAGTTTCCGACGAAGAATTATACGACCTCATGGTGGAGCATCCTCACTCTGCGCTGGTTCGCCAGTTAAGCGATCCGCAGACAGGCCGCGCAGTGCAGCGTTTTGCCGATCCGCAAACAGGGCAGCTCAGCTCTGCGAAGCTGAAAGAGTTTACCCAGTCGATGACAGACGAAGAAGAAGCACAGTGGGCACAGCTGGAGAACTACATCCGCCAGGTACGCATCATTGAAAAATACAACAACCTCGTGAAAAAAGGATTGTATGTTACCACTGCGGTTGCAAAACGTGAATACATCGCGCAGTCAACCAATGCAAACATTAAATACGTTGTTAAAAATTACAAGCTGGTGGCTGATAGCACCATTAAGCCGACCGATGCAGAGCTGAACGAATACTACAGCTCGCACCAGAGCGAATTCAAGCAGGAAGCTTCCCGCAAGATAGAATACGTTTCCTACGACATTGCTCCTTCACAGGAAGATTTCGACAATGCGAAAAAGGATATGGAAAAGATCGCTGCCGATTTTAAGGGTCAGAAAGGCAATGAGGACTCCTCATTCGTGGTTTCTGAATCCGACAGCCGTTTCTTCGACATGAACTACCACACACCGGGAACATTGTCGCCGCAGATCGATACCATGATGTTCAAAGCCGACGTAGGAACCGTTTACGGACCATACCTCGAGAATGGTACTTACTTGGTTGCAAAGCTTACCGCTGCAAAAACATCTGCTGATTCGGCAAAGATCCGCCACCTGCTTGTTGCTTACGCAGGCTCCGGCGCTTCTGAAACAAAGCGTACCAAGGAAGAGGCGAAAAAGCTGGCTGACAGTCTGCTTGCTGCGATCAAAGGCGGAAAAGGCAAGTTCGCCGACCTCGTTGAAAAATATTCTGACGACCGCGGTAAAACAAAACCTGCCGATAAAAAAGACGGCGAGTATTATATGGGTAAAGGCGGCGATTACGGCTGGGTGAATCCAAAAAGCCGTTTCGTTCCTGAGTTCATTGATGCCGGTCTCGACAATAAAAAAGGCGATGTGGTGATCGCAGAATCACAGTTCGGATACCACATCATTGAAGTGCTCGACAGCAAAGGCTCGCAAAGAAAAGTACGCGTTGCCACCATCGACAAAAAAGTGGAGCCGAGCTCAAAAACGATCACGGCAGTTTACTCTGAGGCGAACAAATTTGCAGGAACCAACACCACCAACGAATTGTTCCAGAAAGCGGTGATCGACCAGAAGCTGAACAAGCGCATTGCCGATAACATCAAGGAAAGCGACAGGACCATCGCTGGTCTTGAAAATCCGAAAACATTGATCCGCTGGGCATACGAGAATAAAAAAGGAACCGTATCCGAGCCACTGGAATTCGGCTCTAAATACATTGTTGCCGTGCTTACCGATGTAAGGGAAAAAGGAATTGCACCGATGGACCAGGTGAAAGACGCATTGACTGAAAAAGTGGTGCGCCAGAAAAAAGCGGAAATGTTCACCAAAGAATTTAACGATGCAATGGCAGGCGGTGCCGACATCAACGCGGTAGCTGCTAAATTGAAGCTGGCTGTTGAACAGGCGCCGAATGTGAACTTCTATACCGCTGCAATCCCGGGATCAACCAACGAGCCTGCTGTAATGGGTGTGGTTTCCACGCTGAAAGCTAAAACAATGAGCAAGCCGGTTACCGGAAGGGAAGGCGTGTTCCTGGTGTATGTAGATGCGGTAACTCCTGCTCCTGAGCAGAAAGATTACAAAGCACAGCAAACTATGCAGATCTCCCAGATGCAGCCACGCGTAGATTACGAAGTGTTCGATGCACTGAAGGAGAATGCTAATATCTCAGAACATATCGTAAGGTTTTTCTAAACCCCGGTCATTTAAATACAAAACGCCTCCGTAACCCCCTCGATTACGCAAGTATGACAGGAAGACAGAAAGGGGCTAAATCAAAAAAGCGGGAACCGATGGTTCCCGCTTTTTATTTCTGATAATCAGCACCTTACAGACTACGAAAACAATCGATCGATCTTCTCGTCTCTCAGTATCATTTGCTGTTCGTTTTTGATATTAGGCCCTACTTTTTCGTATTGAGCGTACCATATCAGAGTACTATCTGCGGCGCCAGGAAAAGAGCTTTTTAAGGCAGCCCATTTTTTGGGAGTTATAGTGATCCCAGTATTTTGACTCATATAAATACGTATTTATGCTTGAAACTGCCTGTTTTAGGCACTTTCAAGGGATTTTTAATAAAAATAATTGATCTTAAAGGAACTGAGAACCAACCCCTTACGTTTTCCCATTAAATTTTGGTGAGCGGTGCCTTGCACCGTTAATGGAACCTCGCTACATTAGCCTTATAGTACTCTTGACATGCCGTGTGGGCCTTCAAGACTAGGTATCGAAACTCGATTGTTAGCGCAGTCGGGTTTCTCTTTTCTACCTAATCAATCAGAATTCACTATAAGTGTCTACCTCCTATTTTACAGTATATTTTCATAAATGGATCATGAATATACGTCAAAAAAGAAAGAGATACTAATTTCCAAGACGAAGGCCAGCATTGAATTTCATCTCATAAATTCGGGACAAAGTAAATTCCCACAAAAATTATTATTTCACCAATTCTAGATTTCCGTTGATGATATTTGGATTCAGGAATTCAGCATACAAATAATTGTCTCATAATTGTTGAGATGAAATTCCTTTAATTGATCTCACGAAAAAATTATTAACAGAGCAGTTAAACAGCCAATTCTTTCCGATTCTGGGAAGCACGACTCATAACAGCTGCTGCGATAATTATTATAGCTAAAACACCCAAGACAGTTATCTTAAATTCCATATCCTTGTTTGAGCTTCGGAATAAACTGGAGAATACAAATCGTTTCAGGAAAAAGAAAATCACATATAGTTGTATAGCTAACCATACGATTTGTAATTTCTCAAACATCCTTTTGTAATACAGACGGGAATCTGGATTCAAAAGCTTTGTGGTAATAAACCATTTAAGTGAATCATAAATGATACGAAGAAAATAATTTTTTAGAATTTCCCAAAAATCCATGTTGTGTTTTTATTGCTTTTAATTGTTATTAACTGCCAAAGCGAGTCTCTCTTGGAGAGTCGGCTCAGGTTTTCCTAATAGTAAGTCGATTATTCGTTGGCAAATCACAGGAGGAAATACACTGCATTTCTTCCAGGCTTCTTCAGTCAAGCCGATTTTCTCTAAATTCTCCATCACACATTTAGTGAGGGATTTGTAACAAGCTGAACCTTTGTCTGCGATCTGATTTTTGTTCAGGGCTAGATCTGGCTCATTCCCCCAATGGGATTTAATAAGTTCGCTTTCCAATAAGGTTAATTTTCTTCTAACTTTCCATTGCTCGGGAGTCATAGAGCAAGGAAAGTACTTTACCCACTTATTAAGCGTAGGCTTTGTTATATTGTAATACTTAGCTACTTCTTCCTTATTTATCTTTACATCTTTAAAAAAGATGAAGAGTAAAATGAAGAAAAAAATAATTATTCCAAAGATCCAGTCTCTCATAGGCGTTTATTTTTTGTCAAAGATACAACGGGATTTAGCCCGCTGCCAAACTCTTTACGATAACTGTAAATTATTAATTTACAAATAATTACACCGTTAATTTACCTTCTTTTTAGTCGCTTTCTTCTTCTTTTTGACTACCCGTGGTGTGGTTAGAGCGTCAATATCCTTTTCCGTCAGGTTCCAAGACAGCCTATCAAACAGTTTAGCTGGTGTGATCCCGAGACAGATACATAGTTTCAGCAGCGTATTGAGAGTCAAATTTTGACCCAGTTCCAGCTTTTGAAGATTAGAAGCATCTAAACCTACCTCGCTACCGAGTGTTTCCAACGTCATTTTTCTCTGAAGTCTTAGCTTCTTAATTTCTGCTCCTAATTCAACCAGGTATGGGTGGAGGGGTTTCTTTCTCGGTTTTAGCATACCGAAAAATCTTCATTTGGTGTTAAATTACTATGGTGTTATAACACCAAATTCCATACATTTGGCCTGTAAACCAATAAAATCAGTCGAAATGAAAAAAAAGAAAGTACACTTAATTACGTTGGTAGTAGCTGGTACACTACTATTTTCAGCTTGTTCTAACTCACATGAAGCAGGGGACGCTAGTATCGAAAATGGCTCACAACCATTTAATCTGTTCAAAATGATGTCAGAGATACGAACTAGTGCTGACCCTCAAAAAGCGTTTCTCGACTTTAAAAGTGAACATTTAAAGGGTGATCAGCCTCTAACCTTGCAATTTATGGTTGACTACATCGATGACAAGCAGGATAAACCACAGATCGATTTGAAGGTTGTTGAACTTAATGGGGATCAGCTCAGGGTATCGGGCGATCCAAATCTTTCGACTGCTGAAAACACGATAATGATGTCGAGTATTAATTGCTCATTAGAAGAATTGAAGAAGATGCCGAGACCTTTAAAATCAGGAATTAGCTTCCTCAATAAGAATGACCTTACACCAGTGTATCCGGTAACTCCTGAATTTCGAAAAAAAATTGAAGCGTTCAATAAGCAATTTGGATATGAGGTATTGTCTGCTTCAGGTTCAATTGAAAACGAAATCGCTTACGTTTTAAGTGGTAATTATGAGTACTATGACCAAGGCGGACTTTACTCTGAAGGATCGTTTGACAAGTCCAAATATTCCGATCCCACCGAATCAAAAAAAATAGAATTCTATGTCAAGGAATTGGAAAAAGGCTCACTTAACGAGATACTGAAGCTTTACCAGCAAGGCAAATTATCGATCATTGATTATGAAACCGCAAATCAAAAGAATGCGCTGAACCCTCAAACAATCGTAACAATTAGTGGTCCCGTAACTACTGCCGACTTTCAATATCCTTTAGAGGATAACAGAAAACAGCCATATGCGAAACTGATACTGGGATTGGATCAGACCTGCAAGATAACTGACATTAAAGCGCAGAATAAGAACTTCATAGCATTGGTTCAATCCTCTAATGTCACTGGTGATGGTATAAGTGTGATAAAGAAGAAGCTCGAATTCTACGCGAAGAACAAACCAGTCAATGATCCTAACGCTGAGAATGAGACGGATAATAGCTGGGAAAATAATTTAAACCAACAATAGCATTTATACAACATCTAGATATATATAGTATCATACATATTTATGTGTTCCGGGAATGAATCCTGGGCAAATTTACTAACTCAGCAAAGAGGGCGGTTCTATTACGGAACCGCCCTCTTGCGTAAATACCCCTTTTATGAAAAATAGAAACTTAACATTTATAGAAGTAGACATGAGAGATGTTCGTGATGATTTAATTAAAGCTATTTATATGCTTCATTATTTAGAAACGTATTCGTTCTCAAGAGATGAAGTCAGGGAAGTTGCCTTTTCATTGTGTATAGCTGCTAACTCCATTGATGTATTGATTAACGAACCTAAATCTGAGGATCATGATTCTGATTAATAACTCTGAGTCTGCTTATGATGCGACAGCTCGTAACACGATAAGCTTGTTCCTGAAAAATCTAAAGAAGTCGGATGTGAAGGCATTCCAGAGATATTTAAAGAAGCACAGGCAAACGGAGCAGGACTTCGATACAGTATTTTTTGTGGACCAGGACTATAAACCATTGTTCCGAGAAACGGTGGAAGAGGCATATACCGATGCTTTAGAGGTGGACTGTGAAGATCCCAGCTTCATTCGGATTTGGACTGTAAACGGTGCGACTCACGTGATTGCCGCTGTTGAATGTAGTCTGTTTGCTGGTCTGAATCCTGACGATCACAGGGATCGGGAAGGATGGCTTCGCCAAGAGCTAAAGGATCTAGCGATAGCCGAGATCAAGAAAGGATTGAATATTTAATGGCTCTGTTGGTTTTATGAAAGAACTTACCGCAAAATCACATCACTAAAAATGGGTATTTTCACCCATAATTTGTATTGAGGTAATGATATACATTTGCTTTACACTTAACATAAGCTCATGACTCAAAACACTCAAAAAGGGGAGGATCAAAGATCCAATACTAAAAATCCGAATAATCCCAGCACGAAAAGGATAAGGCAGATACAGAGAAGCCGTTGAGGAGGATGTAGCGAAGAAAACACAAGAATTTCAAGAAAAACCTAAGAAGTAATACCTCTATTCGATTATAAACGTTTACAGCGGGTAAAATCAGAATGTTAGTGCTTTAAAAGCACACTAAAAGGCTTATTGCGCCAATTTAAGAATTAGCCCAGTAACATTTAAAACTCTTTAAAAACTACTTTCATGAGAAACGTCTTACTTATTCTAAGCATGAGTCTTAGCTGTCTTCTAGTGAAGGCACAAGATTCAACAGTTTTCAGCTGTGACAACGATGCGAATTCTAAACCGTGCAATAAATGTTTTGGACTAGATTCATTAGCAAAGCTATTTAAAACTTCCGGTATAGATCAAGGACGTATTTTCGGTAAGAGTGCAAAAGACACTTCTATGCTAGTGACACAAACAACTTTTAATGATTTTGCGGCGAAAAAAGTGGCAAATTATTTATCAGGAAGTGAGGATTTATCCTTGTATGAAAACTTCTCAATTGCGGATGTAGCAGAAGGGAAATTGACAGTAGGACATAATTTTAGCAATAAAGACTTTAAGAAAAAGGCTGACTATGGGAGAGTGAAATTTTTGGTGACAGCCGGTATACAGACAAATATTGCCAACGACGTGGCAACTGTGTTTTCTAAAAAGGAATTCACCGATGAAACTGGAGCAAATCTGAAATTTACTTGGTTAATTGCAACTGGCACACGAATTAAATTCAATCAAACACAGAAAACAGACTTTAATAAAGAAAGGTATAACTATTATTGTCGTTTATATTCTGCTGTTACGAAAGCAAGAAATGAATGCATGCAGATTCCATGTGATACGGCTCCACAAAGACAGTATGTGGAGGAAGCGACTGAAAAAAATCTTGAGGACTTCTATAAATTTGAATTGGTGAAAATGCAAAAGATGCGTCCGAAACATGGTTACAACCGATTTTTCACGCACTGGTGGTCAATACGAACATACATTCCATTTACTGAGAAGAAATACTCAATAGCAATTGATACCAATTATATTTTTAATAACCATCAGTACTATAACTGGTCAGCTAGCATTAATTACGGCGGTGTATGGGAACGCTTCTTTGGTACCTTTTTTTACAATGTCATGTATAAAGCGTATCTCAACAACACAATAGAAGTTCAGGACACCACCTTAATCGTTCCTTATAATCAATCAACGATTACACCCGTTAAAAATGGTGCATCATATCTTACCGACGATCCTGCAGTCGTATATGTAGGTAAATACGCGAACTTTTATTCTCATTCGCTACAAGCCCAGATAGTTTGGTTGTGGTCAATAAAGGAAACTAACAAGATCGGTTTATCATTTACAGTTGAACAGGATTTCGGAAGTTACAACGCAACTAATATCAAAGCAGGAATGCCACTCTTTCTTAAAGGAAAAGAAGAAGATAAAGGTGTAAATGTTGAATTTCAGCTCAAATTAGCTGATGTGGGAAGTACGTTGCCGACGAAACTCTCATCTGAAGATAAACTCTCATTTGGTTTGTCTGTCGCTATACCATTTGGAAGTGCATTAAATTAATTTACAGCTAAAAATGATGAATTCTTTTATTATATCAAATTTCGTTGCTGATAGTACCTACATGTACCAAATATATTTGCATTTGCCAGAGGCAAAAACGATTAACAGGGCGAATATATCCAATCTGGCTGCGTATTCTCCCATTGATGAAGAATCTCCTAGAAACAAGATTATGAATTTCCCTGATGGTACATTCCACGAAGGCTGGCTAAATTTTTACTTCATCCGCTATTCAAATCAAGCTTGTTATATATTCAGTTTTGGATTAAACAAGGGAATTGAGATAGCCGCTAACAGTTACATCGGAGAATATCAAGCGTTTGCTGATGTGTTGAATAAATTAACCGGGAAGCTTAATAAAGCTGTTGAAGATTCGAAAGATGAATTTCGTCGCTTGTATGCTCTTGGAGATACAGATGGTATTAAAAGTCTTGTTAGTAAAATAATTCAATTAAAATAAAATGGCAACTTTAGACATTCAATCCTGGCTCGCAACTGTTGATCCTGATAGCGACGAGGAAATTTACGGATTATATAAAACAGTAGAGGAGCGTGTTGCTCACGGTCATTTTATATGGGCAGAGCAACGTGCTGGTAACGTGAAACGATGTTATCTTTCTGCTCCCAATAATCCGGAAAGCTTATTATTGGTATCTGACAGTGCGATAGCGGAATGCTTGAGAAAAATAACAGAGCGCATGGAAGGATATAAAAAAGGGATGACTGGTGATGATTGGTATCGAATGCGGAAAGGCTAAAAAGACGTTGAATCAACTATCCGGTACAGCAGTATAACGCCCGTCAAAATATTTGATCCGCTCTTCAGCAAATAGCTTCTTTAAATTATCCATTACTTGATCATGATCTGGGAATTCCCCCAGTATCTCAGGAAGTCTAACGCCAGATACCGATTTACAAATAAATTCGAAAATATTCTTTTTCAAATCGTTCTTTTCTAAACTGGTTAATCGCTGCTCGAACGTCTGTAAGTATCGCATGAAATCGCTTATTTGGTTTCTTCTTCTGCGGGTACTACTATTGGCTGCTTAAGTCCTGGTTCATCTTCTGATTCTGAATCATCTTGAACTTTAGCCAATTCGTCAGCGTTCATGTCTTCGATCTTGTCGAGATTCATCGCGTCACTTTCGTTTACGATATAGGTATTAAAAGATTTTAAGTATTTCATGCTATATGCTTTTACTGGTATATATTAAATTGGAAAACCTCTTTTATGTCACAGAAGTCAAAAGTGTCCAATGAAACTTAATTATAATGATAGAATTTTACCTGTTAACAATTAAATATTCACCTAAAAAAAACGACATATGAATATTGATAAATTTATTACATCGTTAAAAAGTTCTAAACCTAACTTCGTTTATTCAGAGCCAAAGGTAACAAGATGGTTTATGTTAAGTTATGATCAGTCAGCAACTGATTTAAAAGGGGACTTTAGATATTTTATCATCGCTGCACTTCACGCAGCAGGCGCTACACACATTAAATCTTATGTTGCCAGTACAATTATCTTTAATGCACCATCTACAGATGCAAAAGTTATAGACGCACTTAATAACTGGAAAAGATACTTAACGGACACTTTTGGTGATCATCATACTTTTGGGCTTATGATGGGCGCACTTAACTACTACAGTGATAATTCACCAATATTTACCAAGGTTTCGTATGGCACTATAGAGCCAGATTTTGACTCTATATCAAGAGATGTAATCGGCCGATTTAAGAACGTGAGATGATTAATCTTCATTGCACGGTGGCTCTTCTCTACAATCTTTTTGTTCTGATAAAAATTTAAGCCTGAATTCATACAACCACCAATACAATGCATAAATCGGTGGAAAGTGATATGTCTTTATTCTTAAATAGCTCAAAAAACTTCTCACGTGAAATTTAAAGATTTTTAACTTATTTTCTTTCATCTACTATATATAAGCAACTTGTTCTTCCATACATCAATGAAACCATTTCATTTAAACTAACAATAAATAATTATTAACCTAACAAACTAAAAACATGGAAACAGTAACAAAAGTGATCAAAAGTGATTCTAAGATTTTAGAAAAACTACCACCTTTACTTCAAATTGATGCTGAAGGAGAAGTCCCTACGTCTGGATGGACAGATGGAAAGCTTGAGCCAAGAGTATATATTGTTAATCCTCCTGATGGTATACAAGATTTCGATTTTACAGCGGAGCCGCCACAAGGGCCCGCATCAGATGTGGTTTCAGCTATAAAGGCATCTGCGACAATCCACTTTCAAGAATGGATGAAAGGATATCGAATTCATGCAAAAGAAGGATCACACGAAGTAATATTTAAAAAATAGTTAACTGATATTAGTTGCCGAAAGCATCAGAGGCACCAGAATATCTGGTGCTTCTGTGTTTAAAAGTCGTAGTTCGCTGAAGGCGTGAGACCAAGGAACTTCGTCGAATACCATAGCATAACCAGCTTTTAAGCCTGAAATTACTCTGGGTGGTGAGAATATCTAAGTTTGTAAAAATTGCACCGACAGTTTTAATCTCGCTCTTGCTTCTTCAAGTCTTATCGATAGGTTATCAAATGTTACTGCATAAAAATCAAAAAGCGCGTTTAAATTATCAGCCGCATCTTTGCAATCGATTACGTGATGCGAGAAAGTAACAGCCCTGGTATCGTCAAGATGCTTTTTGCATAATTCTTTAAATGGCTTGATGAATACTGTAGCGGCGACGATTGCGTTTTGAAAGTCTTGGGTTTGTGCCCATTTATTATGAAGCAATACTATTTCTTCCAATAGAAGATCCTCGCCTTTCTTAGTACCTTTAGCAACCGCTTCCCCTAAGCACTGGTCATTATATTTTCTTATCGCTATAATTCCGGATTTCCATTGTTCAAAGTATTTGTTATGAATATCCATAAACCGTTTAAACTCTTCAGGAAAAGTTTTGAGAATGTTCTCAAATACAGGAATACTTGATTGATAAAGTTGGAAATTTAATGCTTTGGCTTCATCGGAAAAATTACGTTGACCTAGAAAGATGGCATACAGATCTGAATGTTTAATATTCGTAAGGTTTGTAATATTGAATTGACTTACGCTGTCTAAAGATAATTCACCACTTGCCTTGGACTTCAGAAAGCTGGAGAATTTATTAAAAGCATCGACTTGTTCAGAGATTGGTTTGTCTAATGAACTTACAATGTGACAGAAATACTTTTTCAGTGTGTTTAAATCTTGTCTTTGCGTATATTTCACATACATCCGATTGCCAATGAAACCTAGCAGAAAAATGAAGGAAGACACAAATGTGCTGAATATTACGCCTTTGGGTATACCGTTCCATGTGGTAGGATCTGGAACAAACTGCACCGTTAATAGTAATTCAAACATAATTAATCAGAATATTAAAGAGCCGATGAGCACGAATGACGCTGCGATTAACACCAGGCATTTAGCTCTGCTTTAATTTTTTGAATCTTCTTTTTCCTCGTCTCTATTGTCAAATCTAACGCACTAATTTGTCTTTCAAGCCTCCTAAAGAATAACCACGAAAGAATCGCATCAATGTGGTTAATAAAAGTCTGCAAATAACTTGAGCTATTGAAGAACAGTACTGCCAAACTGAAAAGCAGTTTCTGAATGAACTCCCACGTGTTTTGTATCACGGGAAGGCTAATATAGGGTGAACAGGCAATAATGCAAAGAAGAGTCTTCCTTGTATATTGTTTCAGTTTGTTTCTTTTTTCTTTTACCTCAAGTTTAGAATTGCGTGTCACTTCATCAGTGTTAAGTAATTCTTCTTCCTTTTTCAAGTCCTCCTTTAATCTTTCATGATCAATGCAGAGGCCTACCACCAATAGGATGATAACCAAAATGAATATAAATAACCAGTTGTCCATACCTTTTTTATTGTAAAGTTCGGACATTAAAAAAAGAAAGTCAATATGTAAACTGATTTTATATGCATTTCAGGAAAATGCTGCAAAAAAACGATAAAAAAGTGGTAAAGATGCATTCTTTAGCTACTCAACTTTCTCAATTCAGGATTTAATCACGCTTTTCTTCTATAAAATCTTCAAATTCATGTTCAACTCTTCTAACTTCTGATTGGTCGTCTACTGTTTTGAAATTGCGCTTCGCAACTATCTCAGACGAAACGTTGATAACAAGCTCGCCTTCATCCTTAAAGTCCTTTGAGATCAGCTTCCATGTAATAATGATTTTTGTTTCCTCTGGATCAGGCTTTATAAATATCGCTTCAGATGTGAATGTGTCATCTCCCACTAGAATGGCTTTTCGCGGAATAAGTTCTCCTGTCTTTAATTCAGTATCTAAAAATGTTGTGAAAGTCAGATGTTTATTAACCAAATATATTGACGACTGATCCTCTTCATTTGTTTTCGCCATATCAGCAATCGCTCCTTCAAACTTCAAAAGCACTTTATATTCTTCAAGTGGGTCTGAACCAGTATTCGTGAGACGGATATTAAATTTAAGATAGCTCAAATTAATAGTAATTCGACGACGAATGGATGAGATAAAAGCATTGGAAATTCTTTGATGGTTAGCTAGAGCTAGTCGAATACCAGGACTCAGATAGTCTGCGGGGAAGGAGCTTCCTCGCGCCTATAAATAGTAATATCCTGCTTGAACTTTGGACTGAGGGTAGTCTCGGCAGAACCATCTTCAAATGTCACCGCTACGCTTTTATTTCTTTTATAGTTTTGGCTATTTATATAATAGTCGTAGGTTTCTTTATTTTCATCAATTAAATCAACTATAGATTCCCAACAAAACAGATGTACTTCAAATAGATTACTATTTTTATGCTCTATATTTTTTTTCTTATGTAAGCCTGGATCTTGCTGTCGTTAACAGCAGTTGTAGCGAAATAGAGCTTCTTTAAAGCGGGTGTAAATTTTTTTGCCTTCTTAATCTCCTTTGCAATTTCTTTAACGGTAAACTGGGGATGCTGGTCATTATATTCGCTTTTACCCTTACATTGAATACCGTAATAACCATTTTCACCGATAGGTGTTCCAAAGATATCTACACCTGATTGGTCTTGACCTAATCTTCCATTTTTTTGAATCTCGGGGCATTTCCATATTTCACCCCATAGCTTCTTACAAAGAGTTTCAAAATCTTGCCAATTCGCCGGTCGTCTTAGTGTTTGCGGTGCTTTCATCAGGGATAGTATAAAAAAGGCCTTTCTGTCGTATATTTGGTAAAATTATGGTAAGTTCACTAATTTTTACCATTAACTCATGAAATTAACGAGAATCGAAGAAATAGGGCGTGGTGTCTTTGGCATTGTGGATAGAGATGACGAAGGTAACATCTATGCCCGTAAGACGTCGGATAATGTTTCGTTTATAATATTATCAATTGATTAAATGGTTTAAATGCAAAACGATCAGAATAACCATGATTCAGTAGAAAAATGGATCGGAATAGGCGCAGAAACAATTGGAGCAACTGTGTCAGGCGCCATAGGCTACTTGTCACCAACGATTCAAGGAGTGCTGGGAGCAGCGGTAGGAGGAGTTGCAGTCAGTCAGGGGCTTGAATTTGTTGGAAAGGAACTACATTCTCGTATACTATCTAAACGAGAAGAAAAACGCATTAGTACTGCTTACTATTATCTTCAGGAAAGATTCAATTTAAATGTGAGTGAAGGGAAATCAATCCGTGATGATGATTTCTTTGATTTAATCGATGATGAATATAATAAGAACACAGAAATATTAGAAGGTATAATGTTGGTTGCTCAAAAATGCTACCAAGAAAAGAAAGTGCCGTTCATTGCTAATTTTTACGCTAACTTAATTTTTGATAAGACAATAGATTCCTACCAAGCTAACAGTTTTTTAAGGTTGGCAGAGTCAATGTCTTATCGCCAGTTTTGCCTTCTTGCCGTTTATTATTATGCAGCTGATTTCGATTTAGATAAACACAATATGGCTCCAGTCATAAGAAATGTACGAGTAGATACGATCTCCGAGTTAATTGCATTAAGAGATTATGTATTTCTAAGAACAGAGATAGCCATTAAAAATGATGGTCGACATTATATTTTCCCTCCTGAAAATGCATATTTAACCGAATACGGAAAGATATTCTGTGAGTTGTTTGGGCTGAATGAAATATCTGATGATGATTTATTGGAGATGGCTGGTCATTTAGTAACGGCAGAGAAAGTTGAGGAAGTTAGAAAACGTTACAATACTCAGAAAATGGAAAATTTTAAAGAAAAGCTTGGTAACTGTTGATGTGTAATCATAATCTGGATATATAGGTTATGAAGAAACTATATTCCTACCTCACTAATGCATTTTCAACCACCTTTAATAGAAAAAAGAAAATGACCAATCAAGATGATTTAAATCAATTACGGACACTAAGCCATAAACTTCTATCCCAAATTCAATTAGAGATCATGAATGATTCACGTGGGCCGCGTGCAGGGCATGTTGGGAAACTTCATGCATGCTTATCGATTGTATTGGATACTATTACCGATATAGAACGAGCTTCGGATGGAATACCAGTGCATCCTTAATCAGTCTTAATTATTTTTATACACTATCCCAAACTAATCATTTCCTTAATTCGGGATTTACTTTTAGAAATGCAGTATGAACAAATTTGACTTTTCTACGATAGATCATCAAGAATTCGAAGAGTTAGCACGAGACATATTAAACCGAGTTCTGAATATTGATTTACGTAGCTATAAGCCTGGAAAGGACAAGGGTATTGATTTAAAGCTGGCTTCTGAAAAAAATACTAATGAAATAGTTGTTCAAGCTAAACACTATTTAAAATCAGGTTTTGATCTCCTTCTTTCTAAAATTGAAAAAGAAGAAAAACCCAAGGTAGACAAGTTGCTCCCAGGCAAATTTATTGTAGTAACTTCTGTTTCTTTAAGCGAAAATGATAAGGCGAAAATAAAAACGGCATTAGAGCCACATGTAAAAACTACCGATGATGTTTATGGTCAAGAAGATCTAAACAAATACTTGTCTAACAATGAGGACATCGTGAGGAAGCATTATAAGCTTTGGTTAACGAGCACATCTGTCCTGAGGATTATATTAAACAATGCGGTAAATGGGCGATCTAAGTTCATTAAACAAAAAATACAAAAGAATATAGCTCTTTTTGTAAAAAACAAAGCATATAAAAAGGCAACCGACATACTTGAAGCAAACAGGTTTATTCTTATAACGGGATTGCCCGGCGTTGGAAAAACCATCCTTTCATATATTCTAATTTGTGAGTTACTGTCGAAAGATTACCAACTTGTATACATTGATCAAGATATTAAAGAAGCTGAGAATAATTTTGATGAGGATGAAACCGTAAAACAAATTTTCCTATTGGATGACTTCTTAGGAGCAAACTACCATGAAATCATTAATCCTAAATCAACTCACTCAAGTGTAAGAGATTTTATAGATCGCATAAGAACATCAAGGAACAAATACTGTATTTTAACTACTCGCACTAACATATTAAATAAGACGAAGCTATTATCAGAAAAGCTTGCTAACAGCGAAATTGATATTGGTAAGATGGAACTAGAAATCAAGGATTATGAAACTGATGATAAGGGGCATATTTTGTACAACCATCTCCTCCACAATGACCTGCCTATAGAATATATAGATCAAATATTTAAGGATAAGAATTACTGGAAAATTATTAATCACACAAACTATAATCCTCGTTTAATAGAGTTTATTACTTCTAAAAACATCTTAAAACAAGTAACTGGTACAAAAACCTATCTAGATTGTGTTTTATTCAATCTTGACCACCCTTCCGAGATATGGGCGCATGCATTTGAAAATCAAATTGAGAAAGATGATCAATTCTTCATCTATACGATTTTTACATTTGGAAATAAAATAGAATTACTCTTTTTAGAGCAAGCTTTTAATCGAAGAATTGCCTTTGAAGTTTCAAATAATGGCTATCAAGTAAATAATAATTCGTTCAATAATTCGATTAAGCGATTAGCGGATGGTTTTATTTCCAGCCATCGACTTGATGATAAAGTTTTTTTTCAATTTATAAACCCCAGTGTAAATGATTTCTTAATTAACTATTTTGGAAATTCGAGGGAAGAAAGATTGAAACTAATAAATTCTTGTTCTTTTTATTCTCAATTTGGCAGATTAATTACACTATATAATCATTACAAAAAGGATAAGTCTCTTTATTTTGAGGATGAATGGATATTATTGATTAAACAAATTGCGTTTGTCGGAACTAATATGTCCTTTGAGGACCTGACAGCTATTCCACCAGATGATGACTGTAGACGAATAATGGTTTGTAATCTGTTGTTTAGAATGAGTTATTGGGCTCTGGGGGAGTCGGAATCAAGAATTGCGATTGATAACATAACAATTAATTTACTTGGTAAAACTGATATAGATTCAGTCCTTGATTGGGACTTTGAATTAGTCATTAGTTTATTGAATACAACTTGTTCTTTTGGCAAGTCATATGAATTTATCAAGGGGTTTTTCATACCTATTATAGATAAAATCGTTAAAAACATACATACCTACGATCAAATCAGAGATGTTAAATCCGCTTTTGAAATGTTCGAAATGGACTGGAGTGACTACTTACTTGAACATATAGATTCAAGAGAAATAAAAAATAATTTTGAAGAAATTATTTCTGAAAATGTGAAAGAATTTATTTCTGATGAAAAAAACACTGTACTTGACCGAGGTGACCTTCAAAGATTAAAGGAAAGAGCGGAGAAAGAATGGTATTCATATTTAGAAGATCTAGATCTTGATATCGACTTCGACGTCAGCAGGTTATTTTCTAATTTAGATGAGGTCGATCTCATGATGGAAAATGATATGCGTAGAGGTGAGGAAATATTTGATAGAGATGGTGATAAGGAATCAACACCAGTAAGAAATATCAATCAAGAGGTTGACGATTTGTTTAGCAGAAGAGCTTTTTACTGAAATGATAACCATAGTGGTGATTAGTCTCTAAATTAAGTCTCTACCAGCTCACTGATTGATACATCCAGTGCCTTGGCGATCTTACGAAGCATATTAATCGTACTGTTCGCTTGGCCCTTTTCCACCCGGCGCACCTGTGGATGCTTGGTCCCTATCTTATCAGCCAATTCCGTCTGAGTCCAACCCTTCTTCATCCTCAATTCCAACACTTTAGCCCCTAAAACCTGCAAATATTTCTCGTCTGTCATAAAAATTATGGCGCTGGTTACCAGCCCCTTATACCAAATTTAATAAAAATCCTTGACAAAGATAGTAGAACGTATGCGTTCTATCCTTATGTTTGCCGTGTAGTTATTAACAACTCTCCCACATAACGGCTATTTCCTGGCACTGGAAATATTCCCAAAACAGTAATTAACGCCTGTAAAGGCTATTGTTTAACCAATAAAAGCCAGTGCTATGAAATCAGTAAAAATGAACTGTCCTCATTGTCAGAAAGAAATTGACATAGACAGCCTGCTCACCGCTCAGATCGAGCAAAGCCTCCGAATCGAAATGAAAGAAGAACTCAGAGCTTCTATTACAAAAGAAGTCGAAGATGAAAAAACTCTTCAGATTCAAACCCTCCAAGATGAACTACAAAAGAAATCCAACCAGCTGAAGGATGCAAACCTTACAGAAGCAGAGCTTGTAAAGCTTAAAGCTGAGTTCAGTGAAGCAGAAGCCCGGATCACCCTTACCAAAGAAAGAGAGCTTGTAGAACGCTTAGAACAAGCCAAGTTATCAATCAAAGAACAGGAACAACAGGAAACACATCTTAAGCTCGCCGAGAGAGAGAAGATTATCTCCGACTTGAAATTAAAGCTTGATGATGCTATAAGAAAAGCAGAGCAAGGAAGTGTTCAACTTCAAGGAGAAATTCAGGAAATAGAAATCATTGATGTATTGCGTGAATTCCACCCACATGACGTGATCACTCAGTCAAAGAAAGGCGCTAATGCTGCTGATATCCTCCAAATAGTCAGAACTCAGAAAGGTGAAGAATGCGGTAAAATCTACTTTGAAAGCAAACGCACCAAAACCTGGTCTAGCGACTGGGTGAAAAAATTCAAACAGGACAACCTGAACACCAAAGCTGATATACTAGTCCTGGTCACAGACGCCCTTCCAAAAGACATCAAGCGTTACGGGATCATCGATAACATCTGGATTTGTAGCTTTTCAGATGTAAAGGAACTATCATTGGTCTTACGCTATGGCCTTCTGAAATTACAATCAGTTGCCGCCGTTCAAAGCGGGAAATCCTCAAAAATGGAAATGTTGTATACTTATCTCACTTCTGACGAATTCAAGAACCTGTTTGAATCCATCTTAGACGGGTTCAAGACAATTCAGGATTCGCACCAAGGCGAAAAACTAAAGATGCAGCGCCTATGGAAAGAACGTGAAAAAGTAATGGAACAAGTGCTCTCTAATTCCGTCGAGTTTTACGGATCCATTAAAGGTATCGCAGGAGTAGCAATACCTGAGTTCAAAATGCTCGAAAGCCAGTCCCAGGCAGATTAAAAACCCTTCATTTTAAAGCAAATCAACCAAGAGGAGTAGACGCTCCCGGCGATAGCCTTGTCTAAAAGTTCGAGTGCTAACTGTAACAAGTTCGAGTTTTTACGGAAGAAATCGCTGAAGAGGTAAGGATGTGGGAGTCCTTATCTCTTTCTTGATTGATCGATTCCGAAAACCCTTATGAAAAGAAGAAACAAAAACTCAAAGCTGAAGCATCAGACATTTGATTATGCTATCGCTTCACATATCGACAACTTAGTTTCTCTCAGTTATTTTGATTCCAAGCAAAGACAATTCAGATTCTTCCCTGATAAAATCCCTCAACGAAATCCTGATCAGGTACCTAATAAGCTATGGATTGAACTCGTAAAACAATACTTATTTCGGATCAACGAAAACTGAAAACCGTTGTAAATACAAGTGTTTAAAAAATATTTTGCGGATAGTGCAAACTTTTTATCCGCGAATTAATAAGATATTCTGACAATGATAACCAAATTCAAAATAAAGGATGAAGTTAATTGGCAAGATTACCAATGCACTTTTAAAATCAAGGCGATTGTGCTTGATATAGATGGGAGCCTTAAGTACCGACTTTCTGTAAAAGGGCCCTTACCTAAAAACTTAAAGTGGGTTTATTTAATCGTGCGGGCAAGTCTTGCCCATGAAAGGGAATTAATACACTGCCACCAATACCTAGAGAAGATCAGAAACAAGAAACTAACACAACTATTCAAATAATAATGGGAAAACAAAGTACAATACAGTGGACGGATGCAACATGGAACCCTCATCACGGATGCCAAAAAGTTAGCGAAGGATGCAAATATTGCTATATGTTCCGGGATAAAGAGCGATATGGAGTCGATCCAACCACGGTGATGAAATCAAAGTCAATGTTTACAGCGCCTCTTAAATGGAAAGAGCCTAGAAAAGTATTCACATGTAGTTGGAGTGATTTCTTTATCGAAGAGGCTGATTCCTGGCGTCCTGAGCTTTGGGAAATTATCAAGGCTACCCCGCATCTGACTTATCAGATCCTCACAAAGCGACCAGCGCGAATTGAAGAATGCCTTCCTGCGGACTGGGGAAACGGATATCCTAATGTATGGCTCGGCGTTAGCGTTGAAAATCAGGCAGAAACTACCCGCTGTGCCATATTAGATGAAATTCCCGCAGCTGTACGCTTTATCTCAGTTGAGCCTTTATTAAGTGAAATAAGCTTAGAGCCTGTATTTAGCAGATATGACTTCCATTGGGTCATTGTAGGTGGAGAGAGTGGAAATAATACAGGAAAATATCGTTTTCGCAAATGTGAGATGGATTGGATAGCCGCTATTGTAGACCAATGCCATACCTATCAAGTGCCCGTGTTTGTAAAACAGCTTGGAACTTATTTAGCCCAGCAACACGATTTATCCGACAGACATGGCGGTGAAATGAATGAGTGGCCACAGAATATTCAAATCAGACAATTTCCTGGCTAATAAAAGATGAGAGGCGGCAGACATTCGAAACAGATAAGTACCTATGGTGGTATTGTTCCGATCCTGAATAAGATTAACAAATGCGGGATCAGATCAGCCATTAATAAAAACCTAGGAAAGAGGGTGAAACAAGCCACCTATTCCTATGATGACGTTATTTTGAGCTGGGTCACCACCAGTCTATGTAAAGGTGAGAGATTGCTCGCTTCAGCGAAGCTGGCAAAACAACTAAAAAAATTGCCCATTGTAAATCTTCCCAGCCATGATACCATTGGAAGAGTGTTTAAATCCCTTGCTACACCCACCGACACCATATCAAATGTGGTAGGTAGCGGTAAAAACATGTCTATTCATGATAATGAATATAACGAGAATGAGCGGCTTAGCCGTTTGCTTATTGAGGTCACTAAACGTAGCGGTGCTTTACGGGCTGGCGTACCCTACACACTTCACATAGATGCTATGTTCGTGCCCACTAATTGCCGAACTTCTAAGAAGAAATATTCAAGCAGTAGTAAGTCCGGAAATGAACAAACTCAAGGGCGCTATGGGTTTAATCCGATGATTTGCCTCATCAATGGCTTGGTTGTATACGTCAGTATGCGCAACGGTGATGTTAATGCGATATTTGACGTGGATGGGTGCCTTGAAAGATGCATTAATTTACTTGCCGAATACAATATCACCGTAAATAAGGTCATAAGCGATGGGGCCAGCTACACCCACAAAATGATTGAAATGCTCTATGATCGGAAAACCGATTTCAACATACACATGCATTTCAACCCCTCTTTTAAACGGTTTATAAGAAAGATAGATAACTGCAAGAATTGGAAAACCACCACCATTGAAACCGTCAACCATCTAATTACCTGCGAGGTCGGAGAAGTTTACTACAGAATGCACGATTCGAAACGATTAAGCAGAGTGATCCTTGCGAGAACGCCTGACCTTGAGACGATCAAAAAAAACGAGTCTTCAGATGAGAAAGCTGTAAGGTTATACCGCGAAGCTCAAATGCTCAAACGCGAAAAAAACAATCAATTGAAATCCGAAAATCGTGGATATAAGCTCGGTGAGTGGAAGCATCATGAAGGCTATTACTATAAAATCATCATAACAAATGATCGGGTTACCTCAAGAGAAGACTTAATTCTGGAATATAACAGCAGGGGCGGCGCCGAAAGGAAGTTTGACCTTATGAAGAACGATTTTGGCTGGAAATACCCACCATTTATGCAAATGAACCAGAATACAGTATTTATGATAGTTGCGGCTATAGCCAATAATATCTATCGTGGTCTGCTGCCCCAGTTTGCAAAGCACATTAAACAGCTACGTACCAATATGAGACTTCCGACATTCTTTGACGTTTTCGTTAACGTCGCCTGTTGGTACAACCCCAAATACAAGTTTTATGAGATGTATGATGAGGAAATAGCCTTCGAAAAATTTCTAACATAAGCCTTTATGAAGGCATGTTTGTCGATTTCCAAAAGAAATCGACCATTACCTGTTACAAACAATTAATCCCAAAATCGATGAAAAAACATTGGAAAAGAGCAGCTGTACCCGCTCCCTTTAGGGCAGCGAAGATGGTTTTTACGGTGAACAAAACAGATAATAATGGCGTTACCGACATTCTCCAGATCAATACCCTTTTTATACCCAAAGAGGTCTATAATGCGATACTGCGCGATAAAAAAATAGACAATTTGATGAACCATGACGGCAAAATATCCATTCACGACATGTATTTTGCCCTACTTAAACACGCCGAAAACTATGAAATCCAGCTCGTTGACTTCAAACGGGTCATTTAAAGAGCAAATTAAAAAGGGAACCAAGTTGGTTTCCTTTTGTTTATTATCCTTACCTTCCCTAAAACAAAACTTGCGTTATGGCAAAATTTATTACTGTACATCTTAGTCCTAAAAATATTAGACTGGTTAATATTAATCTTGTTCGTATGATTGAAGATCATTCAAATGTAACGACTACTAAAGGGATAAAATCTACCATATATTTTGATGACAAGGATAAAATCCATGTGACTGAATCAGTTGCTGAATTGATGGCAGCTTTTCAAGAATAGCTTTACTTAAGTGATAGAAAGGTGTGTCATCAAAAACGACGGTTAAAATAATGTTCAATTGTCCGGAAAACCATTAATTTGTACCGGACTAAATGTAGAACGCAAGGCTGGTCGGGATTTGCCACGAGTGCGCAAACTTCTTTTGACACACCCCTCTATCATTAAGTAATAAACTTTATATCTTCCACAATCAGAAAGTTGGAACTAATCTTTGACTTATATTGATTAAGACACATCTTTGAAAAAAACACCCCGTAAGTTATTGATTATCAGAAACAAAAAAGCGAGAACCAATTAGTTCTCGCTTTTTTGATTTCAACCCTTTCTGTCATACCTGCGTAATCGAGGGTAACCCGGGGGCGTTTTTATTTGCATCCTGTCGTATCATTTTCTCTTTTCTACGTTATGGAAGCATGACCGCACTTTTAAAGAATACGATCATTTTTATATTGCTGCTTTATGCTTCGCCCGCATTCCCGCAGCAGCGGATGATCGCGAAGGCTGATCTTGCATATAAGGCGGGAGGTCTCCACCGTGCACATAGGCAATATACGCGGGCGCTGGCCTGTAACCGTATGCTTCACAGGAAGGATACATCCGGCTATTTTTACCTGCTTTACCAGCGGGCGGAAATAAACAGGCAATTGAACGATACAAGCGGCAAAGGTTATAAGAAGATCATAAAACTCTATTCTAAGATAGGCTATCCGGAATGTACGCAGCTGGATAAAAGCGTACAGCAGATCGTGGCTGGCGCTCATTACACTATTGGAGAATACGCCTGGGCCGATGATTTTTACGCGGAGGGAATAACTCCTGGCGAACCTGCTCCTGACCATTTCCGCTTCGGTTACGCCATGTGTTCGCTGAAGCAGGGCAGGTTCGGACAGGCTTTTCAGCTGCTGAATGACATAAAAGACAGCAGCGTGCTGGAGCCGGAATTTTCAAATTGTATGCAGGCATGCCGCAAAGGCTTAGGGACAAGCATCTCCGCTGAGCTTCGCCTGAATGATACGCTTCGGCTCGGCATAAGTTACCAGGGCTGCTATGGAGGTACGAGCTACCGCTTCGACCTTGTAAAGCGTGCAGCAGATTACGAAGTGATCGTGTACACAGAACGTAAATTATATAGCCATAGCCCGTGGCTGATCGATTTTGCAAAGCCGCTGCCGGATAGCTTGTATGAGCATGTAACAGCGTTTGAAAAGGAATTAAGGAATTATCAGTTTACGCATAAAAACTGGTGCACGGTGTCCGGTGATTTTACTTTTGTTTCGCCACAGGGAGCTTATAACCTGGCGATGAATGGCTGTGCAATATTTGTTGGAGATGAACTGAAAAAATTATTGAGCGAAAGGCCGATGCCCCCGCGTTAGCTTAAATAATAAGCCCGAGCAGCGTTACATCATCCACCTGGTCGAGCTTGCCTTTCCAGTTCTCGAATTGTTTTTCAAGCTCTTTCTTTTGCTCGTCTGCCGGCTTCCCTGCAAGTCCGAGTAGCATGCTCTTCAATACTTTTATCCTCAGCTTTTTTCCTGTTGCTCCTCCAAACTGGTCGGCAAAGCCGTCGCTGAACAAATAAATGGTATCGCCCTTTTCGAGACTCAGCACGTGATTGCTGAAAGGCCGGTGATCGGTGAATTTCGCGATCGGCTGGCGGTCGGCTTTTATTTCCATGAGCTCGCCCTTGCGCACGAGGTGCAATGAAATGTAAGCGCCGGCATACTCGAGCTCTCTTTTGTTCACATGCAGCGAGCACAGCCCGATGTCCATGCCGTCCATCACCACTTCGTCGCTTTTTTCAAACGTGGCGATCACGAGTTCCCTTACCTTTTCTAAGATCTCCGCCGGTCGCCTGAGCTGGAATTCCTTCACGGCCCTGTTGAGCGCCGCATGGCATACCACGCTTACCATTGCTCCCGGAACGCCATGGCCTGTGCAGTCGGCAACGGCAAAGAACAAATGATTGTCGGTGAGCTCCGTCCAGTAAAAATCACCTGCAACAATATCCTTCGGCTTGTATAAGATAAATGATTCGCCGAGGTTTTCTTTAAAGATGCGGTCGGAGGGAAGTATGGCTGCCTGGATTCTCCGCGCATAATGAATGCTGTCGGTGATCTCCGATTTCTGCTTCTGCACTTTCAGCAGCGCTTCTTCCAGCTCACTCGTGCGTTCCTGCACCAGCTGCTGAAGATGTTCCTGCAGCTCCAGTAATTTCTCATGGTCTTTTGTCTGCACCAGCTTGGTGGCCGTCATCGAAGCAATGGTCTCAAGGATCTGCAGGTCTTCCGGCGGATAGAAATCCCGCTCTTCATGCTCCGAATCGATCACGCCGAGCACCTGCCCCGCATGGATGATCGGTACTGCGATCTCCGAAAGGCGCATGTCGTCATCGATCACATAGCGCGGGTCTTTGCTCGTATCCGGAATGATCTCACCCTTGCGGCTGAGCGCAACAGCGCCTACAACACCTTGTCCGGGCTTCAGCCGGATCGGGTTCTTAATATCGAGCGCAACAGGGTTCTTCGGGCCGTGTGCAGCGCGCTGGATCAGGTGCTTCCCGTCATCATTCATGAGGTAAACCACACAATCCTGGTAGCCCAGCTTGGCGATCGCGTTCTTTGCAACCGACCATACAACATCCTCTATTGTTTGTGCCTCGAGGAGAACAGACGCGAAATGATAGATCACTTCGAGGTAACGCTCTTTTTTCCGGAGGCCTTCCAATAACTCATCTTGCTTAACTGGATCCATAGGCATAAAACTACGGAATTTTTCCTGTTCCCGCTTCGTTTCCCGTAAGGCCATTATTTGCCGGTACGCGCGGATTGTGCTACTTTTGCAGGAGATGAATCGCCACTTTTAATAAACATTTAATACAAAACACATGAGATCAACAACTACTACACTTTTAACATCCGCGCTCTTATTCACCGGCCTCTTCACCACTGCAACGGCGCAGGTGATCACCGGCGGATCAAACCATTCGCTTTCCATTTGCAATGATCATACGCTCAAGGCATGGGGCTCAAATACCGACGGACAGCTCGGCGACGGTACTACTACCGATCATTACACACCTACCGCGGTTCCGGGCATGACCGGCGTGATCAAAGTGGATGGCGGCAACTGGCATACGGTGGCGCTGAAAAGCGATGGCACCGTGCGTGCATGGGGACTTAATACCAAAGGCCAGGTGGGCGATGGAACTACCGTTGACAGGCATAGTCCCGTTACTGTAACGGGCCTCAGCAACATTACCTCTGTGTGTGCGGGATCAGAGCATTCGATCGCGTTAAAGAATGATGGTACTGTCTGGACCTGGGGATGGAATGCCGACGGGCAGATCGGCGATGGCACAACGGCCGACCGTTTAACTCCTTACCAAGTTTCCGGGCTCAGCAGCATCATTGCTGTTTCGGCGGGTGAATACCATTCGCTTGCGCTGAAAAGCGACGGCACCGTATGGAAATGGGGAAGCGGAGTAACCACACCTGCAATGGTTCCGGGCCTCTCGGGCATCACCGCGATCGCTTCGGGTGAGTTTCACTTTGTAGCGTTAAAGAGCGACGGAACCGTTTGGGTATGGGGAGGCAATAACCTGAACGGCGAGTACGGTAATGGTACATCCGGCGCCGCTGCAGCGCCCGTGCAGGTAAGCGCGCTCACCGGCATTACAAAGATCGCTGCGGGTATGACCCACTCGCTTGCAAGAAAAAGCGATGGTACCGTTTGGGGCTGGGGACTTAATAACTGGGGACAGCTTGGCGATGGCACCACCACAACAAGGACCACCCCGGTGCAGGCCACAGGCTTATCAGGTGTGGTGAGCATAGCTGCGGGCGATGTGCATTCCTTTGCCGTGAAGGCGGATGGTTCCCTGAAAGCATTCGGCTCCAACATTTCGGGGCAGATCGGCAACGGTACGGCTTTCAATAACTACACTACCCCGATCACGGTGGCTCTGTGCCCTGTGTTATCGGTCAGCGAAGAAGAAGCAGGAAAAATAATGGTGTCGGTTTACCCGAACCCTGCAACTGATCACCTGGTGATTGAAACGGATGAGAAGATAAAAATTGCAGGCTGTATGAACGCGCTGGGCCAATCGGTAGAGCTCAGGATGGAAAATAATACCATCGATATTTCCGGCCTTCCGAACGGGATCTACTTTTTAAACATTACTTCCGAAGCGGGGAGCGGCACTGCGAAATTTATCAAGCAGTAATTATAATTAACAAAAAAGAAAGGGCGCTCATTTATTTGAGCGCCCTTTCTTTTTTAAGCCTGCGCGATGCATTACCTCACCAGCGTGACCCTTCCGATGTATTGATGCGGGTCGTTCCTCACATCGTCGCGGAAAATGATCTTATACACATACACATCATTGGTGCATAATTGTCCTTTGTAGAAACCATTCCAGCCATCTTCCGGATTTTGTGTCTCGAATATTTTTTCGCCCCAGCGGTCGAAGATCATGAACAGGTAATCGTGCACGCCGATCAGTTTCGGCTTGAAAATATCATTCAGTCCGTCCACCCTCCCCGGCGTAAATGCATTCGGGATCCAGAAAAGGAATTCCGGGCGGATCAGCACTTCTGAATATGCCGTATCGTAACAGCCGGAAGCATTACCTACCACCTGCATAATGGTATACGTGCCCGGCTTGGTATAGCTGTGCACCGAATCGCAGTTGCTGTAAGCCGTTCCATCGCCCCAGTATACCACGCATCCGCTGGCGCCCGTGCTCTGGTCGACCATCGTGATGTCGGGATAGAAAATGGAAGTGTCGGTTGGCGTCACCTGGAATCCGGCTACCGGCGAAGGAAGCACGGCAACAGGCGCAGGCAGGTTGAATGTATCCACGCATCCATGTGCCGAAGTAACGATCAGCTGTGTTGAATATGATCCAACGGAGCCATAGGTATGATAAGGATCCGGCTCCGAGGAAAGCGCCCCGTCGCCAAAGCTCCACTGGTAGCTCAGCGGCGAATCCGTTTGCGAGCTGTCGATGAAGTGTACCGGCTGCATGACGCATGAAACCGGGGAGGCAAGGCCGTAATCGGCAACAGGCTTTTCGTACACATGTACATTGGAAGTGTATTGCTGCGTGCATCCGTTCTCCGTTACGGTAAGCGTTACAGGAAATGTTCCGGTAGTGTCGAACACGATATTGTTGGCATTTTGCGTATTGGCCGTCTGCGGTGTGGCATGCGTTCCGAAATCCCAGCTGAACGTTCCTGTGCCCTGGAAAGCCCCGCCTGCCGCGAAGTTATAGCTGTTGTTATAGATGCATTCTCCCGGCGGAGGAACAAAGCTCGGATCGAGCAGGTGCTGTATGTTGAAGGTGGTGGTGCTGGTATCGGCGCAGAGGGAGCCGGGGTTAATGATCAGCGTAACCGTATACGTTCCGGAATCAGGATAGGTCCAGGTAGGGTTCATTACATTGGAAACATCGGCTGTAGTGGAAGGGTCGCCGAAGTTCCACTGGTAGGCAAATGCATTGAGGCTGTTCTGAGTAAAGCTGCATTCATAGCCGAAGCAAAAGGTGTTTTGCACCGGCACCGAAGCTACCGGGAGATTAGGGCAATTGGTGACATTGAATTGAAAGTCGCGCTTGTTCACATCCAGCAGCACGCCGTCCCTGTATTCGCTTACACACACGCCAACCACCCATTGCCCGATCATGTTGGGCGTGCCGGTAAGCAATCCTGTGTTCGGATCGATCGCCATTGCCGGAAGCGAGATCATCGGGTAGGAGCCGCTGTAGCCCGCCGACCAGGGAACATTGAAATAGGGTGGCGGGTCGGTGGTCGACTGGCAGCCGGTACCGATCTGCGGACAGCTGGATGTAAGCCCGGAAAAGGGATCACAGAATTCATAATACAGCGAATCACCGTCGGGATCGGTTGCGGAATGATCGAAAATAAGCGGCACGCCGGCGCATAAAAAGATCGGGGGGAAATTATTGTAGCGCGGACTGCTGTTGCATGTTGCCAGCGAAGGGTCGGGAATGTGCGCCATATAGGTGGTGCCTACATTGCTTGGGTCGATGATGTTGAGGATGCTCGAGTTCCGGCAGCAGCGCTGGTAGGCGATGTAATAGCCTCCCGGCAGCGGCGGAAGGTTCACGATGGTCTGGTAGATGCCTTCTTCCACGCAAACATCCACCGGTGGTGTAAAGCAGGGGTTGTTGATGACCGGCGGCAGCACGGTGGAGCCCGGAAGTGAAAGCGAAAGGTTGTTGATGAAATTTCCGCTGGCATCGAATATGGAAACAATTGCGGGATTATCGAGCGGAGCGCCCAGCGTGGTGTAGCAATCCCTGTATACCTTCAGCGTGATCCTGTAATTGTTGCCCCCAAGGCAATCGTAATAGATCTCCCCGCCCACAATGTGGTAGGCGAAATTCTTAAAGCTGAAAAGGATTAAAAATATAAAAAGGAGTATGGTCTTCTTACTCATTGTAATGCATTCAGTGTTGGGGGATGCTTTTCTTTAATCTAAACAGCTATTTACGAGATCAGGACCGGTTTAAGGGCAGGTTTTGTATCTGTACTGATCTACAGGCAAATATAGTGATTTTTTGGTGTTTGTCCCGGGAACCGGTTGTTTATTATAGTGTTGATTTTCAGTTTGTTTTATCGGTTTTGCGAATGTTATGCCCGGCATTTATACCGTCTTCCCGGGTTTATACAGATGTAATCCGGCCGCCGATAGTTGCAGCGCTGAATGAAAGAAATGAGCGAGGCTTTTATGTATCAATAATAATTGCAACTTTGTGTTCTTATTGACACAAAAAAAACAAACACCATGAGCAAAGCAATCAATGAATATATCGAAACGAACAAGGACCGTTTTTTAGAGGAATTATTTGAGCTGTTACGGATCCCTTCCGTAAGCGCCGATCCGCAGTATAAGAATGATGTGATCCGCACTGCGGAAGCCATCCGTTTGAACCTGATAGCGGCCGGTGCCGACAACGTGGAGATCTGTACCACCGCAGGCTACCCGATCGTGTACGGCGAAAAGATCATTGATCCGAAGCTGCCTACAGTGCTTGTTTACGGGCATTACGATGTGCAGCCGGCCGACCCGATCGAGCTCTGGGTTTCCGGGCCTTTCGAGCCGGTGATCAAGGACGGTAAGATCTATGCGCGCGGCGCATGCGACGACAAGGGGCAAATGTACATGCACGTGAAGGCTTTCGAATTGATGATGCGCACCAACCCGCTGCCATGCAATGTAAAGTTCATGATCGAAGGCGAAGAGGAAGTGGGCTCCACCAACCTGGGCATTTTCGTAAAAGCAAATAAGGAAAAATTAAAAGCGGATGTGATCCTTATTTCCGATACGGGGATCATCGCGAATGATATTCCGTCGATCACTGTCGGGCTGCGCGGACTGAGCTATGTAGAGGTGGAAGTGACCGGCCCGAGCCGCGACCTGCATTCAGGCCTTTACGGCGGCGCAGTTGCCAATCCGATCAATATCCTTTGCGAGATGATCGCGAAGATGAAAGATGATAATAATCACATCACCATCCCGGGGTTTTATGACGATGTGGAAATCCTTTCCGCCGAAGAGCGCGCCGAAATGGCAAAAGCGCCCTTCAGCCTCGAGGAGTATAAAAAAGCGTTGAGCCTTAGCGATGTTCATGGTGAAGATGGCTACACCACCAACGAGCGTAATTCCATCCGCCCGACGCTGGATGTGAACGGCATCTGGGGTGGTTATACAGGCGAAGGAGCCAAAACCGTGATCGCCTCCAAGGCCTATGCAAAGATCTCGATGCGACTTGTGCCTCACCAGAACAGCGATAAGATCACCAAATTGTTTTCCGATTATTTTGAAAGCATCGCGCCGAAATCGGTGAAGGTAAAAGTAACTCCGCATCATGGCGGCGAGCCGGTTGTAACGCCGAGCACTTCGGTGGCTTACAAAGCGGCAAGCATGGCAATGGAGAGCACCTTCGGGAAAAAGCCGGTGCCTGTGCGCAGCGGGGGAAGCATTCCCATTGTTGCGATGTTCAAATCGGAGCTTGGCCTCGATTCGGTGCTGATGGGCTTCGGACTGGATTCGGATGCGATCCACTCACCGAATGAGCATTACGGCGTGTTCAACTACCTGAAAGGCATTGAGACCATCCCTTACTTTTTCAAAAATTTTGCGGAGCTGAGCAAGTAGTTCGCTGGAACAAAGTTTGTTGTTTGTTTAGCGGCATTACCAGGTCGCCCGCGAAGAGTGTTTATAGTCACTTCGAGTGCGGAACGCAGTGGAGCGTATCGAGAAGTGGTTACAGGTGTATCGTATCAATCAGTTCTCGATACTTTCGCCGAAAAGGCGAAAACTCGAACTGACATCGCGGTGGGTGAAACTGAATTGATCAACTATTATACGGCACTACTATGAAAAATTACATCTTACTTTTTATTACAGCGCTTGCCTTCACATTCTCGGGCTGCGGCGATTTCCAGGATATTACGTTCAAAGGGATCGAAGGCGTGAAGATCGTTAAGATGTCGCAGCAGGGCATAGAGGCCGAGATCACGGCGCGCATCAACAATCCGAACAAGGTTGCTTTTCACATCTATCCATCCGACCTCGATGCCACGCTGAACGGCATGAATGCGGGAAAGGCAAAGCTCACGAACAACGTGAAGATCAAGGCGCATTCCGAAGAGTCGTACACCTTTAAGATCAAATCCGATTTCTCTTCCTTAAGCATGACCGACCTGCCGAAGCTAATGGCGATGGCTACCAGCCGCAATGTGAAAGTGGGATTGAAGGGCGACCTGAAAGTGGGGAAATTGTTCGTGAAAAGAAAATACCCGGTCGACATGGTAAAAAGCGTTCCGCTCAGCGGCAGCGGCTTTTAGTTGAACCGGCAGTCCGAAATGCTGTCGAAGCCCAGCAATCCCGTAGTATACGTTATCGTTAAACTTTTCGCATCGGGGATATCCTCAAAATGCTCATTCAGGAATGTCGTGAGGTTTCGCTCCAGCGCAGCATCATCCAGTCTTACATCAATGCTTCCGTGATAGATCCGGATATGGAACTTGTCGATCAGGTAAGTTTCCGACCTTCCCGACACAGGGAAATTGAGATTGAGAAAGAACAGGAAATTGATGAAGCACATGGCAAAGCCTGAAAAGGCGTACATCGCGAAATGATGATATTCCATATCGATGTGGTGCCTTACAAATCTCCACTGGATCAGTCCGATGGCGCCGCATAAAAAGATGAGCAGCATCAGCGTGCCGATGTTCACGATAGTGACGTTCACAAACCAGATCAGCAGCGGAATGCCGAGGAACAGCCCGATGAAGGTGGCCACCATGGCAACATAAATGCCGTTTGAATTGATAAAGCGCTTCAGCTGTTCTTTCGGTGAATAGGCGCTTTCAGCCCCGGGCTCAGGCAGCACCGTTTCAGTTCCCCGGAAAGGAATTTCCTCTTCTATTGTTTCACCCTCAAAATATTCTGCAACTGTTTTTACCCTGTAATCATCGCTTGTGTTTTCCGGGTCCTGGTTGAGCATGAGCGCGGTGTGCCCGTACAGCACAGGCAATTCGAGCCTGAACTGTGAAGGCGCTTCAAAAAAAT
>Ga0157372_10000277_pt1 | contig 56848 bp, 47 predicted proteins | sample C55metaG_FD_115307 | JGI IMG/M metagenome (GOLD analysis project Ga0157372, IMG submission 115307) | Corn rhizosphere microbial communities from Kellogg Biological Station, Michigan, USA - C5-5 metaG | ecosystem: Host-associated > Plants > Roots > Rhizosphere > Soil | place: USA: Michigan... | reverse complement strand
GAAGTGTTCGGCAGCACCGACAAGCTGCACGCCGGCGTCAACTACGTGCGCACGCGTTCCAATCCGATCTATCTCGGCGGCCGCGTGCACGGCATCGAAGCGCCGCGCCATTACGATTTCCGCCATTTGCGCCTGACGCCGCGCGAGCTGCGCGATCAATTCGAGAAGCTCGGTTGGCAGCGCATCGTCGCGTTCCAGACGCGCAATCCGATGCACCGCGCGCATCTGGAACTCACCTATCGCGCCGCGCAGATCGCCGAGGCGAACCTGCTGATCCACCCGAGCGTGGGCATGACCAAGCCGGGCGACATCGACCATTACACGCGCGTGCGCTGCTACGAAAAACTGATCTCGCATTATCCGGAACAGACCTCGATGTTGAGCCTGCTGCCGCTGGCCATGCGCATGGGCGGTCCGCGCGAGGCGTTGTGGCACGCGATCATCCGCAAGAATTACGGCTGCACGCATTTCATCGTCGGCCGCGATCATGCCGGTCCCGGCAACGATTCCAGCGGCAAGCCGTTTTACGGTCCGTATGCAGCGCAGGAACTCGTCAGCAAGCATCAAGGCGAACTCGGCATCACGATGGTGCCGTTTCAGGAAATGGTTTACGTGCAGGAACGCGCGCAATACGTGCCCGCCAATGAGGTGCAGCCGGGCGAAACCGTGCTCAACATTTCCGGCACCGAGCTGCGCCGGCGTTTGCACGAAGGTTTGGAAATCCCCGATTGGTTTACCTATCCGCAGGTGATCGAGGAACTGCGCCGCACGCATCCGCCGCGCCACAAGCAGGGCTTCACGGTGTTTTTCACCGGTTTGTCCGGGTCGGGCAAGTCGACCTTGGCCAATGCCCTGCTCGTGCGCCTGCTGGAACTCGGCTCGCGGCCGGTGACGCTGCTCGACGGCGATGTCGTGCGCAAGCACCTGTCGAGTGAACTCGGCTTCTCGAAGGAACACCGCAACCTCAATATCCAGCGCATCGGTTACGTCGCCAGCGAGATCACGAAGAACGGTGGCGTGGCGATCTGCGCACCGATCGCACCGTACGCGCAGGCGCGCACCGAAGTACGCGCGATGATCGAGGAATACGGCATGTTCGTGGAGATCTACATTTCCACGCCGATCGCCGTGTGCGAAACCCGTGATCGCAAGGGTCTGTACGCGCTTGCGCGCGCCGGCAAACTCAAGGAATTCACCGGTGTCAGCGATCCGTACGAAGTGCCCGAAGATGCCGAACTGCGCATCGATACCAGCGATGTCACCCCGGACGAAGCCGTCCAGCGCATCGTTCTCAAGCTCGAAGCGCTGGGCTTGATCCGTCCGCGTGGTTGATAAGTAGCACGAAGTCAGTGGCTTAGGCCGCTGATTTCAATCAGTATAAATATCCGCCGCGCGCATGCGCGGCGCGACCGATTCCATTCCGAGCCAAGGTCTTTGTCTTTCCCTGTTGACAAGTCGCGTTCTGGTGTTATACTTAGATACAACACTAGTACGACAGTTCACCAAGAGGAAGAACCGTATGAACATGAATGCGATGCTGATCCGCAGCTCGATCCTGATGGTCGTAGCCTTGATCCTGGCGTTCAGCGCTGCCCGCCCGACCGCGCATGCCCAGTCAGCCGGCGTGCACGCGACGCATGCAACCGCGGCCGCGAATGCACCGGTCCTGCTGCCGACGGTCAAGGTGCGCCCGAGCGCCGCCGATCTTGCAGAAGCGCAGCAAGCCGATGCCGAGCTCATCGAGGTCACCGACAGCAACGTCGTCTATGACACGCTGTCCCCGAACATGCCGAGCCTGCGCATGGACATGCCTTACTACTCGTTCGGCAAAGCCCTGCGCCGTGGCGTCAAGGAATAACGCATGAGCATCACCTGGAACGACAACGCCCCGATCTATCGCCAGCTGCGCGACCGCGTGGTGGCGATGATCCTGGACGGCGTGCTCAAGCAGGGCGACGCCCTGCCCTCGGTGCGCCAGGTCGCGGCGGATTTTCAGCTCAATCCGATCACCGTGTCGAAGGCGTATCAGGAGCTGGTGGACGAACAATTGGTCGAGAAACGGAGAGGACTTGGCATGTACGTTACCGATGGCGCACGCGATGCGTTGCTCAAATCCGAACGCGAGCGTTTCCTGCGCGAAGAATGGCCGCTGCTGTTCGCGCGACTGAAGCGCATGGGCCTGGACTTGGCCACTTTGATGAAGAACGTGCCGACGAACGGGGCACAGTCATGAGTGTCGTGCAGGCAAGAAACCTGAGCAAACGCTACGGCGCGACCGTCGCGCTCGACAACGTCAATCTCGACATTCAGCCCGGTCGGATCGTCGGTCTGGTCGGGCCGAACGGCGCCGGCAAGACCACCGCGCTCAAGGCAATTCTCGGCTTGGCCGAATTCGACGGCCAGCTTTCGGTGATGGGTCTGGACCCGCGCACGCATCGCACGGAACTCATGCAGCAGATCAGCTTCATCGCCGACGTCGCGGTGCTGCCGCGCTGGCTTCGCGTCGGCGAGGCGGTCGACTTCGTCGGCGGCGTGCATCCGCGCTTCTCGCGCGAGAAGTGCCTGGCATTCCTCGCCCGAACCAAAATCCAGCCGACGCAACGCGTGCGCGAATTGTCGAAAGGCATGATCGTACAACTGCATCTGGCGCTGATCATGGCGATCGACGCCCAGCTGCTGATTCTCGACGAACCGACGCTCGGACTGGACATCCTCTATCGCAAGGAGTTCTACAACACGCTGCTCAGCGATTACTTCGATCATGAGAAAACGATCGTCGTCACGACGCATCAGTTCGAGGAAATCGAGCACATCCTCACTGACCTGCTGTTCATCAAGGAGGGCCGCATCGTGCTCAACGCGACGATGGACGATGTCGGCGAGCGTTTCGCCGAGGTCATGGTCAATCCGGACAAGGCCGATGCCGCGCGCGCATTGAAACCGTTGTACGAACGCCAGGTTTTCGGCAAGTCGATTTTTCTTTTCGACGGCCTCGATCGCGCGCATCTCGCGGAACTTGGTGAAATCCACAAGCCGAGCGTGGCCGACTTGTTCGTCGCCACGATGAAAGGAACCTACGCATGAGCACCGCAATGAATTCCAACAAGTTCGCATGGCTGCTGCGGCGCGAGTTCTGGGAGTATCGCGGCGGCATGTTCTGGGCGCCCATGATCACGGCCCTGGTGATGCTGGCGATCACGATGCTCGGGCTGATCACCGCCGAATTCACCGTGCACCGGCACGGCATCCAGCTCGGCGGCATGAACCTGGATCACGTCGTCGACAGCATCGGCGCCGGCGACGTGGCGAAGGTGCACACGGCCATCGACATCGGCCTGGTCGGCATGAGCGCGCCGATCGGAATCGTGTTTTTCTTCGTCGTGCTGTCCTATTCCCTCGGCGCGTTGTACAACGATCGCGCCGACCGCAGCGTGCTGTTCTGGAAATCGCTGCCGCTGTCGGATACCGAAACGGTGCTGGCCAAAGTCGTCACCGCGTTGCTGGTGGCTCCGGCGCTGGCCGTGGCCGCGATGATCGTGCTGCACGTGGGCTTCCTCATTCTGCTGAGCACGTATTTCCTGATGCACGGCATCGGGCACGCCTTGCTGCTGTTGTGGGCACCCTCGCACCTGATCGCACTGTGGCTGAAGCTGTTCGTGTCGATCCCGGTGAACGCGCTGTGGGCTTTGCCGTCGGTCGGCTGGTTCCTGCTGTGCTCGAGCTATGTGCGCTCCAAGCCGTTCCTGTGGGCGTTCATGCTGCCGATCGCGGCCGGGTTCCTGGTCTGGTGGGTGCGCCTGATGCAGGCGGTGTCGCTGACCAGCGCCTGGTTCTGGAGCAACATCGTCGGCCGTGCACTGTTGAGCATCGTGCCGTTCAGCTGGATGTCCAAAGCCAGCCTGACCAGCGAACAGCTGAGCATCCATGTCGGCGACGACGACGACCTGCAAATGATGCACCACGTGTTGTCCTTCGACAGCATCGCTTCGGCATTGACGATGCCGAATTTGTGGATCGGCGCGGCTGCCGGCGCGGCGATGATCGCCGGCGCCGTGTGGTTCCGTCGCAACCGCATCGAATCCTACGCTTGAGGAGTGCCCATGAAAATTGCGATGACCTTGGGTTTGGCCGCGCTGGTTTTTGCCGTCGCGGGTTGCAGCAATGAAGTGCAGGGCTCGTTCGCCCATCTGAATCAGATCAATAAGACGCAATTCGCCGTGCACCGCGAAGGCGGCCCGGACGCGATCGTCTCAAAGACCGGCGAGCTGAGTATCGCTGGCGCGACCGTGAATCTGGATCCGGCGCAGCGGGCCTTGGTGGCCCGTTATTTCGACAATGCGATCGCATTGCGCGACGACGGCTTCGCCACGGGCCTGGCTGGTGCCAGCACGGCGATAACGGCGCTCACGAGCGTGGTCAGCGGCCTGGCCAGCGGCGAGCCGGACAAGATCGGTAGCGACGTTGAGGCGAAAGCGGCGCAACTCGACGCGAAAGCGCTGAAAGTCTGCGGCGATCTGCACGATCTGGCAGCAACACAGAACGCGCTTTCCGCGTCGTTACCGGCCTTCAAACCGTACGCGCTGATCAGCGAGAAAGACGTCGACGAGTGCCGCAAAGGCTGATTCGATAGGGGCGCGATTCCTCGCGCCCCCATCAGCACACCACTTACTTGATCGTATCGGATAAGACGTTGTAGGCGTTGCCGCCCTGCTTCTGCAGGCCGGTCTGGCCGAGATTCAGATCGCCATCGAGCCAGAAGCGCAACAAGCCGGTTCCGGTACGACGCACGACCATCGCGGTGCCCTGGCCGGTATAGACGACGTCGCCGGCTTTCAGATCCGCCGGATGCAACGATTCGAGCACGTCGTGACCTTCGGCGTACTGCGTCTGCAATGCCTTGCGCTCGGGTGAATTCGCCGCCGGCACGCTCGCGACAATGTGCCCGCTCGTGCGCGTGCGCAATGTCGGATTGGCGGTGTCATGAACATCGGCGACGACGTTGTAGCGACCGGCACCGTTAGGCAGCAGCTCGATGCGGTCCAGGTTCAAATCGCCTTCGAGCCAGTACAGCGCCGGGCGCGGACCGACGCGGCGTACGACGCCACGAATCGGGCCGTCAATGTAGACGACATCGTCTTTCAACAGCTGCGACGCCTGCAGCGTTCCTGCGGCCGGGCGTCCTTCATTGAGATTCTTTTCCATGCTCGCGCGCGCCGCGGCAAGTTTGTCCGCAGCGGCTTTTTCCGCGGTCGCCTTGTCGGCTGCGGCTTTCGCAGCGGCAGCTTTTTCCGCGGCAATCCGGTCGGCTTCGGCTTTTTCCGCGGCTGCTTTCTCGGCTGCCGCCTTCTCCGCCGCCGCTTTGTCGGCTGCCGCTTTTTCCGCTGCCAGCCGCTGCGTCTCGGCCTGGTCCGCGGCCGCTTTGTCGGCTGCCGCTTTTTCCGCGGCTGCTTTCGCCGCAGCGGCTTTCTTTGCCGCAGCCGATTTCTCCGCCGCGGCTTTGTCGTCCGTGGCAGGCTCGGCTGCCGCCGGGGGCTCGGCCGTGACCACGGGTTTCGCCGCCTCGCTCTTGCCGGCAACGATCTTTACGACGACGTTTTCGAGGAAGCCCTCGGTCGTCTGCACGCGGGCGTCGGACGCGCCGGCGCGGACCTTAGCCGCGGCCTTGTCCTGCCAATATTTCGGCGCCGTGATCTGCACGGACTTGCCTTCTGCTGCGGCCTGCTTCGCAACCTCGGCCAATTTGGCGTCACCGGCTCCGGACAGGAAGTCCTTGCCGCTGATCACCGTCTCCTGCGCCCACGCTGCACTCGTCAGCAGCAGGCTCGTAAAAAGTACACGTTTATACATCTTCCTCTCCAAGCCTCTCGACGGCTCGTCTCAGCCAAAAATCACAGTTTGTCATTTTCCCTTGCGCGCACATGTGCATGAAGACATGACGTGTAATCGTTTACAAAGAATTACCCGCCGGCGCTCCCGCCGTGCACCCCGCCCTTGGTCAACGCCATCGGGTCGAGCAGCTCCTTGAGCTTTTCCCTCGCCAGGCCGGTGGTTTCCAGCGCCACGTCCAGGATCGGCCGGCCTTCTTTGTACGCCTGTTTCGCCGTCGCCGCACCTTTGTCGTAACCGATAACGGCGTTGAGCGCCGTCACCAGGATCGGATTCTTGTCCAGCGCCTGCTTGATGTGATCCTCGCGCACCTTAAAGCCGGCAATCGAGCGATCGGCGAGCGCGCGCGCGGCATTCGCCATGATTTCGATGCTCTGCAGCAGATTCAATGCGATGACCGGCAGCATGACGTTGAGCTGGAAATTGCCGGACTGTCCGGCGATCGTGATCGTGGCGTCGTTGCCGATCACCTGCGCGCAGACCATCGCCATCGCTTCCGGAATCACCGGATTGACCTTGCCCGGCATGATCGACGAGCCCGGCTGCAGCGCCGGCAACTCGATTTCACCGAGGCCCGCGAGCGGTCCGGAATTCATCCAGCGCAGGTCGTTGGCGATCTTCATCAGCGAACACGCGAGCGTCTTGAGCTGACCCGACAGCTCGACCGCTGCGTCCTGCGAGGACATGCCTTCGAAGAAATTGTCCGCCGACTCGAATTGCACACCCGTGATCTTCGTCAGCTCGGCGCAAATCGCCGGACCGAGCTTGGCGTCGGCATTGATGCCGGTACCGACCGCGGTGCCGCCCTGCGGCAGTTTGCGCATGCGTCGAAGCGCATCTTGAACTCGCTCGATACCGGAACGGATCTGCGCCGCCCAACCGCCGAGTTCCTGCCCGAACGTCACCGGCATCGCGTCCATCAGATGCGTGCGGCCCGTTTTGGCGACATTCGCCAGTTCCTGCGCGCGGCTGTCGAGCGTCGATTTCAGGTGCGTCAACGCCGGCAGCAATTGCTCGGACGCGCTCAGCGTCGCACTGACATGTATCGCCGTCGGAATCACGTCGTTTGACGACTGTCCGTTGTTGACGTCGTCGTTCGGGTGCACTTTCGTGCCGTCGTTCGCACACACGTGCGCGATCACCTCGTTCGCATTCATGTTCGACGAAGTGCCGGAACCGGTCTGGAACACATCGATCGGAAAATGCTTGTCGAATTCACCGGCGGCGACTCGATCCGCGGCCTTGCGGATCACCGCTGCCTTGTCTTTCGGCAGATGACCGAGGTCGGCGTTCGCCTGTGCCGCCGCCGACTTGATCAGGCCGAGCGCGCGAATGAACTGACGCGGCATGGTCAGACCGGAGATCGGGAAATTGTTCACGGCGCGCTGCGTCTGCGCACCGTAGAGCGCGTCGGCCGGCACCTGCAATTCGCCCATGCTGTCGCGCTCGGTTCGGAAGTTCGTCATCGGGTTTTCGGGGCGGGAGAAAGGGAACAGAATTATAGCGGCTGCGCGGCCTTGCTATCATTCGCGCATCGCAAAAGGAATTCCCATGTCGCAGACGTCGCCTCTGACCGCTCTCTCGCCGCTCGACGGCCGTTACGCCACGAAAGTGGAGGCGCTGCGCCCGATCTTCAGCGAATTCGGCCTGATGCAGCGCCGCGTGCTCGTCGAGGTGTGCTGGCTACTGGCGCTGGCGGAGGAGGCTGCCATCGTCGAGGTAGGCCCGTTTGCAACGAGCACGCGGCAATTTCTCACGACGCTGGCCGGGGATTTTTCGTTGCACGACGCCGAACGCATCAAGTCGATCGAGGCGACGACGAACCACGATGTCAAGGCGGTTGAGTATTTCATCAAGGAAAAAATCGGCGACCATGCCGAACTCGCCAAGGCGAAGGAGTTCGTCCATTTCGCCTGCACGAGCGAAGACATCAACAATCTCGCCTACGCGCTGATGCTGCGCGACGCGCGCGATGGCGTGCTGCTGCATACGCTCGACAAGGTGATTGCCACATTGCGGCAGATGGCGCATGCGCTGGCGGCTACGCCGATGCTGTCGCGCACGCACGGGCAGACGGCCTCGCCGACGACGCTCGGCAAGGAAATCGCGAATGTCGTCGCGCGCCTCACGCGCCAGCGCGAGCAGATTGCGGCCGTGCAACTCAGCGGCAAGATCAACGGCGCGGTCGGCAATTACAACGCGCATGTCATCGCGTATCCGGAAGTCGATTGGCCGAAACTGAGCCGGCGTTTCGTCGAATCGCTCGGTCTGGTGTGGAATCCGTACACGACACAGATCGAGCCGCACGATTGCGTCGCCGAATTGTCCGATGCGATCCGCCGCGCCAACACGATCCTCGTCGATTTCTGCCGCGACGTCTGGGGTTACGTTTCGCTCGGCTATTTCCGCCAGGCGCTGCGTCCGGGCGAAGTCGGCTCTTCGACGATGCCGCACAAGGTCAACCCGATTGATTTCGAGAACGCCGAAGGCAATCTCGGCATCGCCAACGCATTGTTCGCCCATTTCGCCGAAAAGCTGCCGATCAGCCGCTGGCAACGCGACCTCACCGACTCCACCGTGCTGCGCGCGCTCGGCACCGCATTCGGGCACACGCAAATCGCGCTCGAATCGTTGCTGCGCGGATTGACCAAGCTCAACGCCGAGCCGGAGCGTATCGCCGCCGATCTCAATGCAAGCTGGGAAGTGGTCGCCGAAGCTGTGCAGACCGTCATGCGCCGCCATGGCCTGCCCGAGCCGTACGAGCAACTCAAGGCGCTCACGCGTGGCCAAGGCATCACGCGCGAAAGCATGCGCACATTCATCGAATCACTGACGCTGCCCGCAGATGCGAAGCAGCGTCTATTGGAATTGACGCCGGGAAGTTACGTCGGACTCGCGGAAAAACTCGCGAGCAAAATCTGAAGTGCCGGGCGGAAAGCGCGTCCGCCCGGCGTGGTTCGTTACGCCGCAGCTTTCTGCTTGATCAGACCTTCGGACAGCATGGCCGCCTGCACACCGGGGCGCTTGGCGATGCGTTCCTGGAATGCCAGCAGCGCCGGGTATCCGGATAAATCCAGTTTCACCGCCGCCGCCCAGCGCGTCACCGTGAACAAATAGGCGTCGGCCACCGTGAAATGGTCGCCGAGCAGCCACTGCTGCTTCTCGAGGACTCTCTCGAGCAACTCGTAACGGCGCAGCAGATACGCCTTGCGTTCCTGGCGCGTGACGTCCGGCGTATCGTCCTTGAACAGCGGGCTGTACGACTTGTGGATTTCGGATGTGATGTAATTGAGCATCTCCTGCAGGCGCGCGCGGGCAAGCGTGCCGTTGGCCGGCGCGAGTTGCGTATTGCCCTTCTGGTCGGCCAGATACTGCACGATCGCCGGGCCTTCGGTCAGCACTTCGCCGTTGTCCAGTTCGAGTGCCGGCACGTAGCCTTTCGGATTGATCTGCCAGAAATCGCGGCCGGTCTCGGTGCGCTTGGTCTTGGTGTCGACTTTTTCGATGCTCAACGCGGTGCCGAGTTCGTGCGCGACGATATGCGGCGAAAGCGAGCAGGCACCGGGCGAATAATAAAGTTTCATGGGTACTTCCTGTGGTTGGGGTGATTGCGCGTCGTGTGCAACCGACGACGACGGGTATCCTAATACTATCTAGTTACTATTTGATACCACATAACCGTGAATTACTGCTAAAATGTGGTAACTCCAGAGTTACCAGCCAAGAGGGAACCGAATGGGTCTGCCGTTACGTAAAAGCAAAGTCGCCCCGCCGCCGGGCTGCCCACTGACCGAGTGCATGGCACTGCTGCGCGGCGCCTGGGCACCGAACGTGCTGTGGTATCTGCGCGGCGGTCCGCGCCGTTTCGGCGAATTGCGCCATGACATTCCGCGTATCTCCGCGCGCGTGCTCAGCGCGCGCCTGCGCGAACTGGAAACGCGCGGCATGATCACGCGCCGCCTGCTCGACACCTCGCCGCCGTCGGCCGAATACGAGTTGACCGAGCTCGGCCACGAACTGTTGCCGGCGCTCGACGCGATCGTCAAAGTCGGCACCAAACTCAAACACGACGCGGCGCCGCGGCGGCGACTCGCGGCATGACCGGCCATCGGCGCATTCCGAAGATCGAAGTCAGCGCCACGCGCCGGCTTCCGCTCGGCGTGCCGCCCGCGCGCTTTCTGCGCGACCATTGGCAGAAGCAACCACTGCTCGTTCGCGGCGCGTTCCCGGATTTCCACAAGGCGATCACACCGGAAGACCTCGGCGGCCTGGCGTGCGAGGAGACCGCGCTCGCGCGCATCGTTCTGCATGATTCCAGGCGCGATCGCTGGACGTTGCGCAACGGCCCGTTCACGGAAAAGGATTTTGCCGGGCTGCCCAAGACGCGTTGGACGCTGCTCGTGCAGGATGTCGACAAATGGGACATGGACGTTGCCGGCCTTCTCGATGCGTTCGCGTTCATTCCGCGCTGGCGCATCGACGACGTGATGATCAGCTACGCGACCGACGGCGGCGGTGTCGGCGCGCACGTGGATCAGTACGACGTGTTCCTCGTGCAGGGCACGGGCCGGCGACGCTGGCGCATCAGCGTCGATGCGGACGCGCCGCAGGAATTTCGCGACGACGCGGAACTGAAACTGCTGCGGAAATTCACACCGACACATGAGTGGCTGCTCGAGCCGGGCGACGCGCTGTATCTGCCGCCAGGCGTGCCGCATGAAGGCACGGCGGTGGGCACGTGCATGACTTTTTCGATCGGCATGCGCGCGCCTTCGCAGGCAGAATTGTTGCTGGATTTCGCCGAGTCGCTGGCCGAGGGAATCGGCGAAGAATCGCGCTATGCCGATCCGGATCTGAAACCGGCGCGCGCGGCGGGCGAGATCGACGCGGCAGCGATCGCGCGTGCGGCGCGCGCGCTCGAGCGCTTGCGCGGAATCGATGACGCCAGGATCGGCGAATGGTTCGGGCGCTTCATCACGCGTTATCGCAGCGCCCAGGGTGCCGCTCCGCTGCGCCGTGCCGCAACGGCGGCGGAAGTGGTCAAACGCTTGCCAGGATCGACTGTCTTTCGCCATCCCTGGAGCCGGTATGCCTGGCGTCGGGACGGCCGCGCTGCCGTATTATTCGTCGCCGGCGAGCGCTACGCATGCCCGCTTGCTCTCGCGCAGACGCTATGCGCGCAGCGCGAACACGCAGGTTCGGCGCTCGCGCGGCTGTGCACGAGTGCGCGCGCTGGCGAGGTACTCGCCGCACTGATCAACGCGGGACACCTGCATCTCGCGCCCGGGCGCTGACATACAATGCGGCCATGATCCCGACCGATTTCACTGTCGCCCCGGCAAACTGGAACGACGAAGCCGAACAGGCTGCCTGCGTTGCCGTACGCGAACAGGTGTTCACGCTCGAACAAAACGTGGCGCGCGAGGATGAACTGGATTCTTTCGACGCCACGGCGCGCCATGTGCTCGCGCGCGACCTCGCCGGCAATCCGGTCGGCACCGGCCGGCTGACGACGGATCGCAAGATCGGGCGCATGGCAGTGCTGCGGGAGTGGCGCGGCAAGCACGTCGGCGAAGCGATGTTGAATCTGCTCGTCGAACAGGCGCGCGCGCTGAATTATCCCGACGTCGAAATGCACGCGCAGACGTCCGCCGTGCCGTTCTATGAGAAATTCGGTTTTGCCAAATACGGCGACGAGTTCGTCGAATGCGACATCAAACATTTCAATATGCGGCGTGAGCTGTCCCGCGCGGAAGCGCCTTTTCGCGCCGGCCCGCCGCCGCGTCCGGAAAAACGCAGTGTCAATGTCGATTCGCGCGAACAGGCGGCGGCGGAAAGCCTCAATCTCATCGCCGCCGCGCGTCGCGAACTGTGCATTTACAGCCGCGATCTCGACCCTGCCCTGTTCGAGTCCGAGGCGGCGCTCGAGGCGCTCAAGCGCATCGCGATTTCCGGCCGCGGCGCCAGCATCCGCATCGTCGTGCAGGATCCGCGTGCCGTGGTGGCGCGCGGACACAAGCTGATTGCGTTGACCCAGCGCCTGACCAGCGTCTTCGCGGTGCGCACGCCCGTCCAAGACGATGATCTGCAATATCCGAGCGCGTTCCTCATCAATGATGTGTCCGGCTATTACTTCCGCGTGCTGGGCACACGCTTCGAGGGCGAGGCGGTAAATTACGCACCGGGGCGCCATGCACAGCTGCTCGAGTACTTCAATCAGGTTTGGGAACGTTCCGAGGCGAGCGAAGATTTGCGGCAATTGAGCCTGTAGAAATCCGGTTCCGCAATGCAACAAAACCGCATGTATCGCGTATAATTCTCCGTTCGTGCGCCTCGCTTCCGAGACGCCTTCGAAAACCGGCAGGACAGCGTGAGCGTCAACCTACTTCAGCAGTTTGCGGCTTCGTCCCAGCTTTCCGGCGGCAACGCCGCGTTCGTGGAAGATCTCTACGAAAACTATCTGCGTGATCCGAATGCGATCGCGCCGGAATGGCGAAAGTATTTCGACACCTTTCGCGGCGGCAACGACGTGCCACACTCCGAAGTCATCGCGCGCATCGAACAAGCGCAGAAACTCAATGGCCACGCCCGCGCCGCGTTCGCACCGGCGACAGCGCCGGTCAGCGATGCGCTTGCACAGAAACAGGCCGGCGTACTCAAGCTCGTCACCGCCTATCGCTCGCGCGGTCACCTCGCGGCGAATCTCGACCCGCTCGGCATGGCGGAAAAGCTGCCGGCACCGGATCTGGACCCCGCTTTCCACGGCCTCACCGCCGCGGACATGGAAACCGAATTCTCGACCGGTTCGCTGGCCGGTCCGCAACGCATGAAGCTCAAGGATCTCGTCGCGCAGCTCAAGGCCACGTACGCGAACACGATCGGCGCCGAGTTCATGCATATCAGCGATGTCACGCAGCGGCGCTGGGTACATGAGCAGCTCGAAAAAGCCGGCGGCAAGTTCGGCTTGAGCGTGGACGAACGCAAGCACACGTTGGAGCTGCTCACGCAAGCCGAGGGCCTGGAACGCTATCTGCACACCAAGTACGTCGGCCAGAAGCGCTTCTCGCTCGAAGGCGGCGACAGCCTCATTCCTCTGCTCGACGAGCTCGTGCGCCGCGGCGGCGAGGACGGCATGCGCGACCTCGTCATCGGCATGGCGCATCGCGGGCGCTTGAACGTACTCGTCAACACGCTCGGCAAGTCGCCGCAGAAACTGTTCGCCGAATTCGAGGGCAAGTTCGACCACATCGACGATCCGGCGCATTCGGGCGACGTCAAATATCACATGGGTTTCAGCGCCGACGTAAAGACCGCCGGGCACACCGTGCATCTGGCGCTTGCGTTCAATCCCTCGCATCTGGAAATCGTCAATCCGGTCGTCGCCGGTTCCGTGCGCGCGCGCCAGACACGCCGCCACGACGCCAACCACGAACAAGTGCTGCCGGTGATGATTCATGGCGACGCGGCGCTGGCCGGGCAAGGCGTCAACATGGAGCTGCTCAACATGTCGCAGGCGCGCGGTTTCGGCGTCGGCGGCTCGATCCATGTCGTCATCAATAACCAGATCGGCTTCACGATATCCAATCCGCACGATGCGCGCTCCACGCTGTACTGCACCGATGTCGCCAAAATGGTCAACGCGCCCGTCCTGCACGTGAACGGCGATGATCCGGAAGCGGTGGTCTTCTGCGCGCGTCTGGCGTTCGATTTCCGCGCCAAGTTTCAACGCGACGTCGTCATCGACCTCGTCTGCTATCGCCGCCACGGCCACAACGAAGCCGACGAACCGGCGGCGACGCAGCCGTTGATGTACCAGGTCATCCGGGCGCGGCCGACGGCACGCGACCTGTATGCCAAACGCCTCGCCAGCGAAGGCGTGATCGCCGATTCGCAAGCGCAGGCGATGATCGATGCGTATCGCGCCAAGCTCGAAGCCGGACAGCCGATCGCCAACATCGACACCGGTTTCAAGGACGCGTTCGCGGTCGACTGGAGCAAGCATGTCGGCGCCAGGCTCGACCAGCCGGTCGCCACCGGCGTGCCGAAGCTCAAGCTGGCGATGCTCAACCAGCGCATTCTTTCCGTGCCGCAGACGGTAACGCTACAAGCGCGCGTGGCGAAGATTTATGAAGATCGCGCGAAAATGGCCAGTGGCCAGCAGCCGATGGACTGGGGTTTCGCCGAGAACCTCGCCTACGCCACGCTGATCGATCAAGGCTTCGATCTGCGCCTGGTCGGCCAGGACTCCGGCCGCGGCACGTTCTTCCATCGCCACGCCGTGCTGCACGATCAGAAGAGCGAGGATACGTATCTGCCGCTGTCGACGGTGCGCGAAGGCGCGAATGTCGCGGTGATCGATTCGCTGCTGTCGGAAGAAGCCGTCATGGCGTTCGAGTACGGCTACTCGACTGCCGACCCGAACACGCTCGTGCTGTGGGAAGCGCAGTTCGGCGATTTCGCCAATGGCGCGCAAGTCGTCATCGACCAGTTCATTTCGTCCGGCGAGGCCAAGTGGGATCGCCTGTGCGCGCTCACGCTGCTGCTGCCGCACGGCTATGAAGGCCAAGGTCCCGAGCATTCCTCGGCGCGCCTGGAACGCTATCTGCAGCTGTGCGCGCTGCACAACATGCAGGTGTGCGTGCCGAAGACGCCGGCGCAGATGTTCCATCTGTTGCGCCGGCAGATGGTGCGCGACGTGCGCAAACCGCTGATCGTGCTGACGCCGAAATCGCTGCTGCGCCACAAGCTTGCCGTATCCACGCTCGACGAACTGGCCAATGGCGCCTTCCAGCTCGTGATTCCGGACAGCACCGCCAAACCGGGACAGAAAACGCGCCGTGTCGTTCTATGCTCGGGCAAGGTGTACTACGATCTCGTCGAAGACGCGGCCAAGCGCGGCGTGAACGACGTCGCGATCATTCGCGTCGAGCAGCTGTATCCGTTCCCGCGCAAGGAAGTCGCCGAACAATTGGCGAAATATCCGGCGACCAAAGAAATCATCTGGTGCCAGGAAGAACCGATGAATCAAGGCGCGTGGTACCAGATCCAGCATCATCTGCTGAATGTCATTGGCGGCGAACACTCGCTGCACTACGCCGGCCGCGTGCGCTCTCCGGCTCCGGCGGCGGGTCATTTGAATTCGCACGTCGCCGAGCAGGCGGCGCTGGTCGAGCAGGCTCTCGTGTCATCGGCAGGCGTGAACCACGCCGCGGATTGAATAATACAAAGTAAAAAAGGATATTTATGGCGCTCGAACTCAAGGTCCCGGTACTGCCCGAATCCGTTTCCGATGCGACGATCGCGACCTGGCACAAGAAGCCGGGCGACGCCGTCAAGCGCGATGAGAACCTCGTCGATCTCGAAACCGACAAGGTGGTGCTCGAAGTGCCCGCGCCGGCCGACGGTGTGCTCAAGGAAATCAAGCAGCAGCAAGGCGCGACGGTGACGAGTCAGCAGCTGCTCGCAATCATCGAGGAAGGCGCCGTACAGGGAAGTACAAGTGTCGCGGGCGCAGGTAGCGCAGCAGCGACCGCAAGCGCCACTGCGGCTCCGTCCGCACCCGCTGCTCCAGCGGCGCCCGCGGCACCGGCTCCCGCCGCCGCTCCGGCGAAGTCCGCAGAGCTGTCTCCCGCGGGTCAGCGCGTCGCCAGCGAGAACAAGATCGACCCATCGCAAGTTCCCGGCACCGGACGCGGCGGCCAGGTGACGAAAGAAGACCTGATGAACTTCATGCGTGGCGGCCAGACCGGCGCGCCCGCTCCGGCTGCGAAAGCGCCGGCCGCGCCGACGCCTGGATCTCGCCCCGAAGAGCGCGTGCCGATGACGCGCATGCGCGCCAAAATCGCCGAGCGCCTGATGCAGTCGAAGAACTCGATTGCGATGCTGACCTCGTTCAACGAGATCAATCTGGCGAAAGTCAGCACGATGCGCAAGGAACTCGGCGAAGCGTTCGAAAAAGCCAACGGCATCAAGCTCGGTTTCATGAGTTTCTTCGTCAAAGCCGCGTGCGAGGCGCTCAAACGCCATCCGATCGTCAATGCTTCGGTTGACGGCAACGACGTGATCTACCACGGCTACCAGGACATTTCCGTAGCCGTGTCCACCGACAAGGGCCTCGTCACGCCGGTGCTGCGCGACGCGCAAAACATGGGCTTCGCCGATATCGAAAAAGCGATTTCCGGTTATGCAAAAGCCGCGCGCGAAGGCGGCCTGAAACTCGAAGACCTGCAAGGCGGCACGTTCACGATCACCAACGGCGGCACGTTCGGCTCGCTGTTCTCGACGCCGATCGTCAACCCGCCGCAAAGCGCGATCCTCGGCATGCACACGATCAAGGAACGCGCGATCGTCGAAAACGGACAAGTCGTCGCCGCACCGATGATGTACGTCGCGATCAGCTACGACCACCGCATCATCGACGGCAAGGACGCGGTGCTGTTCCTCGTCGATATCAAGAATCAGCTTGAGAATCCACAGCGCATGCTGCTGGGAATGTAATCCGCTCGCAGCCTCGGACACAGGAAAGAGTCATGGCAGACCACTTCGACGTCATCGTCATCGGCGGCGGCCCCGCCGGATATCACGCGGCGATCCGCGCAGCGCAGCTCGGCCTTAAAACCGCGTGCATCGACGCGTGGGTCGGCGCCGACGGCAAGGCCGCGCTCGGCGGAACCTGTCTCAACGTCGGCTGTATCCCGTCAAAAGCGCTGCTCGATTCCTCCAAGCAGTTTCATAACCTCACGCATTCGTTCAAGGACCACGGCATCAGCGCGGCCAATCCGAGCATCGACGTCAAGGCGATGGTGGGACGCAAAGCCAAGATCGTGAAGCAGTTTACCGGCGGCGTCGCGCTGCTGTTTCGCGGCAACAAGATCACTTCATACCTCGGCACCGGCAAGCTGCTCAAAGACCGCCAGGTCGAGGTGACTGCGCCGGACGGAGCCAAACAGACGTTGTCGGCGACGAACGTGATCATCGCCACCGGCTCGGTGCCGATCGAGCTGCCGTTTGCGAAATTCGACGGCAAGCTCATCGTCGACAACGCCGGCGCGCTCGATTTCGACGCGGTGCCCAAGCGCCTCGGCGTGATCGGCGCCGGCGTGATCGGCCTCGAACTCGGCAGCGTCTGGCGCCGCCTCGGCGCGGAAGTCACCGTGCTCGAAGCATTGCCGGATTTCCTCGGCGTCGCCGACCGCGATGTGGCCAAAGTCGCCGCGCGCGAGTTCGCCAAGCAAGGCCTCGACATCAAGCTCGGTGCCAAGGTCAGCAAGGCCGAGAGCAAGGGCGACACGGTGGAAGTCACATACGCCGATGCCAAGGGCGAGCAAAAAATCACGGTCGACAAACTGCTCGTCGCGGTCGGACGCCGCGCGTATACGCAAGGCGTCATCGGCGAAGGCACTGGGGTGAAGTTGGATCAGCGCGGCCGCATCGAAGTCGACGACCACTGCTGGACCGGTGTGGACGGCGTGTGGGCGGTCGGCGACTGCGTGCGCGGCGCGATGCTCGCGCACAGAGGTTTCGAGGAAGGCATGGCCGTTGCCGAGCTCATCGCCGGCAAGGCCGGGCATGTCAATTACGACACGATTCCGTGGGTGATCTACACCGAGCCGGAAATCGCCTGGGCCGGCAAGACCGAAGAGGAACTCAAGGCCGCGAAGGTGCCGTACAAGACCGGCAGCTTTCCGTTTGCCGCTGTCGGCCGAGCGGTCGCAATGAATGAAACCGCCGGCCAGGTGAAAGTGATTGCGCACGCGGAAACCGATCGCATTCTCGGCGTGCACATGGTCGGGCCGGGCGTGTCTGAACTGATCGCCGAAGCCGTCGTCGCGATGGAATTCCACGGCTCGGCCGAGGATCTTGCGCGCATCGTCCATGCGCACCCGACGCTGAGCGAAGCCGTGCACGAGGCGGCATTGGCTGTCGACAAGCGGGCGATACACAAGGCGAACTGAGGCTGGAAACGCCGCAGCCACCGATGCTCAAGCGGCCGTTTTCCGCGTGTCCGTTATGCGATGCCGCGCTCGATGGCTGCACACTGCACAAGGTCGCCGATATCAGCAAACATCCGCTGTATTCGGCGGATCTGCCGGCGCAACTGACTTGGCTGCGTTGCGGTACGTGCGCGCACGTCTTCACCCAGGATTACTGGACGCCAGCGGGCGAAGCAATTCTCTTCGCGAAAACGCTGCCGCACCAGACACCGGGTAGCCAGCCGTGCGAACCGTTGCGCGGAACGTGGGCGCCGACGGTCACGCGCGTTGCGGGAATCTTGTGTGCCACTCGGCCACGCGCGGCGGTGTTCGGGGCAGCCGGCGACGCGCGGCCGCGCTGGATCGACGTCGGTTTCGGCAACGGCGCCTTGGTCACGACCGCCGACGAATTCGGCTTCGACGCACTCGGCATCGACGTCCGCCCGACGGCGGTGGAGCGTTTGGCAGCGGCCGGTTATCCCGCAGTTTGTTCCGACTTCAACGACTTCGATGCCGAAACTCCCGTGGCGGTGCTCTCGTTTTGCGACGCTTTGGAGCACATGCACGACCCGCGGCAGACGCTGCGCAAGGCGCACAAACTGCTCGCCGCGGACGGGCTGCTGTACGTCTCGTTACCGAACTCGGAGACCGCAACCTGGCGACAGTGGGAAGCGGCCGGTACGAATCCGTATTGGGCCGAGTTGGAGCACTATCACAACTTCTCGCGCACACGCCTTATCCGATTGCTGGCGCAGCACGGATTCGAGGTCGTCGATTACTCGGTCAGCAGCCGGTACTATTCGTGTCTGGAAATTTGCGCGCGCAAGAGCGGATTCGCATGAGCATAGCCGACAGTTTTTCCGCCTTTCGCATCCATTCGGAACGCGATGCGCACCGCGCCGGCATCGAACAAATGCGCATCGACGATCTTTCGCCCGGCGAAGTCGTCGTCAAGGTCGCCTATTCGAGCGTCAACTACAAGGACGCACTCGCCGGCAGCGGCAAGGGCAAAATCCTGCGCGAGTCGCCGCTCAACGGCGGCATCGATGTTGCGGGTTATGTCGCTGCGTCGACCGATCCGAAAATCAAGGAAGGCGATCAGGTGCTATGCACCGGTTGCGGCTTGTCGGAAACGCGCGACGGCGGCTACGCGCAATACGCGCGGCTGGAATCGAAATGGACGGTCGCGCTGCCTTCCGGACTGACGCTGCGCGAATCGATGATCATCGGCACCGCGGGCTTCACCGCGGCATTGTCGTTGTACCGCATGCGGCAGAACGGCCAGGTACCGGAAATGGGACCGATCGTCGTCACCGGCGCGACCGGCGGCGTCGGTTCGCTCGCGATCGACGTACTCACGCGTGCCGGATACGAAGCGCATGCGATCAGCGGCAAGGTCGAGCATTTCGACGATCTGATCGCGCTTGGCGCGAAGCAGTGCATCTCACGCAAGGATCTGTACTGGGGCCAGCGTCCGCTGGAGACGAGCCACTGGGCCGGCGCGATCGACAGCGTCGGCGGCGACATGCTCTCGGGTCTGACGCGAGTGGTTCATCCGTACGGCAACATCGCCAGTTGCGGGCTGGCGGCAGGCCCCGAACTGCAAACGACAGTGATGCCGTTCATCATCCGCGGTGTGAGCCTGCTCGGCATCGCCTCGGCCGGCACGGCGCGCGCGATCCGCGACGACGTCTGGCAGCATTTGTCGTCCGACTGGAAACCCGCACACCTGGAGCGCATCGCCACGAGTGAAGTCGGTTTGGTTGATTTGCCCGGTGTGTTCAACACGATGCTCGCCGGAAATAGTTTCGGACGAACGGTCGTCAAGATTTAGAAATCATTCTCGATTCTGCATTAGCTTGGCGCCGCAATAGCCGGTAATTGATCGCGAATTATCCGCTGCATGTTCGCGGACAGAAGCTTGGATGGACAATCGGATTGCACTCGTCGGCCGGCAGTTGGCGCGCGACCCGATAGGGCCGTAGAATGCAGCGTCCGCAACCGCGGGCGTGTGGGGTCTCGGGATATCTATGGCGCGTATTTTGATCGTGGACGATTCGCCGTCGCAGCTTGTCGGACTCAAGCGTATTGTCGAGAAACTGGGGCATCAGGTGATCACCGCCGAAGACGGCTCAGCGGGCGTTGAAGCCGCCAAGCGCGAGGTGCCTGATCTCATTCTCATGGACGTGGTAATGCCGAACCTCAACGGCTTCCAGGCCACGCGCACGATTTCCAAGGACGCCAAGACAAGTCACATCCCGATCGTCCTCGTGACGACCAAGGACCAGGAAACCGACCGCGTCTGGGGCATGCGCCAGGGCGCCAAAGCCTATGTCACGAAACCGGTCGACGAAAGCGAACTCGTCAATACGATCAGCAAGCTCCTGCCGGCCTGAACTACGCAGTCACGCGTCGCGGATTCCACTCGAAGGTTTCCGCCATCTGCTCATAGAGTTGTCGTTGCGCCTCGGTTTCCGCCGGCGGCGCATGAATCATCAATGTAATGAACTGGTCGCCCGGCACCGCGCCAGGCATGCCGCGCCCGCGCAGGCGCATGCGCTTGCCGCTGTCGGAACCGGCCGGAATTTTCAGTTCGACATCACCGCCCAGCGTGGGCACCGTTACCGTCGCGCCCAGTGCTGCTTCCCACGGCGCGAGGGGCAAATCGACATGCACATCGCGGCCTTGCAGGCGAAAACGCGAGTCGTCGCGGATCGCGATTTCAAGCAGCAGATCTCCGGCCGGGGTGCCGGCTGAGCCCTGCCCGGCAAGGCGGATCTGCTGACCCGGCAGAATTCCCGCCGGAATCTTCACGTCGAGCGTGCGTTCGGCACCGCCGTCGCGCAGTGAGATGCGCTCGCGACCCCCGCTGAACGCGGTGCTCAGGGGAATTTCGATGCGCGCCTGCATGTCGCGGCCGCGCCGCGGCCCACGCGCGCCACGGGGGCCGCCGCGCGCGCCAAAAAGCGATTCGAAGAAGTCGGAAAAGCCGCCTTCTCCGTGCAGATCGGAGAAATCGAATTCGGCGCCTTCGCCGAAATGCGGCGGCGGATGGAATTCATCGCCGGGACGATAGCCGCTCGCGCGCAGTTGATCGTAGGCCCGGCGTTTGGCCGGATCCTTGAGCGCTTCGTAGGCTTCGTTGACGGCCTTGAATTTGTCTTCGGCGCCGGTTTCCTTGCTCACATCCGGGTGAAACTTGCGCGCGAGTTTGCGATACGCGGATTTGATCTCCGCGTCGCTGGCATCGGCTTTCACGCCGAGCGCGTCGTAGTAATCCTTGAACTGCATGGTTCATGACTCCCAGCTCGAAGAACTGCGGCCAGCATAGCCGACCGCAGTCCCGCATCAACACGCGTTGTATCCGCGATCAGTGCTTGATTTCGATGCGACGCGGCGCGGCTTCCGGCTTCTTCGGAATCGAAATCTCGAGCACGCCGTGCTTGCCGTTGGCGCTGATGCCTTCGGCGTCGGCGGTATCCGGCAGCGCGAAGCGGCGGTAGAACGCTCCGTACGAGCGCTCGACGCGCGTGAGCTTGCCGTTCTGCTCCTTGTTCTCGGTCTTGCGCTCGCCCTTGATCGACAGGATGCCGTTGTCCATGTGTATTTCGATGTTTGATGGATCGACGCCGGGAATGTCGGCGAGGATCACGAACCGCTTGTCCTCCTCCTTGATGTCGACGCGCGGCGTCCATTGGCTGGTGACGACATTGGACTGGTCGCCCTCATCCTCGCCGAAAAAGCGGTCGAACACCTGCTTCATCTCGTCCTGGAAACGGTTGCCCTGGTGCCACGGGTTGTAACGGGTAATTGCCATGCTGGCCTCCATGAATTTTTCCGGGCACGCCGGCCCGTATTGCGCCAATCTAGGGCCGGCCCCTCGGCTTTCAAGGGTGCCGCTCAAGGCTTATGATCGTCGCCTCTGGGGCCACCGGTACTTAAGGAAGAAGCAATGACAATCAAAGAAGGCGACCGCATCCCGAACGTTACCGTCAATTATCTGAAGGACGGCGTGCAGGCGATCAACACCGACGAGATTTTCAAAGGGCACAAAGTCGTGATGTTCTCCGTGCCCGGCGCGTTCACGCCGACGTGTTCGGCCAAGCACCTGCCCGGCTATGTCGAGAAACTCGGCGAATTCCAGAAGAAAGGCATCGATGTCGCCTGCGTAGCCGTGAACGACGCTTTTGTCATGAACGCCTGGGCCAAGGACCAGCACGTGCCGGAGAACCTGCGCATGCTCGCCGACGGCAACGGCGCGTTCTCGAAAGCACTGGGCCTGGAAATGGACGGCAGCGCGTTCGGCTTGGGACTGCGCGGGAAGCGTTTCGCGCTCTATGCCGAGGATGGCGTCGTGAAGAAGTTGCACGTCGAAGCGCCGGGCGAGTTCAAGGTATCCGACGCCGATTCGATGCTGGCGGCGGTCTCCTAGGAGCCGACCGTACTGGGCCCGGCTGGGCCTGTCAGCCCAGCCGGGCGTGATCAGGCGCTCGGCGGCAGCGGCTCTTCGGGCGCTGCACCGTCGCCGGCTTCATCCTCGCCGCCGAGCGACTCCACGCGCACGACGCCGACGAGTTTTTCCTCGGCCGGCAAGCGGATCAGCGTGACGCCTTGCGTGTTGCGGCCAACGCGCGCGATCTCGGCCGCGCGCGTGCGCACCAGCGTGCCCTGGTTCGAAATCAGCATGACCTCGTGCGCTTCATCAAGCTGCACGGCGCCGACGAGATCGCCGTTGCGCTCGGAACACTGGATGCCGATCACGCCCTGGATGCCACGGCCCTTGCGCGGATACTTCGATAGCGGCGTGCGCTTGCCGTAGCCGCGCTCGGTCGCGGTGAGCACATAGGTTTCCGACGTCGATGCGGATTCGTCGACCGGCCCCTCGCCGGCTTCGTGCGCTTCGTCATCGTCGCCGCTCTGCTCGGCGGCGTGCTCGACGACGAGCAGCGAAACCACCTGCGCGCCCTCCGCGAGACGGATGCCACGCACACCGCCCGCGTTGCGGCCCATCGCGCGCACTTCGTCCTCGGCAAACCGCACCGCCCTGCCGTTCGAAGCGAATAGCATGACGTCATGCCGGCCGTCGGTCAGTTGCACATCGACGAGTGCGTCGCCGTCGTCCAGGCCGATCGCAATTTTTCCCTTCTGCAACTGGAACGCGAATTCGGTCAGCGGCGTCTTCTTCACGGTGCCGTTGCGCGTCGCGAAGAACACGAACTGGTCGTCGCGGCCGCTCTTGAGAGAATCGGCGCGCACGGGCAGGATTGCCTGTACCTTCTCGCCCTCTTCGAGCTGCAAGAGGTTGACGATCGGCCGGCCACGCGAATTCGGGCCGGCGTCGGGAATCTTGTATACCTTCAACCAGTACACGCGGCCGAGGCTCGTGAACGCGAGCAGCGTATCGTGCGTATTGACCACCCAGAGTTTCTCGACGAAATCCTCTTCCTTGATCGCGGTGGCCATGCGGCCCCTGCCGCCGCGACGCTGTGCGCGGTAGATCGTCACCGGCTGGCGCTTGGCATAACCGGCGTGCGACAGTGTGACGACGACGTCTTCGGCCGCGATCAGATCGAGCACATCGAGATCTTCCTGACTCGACTGGATCACCGTGCGGCGCACATCGCCGTACTGTTCCTTGATGTGCGCGAGTTCGTCGCGAATCACGCCCAGCAGCTTTTCCGGATCGAGCAGGATCGCGATCAGGCCATGGATCGTCGTCAGCAGATCCTTGTACTCGTCGGTGAGCTTTTCCTGCTCGAGACCGGTAAGACGCGCCAGCCGCATTTCGAGAATCTGCTGCGCCTGGATTTCCGACAGCTGATAACCCGCATCCGACAGGCCCACGCCAGGCGCCAAGTCTTCGGGTTTCGATGCATCCGCGCCCGCCGCAGCGAGCAGTGCTCGCACCAGCCCTGCTTCCCAGTGCTTGGCGAGCATGCGCTGCTTGGCCACTTCGCCGGATTCGGACGTCTTGATCAGATCGATCATCTCGTCGATGTTGGCGAGCGCGACCGTAAGGCCTTCGAGCACGTGCGCGCGCTTGCGCGCTTCGCGCAGTTCGAAAATCGTGCGCCGCGTGACCACTTCGCGGCGGTGGCGAACGAACGCGTCGAGGATCTCCTTCAAACTCAAAAGGCGCGGCTGACCATCGACCAGCGCGACCATGTTGATGCCGAACGTCACCTGCATCTGCGTCTGCTGGTACAGGTTGTTGAGCAACACGTCGGCCATCGTGTCCTTGCGCACCTCGAACACGATGCGCATGCCGTCCTTGTCCGATTCGTCACGCAGCTCGGAAATGCCCTCGATCTTCTTTTCCTTGTGCAACTCGGCGATCGATTCGATCAGGCGCTTCTTGTTCACCTGATACGGCAGCTCCGTGACGATGATCGTCTCGCGGCCGTTCTCTTCGGTTTCGATTTCGGCCTTGGCGCGCACGTAGATGCGGCCACGGCCGGTTCGGTAGGCCTCGACGATTCCGGCGGAACCGTTGATGATGCCGTAGGTCGGGAAATCCGGACCCGGCACCAGACGCAACAGTTCTTCGAACGTCAGGTTCGGGTTGTCGATCAGCGCCATCGTCGCGTCGACGATTTCGCGCAGATTGTGCGGCGGCACGTTCGTGGCCATGCCGACGGCGATGCCGGCCGAGCCATTGATCAGCAGGTTCGGCACACGCGTCGGCAGCACCGTGGGCTCGAATTCCTTTTCGTCGTAGTTCGGCTGGAAATCGACGGTTTCCTTGTCGATGTCGGCGAGCAGGTCGGACGCCAGCCGCTCGAGCCGGCATTCGGTGTAGCGCATGGCCGCGGCATTGTCCCCATCGACCGAACCAAAATTGCCTTGGCCGTCGACGAGCGGATAGCGCAGCGAGAAATCCTGCGCCATGCGCACGAGCGCGTCGTAGATGGAGGAGTCGCCGTGCGGATGGAATTTGCCCATCACGTCGCCGACGATACGCGCGCATTTGACGTAGGCGCGGTTCCAGACGTTATTCGCTTCGTACATGCCGAACAGTACGCGTCGATGCACCGGCTTGAGGCCGTCACGTACATCCGGCAACGCGCGGCCGACGATCACGCTCATGGCGTAATCGAGGTAGCTCTGACGCATTTCGTCTTCGATATTGACGCGAATAACTTCTTTGGCCAGCTCCGCCATTCGAGGGAATTCCTGATGATTGCGATGGGCGGATTCCGTTCTTGGCGACGGTTCTCCGCAGAGGATTTTCAGCCTTGGAATTCTACCATATTTCGGCAATCAACAACCGGCCGGAAAGCCTTGATTTTTGCGGGGTTGCGGCCGGTTTCGCCGTTCAATTTCCGGGGCCGTCGGCGCTGCCGGAATGGGCTTGCTTGTGATGGCGGAAAACCCAGTGTCGGGAAGCCATGTAATTGACGCCCATGCCTGCCCCGGAACCGGCCGCGACGGCCCAGATGAGCCGCGGGCCGTCGAAGTTGAAAAAGTATACGAGCACCCAGTACGCCGCATAATTGCAGGCGAAGCCCCAACTCATCGCGAATACGTAGCGGACCCATTCACCCAGCAGGGTGTGCCGGCGCGGGCCTCGGAACGTGAAGTGGCGGTTGAACACCCAAGTCCCCGTCGCCGCGAACAGGAACGAGATCAGGCGACCGCTGTAACGGTCCCAGGACAGGCCGACGACGAGCAGCTGCAGGATGCCGGCGTCGAGGATGAAGCCGATCACACCACCGATGCCGAACCACATAAGCTGGCGCAGCGCGCGCCTCATGCGAACATTGCGCGCATGCGCTCCGCATCCGGTCGCTCGATCACGCCGCGTTCGGTCACGAGCGCGTCGATCAGGTCCGCCGGCGTCACGTCGAATACGGGATTCCATGCCTGCGCCCCAGCGGCGACGGTGCGCTGTCCGCCAACGCCGAACAATTCGCCCGGATCGCGCAATTCGATATCGATGTGCGCACCGTCCGGTGTCGACATATCCACCGTGGACGATGGCGCGACGACCATGAATTTGACGCCGTGGTGACGCGCGGTGATCGCCAGCTGATAGGTGCCGATCTTGTTCGCGGTGTCGCCATTGGCGGCGATGCGGTCGGCGCCGACGATCACCCACTGCACCTCGCCGGTCTTCATCAGGTGCGATGCGGCCGAATCGGCGATCAGCCGCGCCGGAATCCTGTCGCGCAGCAATTCCCAGATCGTCAGCCGTGCGCCTTGCAGCCAGGGCCGCGTCTCGCCGGCGTATACTTGTGCAATTTTCCCATCGGCCGCACCGGCGCGGATCACGCCGAGCGCCGTGCCGAAGCCCGCGGTCGCGAGCGAGCCCGTATTGCAATGTGTGAGCACGCCGCTGCCGGGTGCAATCAGCGCCGCGCCAAGTTCACCCATGCGCCGGTTCGCGGCAAGGTCTTCGTCCTGTATCGCCTGCGCCTCGCGGGCGAGCGCAGCGAGCGCATCGGATTTCTGGCGCGCGAGCACCGCGCGCATGCGCGCGAGCGCCCAGGCCAGGTTCACCGCGGTCGGCCGCGCCGCATTCAGATGTGCAAGCGCCGGCTCGAGCGCTTGCGGCGTAATCGCCTGCCCTGCCGCGGCGAGCCGCTGCGCCTCGAGCACTACGCCCCAAGCCGCGGCGATGCCGATCGCCGGCGCGCCGCGCACGGCCAGATCGCGGATTGCACTGGCGACTTCTTCCGCGCTGGCGCACTCGATCGTGTCTTCCGCGAATGGCAGTCGGCGTTGATCGAGCAGGTGCAGCACGCCGTCCCGATAAGACACGGCGCGGATCGTATCGTGGCGTTCGAGCTCGTTCATCCGAAATTCCGGCAAAGAGATAAAGGATAACGCAACCGCGTCGTGCGTGAGACAAACGTCTGACCGCGACTCAGGCGAACTGTTAGCATCGGGACGATGAAACCGCCAGCCGCCAAAAGCCGCGAAGTCAAAGCCGTGCGCAAGGCGAAAACCGCGCCGGATCGCGATCCGCGGGATGCGCAATTCGTCGCGCTGCTGCGGCGCAAGTGCATGCGCGCCGCAAGCATCGGAGCGCTCACGGCCGCCGCCGAATCCTTGCCTGGTTTCGGCAAGGCGTTGAGCCTCGTGTTCGGTGAATTGCTCGACGTCGAAATGCTTGCCGGCGTACAGCGCGAATTGGTCGAAGAGACGTTCCAGCTCTATGGACTGGAACTTCCGGCCGCGATGCAAAACGCGCTGGTGCGCAAAGTACAGTTGGCCGGATCGGCCGCGAGCGTCGCCGGCGACGCGCTGGCGCGCGGCATCCTGCATCGTGCATTGCGCCGCGTCGGCAGCCTGGTCGCAGCGCGCGTCGTACCGGTCGCCGCCGTCTTTTCATCGGCGCTCGCCAACGCGACGGTCACCTACGCCATCGGCAAACGCGCGCAAGCCGTAGCGCGCCTGCGCGAATCGCCGATTGCGGGCATGCCCGATGCTCTGCGTGCATTCACCGGCCTGGACGAGCGCCGCGTGTTCACGTGGTCGCTCGCGGCGGCGAAGGACGCATTGTCGGCGATCACGAAAGCGGTCGGGCGCGCCGCCGCGCCATTGCGGGCAAAGAAGAAAAAGCGCCGTGCCCGCTAACCGGTCTTTCCGGGCAGCAGGAAAAATTCGCCCGCTTCGTGACCGGCGAACTGGATCGGCGCGTATTCGGGTGCCTGCTTCAGACCGGCGTTCGCGCCGCGCAAAGCCATGCCGGCGGCGATTTCGCGGAACAATTGCTGGCCGGTCAACAACTGGTTGTTGTCGCGCAGTACGGTCAGGAGCGCCGCGGCGAACAAGGAATGCGAGCCTTTACTCGAGGCATCCGCGACCGGCTGCACGCCACCGGAAGTCAGCGCGGTGCGCGAGCGGCCGGCGGTCATGGTCTTGACCCAGTCGCCCCACACGCTGTCCTGCATGCCGCCGCCGAACGTGGCCAGCGAGGAAGTCGTCATCGTGCCCGAGTAGCACGAGTCGGCAATCACCAGCACGTGCTTGGCCTGCATCGTGGTCAGAATGTCGCTGATCGCGCGATTGGAAATCCAGCTGCTTGGCTGACCGATCTGCGCATCGACCGGCAGCCAGTAGCCCTGGCGCGACGTGTCGAGTTCACCGTGGCCGGCAAAGTATACAAGTAGATTATCCTGCTCCGTCAGTTTCTCGCGCAAATCGTTGAGCGCGGACAGCATCTCGAAGCGGTTCGCATTGGCGAGTTCGTGAACATCGTAGCCGTAACGCGACTGCAGCACGGCTGCGACGGCCTTGGCGTCGTCGCCGGCGCTGGTCAGTTGCGGAAATGCCGCGTAATTGTCGTTGCCGATGACGAGCGCGTAGTACTTGCCGAGCTTCACGCCGGAAGGCAGCGTCGCGCCGCGCGGCCCGGGAGTCGCGACGGCACTCTTGCCGCCCGGCCCCGGCACGAGCACGAAATCCAGCATCGCTTCGCCGCCGGCCTTGTCCGAGGCGGCCACGTGTACGCTCGTGTTGTCGCCGGCCAGCGCTACGTGCGTCCTGAACATGCCACTCGCGTCGGCGACGAGCGTCTGGCCGTTCAGACTGATCGTCGTCAACCCGGCCGGTGCCTGCACGCGACCGACCACATCGATGCCATTCTGTGCCGGCGGCACGGAAGCCGCGGGTTTGTTCAAGCCGCGCGTCAACGCGAGCGCCGGCTGCAGGATTTCCAGACGCAGCGCGTTGTTTGTGCTCGCCGTCGTATAGGCCGTGGCCGGCTCGACACCTCTACCTTGCTCGATGCGCGCCTGCAGCGCTGCCATCTGATTGCGCTGACTGGCGAGCTGCTGGCGTTTTTCGGAAAGCTGCGCCTCCATGAGCTTGAGCAGTTTTTTCGCGTCCTCGTTCTGCGCGTGTTCGCGCGCCAGTTCCGCGCGGGCCTGGTCGAAATTGGCTTGTGCCTCGGCGCGCTGCTGTTCGTTCTGCGCGAGTTGCTGCTCGATCTGTTGCAGCCGCTGACGATCGCCCTCTGCGGACGCGCGATCGTTTTCCAGTTTGCGCTGCTGCTCGCCGAGTTCGCGCTCGCGCGCCTGCGCGTCCGCTTGCAACTTCGCGAACTGCGGATCGCGCTCGACGCCGGACTTGGCCTGTTCGCTGTCGAGTTTGCGCCGCACGTCGTTCAGTTCACTTTGTGAATTCTTGTAGTTTTGCTGCTTCTGCTGCAGCTCGGCATTGAGCTTGTCGACCTGGGCGCGCAATTGCGCGGATTTCTGCTGCTCGCCGCCCAGTTGCTCGCGCAACGCCGCGCTTTCGGCTTTCGCCTGCTGAACTTCGGCGGTGACCGAGGAGGCGAACACGAGTTTGTCGTTATCGATGCCGGAAGCTTCGCGATACAGATTCAGAGCGTGCGCCAGATCGCGCGGCACGCCGAGGCCCTGCTCATATTGATAACCGAGATTGATCCGCGCGCGCCGCGAACCCTGTGCAGCGGCTTTGTCGAACCACTGCGCGGACTTCGCATAATCCGGGTCGGTTCCCAGCCCCTTCAGATAAATCTCGCCGACGTAATTCTGCGCTTCGGCGTCGCCGAGTTCGGCCTGGCCCTGCCACACTTTCAGCGCGGTCTGATAGTTGGCGCGGTCACTGGCCACGAATTCGCCGCCGCGAATCTCGCAATCCGCCTGGGTGGTGCGCACGGGACGCCGTGCGCCCATGAACGTGGTCGACTTGCCCATCTTGCGCATCTGTCCGGGCAACAGGCAATCGACGATCAGCAGATCTTCCGGATTGCGCGTCTGCAGGGTCGCGCGCGTCATCACCGGCGCCGTGAAGCCGCCGACTGCGACCAGCGCCATGGCAATTCCGAGAACACTGAAGTTACGGGGACTCTTGAATATCCGCTGCAGAAAACGAGTCATGGCATACCTCCCCTTTACGGGAATGGAGCTGTTATATACTGGATTATAGTTCGCATCCGGGGAGGTGGGGGCATGCACTCGATCTTGCGGCAATTGTCGATCCGTCGTGTCGCCTGCGTGCTGGCACTGTGCCTGTCCGCCACGCCGGCATTGGCGCAGAACGCGATCGAACTGCTCAAAGTCTCCGGCGACGACCAGAACACCGTACCGAACACCGCGTTGTCCGCCCCTCTCGTCACCCAGTTGCAGCCCGACAGCCAGTTCGACCCCAACACTCCGGTAGCAGTTGTGTGGCAGGTGGTCAGCGGCGCCGCGACCATCGTCGAGAGCGGCAGCAGTTCATTCGTGCAGCAGGTGACGTTGGCAGTCGGCGCCGCAGGCGCCATTCCGCCGCCGCCAACACAAATCCATATCCTCGCAGGCGCAACGCCCGGCAACGTGCTGGTGCGTGCCACATGCACCGTCTGCGAAAGTTTCGTGGCCAAAAACCCGGGGGTGCAATTCCAGCAGGATTTCACCGCCACCGTTTCGCAGGCGGTGACGCCCGTGCTGCAGATCGTGTCCGGCGACGGCCAGAACGGCGGCGCCTACCTTCCGGCAACCGCACCGCTGGTCGTGCAGCTGACCGTCAATGGTGCGCCCGTAGCCAATCAGACGGTGACCTGGAACGTGGCGGGCGGACAGGCGACACTGGCGTCCACGACCACGCAAACCGACATCAACGGCCAAACCTCGAACACCTTCACTTATGGCGCCGCTGGCGACGTGGTGATCGGCGCCAGTGCCGGAGGCGTCCAGGTACGCTTTCATGCGGCTGCGCACGCGCAAGTGGCGCAGCTGGTTTCCGGTGATCACCAGTCCGGGGCGGTCGGCACCGCGGGCGATGCGCCGCTCATGATCAAGGTGACGGCCAATGGTCAGCCCGTGGCCAATCAAAGCGTCGCCTGGACAGTGGCGTCTGGTGCTTCCGTCGCATTTGGTTCGCCGCTCGAATCCCATCCGCCAAATTTCACCACCTCGAGCACGGATGCAAACGGAGTGGCGTCGGTGACATTCGCGTACATTGCCGCCGGTACGGCCACGATTTCCGCCAATGCCGGCAACGGCAGCAACGTGGTGAATTTCACCGCAACCGGTTTCGCACCGACGATCGTAACTGCAAGCGGTAACAACCAATCCGGACCAGTGAACAGCACGTTGCAGCCATTCGTCGTGCAAATCGGCCAGCCCGCCGCAACAGCGTCCGTGCGCAGTTCACATACGAACGGGCTCGGCGGTGTTCCGGTCAACTGGTCGGTTGTACAAGGCGGGGGCACGCTCGCTTCGGCGCAAACCCTAACCGATGCCAACGGCAGTTCCAGCAACACGCTCAAGCTCGGACCCAACGCCGGCAGCAATGTCGTGCAGGCCACCGTGCAAGGTACGACGGTCACGTTCACCGCTACCGCGACCGCAGGCGCGCCGCCCGGAAGCCAACTGAGCATCACCGGCGGCGGCGCACAGAATCTGTTGCCGCTGACGCCGTCAGCGCCGATGATCGTCAAGCTCGTCGACGCGCAAGGCCAGCCGGTATCCGGCATCAATATCCAGTGGACCGAAACCGGCGCCACCGGCACCCTCGCGCATAGCGAAACCGCGACCGATGCCAATGGGCAGGCGCAGAACGTGCTGACCGTGGTGCTGCCCGGCGCCTACAGCGTCACCGCGAAAGTTGCTGACTCTCCCGGCATCCCGGCGGTGACTTTCAGCTTCAACAACGGCGTTGCCAATCTGTCCGGCCTGACGCCGGCACAGATCGCGGTAGCGCACGCGATCGACGTCGCGTGTCCGGCACTCTTCGTCATGAACAGCGGCAACCCGGATTCGCTGAGCAACCCGCAGAAGGATTTCCTCGGCCGCTGTTCCGAGGTCGTGGTGCGTACCGCGACTAATCCAGCGCAGGTGCCGGCGGCGCTCGACGCAATGCTCAACAACAAATCGCTGCCGCAGCGCAATCTCGCGCAAGGCGTGCAGATGGGCCAGTACGGCAATCTCAACACGCGCCTGACCGAGCTGCGCCAAGGCATCAGTGGCCTGAGCCTCGGTGGTCTGGGAATCGTCCAGGACGGTCGCAGTCTGCCTCTGGCGACGTTCGCCGATACGTTCCGCAAGGACCCCAACACCAACAACGAAGTCGGTGCGGACTTCGCGCGCTGGGGTTTCTTCGCCACCGGCCAGATCCAGCGCGGCGGCTTCTCGGCGATGAACGAGCAGCCCGGCTTCGATTTCCACAACGCTTCGCTGACCGCCGGCATCGACTACCGCTTCAATACGGATTTCGTCGCCGGCGTCGCGCTCGGCTACAACAACAATCATTCCAGCCTGGACGAGAACGCCGGCAAGGTCGACATCGATGGCTACAGCCTCGATGGTTATTTCACCTGGTATCGCGGCGATTTCTACATCGAAGGTTCGGCCACACTGGGCTGGCTCAACTACGACCTGCGCCGGCACATCAATTACCAGATCGACAGCCTCGCCGACAGCGGCGGCCTCACCACGATCGATCAAACCGCCAGTGCATCGCCGGACGGCAACCAGAATTCGTTGTCGCTTTCATTCGGCCGCGACTTCAATCGCCAGGCGTGGACATTCAGCCCGTACCTGCGTGGGGTCTACACGCATCTGAGTCTGGACGGATTCAGCGAAACCATGTCCAACCCCGGCGCGCCCGGTGCCGGTCTCGGCACGTTGGTGGAAGGACGCTCGCTCAGTTCGCTGCTCGGCGTCCTCGGCGCGCGCGCGAGCTTCACGCACAGTTACGACTGGGGCGTGCTCGTGCCCAACGCGCTGCTCGAATGGAACCACGAGTTCCGCAACGATGCGCAGACGGTGATCACACGATTCCTCGCGGACCCGACGCAAACACCGGTCGTGCTCACGGACGTGCCGCCGGACAGCAACTATCTCAACATCGGTATCGGACTGAACGCGGTATTGCCACAAGGGCGTTCGGGTTTCATCTATTTCGAGCATATGGCCGGTTACGCGGGAGCGCATGAGAACCGGCTGTCGATCGGTATTCGCATCGAGTTCTGATGCTTTTCATGGCAGCCAATGGCCGCGGTGGCGCGCTTGCATCGACGGCCTTGCACACGTCATGCTATGGCCGCCGCCAAGCCATGGCCGACGCGGGCGTGACAGGGGATTTGCGATCCGCACATGATTGAATTCGGACACAGTACCCACGTTGGCTTGCGCCGAGAGCACAACGAGGACACCTATTACGCCGATGCGCAGCTCGGCCTGTGGCTCGTCGCCGACGGCATGGGCGGTCACGAGCACGGCGAAGTGGCGAGTGCGCTCGCGCGCGACGCCGTCGTGCGCGAGGTCGGCGCCGGCGCCCCGCTCGCGCAAGCCGTGCAGCGCGCCGACGAGGAAATCATTCAGCACTCGAGCAAGAAGGCCGAAGCGCTGCCGATGGGCACCACGATCGCGGCCATTCGCCTGCACGACGCCGAATACGAAATCTGCTGGGTCGGCGACAGCCGCGTCTACATGTGGAACGGTGCGCTCAAGCAACTGTCGCTCGATCATTCCTATGTGCAGGAACTGATCGACCAAGGCGCGATCACGCATGAACAGGCGCGCTCGCACCCGCATCGCAATGTGGTCACGCAAGCACTCGGCGTCACCGATCCGCAAAGCCTGCGCGTGGACACGATCCGCGGCACGCTGCAGCAGGGCATGCAGATCCTGTTGTGCTCCGACGGATTGACCGAGGAAGTCGACGACAAGGACATCGGCACCGTGCTTGCGCGTCAGGACTTGTCCGCGCAGGAATGTGTCGATCATCTGATCCTCGCCGCTCTCGACGGTGGCGGCGCGGACAACGTGACGGTGATTCTGATCCGCAATCGCTAGCGATCAGCCGCCGCCCTGCTTGGCCAGTTCGGCTTTCAGTTTCAGCAAGGCCGCATTTTTCGGATCCGCGCGCAAGCCCGCGTCGCTCGACACATCCGCAGCCGTATACAAACCGCTGTTGTAAGCGGATTGGGCCGCGGCTTCATAGAACGCGGCAATCTCGGCAAGACCCTTGCGCGCGCGCGCGTTGTCCGGATCGCGACGCAATACTTCCTGGAACAGGTCAATGGCGTTGTCCCCCGGCGGAAAATTCAGCTTCGCACCGCCATTGACCGGACCCGTCACAAGATACTGTTCGCCACGCGCCAGTAACGTTGGCACATCAATCTGTCCGAGCGCGGCCACGGCCTCGTTCTCGGTGTCGACCGGCGGCAGCGCGTGCTCTATCGGCGCAATGGCCGGCGGCGGATTTTGCGGCGTCGCCGTCGCGGATTCGTGGTGCATCGCATACCAGCCGGCGGCGGCGAGTGCGATCATCGCGAGAGCGGCTGCCGCGCCCGCGATCGCGCGCGGATGGCGCACCGGCTCAGCGGGTGCGGGCAAGGATGATGGCATCGCCGAAGCGGCATCGGCGCGCGGCACGACCTTGCGCTTGCGCGTCGTGCGCTTTTCGGCGCGCGGCTGGATTTCCGGATGCGCAGCGACCAGACGCTCGCATTCGAGGATGAAGGCCTCGGCGTTGGAAAAACGCGCGTTCGGGTCCTTGGCCATCAGCTTGTCGATCAGTGGCTGCAGACAGGCGAGCTGCTCCGGCAGTTTCGGCAGCGGCTCGGTGACGTGCATCAGAGCGACGGTGTATGGATCGCCGGCGCGATACGGCTTGTGTCCGGCCAGACATTCGAACAACACCGCGCCCAGACTGTACAGATCGGCGCGACCGTCGACGGGATTGGCCTGAGCCTGTTCCGGGCTCATGTAGTCCGGCGTGCCGATCGTCGTGCCGGTCATGGTCTGCGATGCCGTGGCCTTGATCGCTTTGGCGATGCCGAAGTCGGCGAGCACCGCGGTGCCGTCGTTGCGGAACATGATGTTGCCCGGCTTGACGTCGCGATGCACGAAGCCGCTCTCGTGAGCGAAGCCGAGCCCGGAGGCGACCTCGCGCGCGATCTCGAGCGCTTCGGCTACGCCGATCCCTTCCATGCGATCGCGCAGCGTGCCGGCCGGCAAGTATTCGCTGGCCAGATAGTAGACGCCGTGCTCCTCGCCGATGTCGTGCACCGTCATGAGATGCGGATGCGTGAGGCGCGCGGCGATGCGCCCTTCTTTCATGAACTGCTCGCAGAACGCCGCATTCGCGGCGAGCGTCGGCGACATCACCTTGAGCGCCACCTCGCGGTCGAGCGATTCCTGCATGGCGAGGTACACCGTGGCCATGCCGCCCTCGCCGACCTTGCGAATCAGCCTGAAGCCGGGGATCTGGACGTTATCGGTCACGGTGCAAAATAAAGCGGAGCGCTACGGTGCGGCGGCACGCAAATCCTTCAATGCGGAGACGAAGCGTGCCATCGTGTAGCCGTCTTCGTCCTTGACGGCGTCGTAGACGCGATCGAGCTTCGCATGCAGCGCCGCGGCCTTGTCCTTGTCGAGCTTGCCGTCGTTCTCGAACGCGACCACGACCGACTGCGAGGCCATTGCCGCCTGTTCGGCCGCGGCGTAGTCGCGGAACTCGCCGCGCTGCGCGTCGGCAAGCATGCTGCCAAGAATCGGATCGAGACTTGCCGCGGAATAATCGTAGGCGGCGACTTTCGGCAGCAAGTCCGCGAGAGTGCCGCGCAATTTGCGCGCGGCGGCAAACGTCGCCTCGCGGCTGTCGGTCGTTGCCCGATGCAACGCCCGCGTTTCCTCGAACACGCGTTGCGCCGACGCCTTGTCCACTGGCGCGAGGACGTGGCGGAACATGACGAGGTTTGCGTCGTTCAAACGCACTACGCCCGGCCCGAGGCCGGTGCCCTGGCGCGGCGCCCACGTGTTGTCCTTCATGCGTTTGTGGCAAGCCTGACAGTTGAACAACACGAGTTCCGGGAAGATGCCTTGCCAGCCGGCTTTCGGATCGAGCAACAGGTCGACCAGATTCTGTGCCGCAGCGCCCTGCCCGACGGCCCAATCGCGAACGCCGTTCCAATCGCCTTTGCGCTTGATCCAGGGGTCGCCGATTTTGTAATGCGGATGCAGCCACGTGAACGTGTCGAGTTCGAACGACAGTCGCGGGTGGCCGGCGCCCATGATCCGGTGCGTGATCATGCGTTCTTTCTCGCCCATGTGGCACGACAGGCACAGATGCGCGCGCTGGATCGGATCTTCTGTCGCGTACATGCCGTGGGCGAGATTGTCCGCGTGCGCGACCTTGCGGTCCGCATGCGCGCTGAGCCAGTTTTCGGAGCCGCCGTGGCAGGCTTCGCAACCGACGCCGTCGCTGAGCTGGAACCGCTCGCCGCGATTGGCGGGCGCAACGTTGTCGGCATGGCAATCCAGACATACCGCCGCCTGGGTCGGATCACCGAGGCCAAGCTTCTGTGCAATCGCCTTCGAACGCGGCTGTTCGAGAATCTGGTACGCCTTCGCGTGTGGATCGAATTCCTGCCAGATGGCGAATTCGTTCTGCATCACATCGGAATTACGGAACGGCTGCGACGCTCCGTGACAGACGCTGTTGCTGCAACTCGCCACGCCCATGTGCTTGTGCGCGGCAATCGCCTCGACCGCGGTTTGCGCGTGGACGTTGGATGCAACCAGAAGCAGTATCGCGAACAGCCTTTGCATCGACAATCTCCCCGACTGGCGACTCCGCCCCGATCATACCCTAAGCGACGGCGGGCTCGCGCAACTCCACGCGCCACAAGCATTTGCCCTTGCTGACCGCATCGAGCTTCTGCAGACGCAGCTCGTGCGCAACGATTTCCGCCGCGTCCGCCAGACGCACGCGCAGTGACGGCCGTGCGCCCACATCGGCGGTCGCACGCACGGGCGTGAATTCGATATCGCCAGCGGCAAAACCCAGATCGCCCTGACCGCCGGTCATCGCCAGATAGACTTCGGTCAGCAATTGCGCGTCGAGCAGAGCGCCGTGCAGGTGGCGGTGCCGGTTGTCGACGTTCAGACGCTTGCACAGCGCGTCCAGATTGTTCTTCTGTCCGGGAAATTTCTCGCGCGCCAGGGCCAGGGTATCGAGCACGCGGACGCGTTCGCCGATCCTGACAGGCTCGGGCAATCGCGCAAATTCGGCCTGCAGAAAACCGATGTCGAAAGCCGCGTTGTGCGCAATCACTTCGGCGCCGTCGATGAACTCGAGCAATTCCGCCGCGATATCGGCGAACAACAATTTGTCCGACAGGAATTCGTCACTGATGCCGCTGACGGCAAGCGCACCCTGATCCATCGCTCGTTGCGGATTGACGTAGCGGTGGAACTCGCGCCCGGTCGGCCGGCGCTCGCGCAATTCCACACACCCGATTTCAACGATGCGATGGCCCTTCTCGACCTCCAGACCCGTCGTTTCGGTGTCGAGCACGACTTGCCGCATCAATGTTTCTCCGCCATCGCCAATGCTTGCTCACGTGCGAGTTTATCCACTTTCTCGTTTTCGATGTGTCCGGAATGGCCGCGCGTCCAGTGCCAGCGCACGTTGTGCGGCGCCGCCGCGGCGACGAGCAGTTCCCACAGATCCTGATTCTTCACCGGCTTCTTGTCCGAGGTGCGCCAGCCGTTCGCCTGCCAGCGCGGCAGCCACGATTCGATGCCGTGCATGACGTATTGCGAGTCGGTCGTCAGCAGCACCGATGTCGGGCGCCGCAGGGCTTCCAGCGCGCGGATCGCCGCCGTCAGTTCCATGCGGTTGTTGGTCGTGTCGCGTGCGCCGCCGCAAACGGTTTTTTCCACGGTCTTGTAACGCAACAGCGCGGCCCAGCCGCCGGGTCCGGGGTTTCCCAGGCAGGCGCCATCGGTGAATATTTCAACCTGCGCCGCACTCATGCGCAGTTACGATGCGCACCCGGCGCCAGTGTGGGATTCAAGGCGAGTTCGCGCTGGGATGATCGCAAGCGCAGCGGCGTCAGCGCGCTGCGGCGTTTGCGCGCGAGCAGCAGCCACGAACTGCCGAGGCGCGCCAGACGCGCCGATATTGCGCCGGGTTCCGCAGCAATGCCTGCGCGCGGCCACAGCGATCCCGGAAAACGCACTTGCAGAGTGTCGACCTGTTCGCGCGCGAGCAGCATGCGCCATTTCTGCGCCGAATGCGGACGCAGATGAGTCGCATGCGTCATCAACCATGGGCGCCACGTACCGAGCGGATTGAAGCCGAGGATCAGGGCAACGCCCTCCGGCGCGAGCACGCGCGCGAGTTCCACCGCGCACGCGTCCGCCTCATCCACTTGTTCGAGCACGTGTTGCGCAATCAGCAGTTTGAAACTCTCGCTCGCAAAAGGCAGCAGATCGGGCGCGCAGCGCACGCCACCTTCCAATATCCCGGTCTCGGCGGGCGCCAGTTCGATCATCTTGCCGAGCAGGTGTTCCGGCAGCGGACCGCACACGGAAGCGTGTGGACGCAGAAACAAGCCATAGTTGCCGTAAACGCCCGAAACGATCGATGCGAGCGCGGCGATCTCGCGCGCATAAAGCGCCTGTATTGGCGCACTGGCGTGAAACGTATGGCGATCGTCGCGCATCTGGCCGGCAGCCGCGTAAGAATGCCGCGATTGTGCGCGAAACGACATGGCAGCGTAAACCGCCGATGCTGCAATGCACGACGTTTTCACTAACAAATCCAAACAAATCCCGCTGCTATAGTGCGCTCCGTTTGCCCGGGAAGGGGCGTTCCGCGGACGAGGTTGCGCATGAGCCCGGCTCATACGAAAGCACGTGCACGCAAGCGAGGGATGAAGGGAAACGACTGGCGCCTGGCTGCATTCGGCAGCGGCTGCGCGATTGCCGGCAGCGCGTGCGTATTGCTCGCCGCCTGCAGCGCGAACCCGGGCCGACCTTCCACGGCGCAAGCGCTGCCGTCGACGGCGACACCATCCGCGCCGGAACCGTTGCCGTGGGAAGGCACGAACTTCGCGCCGGCGCCGGACGCACCGCTGTGGACACGCCTGCGGCGGACGTTCGCGCTCGATGCCTGCGATTACAACGCGCAGGTGTCGCAATGGTCGCGCCGCTTCAGTCGTGATGCGGCTGGTTTGAGCGCATCGTTGAGTCAATCGATGCCGTTCCTGCTCGTCGTCGCCGAGCAGGTCGAAAAACGCGGCATGCCCGGCGAATTCGTTTTCCTGCCTTACATCGAGAGCAACTACACCGCGCTGGCCAGCAGCGGCGACCGCGCCGCCGGGATCTGGCAGCTGATGCCCGACACCGCGCGCGAAGCGGGCCTGTCGATCAATCGCGATTACGATGGACGTCTGGACATTTATGCGTCCACACTGGCGGCGCTCGATCTGCTCGAGCGCTATCACGAGGAGTTTGGCGACTGGCGTCTTGCCGATATGGCCTTCAATGCCGGCGAGTACGCGATCAGGGATTTGCGCGGAAACAACTCCGACGCGCCGAGCACGGCCGAGCTTGCACACCTGCGTGCTCCCGCGCATGCGCACGAGCATCTGGCGAAACTGCTCGCCATGAGTTGCGTCATCGCCGATCCGGAACGCTTCCAGATCGAACTGCCAGAACCAAGCGCGGAGGACGCGCTGGCCCTGCTCGATCTGCCGGCAGCGGCCGACCTGACGCTCGTGGCACGCATCGCCGGCATCGACACAGCGCAGCTGAAGCGTCTGAACCCCGGCTACCTGCACGGCCGGCTGCCCGAACATGGCCCGTATCGCCTGCTGCTGCCCGCTGGGCGGCACGACGCGGTCATCGCCGCCTTGGACAAACTCCCGCACGCCTCGTGGTCCGAGTGGCGAGAAATCGCCCTGCAGCACGACGAGGATTTGAACGTGCTCGCCGCGGCGCACGGCGTTGACGCCGAAGCATTGCGCGCAATCAATGCGCTGCAAGGCGATGCGTTGCCAGCGGGCACCCGGATGCTGGTTCCCGGACACGCCGATGCGGCGCACTCGCCGAAGACCACGGCCAAAATCGAAGATCTCGTCAAACAATCGGCGACGCACATCGTGCGCGCGGGCGATACGTTGTGGAGCATTGCCCACAGCGCCGGCGTGCGTCTGGCAGACCTGTCGTACTGGAACGGGCTGCGCGACGACGCGATGTTGCAACTCGGCCAGCGCCTGCGACTGCGTGCGCCCGACAGCGGCTCGGCGACGGCTGCCGCAGGCGCGCCCTGACGCAGCGGGATCACGATCCGCTAAACTTCGCGGATCATGGACTTCGCGGGAGCACACGATGGGATTTCTGCACGGCAAGCGCGTTCTGATCACCGGCATCCTGAGCCAACGTTCGATCGCCTGGGGCATCGCCAATGCCATGCATCGCGAAGGCGCGCAACTGGCATTCACGTACGTCAACGACGATCTGCGCAGTCGCGTCGACGAAGCCGCGAACGCGTTCGGTTCAAATATCGTGCTGCCGTGCGATGTGAGCAGCGATGAGCAGATCGAAACTCTGTTCACCGAACTCGGGAAGCATTGGGATGGACTCGATATCGTCGTGCACTCGATCGGCTTCGCCCCGCGCGAAGCGCTGCAGGGCGAGTTTCTCGACGGCCTGACGCGCAGTGCTTTCGCCGTCGCCCACGACATCTCCAGCTACAGCTTCGCCGCGCTCGCCAAGGCCGCGCGCCCGCTGATGAAAGGCCGCGGCGGTTCGCTGCTCACGCTGACCTATCTTGGCGCCGATCGCGCGCTGGCCAACTACAACGTGATGGGCCTCGCCAAAGCCAGTCTCGAAGCGAATGTGCGTTACCTCGCCTACAATCTCGGCCCCGACGGGACACGCGTCAATGCGATTTCCGCCGGACCGATCAAGACGCTGGCCGCCGCCGGAATCCAGAACTTCCGCAAGATGCTCGACCACGTCGAACACAACGCGCCGTTGCGCCGCAGCGTGACGATCGACGAGGTCGGCAATACCGCCGCGTTCCTGTGCTCGGATCTGGCTTCGGGCATCACCGGCGAGGTGACGTTCGTCGACGCGGGTTACAACATCCTCGGCATGACCGGGATCTGATCGCGACTCGACTAGATGCACGCGGCGTCGCGCCGCCGCTTGTGCCGCGGGGCGATCGCCCCAATCTGCAAATGATGTCCGACACTCCTGCAACGAAGCCGAGCGCCACGATCTTATCGACGTTGCGCCGGCTGTTCCCGTACGTGTGGCACTACCGCTGGCGCGTACTGATTGCGCTGGTCCTGCTCGTGGCATCCAAGCTCGCCACGATCGGGGTGCCGTGGCTGCTCAAGCAGCTCGTGGACGGGCTGAACCTGAAACTCGGCACGCTGGTGATTCCAGCACTGCTGCTGATCGCCTATGGCGCCTTGCGTCTTTCCGGGTCGCTGTTTCAGGAGTTGCGCCAAGTCGTGTTTGCACGCGTGCTCGCGCGTACCTCGCGCGAGATCACGCTGAAGGTGTTTGCGCATCTGCACGACCTGAGCATGCGCTTTCATCTGGACCGGCGCACGGGCGGCGTCGCGCGCGAAGTCGAGCGCGGCATGGTCTCGGTGGCCGACCTGCTCGACTGGACCATTTACACGATTCTGCCGACGCTGTTCGAAATCGCGCTGATCAGCACGATCCTGATCCTGCATTTCGATTGGACCTTTGCCGCGATCACGCTGTCGACGGTCGCCGGCTACGTCGCATTCACGTTCTCGGTCACCGAATGGCGGCTGCGTTATTACCGTGCAAAAAACGAAGCCGATACCGAAGCGAACGCACGTGCCGTCGATTCGTTGCTCAACTACGAAACCGTCAAATACTTCAACAACGAACGCCACGAACTGGCGCGCTTCGATGTCGCGCTGCGCGCGTACGAGGAAGCCACGATCAAGAGCCAGAAGACGCTCGCCGTGCTCAACGTCGGCCAGGCCGGCATCGTGTCTGTCGGCTTGACGCTGCTGTTGTGGCGCGCCGCCGCAGGCGTCGTCGCCGGCACGCTGACGCTCGGCGACCTCGTGCTGGTCAATGCGTTCCTCTTGCAGCTGGCGATCCCGCTGAATTATCTCGGCATGGTCTATCGAGAAGTGAAGCAGGCGATGATCAACATCGAGCGCATGTTCGGCCTGCTCGATGAGCCGCTGGAGATCCGCGATGCGGCCGGCGCGGCGCCGCTCGCCGTCACGCGCGGCGAAGTGCGCTTCGAGCATGTCTCGTTTCATTACGACCCGGAACGCCAGATCCTGCATGACGTGGATTTCAAAATCGCGCCGGGCCAGACCGTCGCGGTCGTCGGCACTACCGGCGCCGGCAAGTCGACGCTGTCACGCCTGCTCTATCGCTTTTACGACATCAGCGCCGGACGCATTCTGATCGACGGTCAGGATGTGCGTGAGGTAACGCAGGATTCGCTGCGCGCGGCCGTCGGCATCGTGCCGCAAGACACCGTGCTGTTCAACGACACCATTTACTACAACATTTCGTATGGAAAGCCCGACGCTACGCGCGATGAGATCATCGCCGCCGCGCGCGCCGCGCACATCCACGATTTCATCGTCAGCCTGCCGCTCGGCTACGACACGCGCGTGGGCGAACGCGGATTGAAATTGTCCGGCGGCGAGAAGCAGCGCGTGGCGATCGCACGCACCGTGCTGAAAAATCCCGCAATCCTCGTATTCGATGAGGCCACCAGCGCTCTCGATACACGCACCGAAAAGATCATCCAGGGCGAGTTGTCCGAAATCGCGCGCGAACGCACGACGCTGATCATTGCCCACCGGCTGTCAACAATCGTCGATGCCGACGAAATCCTCGTGCTCGATCATGGCCACATCGTCGAGCGCGGCACGCACGCGCAACTGCTTGCACAGCACGGCCGCTACGCCGCGCTATGGGCGATGCAGCAACAATCGCGGGCAGACGCGCGCAGCGCGGAGAGCCGCGCCGAGACGGTCCTTTCCTAGTTTTTTTCCACTATACTCGGAGAGTGTCAGCATGGGTTGGAGTTAGTGGCGTGGCCAGCGAGAAATACCTCTCCGTCATCGGCTTGAGCGACGAGGACACCGCGCACCTGCGCCTTTTGCTGCGCAAGGTATACGGACACCTGGACCATCACTGGCGCTGGGGCACCGAGGAAAACGCCGACCTCATCATCGTCAGCCCGCACGATCTGGCCGGGCAAATCGCGCGCAACCGCGCGTTCAGCGGCGGTCGACGCTGCGCCATCTACGACGAAAGCGAAGCGTTGCGCAACGGCGAAACCCGGCTGGCGCGGCCGCTCAAGGACGAAAATCTGATCGCCGTGCTCAACGGCAACACGGAAGTAGGCGCCGGCCTCGGCGCGCAAGTGCTGCAGCACGGCGATGATTTCTACGACCTGGACATGTTGAATCCGGAATTCGAAATCGAAGACGAGCAGGCGGCCGAAACGCGAACTCACCGCGAAGCGCCGGCGCCGGGACTGGACGAACTGTTCAAGCCCGACTCCCAGGCCTTCAAACCGCAGTTCTCGGTACCCGGTCAGCTGGCCAAGGAAACCACGTTCGAAGCCACGCCCGGTATCTCTGCACGCGGCGACCAGCGCGTGGCCGATTCGGTGCGCGGCTTCGGCCGCCTCGCGCGCGAAGACGCACACGCGCTCAATACGTCGGCGCCGATAAAGCGCGGCCAGCCGCCGCCCGCGCTCAAGCCGAGCATGCTGCGCGATTATCTGCGCAGCGACCTGCTCGGCGGTCCGGCGATCTTGACGCTCGCCGACGCGCCGCCGCTTACGCTCGACCCGAAGACGCAGACTTTCCACACGCCGGGAAAACTGCCCAGTCTCGCGCCGTATTGCACGGCCGAGCTGCCGGCCGCGGGCTGGCGACGACTGACCACCAATGAATTGGCGCAGACGCGCAGCGAACAGCCTGCGCAGCCGTACTCGCGCCTGGTCTGGCTTGATGCGCTGCTGCGTTCCGGCGGTCGCCTCGCCTCGCATCTGGACCCCGGCGGCCGCTACAAGCTCAAGCGCTCGCAGCAGGCGGAAGCGGATTTCCCGAGCCACGCGCGCATCATCGCCGCGCTGGCCGCTCCCGCAAAAGTCAACGAAATCACCGCCGCCAGCGGCGCAGCAATGGCAGACGTATTCGATGTAATCAATGCCTACGACGCAATCGGCTTGATCGATATGGAAAAACGCCTGCCGCGTCATGCGGAGCCGGAACCGACCGGTTTGCTGGCTCGCCTGCGCAAGCCCTTTGGTAAATAGGCCTTCCTGCGCTTGACCAGACCGCAGAAACGGCGACAATCGGCTGATTCTCACAGAGCGCGGCATAGATCGCGCTGCCGATCTGACGGGGGACACCAATGACGAGGCGTTTGGCGCCACAGGGCGTCGATGAACAAGACGTGGCATTGCTGCGCGATCTGGTCGACCAGGCCGCGCCGGCGCTCAAATCCCCGTGGCGATTGCATAACGGCGACGACGCCGAATTGCTCGTCATCGACGTCGATTCCGTCTACGGCCACATGGACTGGTTGCGCGCGCATGGCATGGGCCGCGTCGTGGCCGTGCTCACCGAACATCCGCCGTCCGCGGAATACGACCTGGTGCTGCAAAAACCGTTGTCGGTAGTGAAGGTCGTCGAAGTGCTCGACCGCGCCGCCGAGATCACGCCGGATGGTCCGGCATGGACTGCGCAAGCCGCCGCGCCGCCGCCGGCGCGCGCGCCAGCCAGGCCGGCGCCCGCCGCCGCACCCCCCGCGCCTGTGGCACCGGAACCGCCGCCGCCACCACCGCCGCCGCCGCGAGAGCGCCACCTTGCCGATTGGCTCAGCGAAGGCGCGATGCTCGCCCCGGTGCGCCTGCGCAGTACCGGCGCACCGGATCTCGTACTCGACCCGCACAACAAGATGTACTACGCCGAAGGCTCCGTGCGCGCGCTTGCGGCGCATTGCGCACGCGTGCTCGCGCGCGAGGATTGGCATGAAGTCGATCCTGCGGAGCTCGCCCAATTGCAGGCCGGCGGCAAGGGCCAGCCGTATGCGCGCCTGCTCTGGCTCGCGCACGCGCTGGGTTCGAACGGCCAGCTCGCGCCGGGCCTGCCCGGCGCCGGCCGCTACAAACTTTCGAAATGGCCGCAGATCGAGCGCGAGTTCCCGAAGCATTTCCGCATCGCCACGGTGATGATGAAACAGGCGGCCGGCTTGAGCGAAGTCGCCGAACAAAGCGGTGCGACGCTCGCCGACGTGATCGATTTCACCAACGCCTACTACGCCGCCGGTTACATCGAGATCGAAGGCGCGCCGGTTGCATCGCCGCAGCGTGACACCGGGCGCGGCGCGATCCTCTCGCGTCTGCGTAATCCGTTCGGCGGCACATGACGCCAGCCCTCTTCATCGGCCACGGCTCGCCGATGAACGCGCTCGAGGACAACGCGTTCACGCGCGGCTGGCGCGATGCAGCGCGGCGGATTGGCCGGCCCCGGTCGATCGTGTGCATCTCCGCGCACTGGACGACACGCGGCGTCGCGATCTGTACGGCGCCGCGGCCGCGAGCGATCCACGATTTCGGCGGTTTTCCGCAGGCGCTGTTCGACGTGCGCTACCCGGCTCCGGGCGATCCGGCGCTCGCGCGCAGGATTACGCAAATGATAAAAAGCGCAAAAGTACACGAGGATGCCGAATGGGGCCTCGATCACGGCGCGTGGAGCGTCCTGCGCGTGATGTACCCCGACGCCGATGTGCCGACGCTGCAGCTGAGCCTGGACATGAGCCAGCCCGGTACGTTCCATCACCGGCTCGCCCAGGAGCTCACGCCGCTGCGCGACGAAGGCGTGCTGATCCTCGGCAGCGGCAACATCGTGCACAACCTGCTCGAGTTTTCATTCCGCGATCCGAAACCGCTGGATTGGGCCGTGCGCGCCGACGCCACGGTGCGTGGGCTGATCGAATCCGGCAATGACGCCGCACTCGCGGATTGGCCGAATCTCGGCGCCGATGTGCTGCACGGCATCGCCGGACCGGAGCATTTTCTGCCGCTGATCTACGTGCTGGCGCAGCGCCAGGCCGATGAACCGGTTCGATTCTTCAATAACAGCGTCATCGGCTCGATTTCGATGACCAGCGTACAGATCGGCGAATCACGCGGCGCTCGAAAAACGACATGAACTATCGCCATGCGTTCCATGCCGGCAATTTTGCCGACGTCTTCAAGCACGCCATTCTGGTCGGACTGCTCGAAGCGTTGAAGACCAAGCAGACGCCATACTGCTACTTCGACACGCATGCGGGCGCCGGTCGATACGACCTGCGCGGCGAGCAGGCGCGCAAGACGCGCGAGCACGAGGCCGGCGTGTTGCGGCTGCTGCACGCTACGCGCCTGCCGACGCCGCTGCACATTTATCTGAACCTCGTGCGTGCGCTGAACAACGGCGGCCACGATCTGTCGGTCTATCCGGGGTCGCCGCTGATCGCCAGCCTGCTGCTGCGCGAGCAGGACCGCGCCGTGCTGTGCGAAATGCAGCCGGACGAAGCGGAGAAACTCAAGGCCCTGTTCGCCAGCGACGCACGCGTGGGCGTACACCAGCGCGACGGCTATGCCGCGCTCGGCGCCTTGCTGCCGCCCACGGAACGACGCGGTCTCGTGCTGATCGATCCCCCATTCGAAGCGCAGGAAGACGAATTCCGCGCAGTCGAACAGGCGCTCGCCGCCGCGCTGGCGCGCTGGCCGACCGGCACGTACGCGATCTGGTATCCAATCAAGCTGCGCCAGCAGACAGCACGATTCCAGCGCTGGTTCGCGACGAAGAAAATCCCGAAAGTCCTGTGCGCGGAACTGCTGCTGCACCCGGACAACTCCGCGCTGCGCCTGAACGGCTGCGGCATGATCATCGTCAATCCGCCGTGGAAATTCGAGCGCGCGCTTGAGGAGCTGCTGCCGGTGCTGCGCAGCCATCTGGCCGAAGGACGATTCGGCCAGCACAGAATCGAGTGGCTGACGACCGAATAGACGCGGTCAGTCGGCGATATCCGGTTCGAAGAAACTCCAGCGAATATCCGGAAACTGCGCTTTCATCGCCGCTTCGACCCGATTGACCGCATCGATGAGTTCGCGCGAACGCTCCGCGGCCATCTGCGCCTTCACCGCGACCATCACATCGGGCCCGAGCTGCATCGCGATCAGGTTGAACACGCGATCGACTTCCGGTTGCGCGTTGAGGAAATCGACGATCGCGTCGTGCACGCGTGGCTCGACACTCTGACCGATCAGCAGTGCCGCGCATTTGCGCGCGACGAAGATGGCGATCAGACACAGCAGCACACCGATCGCAATCGAACCGGCGGCATCGAACAGAGGGTTGCCGGTCGCCATCGTCGAGAGCACGGCGAGCAGCGCAAACGCGAGGCCGAGCAGAGCGGCCAGGTCCTCGCCGAACACGACGATCAGCTCGCTCTGCCGGCTCTCGATGAACCAGCGCCACAGGCTCTGGCCGCCGCGCGCCTTGTTCACCTCGCGCAGACAGCCCCACATCGAGAACGATTCGGCGACGAAGCCGAACCCGAGCACGCCGACCGCGAGCCACGGCATGTGCAGGGGTTCGTGCGTCTGCAGCTTGTGCACGCCTTCGTACACCGAGAAAACGCCGCCGACGAGGAACAGCAGCAGCGCCACGAGGAACGACCAGAAATAGATTTCCATGCCGCGGCCGAGCGGATGCTGCGCGTCGGCCTTCTTTTTCACACGTTTCATGCCGATCAGCAGCAGGCCCTGATTGCCGCAGTCGGCGAGCGAATGCACCGCTTCCGCCGCCATCGAACCGGAACCGGTCACGAATGCCGCGGCGAGTTTGGTAGCGAAGATCGCGAAATTCGCGCCGAGCGCCAGGAAAATCGTCTTGCGTGAATCAGCCTTTGCGGACATGCGCGCGCTTCCGTGCCGTCGTCTTGCTTGTTGGCGCAGCGCCGGCCGGGCCTTCCTGTGCAGCGAGCGCCGCTTGCATCTTCTTGGTCAGATTCGCACGCACGAGCTCATACGAATGCCGGACGAAGGCCTCCATCTGTTTTTTCGCGAAGCGTTCGGGCTCGGTAATCGTTACCCAGAATGCGCGCGCCATGTAGTGCGCCGGCACGATGCCGGCCTGGTCGGTCAGTTCGAGGAATCGTTCCGGATCGACCTTGAACGAAACGCGCTCCCGGTCCGGCCCGCGCAGGCAGAACACCGTGAACATCTTGCCGGCGACACTGAAGACGAGATCGTCTTCCCATTTCACGTCGCTCGTCACGCCCGCCCAGGCGCCGCACAGGTTTTCGAGTTCGGTTTGGTTCATCGCAACACTTCAGGAAACTGAATAGGGGCAGTGTATTCTAGATTGCCTGCTCTACCGCAGAGCAGCACATTGCAAGTCAATGTCCATACTCACAAATTTTCCTCAGGTACGCCGACGCCCGCCCTCGCGCGAAGAGCGCATGCAAGCGCCCGCTGCGGCCACCGCGCAAGGGCAGTTTCTCATTGCCCGCGATGGTACCCCGCTGCTGCTGCGCCCGATCGAACGCAGCGACACCGCCGCCCTGCAACGTGGCTTTCGCCGACTGTCGCCCGACGAAGTGCGCATGCGCTTCCTGCATCCCATCACCGAGCTGAGCACGCCGCTTGCCGAGCGCTTGTGCGATCTGGACCCCGCTACCGCAGTCGCTTTCGTACTGATCGATCCGCCAGCGGCGGCGGCGCCGGAAATTCACGCCGTCGCACGCGCCTACGTCGACCCGGTCACGCTCGCCGCCGAGTTCGCCGTGGTCGTGCAGCAGCGCTTCGGCGGTCAAGGCTTCGGCCGCTTCCTGATGCGCCGCGTGATCGAAGCCTGCCGCGAACGCGGCGCAACCGAACTGTGGGGCGACGTGTTCCTCGACAACGGCGCGATGCTCGCTATGTGCGAGCAACTCGGCTTCACGCGGCGCTCACTCGAGCATGAGCCCGGGGTCGTGCGCGTGAAGCTCGATATCACGCCGAATTGACGTTCGGCTGCTACCAGATCCGCACCCGATCGGACTCCGGCCGCCACATCGCCTGACCCGGTTTCACGCCGAACGCCTCGTAGAAATCCGGAATGTTCGAGAGCGGCCCGTTGACGCGCCATTTCGGCGGCGCGTGCACATCGCTGAGCAAGTGCTGGCGCAGCGATTCGTCCTGTTGCTCGAACAGCCACGACAGCGCGTAACCTAGGAAGAAGCGCTGCATCGGCGTGTAGCCGGCGATCTTCTCGCCTTTCTTGTATTGCTCGGTCTTCTTGAACGCATCGATCGCGATCAGCGTGCCGCCATAGTCGGCGATATTCTCTCCGAGGCTCGCGTGCCCGTTGATGTGCAGCCCCGGCAGTGGTTCATAGGCATCGAACTGCTTGACCATGACATCGGCGCGCGCCGTGAACTTGTCGGCGTCGCTCTTCGTCCACCAGTCGACGAGGTTGCCGGATGCATCGAACTGGCGGCCCTGGTCGTCGAAGCCGTGCGTCAGCTCATGCCCGATCGTGGAACCGGCCGCATAGCCGTAAACCACGGCATCGTCGATCTCGCCGTCCTTCATGCCCGGGATCGCGAACGCCGCCGCCGGCAGCACGATCTCGTTGCTGGTCGGATTGTAGTAAGCGTTATACGTCTGTGGCGTCATGCCCCATTCGCTGCGATCGACCGGCTTGCCGACCTTGGCGATGCGGTCGTTGAAGTGCCAACGTGTCGCCTGCATCATGTTCTGCGCATACGAATCGCGGCCGATCGTCAGCGTCGAATAATCTTTCCACTTGTCCGGATAGCCGACTTTCTTCGTCACCGCCGCGAGTTTCTCGTGTGCCTTGGCCTTGGTTTCGGCGCTCATCCAGTCGAGTTGATCGAGTCGTTCGCCGTACGTGGTGCGAATTGCTTCGACCAGCGCGTTGTAGCGCTGCTTCGCGCTTTCCGGGAAATATCCGTTGACGAAGATGCGGCCGAGGATCATGCCGAGCGCCTGGTTTTCGGCATCCAGCGCGCGCTTCCAGCGCGGGCGCTGTTCCTTCTGCCCGGACAGCACACGGCCATAGAAATCGAAATGCTCGGCGTCGACTTCCTTGCCCAGATAATCGGCATAGGTGTCGACGAGATGCGTGCGCAGATAATCGCGCAGCACCGGCAAAGGCGTTTTCTTCAGCTGCGCCTGCAAGCCGCCGAAAAATTCGGGTTGGCCGACGATCACGTACGGCGTATGCACATCCAATGACTGCAAACGCGCCGGCCAGGCAATGGCGGGGGTATACTTTTTCGCCAGTTCCGCCGGTGTCATCTTGTTGTAGTTGCGTTGCGGATCGCGCAGATCGGCGAGTTTGCGCGAAACCTTTGCCAGCGCGGTCTCGAATACCATCACGTTTTGTGCACTGGCCGCCGCCGTGGCTTCGTCCTCGCCGAGCAGGCGTAGCAGGTTGTGCAGGTGAGTCACGTAAGCCGTGCGCGCCTTGATCACCCCGGCTTCGCTGTTGAAATAGTAATCGCGCTCCGGCAGGCCAAGTCCACCTTGAGTCAGGTAAAACGCCATCGTGTCGCTGTGCTTCAGATCCTGATAGACGCTGGCATCGAAGAACACGTCCACGCCGAGCGGCTTCAGCGCGAAAGCCACGTCCAGCACCTGTTGCAGATTCTTCGTCGCATCGATGCGCGCCAGATCGTCCTTGAGCGGTTGCAGATTGAGGCGCTCGCTCTTGGCTTCGTCCGTCGCCGTCGTCCAGAAGTCGCCGATCTTCTGTTCATCGCTGCCCGCCGGCTCGGCCTTGGCCGCCGCCTGTTCGCTGATCGTGCGCAACGTGGCATACAGCTCCTCGTTGACGGCTTTGCCGATGCCCCAGTTCGACTCCGATGCCGGAATCGGATGGTTCTTGAGCCACGTGCCGTTGGCGTAGCTGAAGAAATCGTCACCCGGATTGATCGATGCATCGACATTGGCAGCCACGACATCGGGCTTGGCCGGTGCGGGCGCCGCGGACTCGGGTTTGGCCGCAACCGTGGCGTGAGTCGGCGCCTGACTGCAGCCAGCAGCGGCGACGATGACGGCGACTCCGGCGGACAGGCGCGCAACGCGAAGCAGGTTTTTCATCGCGGTAAATCCGAAAAAGGGGGTGGGTAATTTTAGCGGTTTTGCCCGCGCGCGCCCCTGCCCTAAGTCATGCGCGTATACTGATCCAGCCATGGCGGAGATCACCGACCTGCTCGTGCGCGCCCGCGCCGGCGACGCCTCTGCGGTGCAAACGTTGATGCCGCTCGTGTATCAACGTCTGCGCGAACTGGCGCATCGTCAACTCGCCGGCGAGAGCGCCTCGCGCACGATCGACACCACGGCGCTCGTGCACGAGTTGTATCTGGACCTGCACAACCAAGCGCAATTGCCCGGCCCCGATCGTGCGCGTTTTTTCGGTTACGCGGCAACGGCGATGCGGCATATTCTCGTCGACGAAGCGCGGCGGCGGCTCGCCGAAAAACGCGGCAGCGGCTGCGAACACACCACGTTGAATCGGCTCGATGGCGAAGCGGCCGCATTCGCGCTCGATGCGGAAGCGCACAGCGTCGTCTCCATCGATCAGGCGCTGGCGACACTCGCGAGGCACGCGCCGCGTCTCGTGCAGATCATCGAAATGCGTTTCTTCGCCGGCATGTCGGTCGAAGACACCGCCGCCGCACTGGACCTGGACCCGCGCAGCGTCGTGCGCGACTGGCAGAAAGCGCGACTGTTCCTGCACGAAGCGCTCGCCGCGAGTTGATCGGCATGGCCCGCGAGCCGCAAGCGGATTTCGCCGAAGTCGACCGCTGGCTCGACCGTCTGCTCGATGCGCCGGCCGCGGAGCGCACGCAGATTCTTGCTGCCTGTGCCGACACCACGCTACGCGACCGCCTGTGCACGCTGCTCGCTGCGGATTCACGTTCCGGACCGCTCGACGAGACTCCACAAACACTCGCGCGCACGGTACTGCATAGCGGCGATCCGCGCAGCGCGGAAGCCCGGCATGGCGCGCGCATGGGCGCTTATCGCATCGTCAGCCTGCTCGGCGAAGGCGGCAGTGCCACGGTCTGGCTCGGCACGCGCGATGACGGTGCGATTACGCATGAAGTCGCCGTCAAATGCCTGAAGAGCGGCTTGGCCACCCCCGAGCAGCGCGCGCGTTTCGTGCGCGAGCAGCAAATACTTGCGCGGCTCGCGCATCCGAACATCGCGCGGCTGTTCGACGTCGGCATCAACGCCGATGGCGTGGCGTACATCGTCATGGAACGCATCGACGGCCAGCCGTTCACGCGCTGGTGCGACGCGCGCGCGATCGGGTTGCGCGAACGACTCGAGCTGTTCCGCAACGTGCTGCACGCCGTGGCCTATGCGCACCAGAACCTGATCGTGCATCGCGATCTCAAGCCCGGCAACATTCTCATCGGCGCCGATGGCGCGCCGAAGCTGCTCGATTTCGGCATCGCCAAGTTGCTCGACGGCAGCGAGGAAGCGACACAAACACAGGCGCTCGCGCTGACGCCCGGCTACGCCGCACCGGAACAGTTCAGCGGCGACGCGATCACGACGGCGACCGACGTGTATGCCCTCGGCATCGTGCTGTTCGAACTGCTCAGCGGCGTCCGACCCACGCGCGACAATCCCGCTCAAGAGCTGGCGCCACCGTCGCAGTTCCTGCAGCAGTGGCGGCGCAAACCCGGTGACGCGAGCGCGCATCCGGCCGATCTCGCCGCGCGCTGCCGTGACTACGCCGATGCCGGCGCGCTCGCACAGGCGATTCACGGCGATCTCGATGCCATTGTGCTGATGGCGGTCGCGCCGGATCCGGTGCGGCGCTATGCAACGATCGCCGCGTTCGATGCCGACCTCGAACGCTATCTGCAGCATCGTCCGTTGCTGGCGCGCCGCGCCAGTCGCGCCTATCGCGTGCGCAAATACCTGGCGCGACACTGGGCAGCGGTCGGCGCTGGCGCGGCCGTGGCACTTGCCTTGCTGATTGGCAGTGGCGTTGCACTCTGGCAGGCACGCGAGGCGCGGCGCGCCGCCGAGCACGCGAATGCCGTGCAGAATTTCCTGCTCAGTATTTTCGAGACCGCACGGCCTGGGCCCCGCGCCGACTCGCTGCTGACGAACCGCGAACTCGTCGAACGTTCGGCACAGCAACTGCAGACGCAGATGGCGCGCGAGCCGCAGACCGATGCGCCATTGCGCCTGGCACTCGGCCGCGTCTATCGCAAGATGGGCTTGCTCGAGCAGGCGCTGCCGCTGCTCGCCGACGCCGTCGCGACGTTACGCAATTCCGGCGATGCGACGGCACTGGCCGACGCACTCGAAGCGCATGCGCATGCGCTGACCGACTCGGTCCAGTACAACACTGCGATCGCGGAATTCGGCGAAGCAATGACTTTGCGCCGGGGCGCCCACGCAACGGCGGCGACCGAGGCCGCGACGTTGAGCGGCTTGGGCGAAGCGCAAAGTTATTCCGGCGAACACGACGCGGCGATCGCCTCGCTGCACAGCGCGCTCGATCGGCTCGACAATGCAGCCGACGCGGCTCCGGAATTGCGTCAGCGTGTGCTCGGCACGCTTGCCGTTGCGTTGCGCCGCGCCGATCGGCCCGACAATGCCATCGCAGTCGCCGAACAGGCCGTCGCTGACGCACGCAAGAATTTCGGTGCACGCACGCGCGAGGAAGCCGGTGCGCTCAGCGTGCTCGGCTCGGTGCAGCGTCATTCCGGCCGCCTCGCCGACGCGGCAAAATCGCTGCGCGAGACCGTCGCAATCGACCTGGACGTCTATCACCAGCCGGTGCCCGCACATCTGCACAATCTCGGCGTCGCTTTGCTCGATCTCGGCGATTACGCCGGCGCCGAGCAGAACCTGCGCGATGCGCTCGCCGCGCAGATCGCCGAGTTGGGCGCCGAGCATCCGGCGGTCGGCAATTACCAGAAGGAACTCGGACTCGCACTGCACGCGCTTGGCCGCGAAGCCGAAGCCGAAAGCGTGCTGCGCTCGGCGCTCGCGCACACCGAGCGCGGCTACGACGCGCAATCGCCGGAAGTTGCCGACAAGCGCATTGCGCTGGCGGACGTGCTGCTGGCCCGCGCCGAGGTGTCTGCCGCGCGCCAGCTGTATCAGGACGTGATCGAAGCGGCTTCGATGCCCGGCGCCGGCCGCTTGCGCTTGCGCGCGCTCGCGCTGATCGGACTCGCGCGCGACGACGCCGCCGTCAACGACTTCGATCATGCCGCACAGCTCGCGCGCGAAGCACTCGAGGCGGCGCGGCCTTCCGGCGCACTCGAGCCACAGGAACATATTGCGCTGGAACTCGGCGCCGGCGAAGTGCTGCTGGCCGCCGGCAAGTCGGACGACGCCGGCTATCTGTTTCGCCGCGGCGAATTCCGCTGCCTCACGATGCTGCCCGACCAGCATCCGCTGCGTGCCCGCGCGCTGCTCGATCAGGCGCGTTTCGCTCAGGCGCGCGGGGAGACGGCACATGCGCGCGACCTGCTCGCCAGCGCGCTGCCGACGCTACAGCACTGCCTGCCGACGCAGCATCCACTCGTCGTCGCCGCACTGTCGTTCCGCGACACGCTTGCGCCCGGCGTCCCGCCGCAAAAATAATTTGAGCACGGATGTCCTCCAGGCACCCGCCACTGCGCCTTGATAGATAACCGCACATCCGTCCACGAGGAACTGTCATGAGCCTGCTGTTGCGCAATGCCCTGATCACCGCCCTGCTGGCCGGGCCGTTATTGGCGATGGCCGAATCCGCCGAACCCAAGCCGATCGACGGCAAGACATTCACCGGCACGATCACCAAGGCCGGCGAAACCCAGGGCGATCCAGACGACTTCGTGTTCAGGGACGGCACCTTCATCTCGACGGCCTGCGCCGGTTTCGGATTCAAGCCGGCCGCCTACACGACCAGGCAGGACGGCAAGCGCCTGCTGTTCGATGCCGTCAATGAAACCGACAGTGGCGTGCACATGCACTGGAAAGGCTCCATCCTGGGCGATCGTCTGGAGGCCACGGCCGACTGGCTGCGGCCGGACCAGCCCGTTGTGCAGTTCCACGCCAAAGCCGGACTCAAAAACTGATCGCCTTCGTAAGGAACGACACTCCACGGCGTCGAATCCGTGGAGGCGGGAACGTTCGCGCCGGAGTTCTGGCTCATGCACAAAACGGTTTCCGATTCTTCGACCCCGCACGCCGTGCGGCCTCAACTACCCTGGGAGGGACCATGAAACGCATCATCACTCTTGCAATCACCAGTTGCTTTGCGATCGCCGCGAATGCTGCTGATCCGGCCGATACCAGCAAAGCCACCTATGCCGACATCCAGGCCACGTTCGGCAGCGTGCCGACTTTCCTCAAGGCATTCCCGGCGGAAAGCATCGCCGGCGCGTGGTCTGAGATGAAATCGTTGCAGATGAACCCGCGCACCGCTCTGTCGGGCAAGGAGAAGGAATTGATCGGCCTGGCGGTAGCCGCCCAGATTCCGTGCCCATACTGCATTTATGCGCATACCGAATCGGCGAAGGCCAATGGCGCGAGCGACCAGGAGATCAAGGAAGCGATCGCGATGTCGGCGCTTACGCGTCACTGGAGCACCTTCCTCAACGGCGCCCAGATCGACATGGAAGGCTTCAAGCGCGAATACGATGCGGCAATGAAGTTCGCCGGCGAACAGGAAGAAAAAGCGAACGCCAAGGCGAAGAAAAAATAACCTGCAATCAGCCCGTCGCGGGCGCCGGAGTGCGCCTGCGACGCAGGCGCTCCTGCAACCGTTCGAAATACAGATAAATCACCGGCGTCAGATACAGCGTCAGTATCTGCGAGGTCAGCAGGCCGCCGACGACGGCCAGGCCGAGTGGCCGGCGCGCGTCCGCGCCAGCGCCGACGCCGAGCGCTATCGGCAGCGTGCCGAACAGCGCGGCGAAGCTGGTCATCATGATCGGGCGGAAACGCACGAGACAGGCGTCGAAAATCGCCTCATGCGGCGTTTCGCCGGCGCGCTGTTTCTCGACGGCGAAGTCGATCATCATGATCGCGTTCTTCTTGACGATGCCGATCAGCATGATCAATCCGACGCCGGCATAGAGATTCAGATCGACGCGGAACAGCATGAGCGTCAGCAGCGCACCGAACGCGGCGGTCGGCAGGCCCGAAAGAATCGTCAGCGGATGGATGAAACTTTCGTACAGGATCCCGAGCACGAGGTAGATCACGAAGATCGCGAACAGCAGCAGCACGCCCATGCCGGAAAGCGAGGACTGGAACGCCTGCGCGGCACCCTGGAACGAACCCGTGATCGATCCCGGCATTTTCAGTTTCGCGACCGCGCCGTTGATGCGCTCCACGGCCTGGCTCAATGACACACCGGGCGCGAGATTGAACGACAGCGTGACCGACGGGACCTGGCCGAGATGGCTGACCGTGGCCGGCCCGACCGATTTCTCGAAGCGCGCCACGGCCGACAACGGCACGAGCTGGCCGCCGCTCGAACGCACGTAAAGCTGGCCGAGCACGGCCGGATCGTTCTGCCGTTTCGGATCGACCTGCATCAGCACCCAGTACTGATCGATCGAGGTGTAGATCGTCGATACCTGCTGCGGCCCGAACGCCGTGTACAGCGCATTTTCGATCTGCGCAGCGCTGACGCCGGTCGCAGCCGCCGCATCACGATCGATCTTCACATCGAGCTCGGGCGTCGCGATCAGCAGATCGCTCGTGACGTCCTGAAAGCCCTCCAGCCTGCCGACGGCGTCGACGAGCTTTGGCACGAATGAAAACAGTTCCTTGGTGTCGATATCCTGCAACGTGTACTGATATTGCGTCTTGGTCAGCTGGCCGCCGATGCGGATGATCGGAATGTTCTGCAAGTACACCTTGAAGCCCGGAATCCCGGCAAGCTTCGGCCGCAATTCCTGGATCACCTGCTCGGGTGTGCCGCGTTCGCTGCGCGGCTTCAGCGCGACGATCATGCGGCCGAGGTTCAGCGTGACGCTGCTGTAGGAAACGCCCATGAACGCCATCACGCCGGCGACGTTCGGATCTTCGCGGATGATCTTCGCCGCCTCGTTGTGCTTGCGCGCCATCTCGTCGAAACCGATGTCCTGATCGGCTTCGGTGAACACGAACAGCTGGCCGGTGTCGTCGCTCGGCAAAAAACCCTTCGGCGCAAAATAGAACAGCGCGACGGT
>Ga0157372_10000273_pt1 | contig 57289 bp, 33 predicted proteins | sample C55metaG_FD_115307 | JGI IMG/M metagenome (GOLD analysis project Ga0157372, IMG submission 115307) | Corn rhizosphere microbial communities from Kellogg Biological Station, Michigan, USA - C5-5 metaG | ecosystem: Host-associated > Plants > Roots > Rhizosphere > Soil | place: USA: Michigan... | reverse complement strand
TCAGGTCATTCGTGTTGATGCGCATAACTTTACTTTTTGTAAAGCTATTCTTGTCCTCGAATTATCTGACCTTTACAGTAATGACAAGCTTTTTTAAATGTCCGTTAAAACAACTCCACCAATCGCTCCAAAGCCATACCGCGCGAGCCTTTAATTAATATCGTCGAGTTTTTTATGGGGGATGCTTTTAATGCGGCGATGGCATCTTCGGCAGTTTCATAAAAAGTAACCCTTTGCCTTTCACCTTTCACCTTTTGCCTCATAAACTCCTTGCCGACAAAAATGCGCTCATCAACCGGTGTTGCCAATGCTTTTTCGATGATGCCTTTATGTTCCGCAGCGGCTTCTGCGCCCATCTCGAACATATCGCCCAAAATCAAAACTTTGCGCGATGCGGTTATTTTTCCGATATTCTCAATAGCCACGGCCATGCTGCTTGGGTTGGCATTATAATAATCGCAGATCAAAGTATTGGTAGCGGTTTTTACCACTTGCGAGCGGTTGTTTTTTGGCTGATATCCCTCAATGCCCGCATTGATCTCGGTAGCCGGCATTTTAAAATACAGACCGATGCTGATGGCCGCTAAAATATTATCGAGGTTGTAAGCGCCGGTAAGCTGGGTTTTAACCGCATAGTCCTCGCCGGTTGTATTGTTGGTCCAGCCGAGCGACAGCAGCGGCGCGTTTTCAGTAATCTCACCGCTTACCAGGTCGTCCAGTTGATCGCCATAAAACACCGGCGACGCGGTAAACTTACGCGCACCCTGCATTGCCATCAGGATAGGGTTATTGCTGTTGATAAAAGCCACGCCGTTGTGTCCCGCAAGGAAATCATACAGTTCGCCTTTTGCTATTTTAACGCCCTCTAAGCTGCCAAAACCTTCCAGGTGGGCCTTGCCTACATTGGTGATCAAGCCGTGCGTAGGCTGCGCGATACTGCATAACAGCTCGATCTCTTTGATATGGTTGGCGCCCATCTCTATCACGGCCATTTCATGTTCTTTGGTAATGCCCAAAATAGTCAGCGGCACGCCGATGTGGTTATTCAGGTTGCCCTGTGTAGCCACAATATTAAAATGCTGCGACAGTACGGCGTTAATTAATTCCTTGGTGGTGGTTTTACCATTGGTGCCCGTCAACCCTACAACCGGGATAGCCAGCTGGCGGCGGTGATGGCGGGCGAGGTCCTGCAGGGTGGTTAGTACATCATCAACCAATAAACATTTATCACTCGTTTGGTATTGCGGATTATCAATTACGGCGTAAGCGGCACCGGCCTCTAAGGCCTGTTGAGCGAAAGTATTGGCGTCAAACTTATCGCCTTTTAAAGCAAAAAACAGGCTGCCGGGCGTGATCTTGCGCGTATCGGTAGTGATAAGCGGGTGTTGCTGGTAAATTTGGTATAGTTGTTCGGTGGTAGTCATGTATATATTTTTATAAACATTTGTCATTTCGAGCGTAGCGAGAAATCTATACACATACAATTCGTCCGTGCTTGGCGTGTGTATAGATCTCTCCCGTTGGTCGAGATGACAAAATTATGTCATTCTGAGCGGAAGCGAAGAATCTTATCGCGGCGATAAGCAGGGCGTATAAGATCTTTCACTACGTTCAAGATGACAAGCGTTTTATAATGGTTCTATCTTATTAACCAAAATTATTCATTTCTGTTCATCCAGGCCAATACGGCTTTGATTTCGCCGTAGCTGTAATCGGCGCCCAGTACTTCTTTAAGCGGGGCCAGCCGCTCGGCGCCGTAGCTTTCAATGGCATCCTGTATCACCGGAATCTTTGTTTCAGAAACAATCGCCAGCACGTCTAACTCGCGGGAGGCCACAAAATGTGCCAGATGACTCTCAATGGTCGTGACGCTTAGTCCGCGCGCTGATGCGATTTCTGCAATACTTTTATTTTGGCGAAAAAGCGTTAAACTATCCCGCCGTGTATCTGTACTTCGCGGCGTGGCCGGTTTGTCAGCTCTGGGTTTGCGCTCGCGTTTGTGGCCTTTCAGGGCAATTTTCGAGCTAAGCCCGCGCTCGGCTGCGTAAGTGCTTATCGGCAGTAAAAACTCGCGGCCATAGCGCGCCAGCTTTACATCGCCAAAGCCGGAGATCAGGCGCAATTCATTTAAGTTTTGCGGCAGATAAGTAGCCATCTCTATCAAAGCAACATCCGACAGGATAATATAAGCCGGTACATTCTCCAGAACGGCAATATCGCGGCGTACGGTTTTGAGTAGCTCCAGCAAATCATGTTCAAACGGTAGTTCTTCGGTAGCGCGCGTTTCAATAATTTGGGTGGCGATGAGCTCAACTTTTTCCTGTCCTTTTAGCACTGCTTCACTTTTGTTGGTGAGCTGTAGTACCGGGTATTCGCCGTTCGAGAATTGCAGATAACCCAGTGCAACTAACTCGCGCAAATAACGCTGCCAGTCGGTTTTGCTGATGTCATGGCCAACGCCGTAAGTTTTTAATTCTTTATGTTCGGGGCGGATCTTCTCATTCTTTGATCCGCGTAAAAAGTCGATCACATAGCCGGCACCAAAGCGTTCTTTTAGCCGCGATATGGCCGACAGGGCTTTCTGAGCGATGAGCGTTCCGTCAAACTTGGTGATCTCGCTCAGGCAGATATCACATGAGCCGCAATGGTCGGGTGCTTCCTCGTCAAAATAGTTGAGCAGGTACTTGCGGCGGCAGGTGGGCAGGGCAGCATATTTGGCCATGTCGTCCAGTTTTTGCAGCATGATCTGCGTTTGCTCAGGATCGCCGTCAACAGCCACAAATCCTTTCAGTTTGATCACATCGGCAGGCGAATAAAACAGCAGGGCAGAGGAGGCCAGTCCGTCGCGGCCCGCTCTGCCGGTCTCCTGGTAATAGCCCTCAATATTTTTCGGCAGATCCATGTGCACCACGTAGCGTACATTTGATTTGTTGATACCCATACCGAAAGCGATGGTCGCCACCATGATCTTCACCTCGTCGCGCAGAAAAGCTTCCTGGTTTTTGGCTTTGGTGGTATTGTCGAGGCCGGCATGGTAGGCATCGGCAGCATAGCCGCGGGCGCGCAGATTTTCGGCCAATGATTCCGTCGATTTGCGGGACAGGCAATAAATAATGCCCGATTCATCCCTGCGCTCGTTCAAAAAGTCCAGCAATTGGTCAAAGCTGTTGCGTTTGGGGTTAACGCGGTAGGTAATATTGACACGATTGAAAGATGAAATGAATGTTTTAGGATTTTTCAGGTCCAGTTTATCGAGGATGTCTTTGCGGGTTTGTTTGTCGGCGGTAGCCGTTAGGGCGATAACCGGGATGTTCGGGAAATGATCTTTCAGTCCTGCCAGCATCAGGTACTCCGGCCTGAAATCGTGTCCCCAGTGTGAGATGCAATGTGCTTCGTCAATAGCGATCTGTGAAACCGGAATAGGTAATGCTCGTAAAAAATCAACCAACTTGCTGCCGCTGCCAAACAGCCTTTCGGGCGCCAGGTAAAGCAGTTTGATATGATTTTTATTGAGCTTCGCGATGATGTCATTCTGCTCGCCCGGGCTCTGCGACGAATTTAAGAATGCCGCGGGTATTCCTGCCACGTTCAGCGCATCGACCTGATCTTTCATCAAGGCAATCAGCGGAGATATGACGATGGTTAATCCCTTTGATAAAACCGCTGGTAACTGATAGCATAAAGACTTACCGCCGCCCGTTGGCATCAGCGCCATCACATCGCGGCCGCTTAAAACGGTGTTTATAATAGCCTCCTGCTCATGCCTGAACTCACTGTATCCGAAAAATTTTTGCAGGGCCTGGTTTGGGGTCATGGTTTGATGTGAAGATGTGCAAATATGCGTGTTGATGTGCGGATGTGCAAATATGAGGATGTGCAGATATTATTTGATGTGCAGATGTGCAAATATGCACGCGGATGTGCAGATATTTTGATTTTGTAGAGACGCGATGCTTCGCGTCTCTACGGAGGAACTGACAAATGCATGCGGTTTTGATTATCAGCCACTTGCCAGGATTTATAGCAGAATTTTGCTGACGAATATGTTTGATTCATTTTGTTTCACTCGAATTTTATAATCAACTTATTATCAATCCATTAATTCAAAATCTTGTTTCACTTGTTTCATTTGTTTCACATTCGCGTGAAACAAAACACGTCATATTAGCATCTGCGCATCCGCGTATTTGCACATCTGCCCATCAAATAGCTATCTTCATCCTGATATGACTAAAAGGTTACTATTGTTATTGGTGGGATGGATGATGGCCGTGTCGGCTATGTCGCAGCAAATCCAGTCGCCGTCCGAGTTTTTGGGATATGAGCTGGGTACGCAGTTCACGTATCACTACCGCATTGTCGAGTATTTTAAATATATCGCTACTGAATCCAAAAACGTCAAGCTGGTAACCTATGGGTCGACCAATGAGGGCCGTCCGTTGATGGTGATGTTCATCGCGTCCGACGAAAACATTGGCCGCCTGGAAGACATCCGCAAAAACAACCTGGCGCTGGCCGGTATTGCGCCAAGCCGCTCGTTTGCACCTAACACACACCCGGTGGCTGAGGGTAGTACAACCAATGCGCCGGCTATTGTTTGGCTAAGTTATAACGTGCACGGCAATGAACCGGCCTCCAGCGAGGCGGCTATGCAAACGCTGTTCGACTTAGTGAATCCCGACAACGCAGAAACCAAAGCCTGGCTTAAGAATACCGTTGTAGCAATCGACCCCTGTTTGAATCCTGACGGCCGCGAGCGTTATGTGAATTTTTATAACACCACTAAGGGTGCCGAACCTAATCCTGATCCTGAATCGCGCGAGCATTCAGAAAACTGGCCTGGTGGCAGGGTGAACCACTACTATTTCGACCTGAACCGCGACTGGGCATGGCAAACCCAAAAGGAAACGCAGGCAAGGGTGGGCTATTTCAATATGTGGCTGCCGGAGGTGCATGTTGATTTTCATGAACAGGGCTATAATGCACCTTACTATTTCGCCCCCGCTGCCGAGCCTTTCCACAAGGATGTGACTGTTTGGCAAAAGGAGTTTCAAACCACCATCGGCAAAAACAATGCGAAATACTTTGATAAGAACGGCTGGCTGTATTTTACTAAGGAGGAGTTTGATTTGCTGTACCCGTCATACGGCGACACCTACCCGATTTACAACGGCTCCATCGGTATGACCTATGAGCAGGGGGGAATAGGGGCAGGGCTGGCGGTTGTCACCCGTTCGGGCGATGTGTTGACACTGAAAGATCGCATAGCCCACCATCATGCTACGGGATTGAGTACTATTGAAATTACATCGGCCAATGCTACAAAAGCTGTCGAAGAATTTAAGAAGTACTATGATAAAAACCGCAGCAACCCGACAGGCGAGTATAAAACCTATGTCATCAAAAATGATAACCAGGATAAGCTAACCGCGCTGACCGATCTGTTTAGCCGCAATGGCATTCAGGCCCGGTATGGTATCAGCACCCATGCTACGGGATACAACTATATCAGCAAAAAGACGGAACAATTTGATATTGAGCCGAACGATCTGGTGATTAGCGCCTATCAGCCAAAATCGGTATTGATGCACGTGCTGATGGAACCTAAAACGTTCGTTGCGGATTCAAACACCTACGACATCACGGCCTGGGCGCTGCCTTATGTTTACGGGCTTAAGGCGTATGGCGTAAAAGACCAAATTAAGCCCGACCAGAAAAACTCGACCATTGATATTAAGCTATCGCCGCCGCCGGTTCAACCTGCTGCGTCGGAGCATCCGTATGCTTATGCGGCCGCATGGCAGTCGGCCAATGATGTGAAATTCATGTCGGCCCTGATGAAAAAGGAAATCAAGGTGCGCTACGCCGAAACGCCGTTTGAGGCCGCCGGCAAAAGGTTTGGCGCAGGTTCGCTCATCATCACGCGCGCGGGTAATGAGGCCGGTAATTTTGATGCCGATGTGGTTAAAATAGCCTCTGACGCCGACCGGCAGCTCACTCCGCTAGCAACAGGTTTTGTAGACAAAGGTGTTGACCTGGGCTCGGCTTCTGTTCATTTCTTAAAACCGCCCAAAGTGATGCTGGTTAGCGGCGAAAGCACGTCATCAGCCAATGTTGGCGAGATCTGGCAGTTTTTTGAGCAACAGATCAAATACCCCGTTACGCTGGTAAATTATAAAGATATGGGCGGTGTGAAGCTGGGCGATTTTGATGTGATCATATTTCCGGATGGTAATTATGACGAGTATCCGTCAGACAAATTGCAAACCTGGATCAACGACGGCGGCAAACTCATTGCCCTGGGCAATGCCATAGCGCAGTTGGATGGTAAAAAAGGCTTTGCGATCAAGAAAAAAGATATCGACTCCACAAAAAACAAAAAGCTTGAAAAGCAGTACGCAGACCGTAATCGCTCGGCTATAGAAAGCTACGTGCCGGGAGCTATTTACAAGATCAGCCTGGATAATAGTCACCCGCTGGCATTTGGTTACCCTAACTATTACTATGCGTTAAAAACCGGCGACGATATCTATAAACTGATGGATGATGGAAACTGGAACGTCGGCACGGTTAAAAAAGATGGCTACGTTGCCGGCTTCGTCGGCGAAAAGAGCATGAATCGCATCAAAGATGGATTGTTGCTCGGTGTGCAATCTATGGGTAAGGGCACTGTAGTTTATATTGTTGATGACCCGCTGTTCCGCAGTTTCTGGGAAGGAGGGAAGCTGTTGTTTGCCAATGCGGTGTTTATGGTGCAGTAGCACCTCTTCTAAATCTCCCCCAGAAGGGGAGACTTTTGATGTGGTATTTGAAAGCCCTCCCTACCGGGGAGGGTTGGGAGGGGCCAGGGGGCTTAATGTCCCGCTCTACTACTTTCCTCTTCAGCTCCGGTGCGGTGTTCGCGTTGTTTAATTTTGGAGTTGCCGAAGTTATAAGTGGCGGTTAGCCTGAATACGCGGCTGTCATTTTTTTGGCGGATGTTGAAGTCATTGCCTAGCTGATAGCTGTCTACATCAAAACGCGAAGTGTTAAAGATATCATCAACCCCAAACTTCAAATTAAATTTCTTATCGGCGAAGGTTTTGCTTACAGCGGCGCTGGCGGTTTGACGGGCATGCATATTATAGATGCCCATAGTCATGCGCGAATTGTAGTTATATTGAACCTCGCCTTTAAATGTGCCAAAAATCAGGTTTTGGGTGGTTTTAAAAACAAAACCTGCGCTGCTGTTATCAATGTTACCGCCATTTATGTTATTTGCCTTATAGGCATTATTGAAGCCATTAAAATTGGCGTTGCCGGTCCACCATTTGGTTATAGTATAAGGCGCAAAAATGTTGATGTTGTAACTGGTTTGTGTAGCCAGGTTTAGTGTGGTCTGGAAGCTCTTGTTGCCTTGGGTTAAAATGATCTCTGTATTAGCGTCGGTAGTGTGGCTATAGCCCAGACTTACATCGATGGTTTTGTTGTACACATAGCCCAGCTCAAAGTTGTTGGTATATTGAGGTTTCAGGAAAGCATTACCTTTCGAGAATGTGTAAGGATCAAGATAATAAACAAACGGGTTAAGTTGACTATAGTTAGGGCGATCAATACGACGGCTATAGGAAAAGGTCAACTCGTTCTTTTTGTCCAATATTTGATTTAAAAACACGCTTGGGAAAAGGTTCAGATAACTTCTGTCAACAGGTGCACTGCCAATAAGGTTGCCATTTGATTGTGTGTATTCTGCCCGTAACCCTACCTGTACCGATCCGGTTTTATATTGTTTGTTCAGGTTTAAATAACCAGCGCTAATTTTCTCGGTGTAGATGAAACGGTTAGAGCGCGTAGTATCATTTATAAAAGCTGTGCCATCAAATTTTTGCGCGCGCAGATCGTTGTCTGTTTGTACGTCAGAAAATTTAGCGCCGGCTTCAAATTTTACAGTTTTGCTCAGCGGCTTGGCGTAGTCAATCTTAGCCGAACGGATAGTTATAACAGACGGCGTTTCATTTCGCAACAACTGCGGCGCGTGTTGTACGCTACCGTCAGGCAGCGAATAGTAGGTTATATAGTTGGCGTTGTTGTTATTGTTGAATCTTGAATAATCAAGGTCGGCGCTAAATGTTTGTCCCGCGGTGTCTATCTGCCAGCGCTCATTCAGGTTAACGGCAATATTGCTAAATTTTCCATCCATTACTGAGTTGGTGGTTAATAAAGAATCAATGGTAGTTCTGGTCGAACCAATATTGGTGTGGTTGTAGTTTTGACTATGATCTTTATCGCTGTTGCCGCTCACCACAAAGCCAACAGTGTTCTTTTTGCTGATATCCAAATCGGCGCCTACTCTAAAGTTATTGTAATGGTAATTTTCCGGCGAGCGGGTTTGCTGCATAAAATAGTTGTCTTTGCCATCAACAACAGTTTTACGATTGATGTCTATCAAACGATTATGGGGAATATCGCCCCGGCTTAACGAGCCAAAAATATTCAGATTTCCCTCTTTGTGGTTGATGTTCAGATTCTGGCTGTTACGAATGCTGCTGGCTCTGGCTACTGCAGCGGTAAAATTACCATTAGTGCCGCGCTGTTTATTCTTTTTTAGCTTGATGTTGATAATGCCAGAGTTGCCTGCTGCGTCATATTTAGCTGACGGATTGGTGATGATCTCGATGGATGATATGGTATTGCCATCAGTCGAGCGTAATAGAGTGGCTAATTCCTGTGCGGATAGATAGGTCAGCTTATCATTGATCATCACCGTCACGCCCTGTTTGCCTTTCAGGCTGATGTTATCGTCTTTATCAATAGTAACACCCGGCGCGCGTTCCAGTATCTCCATAGCATTATTACCTGCCGCCAGGATGCTGTTTTCTACGTTCATTACTGTACGATCAATTTTACGCTCAATCAAAGGCTTGGTTGAGGTAACATTAACCGTGCTCAGTGCTTTACTGGTAGTACTCATTTTAATGTTGCCGGTAGTATACTGGTCTTTCCCTTTTTCAATAGTGAACGGCGCTGTGATAGTTTTGGCATAGCCAATGTTGGATGCTTTGACAATGTAGTTGCCTGGCTTAACATTTTCAAAAGTGTAGATGCCGGTTTCGCTGGTTAAAGTGCCTTTTACTACAGTTGAGTCGGTAGTCTTTAATAAGCTGACAGTGGCATAGTCTACCGGCGCATTTTGTTCATTAACTAATTTTCCCGTGATCTTTGTGCCTGATTGCGCGTCCTGGGCAAAGGCGCCGGTAAAGCCTGCTACTACCAGCAGCAGGGTATAATATATGGTAGAGATGGTTGTTTTCATTGTTGTGTTTAATTTTTCGGGCAATAACATTCCCGGTAAAAGATTTTCGGTCTTTTTTAATTGATGAATTAAAATTTACTGTTGTTTTAATACCGGACGCACCGGTCATTTGTCAATAGCAATAGTTTTAGGGCTGTTGCATTTGTTTCTTTCTTAAGATGCAAGAAACGGCAAATAGGTTACAGATTATTTTAATTTTTTTAGAGCAGGTATAAACGCCTGTATAATGTAAGTATAACAAGAAGAGGGAGCGGCTGAAATTGTGGACGTATCTTTTAAGGCAGCTATTTTATTTTTTGGACTTGGCGATAGGCTTAAATAAAAAGCAAGTATAAGCCCGCCGCATAGCGGCAGACTTATACACTTTATATAAACAGCAAAGGCCTTCATTATTTTTTCTTGATAATTTTGGTAGTATCTACCGTCGGGGTCACCAGTGTATCAACCTTGCAGGTCAATCCGTTCTCTGTCATGATAAATGGAGCGTTAGGCATGTCCGGCTTTTTGTTTAGCTCGCGGCATTGGTACAGATCTACGCCATCGCGCATAAAATCGCCCATATCGTTGTCTATCACAACTATCGTGTTAACCGGTACTTTTAATGTTAGCTCAATTTCCTGATCGCGCCATGGCGCGTTGTCCTGACGCTGCAGGTAACGATCGAACATGAATATGGTATCTTGTTGCGAGAAGATATATTTAGTGCGACGGGCATTAATCAGCGCGTCTTCATAATCGCGGCCTTTGGCTTTGTAGGTTTCAATCAGTACCGGTTGTGCGACATCGCCTTTTTCAATATGCAATGACATGTTGTTGCCCTGAAAGTCGTTATAAGTATTGCCGTTGGTAATCACCATATCTTTGAATTGCGATTTTATTTCCAGACGTAAACTGTCGTCATGTGTAAAGTATTTTACGTCGTTTAGTTTCAGATAATAGGTGTTTTTTGAGGGCTTTATCAAATCAACCGTTTGGTTAAAGCTGGCTTCATCGCGAAAGTTGGTGGCTACCTTGGTTCCATAAAATATTACTACGCCTACCGCAAATAACCAGGCTATAAATATCACCGAGCCTACGTTTTTGTCAATTCCTCCGGTATTAAATATAGCTTTCAATATCAGCAGGAAAATAAACAACACCGGTATAAAGGCCACAAAGAAACCTGCTACGTATAAACGGTTAGCATATTCAAATGTCATGATGCTAAACGGAAACATATGCGAGTGTGGATTGACCCAGATAGTTAAAGTAGCCAGGGCAACTACCAGCGTTATAGCTGCACCGAGGCAAGCTAATAGTATCAATACTCCGAGTACTTTAATAAGTATGCGCCCTGCGCCTTTAAAGAATATGCCCAGATGGTAAATAAACTCGCCAACAAAATCTCTGAATTTGTAGACCAGCGGGCGCGCTTCTGTCTGCATGTTATTGAATTGATTACGCACGGCGGTCATTTCTTCTTCAAAGCTGTTTTTAAAGCCCTGCAGATTCAGCTTTTCGCCTTTCATGGCCATGCGGTCGGCGCGGGTAATGGCTTTGGGTATCACTATCCATAATATGATATACAGAAATATACCTGTAGCAAAGAAAGCGATCGAGATAACAAAGGCTAGTCGCAGCCAAATAGCCCGCACGCCAAAGTAATTAGCCAGACCCGAACATACGCCGCCCAGCAGGTGATCGTCCGGGTCGCGGAACAGCGTGCGTGAGCCGCTATTATTATAGGCATATTGCGCAGGGCCGTCTTCGCCGTTCTCGGCATTCTCAAAATCCCGCACACTGCCCATCTGCTCGACTATCGATTTGACGTCCTGCTCAACAATAACCTGGCGCTCGCCGCCGGCCAGTATTTCTGAAAACATTTCAGCAATACGATTTTCAATGTCGGTGGTGATCTCGTGGCTGTCGGCCGAATTCATGAAGTGACGTTTTACATCCGTCATGTAATTCTTCAGTATCTCGTAGGCATCCTCCTCAATATGAAAGACGGTGCCGTTTATATTTATGATGATTGTTTTGTTCATGATGTGATTTTTTTAGGGATTGCAATTATTTCTTTTTTCCGGTGGCGGTTTGCACAGCGAAGGCTAATTCCTGCCACGTTTTGTCAAGCTGCTCCAGTACTTTGCGGCCTTCGTCAGACAAGGCATAGTATTTACGCGGCGGACCTGAGGTTGATTCAACCCAGTTGTAGGTTAGCAATCCATTGTTTTTTAATCGGGTTAAAAGAGGATATAAAGTGCCCTCAACTACAAGCAGTTGCGCCTTTTTGAGCTCGGCAATTATATCAGAGGCGTAGGTTTCATCGCGCGAGATGATGGAGAGTATACAGTATTCCAGTATACCTTTACGCATTTGCGTCTGTGTGTTTTCTGCTATCATATCACAAAGATATATGCAAAAGAATGTATTATGCAATACATAGTACTAAAAAAAGTAAAAATTGTTGTTGTGGCGAAAATTATTTTGGTTTTTTTGGCGAAATAATTTGCGTATTTAATACCCTTACACTACTTTTATAATTAATTAACTATTAACTGATCTTATTATTAACAAACATGAAAAAACTTCTACTAGTAAGTTTGTGTTTCTTGGTGTTATGCGTAACACAGGTATTTGCACAAAACCGTACTATTACTGGTACGGTTAGCGGTCAGGAAGACGGCCAACCCATTCCGGGAGTTACAGTAAAAATCAAGGGAACAAATATTGGAGTTCCTACCGACGTAAGCGGTAAGTACTCTATCAGCGCCCCAGCCGGCTCAACACTTGTGTTCTCATTTATCTCTTATGTTACACAAGAGGTTCCGGTAGGTGATAGAAGCGTTGTTAACGTTTCTTTAGCTCAGGCTAACAGACAATTAAATGAAGTTGTTGTAACTGCATTGGGTATCAATAGGCAGGCAGCTTCATTAGGCTATTCTGTTGGCGTGGTAAAAGGCAGCGAAATTACAAAAGCTAGAGAAACCAACATTGTTGAATCTCTTGCTGGTAAAATTGCTGGTGTTAACGTAACGCAATCATCGGGTACACTGGGCGGTGGTTCAAAAATCGTTATCCGCGGGGCTACTTCTTTAAACTCTGATATTCAACCAATATTCGTTATTGACGGAATGATCGTTGATAACTCCTCGCAACAGTTGTTTACCCAAAACAGTGCAGTTCCTCAAGGTACAGCTTCGCTTGACTTTGGTAACCGGGCAGGCGATATCAACTCTGACGACGTTGAGTCAATTTCAGTTTTGAAGGGTGCAGCAGCGGCGGCACTTTACGGTACGCTTGCCAAAAATGGCGCGATAGTTATCACTACTAAACACGGTAAACGCGGTGATAGAGGCACTGTTGAATTTAACTCTTCAACCAGGTTTGATAATGTTTCAAGACTTCCTGAATTTCAAAATGAGTATGCACAAGGCACTCAGGGTGTTTACAACATAGCTAACACCAATGGTTGGGGTCCTAAAATAAGCGAAGTTCAAGATCGTACCTTTCCTAATTTCTTAGGCCAGAACGTAACATTGAAGGCATATCCTAATAATATTAAGAATTTCTTTGTAACAGGTCACACTTATATTAATAATGTAGGTTTCTCTGGCGGTAATGATCAAAGCGATTACCGCTTTGGCTACACAAATACGGTACAAACTGGTATTATCGAGCAAGAAAGATTAGTTAAAAATGCATTTACATTTAACGCCGGCAGAACCATATTTAAAGGTTTAGATGTTAGAGCCAGTGTTAACTATACCAGAACCGTCACAAACGGCCTTCCGATTCAGAGCTCAAACAACTCGAACGTTTTGATGTCAGCTATTTATAGCGTTCCAAGAACGGTTGACATGCAGTTTCTGAAAGATAATTATCTGAATGCTTCTGGTCAGCAAAATACGTTAACTCCTGCAAGAAATGGTAACAACCCATACTGGTTGATCTACAACAACAAAGCAGGTGCAGTAAACAACCACTTTTTGGGTAACGTAAATGTTTCTTACAAAGTGGCTCCTTGGTTAACTTTATCTGACAATGCCGGTACAGATTTTTATTATGAGGATCGTTTAGCAGTTACCAGACCGGGTACTATTGGCTCATTAACAGGTAACTTCTTTACTGCAAACTTGTATAACCGTATTGTTAATAATGACTTCCTGGCTACATTTAATCATAAACTAACTGAAGACATCGGTTTAAAATTCATTGCCGGTACTTCTGTTTATGAAACCTATTACCAAAGGGAGCAGGCTGATGCTCAAACTTTAACTGTCGACCAATTGTATAGCTATAGTAATGCGGCGGCAGTAACTTCAACCAATACTCAAAGCAAAAAGAGAATCGTTGGTGTATACGGCGATTTGTCATTGTCATACAAAGACTATTTGTTCTTAGATGCGACCGCGCGTAATGACCATAGTTCTACTTTGCCGGTTGCTCACAACTCTTATTTCTATCCTTCAGTTAGTGCCAGTTTCGTGTTTAGCGAACTGTTGCCAAAAAATGACTGGTTAAGCTATGGTAAATTAAGAGCAAGTTATGCAAACGTGGGCGGCGACACCGGCCCTTACGCACTGGACTTTGTTTACACTGCGGCTAGTTCGGTATTTGCTCAATATGGTGCGGGTGCAACCTTCCCATTCAATGGATTGCTTGGTTTTAGTTCGCCTGCAACTATCCCTGGTTTGGATAAATTGAAACCTCAAAATCAAAATTCAACTGAAATTGGTACCGAGTTAAGATTTTTCAACGACAGAATCACTGCCGACGTTGCTGTTTACAAAAACACCACATCGAACCAGATCTTGAGCTTGCCGTTGCCACAATCAACCGGTTATGCTTTCAAAGTAATTAACGCGGGTTCATTGACTAATAAAGGTATTGAAGCGACAATTGGTTTTGTTCCTGTTAGAACCAGAGACTTTAACTGGAATATCGATTTCAGATATGCCAGAAACGAAAATACAGTTAGCTTGCCTGCAGAGATCAAACAAACAACCGTTGCCAGTGGTTACAGTGGTTTAACTATTAAAGCAGAAAATGGCAAATCTATTGGTTTATATGGTGTTGCCTGGTTGCGTGATCCTAATGGTAATATCGTTATTGACCCTGCCACTGGCTTACGTAAAACCGCTACCGACAAACGTTTAGGCTCAATTAATCCTGACTATACCGGCGGTGTAACTAATACATTTAACTATAAAGGGTTACAATTGAGTTTTACTGTGGACATGCGTAAAGGTGGTGTGATCTTCTCTAATACCGTTTCTAACTTACGCTTTAACGGTTTAGCTAAAGAGACTGCACTTAACCGTGGTCAGATATTTATTGACAAAGGCGTTGTTGCATCTGGTTCGACATATACTACTAATACGGTACCGGTACAAAGTATGCAAGACTATTGGAGCCAGTATACTACAGGAAATACTGAAGCCAACGTATTTGATGACACTTACGTAAAACTTCGCGAAGCAAGATTGGCTTATGCAATACCACAACCTGTGTTAAAAAGATATGCTAATTTCATTAAAGCCTTAAGTATTGGTCTTGAAGGTAGAAACTTGTGGTTGATCCATTCGAATGTGCCTTACATTGATCCTGAAGTTAGCTTCTTTGGATCCGGTAGTGCAGGTGATGCAGTAGAATTCAACTCTATCCCGTCAACTCGGACAATTGGATTTAACGTTCGTTTAACCCTTTAATATTAAAACGATGAAAAAGAAATTTATATTAACAATTAGCGCTTTAACGCTAATGCTATCATTGCCATCGTGCAAAAAATATCTGGATATTAACCACAATCCTCTTGCTGCGACTACGGTTGATCCGAAGCTTTTATTCTCATATGCCGTTACTTCATGGGTTGACCTAAGGGCAAGTGGTGACGAGTGGATTCCAACCTCTTTAGCCGGTCAGGCAGTTATGGATGGCTTTAATAATCCTACTGGCTGGTCAGGCGGTGGCTTGACAGAAGGTGAGTATACTATTGACCCGCTTATTTATGGTAACCCATGGAGAGCGTATTATACTTCAATTGGTAATAACTTAAAGCAAGCAATTGCAATAGCAGAGGCGTCAAACCCAAAACAAAATAATGCCGCTGCACAATGTAAAGTGTTGCTAGCGCTTGACTTTTATGAATTAACTACGCTTTACGGGGATGTTCCATATACTGAGGCATATAACTCTAATATTCCATACCCTCATTTCGATCCGCAGCAAACCGTATTAAATGGTGTAGTATCTTTATTGGATCAAGCCATAGCTCAATTTGATGCAACGAGCACATTAAAAATATCAGATTACGATTTGTTCTATAAGGGTGATATCAACAAATGGAAAAGGCTGGCTACATCTCTGAAATTGCGTACTTTATTGACAATGGTTGATGCTGATCCTACTCAGGCTGCTAAAATTGGTGAGATGATTAATGCCGGTGGTTTAGTATCGGCTGCTACGGATAACTTCCAGGTTCCATTCCAGGATATTCAAGGCAAAAAGAATCCAAAATACTATGTTAGCGAGCAATATAATGGCAAGCAAAACTTTTTCTTTGCTTCTATTTGGGTGACTAACCTGTTAGACCCGCTTAATGACCCACGTTTACCAAAATTATTTGATAAGCCTGCTGGCCAAACGCATTATATCGGTATTGAACAAGGTGCTGATGGCGACGATAAAGTAAACCCACGTATTTCAACTTCATTACAGACAGCCGCAGAGCCGGAGACAATTTATGATTACCAGGATGAGTTGTTCTACGAAGCAGAAATTTATGCTCGTGGTTTAGGTGTTAGTGTAGATATTGCTAAAGCCAATACTTTATTTAAACAAGCGATTGTAGAGTCTTGTAAATTCTACGGTGTTGATGCTACTACAGCTACCAACTATGCCGCCAGCTTACCAGCATTAACCGCAGGGAATGCTGTGAGCACTATCAACTATCATCACTGGGTTGACCTGACCGATAGAGGGCTTGACGCATTTACGCAATGGAGAAGATCTGGTCCGGAAGGTCAGGAAGTACCGGCATTAACCTTGCCACATAATGCTCCTGCTGATGGTTTATTCAGAAGATATGAGTATCCTATCACCAACGAGATCAACGTTAACCCTAACGCTCCAAAAACCAAAATTACTTATTACACAAAAATGTGGTTTGATAAATAATAGAAGAACATGAAAAAATTACTATATATATGTTTGTTGCTGCCACTAGTGGCGTTTCAATCATGCAAAAAAGCACACTCCCCGGGCGACAATTATGATTTTTCAAACTCGCTGCCACCATATGTTGCATTTAAAAGTACGGCAGACGTAAAAGTGAAGCTTGCCGCCGACCATGCTACTGCAGGTTCTGCTACATTTGCATTTGTAATGCGTACAGGAATGGAGCAAGCGGTAACGGTAAGTTATTCGGTTAGTGGTGCATTAACTTTAACCGGGCAAACTGTTGTAATTGCTAAAGAGACAGTGACCAGCCCTAATGTTGTGATTAATGTGCCGGCGGGTACCGCACCGGGTACAGCCATTATTAAACTTGACAAAGCGGTTACAGCCGACGGCAAAACCCTGACTTTGGGTGCCGATAATAATGCGGCTAAACAAGTTGCAAATATTGTTATTACACAGTTGTAATAATAATTAGCAATAAATTAAAAACCCGGTGAAATGTTAAGTTTACCGGGTTTTTTTTATTAGTAAAGTTTTACAGATTGACTGGTCACTGCAAGGGTATGCCCTCGCCCTAAAACCAGTGCCCTGTTATCAGGCAAATGCCCGGCCGGGAAATCGAAACATACAGGGTAACCATACTCTTTAACCACATCTAAAACAATATCTGCAACGGTCTGGCCAAAGGGAATGTCATTGTCCTTAACCTCTGTGAATCCACCTACAATTAAGCCGGCTAGATTTTTCAGCTTGCCTGCCCGGTTCAGCGTTCGTATCATACGGTCGATCGCATAGAGGTATTCGCCCACATCTTCAATAAACAGAATCTTACGGTCGTAGCTAAAATCGGATGCTGAACCTAAAGACGAAATAAGCAGACTTAAATTCCCACCGATAAGTATACCCGAGGCTTCGCCCACAATAAGTTTGTTATGTGGTTTATAATGATAAGATAGATCATGCCCAAACAGCGCACTTTTAAGCGTTTGCAGCGACTTTGTGGATGCATCTGGAATATTCACCGGCATTTGGCCATGAATGCTTTGCAGCCCGTAATTGGCCCAGACATGGGCGTGTAATAAAGTGATATCGCTAAAGCCGATGATCCATTTTGGATTTTCTTTCAGGCGGGCAAAATTGACTTTATCAATCATTCTGACAGTGCCGTAACCGCCGCGGGCGGCAATGATGGCTTTGATGCTATCGTCATCAATAAAACGCTGCATATCGGCAGCGCGCAGGTCATCATCGCCGGCAAATTGATGAAAACTGGCATTCACAGTATCGCCTAATACAACCTCCAAACCCCACGACTCAAGCAAAGCAACGGCATCCGTCATTGGCTTTGGCAGTTTCTTTGCGGGACAAGTGATGGCAATTTTATCGCCTTTTTTCAGGTAGGGGGGCGTTATACTCATGTCAAAATTTGGGATTGATGGACGCTAAACTGTTTGTTTTGACTATCAGGCGCGTAGTTGCCAAACATCCTCAACAAAATAATTTATCTTTGCCAAACTATAAAAATACTGTAATAATTGGAACCAAAAAACTATAAACGATATACCGTAACCGCTGCGCTGCCTTATGCCAACGGCCCCAAACACCTGGGCCACCTGGCCGGCGCCTATATACCTGCAGATTTATACGTACGTTACCAGCGTCTTAAAAAGCGCGATGTAATATTTGTTTGCGGTAGCGACGAGCATGGCACTGCCATAGCCAACCAGGCTATGAAAGAGCATACTACGCCACGCGCCATCATCGACAAGTATCACGAGCTTAACAAGAACTCGTTTGCGCAGATGGGTATATCATTTGATATTTACCACCGCACCAGCGCACCGATACACCACGAAACAGCCCGCGATTTTTTTACTAACCTTAACGACAAACACATTTTTGTTGAAAAGGAAGAGGAACAGTACTATGACGAGCATGCCAAAGCTTTTCTGGCCGACCGCTATATTGTAGGCACCTGCCCTAACTGCGGTAATGAGAATGCGTACGGCGATCAATGCGAAAAGTGCGGCACATCGTTAAGTCCGGCAGAGTTGATCAATCCGCGCTCAACCTTGAGCGGTAACAAGCCTGTTTTAAAACCAACCAAACACTGGTATTTGCCATTAGACAAATATGAAGATTGGCTGAAAGATTGGATATTAAAAGGACACGCCAAAGACTGGCGCGCTACCGTTTACGGACAGTGCAAAAGCTGGATTGACGGCGGCCTGCAGCCCCGCGCGGTGACCCGCGACCTGGACTGGGGTATTAAAGTACCTGTTGAAGGCGCTGATGGCAAAGTGTTATACGTTTGGTTCGATGCGCCTATTGGCTATATATCGGCTACTAAACAATGGGCTGTTGACCATGGTAAAGATTGGGAGCCTTATTGGAAGGATCAGGATACCAAGCTGGTACATTTTATCGGTAAGGACAATATTGTTTTCCACTGTATTGTGTTCCCGGTAATGTTGAAGGTGCATGGCGATTACGTCCTGCCTGAAAACGTTCCGGCTAACGAGTTTATGAACCTGGAAGGTGATAAAATGAGCACCAGCCGTGGTTGGAGCGTTGAGATGCACGAATATCTGGAGGACCTGCCAAATAAGGTAGACGAACTACGTTACTACCTTACTGCCATCGCCCCTGAAACCAGCGACAGCGAGTTTACCTGGAAAGACTACCGCGATCGTGTAAACAATGAATTGGTAGCCATACTGGGTAACTTTGTTAACCGCGTGATGATATTGATGCACAAGTTTTATGATGGTAAAATTGAAGCATCGACCGATACCATCAATTTTACCGATAAAGCATTAAGCGACGAGGTTGGCAAGTATTACGACGAGATGGAAGCCAGTTTTGAGGCTTACAAATTCAGGCAGGCACAGCAGAATATGATGGAGATAGCTCGTTTGGGCAATCGCTACCTTACAGAAAAAGAACCCTGGAAAACCATTAAAACTAATCCGGACGAGGCGAAGTATGCTTTACACAACTGTTTGGTGCTGATTGGCCATTTGGCTACGTGCCTGCAGCCTTTCCTGCCGGGTACAGCCAAGAAAATATTCCAGATGCTGAACTGGCCTAAAGATATGGTGGCTTTTGATGAAGAGATTGTATTTGCCAATGGCCATCAATTGAATGCGGCCGCCTTGTTGTTTGAGAAAGTTGAAGATGAACTGATAGAAAAACAAGTTCAAAAATTGATCGACAAAAAAGCAGCTATTGAAGGCCCCTCACAGGGCGACGACCAACCTGCAGCTCCGGCCAAAGAAAACATCAATTACGACCAGTTTGCGGCGATGGATATCCGTATAGGTACGATCTTAGCTGCCGAGAAAGTCGCCAAAACAAAAAAACTCTTGAAGTTGACCATCGATACCGGTATCGACCAGCGTACCGTGGTATCAGGTATAGCTGAGCATTTTGAGCCCGAGGGTATCATTGGCCAGCAGGTAAGTATATTGATAAATCTGGAGCCGAGAGAGATCAAAGGTATTCTGTCACAAGGGATGATTCTCATGGCAGAGGATGCCGAAGGTAAGCTAACGTTTGCTGCGCCACTGAACTGGATGCCAAATGGCTCGACCGTGCTATAGTTAATCGTAACAATAACTTTATGAACCGGCGTTGTTTTAGCAACGCCGGTTTTTTTATTGGACGGGCAGCCATAAACAACACAGGCGATTGGCAGGCCAAATAGATAGCCATAAAAACACTTGAGAATAGAAGCTAAAGTTGCCTGTTTCAGCTTGTCTGCCGCAATTGTTAAAATCGGCTTGAACAAACGCTAATTGAAAAGATATTTGCCTGTTTTAATACCGGGTTCTTTAGTGAATATAAATCGCCTTTTTATTTATATTTGCCTCCATTAATTTGCAGGCACGTTTAGGCCCTGTAGTTCAACGGATAGAATAGAAGTTTCCTAAACTTTAGATATGGGTTCGATTCCCGTCGGGGCTACGATAAACGCTGATTTCATACACGAAATCGGCGTTTTTTGCTTTATGGGTCGCGCAATAGGTAAAATTTGAATGAAGCGCAATGACGCTGGATGAAGCTCAAATAAGACTTTAATCACCAGTAAACCCTCTCATTAAATTCTTCCGACCGAACAACCGACGCTTAAAAAAGGAAGGTTGCGTTTTGTCTATGCTGTCTGCTCGATTTTTAATACCGGGTTTTATTATTTTGATTAACATTAATCAAGTCATCGAATTTGCTGAATTCATATCAGGTAACAATTACCCGGGCGACATAAGCCATCATCACATCACAAAAAAAATTTCTATAAGCAGTTTAGACGGTTGATGAAGATAATCATACACTATTGAAGGCAGTATTTATGCGAGATAAAAAACCTCGGTTAATGGAGTTATAACCGGTGTGCCATCCGGATTGGATTTAGTGATATCTCGCATGTAGTTCCACCATTTTTTCATAAGCAGGTGGCTTGACAGGCTGTCTAATAATCGCCGATCAGTTGCCGTAAAAACGGCAAATAATACATTAGTCTCCTCTTCCAAAAAAATAGAATAAGCGCTTATTCCTGTTGCTTTGAGCAGTTCTTTTAGCTCTGGCCATATATTATCATGGCGATTACGGTATTCTGCCGTACTACCAGGCAACAAATCCATTTTAAAACCAATTCTATTCATATCGCCAAATTTATTACTCTTTCAGTTAATCTTTATTTTTATTTAAAAATATTTTATTTTGTTTAACAAAAGCGTTATTAAATATTAATATTGTGTTTCTTCAACGATTTACCCGGATTATAAAAACTATGAACGCGCATCAATTAAAAATAGGGCTGTTTGGTATAGGGCTTGATACTTACTGGGAACAATTTGACGGATTAAAAAGCCGATTAGAAGGGTACTTATCTATTGTGGAGAATAATTTGAAAGCTATTTGCCCTCAAATTGTCAATCTTGGCTTGGTTGATACTGCCGAAAAAGCCTTTGATGCAGGAGTTAAGTTTAGGACAGGCGATGTAGATTTGATTTTCCTTTATGTGAGTACCTATGCGCTTTCATCAACCGTGTTGCCGGTAGTGCAACGTGCAAAGGTGCCCGTAATAATTTTAAACCTTGCTCCTGAGGCGGGCATTGATTATAAGGCGTTTAATCGGATGGCCGATCGTACAAAAATGACAGGAGAATGGTTGGCCTACTGCTCAACGTGTCCTGTTCCTGAAATTGCTAACGTGTTTAGCCGCGCGGGGATAAAATTTCACCAAATTACGGGGGTATTAACCGATGATAAAGAATGTTGGGATGAAGTTGCAGAATGGGTAGAGGCGGCTAAGGTAGCACATACAATGGCCTATAACCGCCTGGGGTGTATGGGGCATTATTATAGCGGTATGCTCGATATTTATTCAGACCTGACCCAACAATACGCGTCATTTGGCGGCCATATTGAATTAATAGAAGTGGATGAACTTGCAGCACTGCGAAAAACCGTTACTGCCAACGAAATACAAGCGAGGTTGAAAGAGTTTTATGAGTTGTTTGACGTGCAGGGAGATTGCAGTGTTGATGAGTTGGAAAGAGCTGCTAAAACCTCTGTAGCATTAGATATGTTGGTAAATAAGTATCAGCTTGGTTCAATGGCATATTATTATAAAGGCACGGGCAATTTTGAAAATGAGGACACCATTAGCTCAATCATACTAGGCAACTCGCTTTTGACTGCCCGGGGCATACCCGTTGCCGGGGAGTATGAAGTTAAAAATGCCCAGGCAATGAAGATCATGGATAGCTTTGGCGCAGGTGGCTCATTCACAGAATACTACGCGCTTGACTTTAATGACGATGTCGTGCTGATGGGACACGATGGCCCGGGTCACATTAAAATAGCCGAAGGTAAAACTAAGGTGCGCCCCTTAAAAGTTTATCACGGTAAAGTTGGCAGGGGTGTGTCGGTTGAAATGTCTGTGAAAAATGGGCCGGTAACCCTATTGTCGGTAGTTGAGCAGCGAGGTGGTAAACTGATGCTGTTGGTCGCCCAGGGAGAATCAGTACCCGGTCCGATACTGGAGATTGGCAACACCAACAGTCGTTATAAATTTGAAATAGGAGCCAGACAGTTTGTGAACAACTGGAATAGCTATGGACCTGCGCACCATTGCGCAGTAGGCGTTGGTCATGTTGCTTCGAAGATTGATAAACTTGGCAAGCTATTGAATATGGACGTAGTACAGGTATGTTAATAGTGTGGCTAACCCGCACACATAGTTGCTTATTTATTCGCGTACCAAATTAAACTTCCTTTTCCGTAATTAAAACAGTTTTTTAGGTTAAATTTTACTAATAATTGTTTATTAAAGTTGTTTTTGATTTAAATAACTTTAATTTAATGGTAACGCTTCCTTAACTTCTCCTCTTCTATATTTGCCCCAATAAACTCAGAATGTTTAAAAGTTTAGTTTGCTTCCTTTTTAAATATTAAATTTTTGACAAAATAGTTTCTTTGTGGAATTTAATTTTATTGAAAAACATTTCATTTTGTTAAAATTTAATTTTATAATAGCGTAATATTTGCATAATCCAAATGCAAAGTGCCAATTATAACTACGGACTGAACCTGATATTTTAATCAACCTTTAATGATGAATTATGGAAAAAAAATTCTACAAAACAATCTTTGACCATAAGCAAATACCCATTTGTTTGCTTCTGATGCTGTTTGTGAATATTGTTTTTGCGCAGCAAACCAACAAAATTACCGGGCGTATTACAGATGAAACCGGCCAAAGTATCCCCGGAGCTTCAATATTAATTAAGGGTACGCAAACCGGTGTATCTACTAATAGTGAAGGTAACTACACCATAAATGCTGCGCCTGGTGCAACGTTAGTTTTCAGATCAATTGGTTATGAGCCGCAAGAGGTACTTTTAAGCGATCAAAAAACAATCAGCGTATCGTTGAAATCAAATGCCACAGGCTTGCAGGAGGTAATTGTAAGTTATGGTAAACAACGAGCGCGCGATGTTACCGGCTCAGTAGCTACTGTAGATGCTGCACCATTGCAGGACATGCCGGTAATGCAGTTCTCTCAGCAACTACAGGGCAAGGTAGCAGGTGTTTCTGTAGAACAAAGCAGCGGCCAACCAGGCAGGGGTGTCGACTTCCGTATTCGTGGCGCCGCTTCGTTTTACTTGGATAATCAGCCGTTGTTTGTAATAGATGGCTTGCCAATTACTGGAAGTATCAATAACATCAATCCAGATGAGATCGAAAGCTTTACTATCTTGAAAGATGCATCAGCAACTGCACTATACGGTTCGCGCGCGGCTAATGGCGTTATCCTGATCACCACCAGACACGCTAAAGCTGGACAAAATCAGATAGCGTTTAACGCAAGCTACGGCATCCAAAAAATACCGGAGAATAAAGTGCCTAAACCAATGAATGCGTTCGAGTTCGCAACTTTTATGAACCAGCGTTATCAGGATATGGCCACTTACCAAGGTTTTACCGGCACCATTCCTGCTGAATATCAGAACCCGTCGCAATATGGCGAAGGAACGAATTGGTATAAACTACTTACCCGTACTGCACCGATACAGAATTATGACGTGAGCATACAATCGGCTACAGAAAAATCATCCTCTACCGCAATATTCGGTTACCAGGAACAACAAGGTGTATTGATCAATACCGGTACGCGATTATTTTCTGGTCGTATTAATAAAGACATTACCCTGGCTAATGGCAAATTAAAAATGGGCTTTAATATGGCGCCGAGCTATCGTCTTGATCATAACAACCGCCTTGCTACCGACGGAGTAGGCGGTTTGTTTGAGCGTATTTTTGAGGCAAGCCCATTAATTTCTCCATTTAACCCCGATGGTACCTATAACCGCAATACTTACTCTTCAGGCATGGTAGCTTATATTAACCCGCTGGCGCAGTTTAATCTTACCAATGACGACTATAAAACTACTCGCATTTTAGGTAATGGCTATTTAAATTATGAGTTTTTAACCGGTTTGCAATTAAAATTAAACGCAGGGGTAGATAAAGGCGGCGAAACCCGTCAGTACTATCAATCGGGCGTGGTAAGTTCGACCGTTAATAACCCTACTGGTACCAGCAGCTCGGTTGATAATGGTTCTTATACCGCAGAGGGTTATTTAGACTTCAACAGAAGTTTCCATAATGGCGATCATCATCTGGAAATCTTAGGCGGTTATTCTGCGCAGAAATTTACGCAAAATAGCAACTCTATCACTGGTTTAGGTTTTCCGAATGATGATATTCAATACCTTTCTGCAGCAACCAGCGTAACGGGAAGCAGCTCTTATACTGCCTACTCTTTATTATCTGCCATTGGCCGTATTAATTATAGCTACAAAGGCAAATATTTAATACAGGGAGCAGTTCGTAATGATGGCTCTTCACGGTTTGGTTCAGATTCGCGCTATGGTACTTTCCCATCTGTTTCGGTTGGTTGGATTGTGAGTAATGAAAAATTCATGGATAGATACAGACCGGTAGATCTGTTTAAGATACGTGCCAGTTACGGTGTAACCGGTAATAACGCATTTTCAAATAACTACGCTGCACAATCTACTACATCTACTTACTATTATGATTACAATAACGCTATTACGCAGGGCACAACCATTGCTAACCTGGGTAATACGGCATTGGGTTGGGAACGCAACATCCAATTTGATGCAGGTTTCGATTTAAGCCTTTTGAAAAACCGTATTACTTTTACCTATGATTATTATCATAAAATTACCGATCACCTGATTCAGACAAGACCATTGCCCACTTCTTCGGGTTATTCATCGTTATTGGATAACGTTGGTAAAATTGCAATGTGGGGCCATGAGTTCACCATTAACACCGTAAACTTAACTGGCGCCTTAAAATGGAGCAGTAACCTAAACATTTCGTTTGACCGTAATATCATTAAAGCCCTGGTAGATCCGGGCTATATCCGTCGTAACAACACGGTAAGTTCTGACTATTACCGTCAGCAAGTTGGCCACCCGCTTGGCGCATTCTATGGTTTTGTGTTCGAGGGTCTTTACAAAGATGCGGCTGATTTGGCCAATTCTCCTAAATACCTGGCCACTACCACGTCACCAAACGGAAGTTCTGATATTGGTACCATTAAAGTCAAAGATATCAACGGAGACGGTGTAATTGATGACGTTAACGACCGTACTTTCATTGGCGATCCAACACCAACCTTTACCGGTGGTTTTTCCAACTTCTTTAGTTACAAAAACTTTGACTTGAGCATCAGTACCTCATTTGACGTAGGTGGCCAGATACTAAACGCCGCTAAATGGGCTTATCAAACTAATATGGATGGTTCACGCGTTCCGTTAAAAGCGGCTTTAGATCACTGGCGATCAACGAGCAATCCGGGTTCAGGCATTTATCCGCGCACAAAAACCGGGACAACCGCATTAGGCCGCGAAGTTAACTCGCAATGGCTGGAAAGCGCATCATACTTAAGTGTCAAAAACATTTCATTAGGTTACACCTTGCATTTCAAAGATAACATGGTTATGAAAAGCATTCGTGCCTATGCTTCGGTACAGCAAGCTTTCGTTATTACCGGCTACTCGGGCATGAACCCAGAAATTAACCTGAGTGGGCAAGACCCAACACAAGGTATTAAGGTAGACGAAAACGGCTACCCAATTCCGCGCACGTTCTCTGTAGGTTTGAATGTAATTTTTAAATAATCGACAATATGAAAAAGATATATATACTTGCCATACTGCTAAGCGTCACCGCAGTTTCGTGTAAGAAAAACTTTCTTGACTTGGCGCCAAAATCATCCTATTCGGACGCCAATTATTTCCAGACAGATCAACAATTCAGTTCGGCTGTTACAGCAGCCTACGCACCATTGCGCGATGTAGTGGTTAACGATTATCTGATGTCTGAAATGAGGTCTGACAACACTATCTATCAAAGTATTTTAAGTAACCGTGGTACAGCATATACAGACCGCGAGCGTTTATCAGACTTTATGGATGCTTCGACCGACTCATACACCGCCTCGGAGTGGCAATATTGCTACCAGGTGATCTCAAAAGCCAACATAGTGATCTCGAGACTTAAAACTGCCACAGGTATCCCAACATCATCAGCCACCAATTATGACGGGCAATGTAAATTTTTACGAGCTCTGATGTATTTTAAGTTAGTACGTTTATTCGGCGGCGTACCTTTGTTTTTAAAGGAAGTAAAAACACCAGACGATGCCTTTCTGCCGCGTTCGTCGGTGACTGATGTTTACGCACAGATCATATCAGATGCCAACGATGCTATTAATGAATTGCCGGTACCTGCTAAATTTCCGCAAACCGGTGCCGCTACTAAAGGTGCGGCTACCGTTTTGCTCGCAGATGTAGATGTAACGCTACAAAAATGGTCGGACGCAGTTTCCTTACTCAATACTTTGCCTGCAATGGGTTATGGACTAAACGCCAACTACTCTGATGCTTTTTTACCATCAAACAAAAACAGTAAAGAATCTCTTTTTGAGGTGCAGTTTTTAGATGGTACTACAACCGGTTCCACCCCCAACCCATTGGTTTTCCACTTCTTGCCACGTAGCAGCAGTACCGCCCTGGTAACAACACTGGCTATCAACAACCAAAGCACCGGCGGTTGGAACACACCAACTCAAAACCTGATATCGAGTTATGAACCTGGCGATAAACGCCTGGACGCTTCGATCGGTATTATAGAGGGTACCTATAACGCCAGCGATTATTTTACCTATTCTGCTGTAAAAAGCGTTGTTGGCTATACAACTCCGCCGGCAGGTAAGGTAGCTGTACCTTATATCAAAAAATTTGAGCATACACCGGCAGCTATCACCGGTTCTGCTGATGATTTCCCGATTTATCGTTACTCAGAAGCGTTATTATTGTTAGCAGAAGCCTTAAATGAACAAGGGCAATCGCCAATTGTACCATTAAACACGGTAAGAGCAAGAGCTGGTTTAGCTGCAACTACCGCTACGGGTCAGACAGCCTTACGCGCAGCTATATTACAGGAGCGCCGCGTAGAGCTGGCCTTTGAAAACAAACGCTGGCATGACTTGGTTCGTACCAATAATGCGGTTAGTGTAATGAACGCTTTCGGCGCGACATTAAAGACACAGTTAACTTATTTATCGCCCGATTCATATATCGTAACTGCGAACAAATTATTGTATCCGTTACCGGCTGCAGAAGTAGGCTTAAATACTAAACTAATCCAAAATCCGGGTTATTAGAAAAATATAACTCATATCGTAACATTGGTTAGCAGTAGTTTAGCCCGGCAAATGCCGGGTTAAACTCATTTTCAGAACTTATGAGAAGAAGCATTATCATTACCTGTCTCCTGGCTGTTGTGTCAAGGGCAGTTGCGCAAACACCGGCTGTCTCCATTAATTGGGATAAAACAACCTTCATTTCCAAAACCACACCTACTCTTCAAGTGGTTTATAACCCTATGCTGCGCACGCATTCACCGATACATGACGGCACCTTCAGTGCACTTAAAAATTTAAGCGCCGATTACGTTAGATATGTACCATGGTTCCCGTATGTAAGGGCGGCAGTGGTTGAAGTGAAAGCACCCACCGCCAACGAAACATTTTGGGATTTTCAATACGCTGATACTGTTATGAGCGATTTAATGGCAGCTACTGCCGGCCATTCGGTGGTTATTAATTTCAGTACTATACCAGTTTGGATGTTTAAAACCGATAAGCTGGTAGAAGTAGCAGCAGAAGCTGATGCAATAAATTGGAAATACAATCAGGGAAAACAGTTACGTGACACTACCGGAAAAGAAGTGGCCGCTTATTTTGCACGGCTATTAAGCTGGTATACCAAAGGTGGTTTTACAGATGAATTGGGGAAATACCATAAATCTGGCTTTTATTATAAAATACCATATTGGGAGGTTTTAAATGAGCCCGACCTTGAGCATGCAATATCGCCAAAAATGTACACCAAAATGTATGATGTGATTGTTGCCGAAATGAAAAAGGTATCGCCAACAACTAAATTCATTGGCATATCGGTTGCGCATGAAACTAACCCAGATTGGTTTGAATTTTTCCTGAATCCTGCTAACCATGCCAAAGGCATATCGCTTGAGGGTATATCTTATCATTTTTACGGCCGGCCGTCAGTTGTTGGGCAACCTATAGAGAGTTATCAATACTCGTTTTTTGATCAGGCCGACGGATTTTTAGATAGGGTTCGTTATATAGAAAACATTCGTAAACGCCTTGCATCACATACCTTCACAACCATAAACGAAATTGGTAACATACTAGAAGATCATGATTATAAAGGCATAATTCCGGCTGCTTACTGGAATTTATCGGGCGCCATGTACGCTTATATTTATTTAGAATTAACTAAGTTAGGTATAGATGTGGCCGGCGAATCGCAATTGGTTGGATATCCAACGCAGTTTCCGGATGTAAGTATGATGAATTGGAAAACCAGTAAACCCAATGCACGTTATTGGGTACTAAAACTGTTGAAGGATAATTTAGGTCCCGGCGATAAACTGGTAGCAACCACCGTTGGCACGCCCGAGGTGTCGGCACAGGCCTTTAATACCTCTGCGGGAAAGAAACTGTTACTGATAAACAAAACCAACACCGAAAAACAATTGGATCTGCCTGTTACAGCAAGCGGCGCTAAAATAAACTATGTTGATACAACAACTGGCGACGACCCGGTGGCACAATACACTTTAAGTGGCCATAACATAACACTTAAACCGTTCGCGGTAAGCATAATTGAAATAAAGTAAATCGAATTTTTTGATATGTTGAAATGAATATTAACCGGAGAAAATTTATAGCGCTTGGTTCTGTCGCTGCTGCAAATGTCTCGCTTTTATCTGCTAAAAACATTGGCGTGGTTTTGGGCAACGAAGCGATTATTCTTGCCGGATTAAATGAATTAAAAAACAACTTTATAGTGCCACCAAACAGCACAAAATCTTCCTGCTATTGGTGGTGGTTCAACGGTCTGGTAGATAAAGAAGGTATTACGCTTGATATGCAGCAGTACCAGGCCAAGGGTATGGGCGAGGTGCTGCTTGTAAATTCGGCTGGCGGATTGGGTGGTGTTCCGTTTCCACAGGGAGCCGCATTCCTGTCTGATGAATGGAAGGCGCTTTACCGACATGCCGTGAGCGAAGCAAAAAACCAAGGAGTACCTGTTGGTATTAATCTGTGTTCTGGCTGGTGCATGGGAGGCCCGTGGATAAAACCTGAAAACTCCGGTCGGTGGTATTTGCAATCAGAAATGAGTGTGAGTGGCCCGCAAAAATTTTCGGGCAAATTACCTTTACCAGGTAATCGCGCTGGGTACGATAACATCTTCAACCCGCCGGGGTTTAAAGATTATATAGATCTGCCACTTGAACAATTAGATTATCGCGATACGGCAATAATAGCCATTCCAGAACTGAACAATAACCGCATAACCGGCGAGCGCGCAAAGGTTTTGGCTGCCAAAACCAATCATAAAGATGCCAGCAATTTCATAAGGGCGGTTGATGTAATGGCTCCGGTTTTAACCGAGTGGCACCCGGAAAAGTTTGATAACGCCATTGGTGTGACTCAAATCATTGACCTAACCCAAAAAGTAACTAAAGAAGGGCATCTGGAATGGGAAGTGCCCGCCGGTAAATGGAAAATTATTCGCACCGGGCACCGCATGACCGGCTCAAAAGTGTCTATAGCGCAACCCGGCGGAGACGGCCTTTCTGTTGATTGGTTTGATCATACAGGCGTCGATCTTCAGTTTGAAAACTTGGGGCGCGTGTTTATAGATGAAGCTGCCAAAGTTGGAGCAAAACCGAAATATTTTTGTGATGATAGTTTTGAAGATGGCTTTCCTAACTGGACCGAAAATATGCTGGCCCGGTTTAAAGAATATCGTGGTTATGATGCCACGCCTTACTTGCCGGTTCTGTCTGGATATATTGTAGGTAGCGCCGATATTGCTGATCGTTTTTTGAACGACTACCGCAAAACATTATCCGATTGTATGGCCGATGAGCATTATGGGCACTTTGCCAAATTATGCCACCATGAAGGCATACTCATGCAAAACGAAGCCGCGGGGCCAAGTCGCTCAGGTACCATGTGTATGGACGGCTTGAAAAATCTGGGACGAAGCGATTTCCCAATGGGCGAATTTTGGCTGCCTCCAAACCAGGAAGATCAGCACAACTTAGATGACGATAAACCTTACGGCACTTCAAGGTTAGACTTTGGACAAAATAAAGTAACTAAGATGACTGCCTCAGCATCGCATATATACGGTCGCAAAACCGCATCAGCCGAGGCTTTTACGAGTTTCAGGCATTGGGTTGATTATCCCGGCTCTCTAAAACAAGCTTTAGACAGGGCATTTTGTGAAGGAATAAACCGGATAGCCATACATACTTCAACAGCACAGCGACCACAGGACGGTAAACCGGGCTATGAATATGGCGCAGGTACGCATTTCAATCCTAACGTAACCTGGTGGGAAAAGTCAAAATCTTTTTTTGATTATGTAGGACGTTGTCAATATCTGTTAAGGTCAGGCAAATTTGTGGCCGATGTGCTGTTTTATAATGGCGACGTAACCCCAAATCTGGCGCAGCAAAAACATATTGATCCTTCGCTTGGAAAAGGATATGATTATGACGATTGTAATGAAGAGGTTTTGTTAACCCGTGTATCTGTAGAAGACGGACGGTTGATGTTGCCAGACGGCATGAGTTATCGCGTATTGGTTTTGCCGGATACCAACCGTATGCCGGTTAATGTGCTTAAAAAGATTGCGGCCTTAGTAAAAGGCGGTGCAACCATTGTGGGCCATCCGCCTAAAGAAGATTCGGGATTGAAAAATTACCCGCATTGTGATGCCGAAATCATTACGCTGGCAAAACAGGTTTGGGGTAATATAGACGGACTTAGCACTAAACTTAATCGTTTTGGTAAAGGCAGAGTTTTTCAAGGCGAAACCATACGCAACGTTTTGTTAAAAGACGGCATACTTCCTGATTTTGAACACGATGCAGATAATGGTATTTGGATAGATTTTATCCATCGCACTACTCCCGAAGCAGAGGTATATTTCATCACCAATCGGCACGATAAAATAGTTACTGCTAATTGTACTTTCAGAGTAAAGAACCGCACCCCCGAGATATGGGACCCGGTTACTGCCACTATCAACAAAAAAGTTGGCTATAAAGTTGCAACCGGGCGAATTGAAATACCCTTACGGTTTGATGTTTTTCAGTCCTACTGCGTGATCTTTCCTAAAAACTCGCCTGCGCCGCAATCTAATCAGCTTAAAAATTATGCTGATTTAAAAGCGCTGAAAGATTTGACCGGGCCATGGAAGGTTGAATTTGATACTAAGTGGGGCGGCCCCGAAGCAGTAGAATTTGCCAGCCTGCAAGATTGGAGCGCAAGCAATGATGACAGGATAAAGTATTTCTCAGGCAAAGCTGTTTACACCAAGAAGTTTGATTTTGTAAAGGATAGCGCCCATAAGCAACTATTTATCGACCTGGGTGTGGTGAAAAATATAGCCGATGTGACAATAAACGGCGTGCATTTAGGCGTGGTATGGACGGCCCCCTGGCGGGTGGATGTCTCATCGGTACTAAAAACAGGAGAAAATACGATACGCATTGAAGTGATTAACCTATGGACGAACCGCCTTATAGCTGATGCCGCTTTACCGCCGGAAAAACGACTAACCAACACCAACATCCAAATTAAAAAGGATGCGCCGCTGTTACCTTCCGGTCTAATTGGTCCGGTAGTGATTCAAGCCGGTGAATAATTTGGACCATATAACCAACTATATATTATCACATATACGCTATAAAAATGCGCTAGAAAGGGCGAAAATAAATTGTCTGTTAAGTTAACCACTACTATGGAAATTACATGGCTTCTTTAACAGACAATAAAGACACTATTAAATGGATAGAGGGTAAAAAGCAACCGCTTTATTCTATGCGGATAATGGGCCCGGTTGAGGTTAACCCGCCCCAAATTAAATAGCTGCGAAGGCAGCTATTTTAATTTTTGAATAGTATTTAGGCTATAATAACCTTAATGCCTCTTTCTTCTAATGCTTTGATATTGTTCTTTGAAACTTTGTTGTCGGTTACAACATAACGTACTTGCTCTAAGCTGCAAACCCGACCAAGCCCGCGGCGATCAAACTTGGTGCTGTCGGCTAATACAACCACGCTTTGAGCAGTGTCTATCATTTTTTGATTAAGTGTAGCTTCAGAAAGGTTGGATATGGACATACCAAAATCAATATCTATACCATCTACACCCATAAAGAATAGTCCGCACGATATACCTTCTAAAACAGCCAGGGCGTGAGCTCCTGCAACAGAAGAAGAATTTGGCCTGATCAAACCGCCAAGCTGTAATACTTCTACATTAGGGCGGCTGCTTAACTCTAAAGCCACTTTTAAGGCAGGGGTAATAACAGTAAGTTGCTTGGTTGGATAAAGCGTTCTCGCAAATTCGTAGGCGGTGGTGCCAGAGCCTATCATAATGGAATCTGTTTGCTCTACAAGCTCTATGGCAGCCTTCGCAATTTTCTTTTTTTCATCAGAGTTGATAAACTCTTTCTCGTTGATGGGGCGTTCAACAGCGTAAGGATTATTGATAGAACCACCGCCGTGGGTACGAAAAAGTAAATTCTTATCTTCCAGTAGTTTTAAATCCTTTCTAATTGTTACACCGGATACCCCCATCTCCTCTACCAAATCAAGGATGTTTACTTTGCCTTCTTTCTTTAGTTTTTCGAGAATAAATTGGTGCCTGTCAGTTATATTTTTCATGTAACAAATTGTGTGACTAAAATAAAATATATTATTGACTTGTATTGCATCGGCAAAATAAAATAATTATTTAGTTTATTTTTTTATTTATTTAAATTAAATTTTGTTTTATAATATTTTAATTATTTAATTTGATTTAATAATTTTTAACATTTTTAAACCACATTTAATTTAATATACAAAGAATCTGAAAATAAAACGAAACATCAACCGCGATAAAGCAAGGTTATTATTTTGTGTAAGGTTAATTGAAAATATGACAACATTAACCGCTATATAATACCCGGTTAATAATTATCTAATGAACCGAATAGCAAGTTTACATTTATTAATTTATACCTAATCAATATTACTATCAGCATGAAATCAAACAATTCAGTACTTGATAAAATAGGATTGCCAAAAAACCTGGCCTGGGGCTACTTAGGTATTTTAATATTTATGATGGGCGACGGAGTTGAACAGGGCTGGCTGAGCCCGTACCTTATTGGTCGCGGAATGACTGTTCAGCAATCGGCGTCCCTATTTACGATGTATGGCGTAACTATTGCTATTTCGTCGTGGTTTTCGGGCGTATTAAGCGAAAGCTACGGCCCAAGAAAAACCATGCTGATGGGTATATTACTTTACTTGGTTGGTACTTTGGGTTTTGTAGGGTACGGAATGCAACAACTTAATTTCCCTATCATGTTGTTAACATATGCCGTACGCGGCTTTGGTTATCCGCTGTTTGCCTATTCTTTCCTAGTTTGGATCACTTACCGCAGTCCGCAAAATAAATTAGGTAGTGCGGTAGGCTGGTTTTGGTTTGTATTTACCGGCGGGTTAAATGTTTTTGGCGCTTATTACTCAAGCTGGGCAATAGAACACATTGGCTATATAAGCACACTTTGGAGTTCAATATTCTGGGTGCTGCTGGGTGCGCTGTTTGCTTTATTGATAAACCGCGATAAATTTCAAATTGTGGCAGCGGCTAACAGCAAATCGGCAGAGTTGGCTAAGGGCTTGACCATAATGCGCGAAGAACCCAAGGTTTTGATAGGAGGGGTTATCCGCATTATTAATACCACGGCTCAATTTGCTTTCCCGGTTTTTCTGCCAACTTATATGGCAGCGCATGGCTTTTCAACTACGCAATGGCTGCAAATATGGGGTACAATATTTACCGCCAATATTGCATTCAATCTCATCTTTGGATTTGTGGGCGACGGCTTTGGATGGAAGAATACGGTGATGTGGTTTGGTGGCGTAGGCTGCGCAATTACTACACTACTGTTCTTTTACTCGCCCGTGCTTTTTGGCAATAGCTTTTGGTTAGTAATGGTGAGCGGGGTTTTATGGGGAGCGTTGTTGGCGGGTTACGTGCCTTTATCGGCATTGGTACCATCGCTGGTAAAAGAGGATAAGGGTGCAGCCATGGCCGTATTGAATCTGGGCGCTGGCCTGGCGGTGTTTGTTGGCCCGGCTATAGTGGGTCTATTTATCGGTAGTGTAGGCAACGAAGGTGTTGTTTGGATATTGGCAGGGTTATACTTAGTCAGCGCCATACTTACCCGCTTTATTGTCTTGCCTGACAACGCAAAAACGGCTCACGCCAAGCAAGCCGTGGCCGCCGCAGTATAACCAGTTATCAGCTAAATTTTAATGGGATTTATAGAAAAAGATATAGAGCAATAAATGAAGATATTAATAACAGCCCCCTATAATGAAGAAGGCCGTAATTTACTCGCCGGGCAACTGGGAGAAATTATATACAAGCCTTGGATGGATAACGACAGGGCTTTCAATGAAGGTGAGATAAATAAGCTGATTGATGAAACCAATGCTGATGCGTTAATTACCGAACACGATGAGATTACCGCAAACGTCATAAACACCCACCCGCATTTGCAGTTTATTGGGGTTTGCCGTGGCACGCCATCAAATGTTGATTTGGATGCAGCTAAAAAACATAACATTCCCGTGTTTCATACGCCCGCACGCAATGCGCAAGCGGTAGCCGAAATGTTTGTGGCTAACGTGATTGGCCTGATGCGTAATACCATATCAGGCTGGCAATGGCTTACCGGTAAAAGTTGGGATGAAGGTGCGCATACGTCCTACCTGCAATTTAAAGGAAATGAGCTTGCCGGCAAAACTATTGGCATGGTTGGCTTTGGTGCCGTTGGTCGGCGCATAGCAGAAATTGTGAAATGCTTTCCCTGCCACATTAAGTTTTATGATCCTTACACAGAAAGCGATAATGCAGATTATCATAAAACATCATTAGAAGAGGTATTTGAAACCAGCGATATTGTATCCATCCATTTGCCGGTAAATAAGCAAACCATCGGTATGATAGATAAAAAGTTAATATCATTGATGAAACCCGACGCAATATTTGTAAATACTGCCAGAGCAAGTGTTGTAAATCGCGACGATTTGTTGGAAGCAATTGAAAAAAATAAAATAAGAGGTGCCGTGCTGGATGTGTTTGACCACGAACCACCTGATGAAAAAGATTACCGGCTCATCAACCATGCACATGTCCTGGCCACGCCGCATATCGCCGGTGCTACTTATGAGGTGGAAGACCACCATGTTAATATCTTAAATGAAAGGATACTGACCTGGGCCGCCACAAGCAATATTAGCAAACATAAGGTGCACCAAGAAATTGTGAAAAATGGCCGCTAAAGATGCATACCTGGTAATTGACATTGGCACCGGCAATATTCGCGTTGCTGTTGCCTCAACTACAGGCGAGATTTTAGGTATAGACCGAGATGACATCCGGTATAACAAAGACACCCACTACCCCGAGTCGCTTTACTTTGATCCTAACAGGCTTTGGCAGCAAGTAACTGCGTTAGCAAAATCTGCCTTACAAGCGGCAGGCCACGTTAATGTGCTGGCATTAACCGCAACCAGCCAACGCGAAGGGATTGTGCTATTAGATAAACGGGGGAAATCGCTTATCGGGTTGCCTAATATAGATCACCGTGGGCGAGAGTGGGAGCAAATTATCACTGATAAAAGCAGGGTTTATCAACTAACCGGGCGTTACCCATCGTCATTATTTTCTGCCATGAAAATTGTTGGCATTCGCGAGCGCCGCGCTGATATATGGGCTGAGCTCTCAACTTTTTTAAGTATAAGCGATTGGGTGGAGTACATGTTAAGCGACGTAGCGCATTATGAGCATTCACAAGCATCTGAAACATTGCTGTATGACATTGAAAAGAAAAGCTGGTGCGACGAACTTTTGAGTATATTTAACTTAAAAACCTCACTGCTGCCAGAATTGACAAACTCCGGAGCAATCCTAGGAACAATAACCAATGTGCAGGCTGCGGCATTAGGCATTTCGCCCAATGCTAAAATAATAGTAGGAGGCGGAGACACCCAATTAGCAGTTATAGGTACGCAGCCCGAAACGGATGATGTTGTTATCGTATCGGGTACTACTACGCCAATCATTATGTTAACCGGCAATTACGTTACCGATAAATTGGAACGTACGTGGACAGGCCGCCACGTTGATGGGAACAGTTTTATGTTTGAAGCCAATGCTGGTGTAACCGGCTTAAATTACCAGCGGCTTAAAGAAGTTTTTTATCCTAATGAAGGATACGATGTTATAGAAAAAGAATTGACATCGGCACAAACCGACCAATGTGTAGCCTCTTTGGGTTCGCTACTGGCAGATGAGAAATCATCGCTCACTAAAGGCGGATTCATTTTTAATGCTCCGGTGTCGCATCTGCTTAGCAGGGCAAGCTTCGTTAAAGCAACGCTTTGGGATATTGCCTGCAGCATTGTTGAAAATTACAACACGCTTAATCAGGTTAGTAAACATAAGCGCGATTACGTATGGGTTTGCGGCGGTGGTGTTCAAAGCCATACATTAAGGCAATATATTGCGGCTTTGTTAAATAAAAAAGTGATGATGCGCGACAGCTACAGGCAATCGTCGGTTATTGGAGGCGTGCTTATTTGTAATGCTGCGTTGGGCAGGGCCAATCAGTTGGCAGTAACTGCAGAAACAGTTCTCCCTGAACACCATGTGCATTATACACAATTGTATGACGAGTGGAAGGCAGCCCGTTCTGCGTTTAGAAAAATGTATTAGCCAATGGCACCGTATTTTATTGGGATAGACATAGGCACGCAGGGAGCGCGGGTTGTTTTAACCGATGCAAATGGAAGGGTCATATCCTCGGCCGAACAGATTTTTTCTTTGAACGAAAAATCCAGGGAAGAGCAATCTCCTAAAGAATGGTGGGATGCTTGTTATCAGTCGCTTTGTGCGCTGTTAGCTACTGCCCGCGCCAGAGAAATAAAAAATCAAATAAAAGCCATTGCGGTTACTTCAACCTCCGGCACAGTTATCCCTATTGATAAGAATAATGAGCCGTTGTACAACGCTATTATGTACAGCGATCAACGATCTAGTACGCAAGCAAAGGTTTGCACAAACGCTGCCATTAAATATCACAATCACGGTTACACCGCTTTTAGCATGTCAAGCGGGTTGGCAAAAATGGTGTGGTTTGCTGAAACTTACCCTGAGTTAGCTGCCGGCATAGCAAAATGGATACACGCTGCTGATTATATAACCGGGAAACTAAGCGATGTCTGGGCCATAACAGATTGCACCAACGCCTTTAAATCTGGCTATGATATCAGCGGGTTTAATTGGCCGGATTATATCTATACAAAGCTGCCGATAAAAAAAGAATGGTTGCCAGCCGTGGTTGCTTCCGGTACTGTAATCGGGAATATTACTGTTAACCTTGCTAATACCTTTGGTTTGCCACAAGATGTTAACGTAACCGCGGGCATTACCGATGGTTGTGCCTCGCAGATCGCGTCGGGCGCAATTAATCCCGGCGACTGGAATACCACTATCGGTACTACGATGGTTATTAAGGGGGTTACAAAAAATGAAGTGCTTGATTCGCTTGGCCGGTTGTATAGTCACCGCCATCCTGCGGGTTATTGGATGCCCGGCGGCGCGAGTAATACCGGCGCAGATTGGGTAACCAACGAATTTGCGGATAATCTTGCTGAGTTAAACTCAGAAGCAAAAAAGCTTATCCCGACAGGTCATATCTCTTATCCATTGCTCCAAAACGGCGAGCGTTTTCCGATGATTTCGCCACAGGCAAGGGGATTTGAGCCAAAGGGACTGAATAAGGCCCAGCGTTTTTCCGCTAACATGGAAGGTGTGGCGTATCTTGAGCGTTATGCTTACGAGCTAATTGAATACTTGTCCAAAGAAAAAGTAAATGCTGTATATACAGCGGGTGGTGCAAGTAACAGCAATACCTGGCTTACCATAAGAGCCAATGTTTTAAACCGGCCAGTTTACAAAATGAAAAACGTTTCAGGCGCGGTTGGAGCGGCGATACTTGCGGCCTCAAAAACTTATTATAATTCAATAATAGAAGCCGTTGCAGCTATGGTGAAAATCGAGAAAGAGGTTGTTCCGCAAAACGTATTGGCAGAAAAATACGAACTTAATTATCGAAAGTTTATAGATATAATGCAGCAAAAAGGATATATAAGAGGAGGGTTTGATGCTTAGCGTTTATTTGTTAAGACATGGCGAAACGCCTTATAACGCCGACAATAATCGTTATTGTGGACGTACCGACATAGAACTTACAACAAAGGGCATTATGCAAGCACAGGGGATCAAAAGCCAACTGGATGGAATGCATATTGATGCTGTTTATTCATCGCCATTAAAAAGGGCAAAACATACTGCACAACTAGCGACGGGGCGCGACCCTGTGGCAGACCAACGACTGATTGAAATTGATTTTGGCAATTGGGAAAATAAAACCAAGGATGAATTTATTGTAGAAAACCCCGACCTGTGGTATAACTGGATAATGGATCCTGCCAATACAAAAGCTGGCGGAACAGGCGAGAACGGCAGCACCATAGTAGCACGGATTGACAGCTTTTATAACGAAATGCTTGAGCGTCATGCCAACCAAACCATTGTGGTTGTTGGGCACAATGGTATCAACCGTTTGTTCCTGGCTTTTAAATTAGGCATGCCGCTAAATAAATATCGCAGCATATTCCAGGAAAACTCGGCTATTACTTTGTTCGAACTGGACGAAAAAGGAGAGATTACTTTAAAGAAATTAAACGCCTGATATCACCCAAACTGCCATGGAAACTTTAATGAATAAGATAGCAGCAATATTTTTTTTACTTGCCATAAGTACGCAAATCTCTTCAGCGCAAACAGAGATCAATATCTTGAAATTCAAAGATGCCGCCGACTTTCAGGCTTACTTAAAATATACCGGTACCAATGTGCCAATTATTAGCGGCCATAGGGGTGGCACCACAAAAGGCTACCCGGAAAACTGCGTCGCCACTTTTGAAAATACGCTCAAATATACTCCCGCTTTTTTTGAGATTGACCCACGGTTAACCAAAGATAGTGTTGTAGTGATCATGCACGACGCTACGCTTGACCGTACAACAACCGGGAAAGGGAAAATATCTGATTATACATATGCAGAGCTGCAAAAATTTAGATTAAAAGATCCAGAGGGAAACGTTACTGACTACAAAATACCAACGCTTAGAGAAGTTATTTTATGGAGCAAGGGGAAAACTTTTTTAAATCTTGATCATAAAGATGTGCCTTTAGAGATGACTGCCAAAATTTTAAAAGAATGCGGAAATGATATAGTAATGCTTACAGTGCATAATGCTAAGCAAGCTAAGTTTTATGCAAACAACAACCCTAAGAATATGATGTCGGCATTTGTACTCACTAAAGAAGCATTTAAAGAATACGAAACCGCCGGCGTTCCTTGGAAAAACATGATCGCGTACGTCGGTCCGACCAATAAGCCGGAGAATAAAGAACTCTTTGATATGCTGCATGCAAAAGGCGTAATGTGCATGATCTCGGCGGCGCCATCATACGATAAATTACCAACAGCGGCCGAGCGTGATGAAAATTACCGGGAAACTTTTAAGCAAGGTGCAGATGTATTAGAGTCAGACATGCCAATTGAAGTTGCGCAGGCCATACAAAACCTGATGCCAAAATCCGGTCCACAGGTCAAGTATGGGGCAAAAATGACATTAGAAAAGAAATAGCATTTTAAGCTAAGATACATTTAATCCCCTAACCTTATAAGTTGACTGTTTGAACGAATAAGGCGATGGAACCAATCCCCTATTAAACCATCATCAGAGCTACCAGAAAACGCTGATTTCATATACGAAATCAGCGTTTTTGCTTTATGGGTCGCGCTATAGGTAAAATTTGAATGAAGCCAATGACGCTGGATGACGCTGAAATAAGACTTTGGCCATCAGCAAAGCCTCCCGTTAAATTCCCTGACCGAACAACCGAACACTTAAAAAGGAGTTTATAGTAAGACTACATTCTCACTTTTGGGGTTGAAAAAGGCAAAATTCGCCAAGTGCATCAAGGTAAATTTCTTTGTTTGGGCATAGGTTTTTTGAGCTTTGGCGATGACTTCAAAGACGCTTTGGAGTCGATTTTATGTCGGGAGAATCGGCTCAAAGTTCAGTCCACTTGCCCCTTTTGGGGAAAGTGAGTCTTAATTCATTCCAAAGATGGTTAATTCTGATTGATGGTTTGATGAGTGCTCACCTGAGCACTGAGCAAGCTCAAAGATCAAATAAGATTGTTCGAAGCTGAGAACACATTCTCAGTGCTAAACTGCTAAACCTGTATCTGAAAGCATAGAAAGGGCTTCTAACAGGCACCTTGGTCAACATCCTTGGTGGCAGTCAGTATCTGAAAACGATTAACTATTACGACGCAAAAGCCAGGCTGATTCAATCCTTTGCGCAAAATCATTTAGGCGGCATAGACCGGATCGATAGCCAATATGATTTCACCAATGAGCTTATTAATAGCACCCGGATACACACCAGTGCTTCAGATAACGTAACGATTGCCAATCGTTACGAATATGATCATATGGGCAGGAAATTGAGAACTTATCAGAAGACTGGACCAAGTGGTACCAGCAACCCGGAAGTTATGCTATCGGAACTGCTTTATAACGACATCGGGCAATTGATCAAAAAACGGCTTCATAATACTTCTCCGACATCGGGTTCCTATCCATTAGATATCACATTGGACGATGGACGCGTCGTGGCTTCGGGTCAGGAAGTTCATATTACAGCAAGTAATAGCGTTACTTTGTTGCCGGGCTTTCATGCTGACGCAGGCTCCATATTTACAGCGAATATCCAAAACAATGCCTTGTTGGATATTCAATACACCTACAACTCACGGGGCTGGCTAAAGACCATTACCTCTCCTCAATTCAGCATGCAATTAAAATATGAAGATGGTACCTCGCCACAGTACAACGGCAATATTGCCAACCAGCTTTGGGGGGTGGCTGCACCCGATGTCAATACTTTTACTTATAGCTATGATAAGTTGAATCGTTTGACTAATGGAAGTGCCTCGGGCATGAGCGAAGCGCTAACTTATGATGCAATGGGCAATATTATCACTATGAATCGTGATGGAACGGCATTGGGGACTTATCAATATGACGGTAGCCGACTCAAGCAGATAAGCGGTGGTAGTCTGCCTACAACGCTGTATCAATACGATCAAAATGGCAATGCTACTGCTGTTAGAAATAATATAGCAATTACGTATAATCTGCTTAACCTGCCTCAAACGGTAAGTGGGGGCTTAAGCTATACCTATGATGCTATTGGCCAGAAACTGAAAAAACAAACAGCAGTGGCGACAACGGACTATGTTAATGGTATCCAGTATAACAATGGTACAATAGATTTTGTACAGACCGAAGAAGGGATAGCAAGAAAAAGTGGCACGAATTACAGTTATCAATATAACCTGACAGATCATTTGGGAAATGTTCGGGCGACATTCTATCAAAACCCGGCAACCCAAGTGCTGGAAGTAATACAGAAGGATGACTATTATCCATTCGGGTCAAGAAAATCAGCGTCTCTCGGTACAAATAAGTATCTTTATAACGGTAAGGAGTTGCAGGATGAGTTGGGTGGTCAATACGATTATGGCGCACGGTTCTATGATCCGATGATTGGTAGATGGACGAGTGTGGATCCGTTAGGGGAAAAGTATCGTAGATGGTCACCTTATAACTACGGTGTCGACAATCCGATTAGGTTTATTGATCCTGACGGAATGAAACCAACACCGGCGGAAGCAGCGGCAATGGCTCAGAACGCTTACAAAGTAAAAAATGGCAATAAAGGCCTATTGAATGGCTGGCATCGCTCGGACGCCATAAAAGGAATAAAATACAATGATGACGAAACCGGATTGAATTCGGCCTTATATGAACGTACCGATCAAAAGACTGGTAAAACAGAATACGTATATGCTACTGCTGGTACCGACCCTGCAAGTCTGTCTGATTTAAATGCAGATGTAGCTCAACTGCTGGGCGTTTCAGCACAATACACACAAGCAAACCTAAATGCCAAATTTATAAATCAGAAGCTCAAGAACAGTGAGCTGACGTTTGTTGGCCATTCATTAGGAGGAGGAGAAGCTGCTGCTAATGCAGAAGCTACAGGTAGGTCTGCCATTACATTCAACGCTGCAGGTCTAAGTAATGCCACCAAAAGCAACTTAGGAATAACTCATGCTACGGATATGAAAATTGACAACTATGAAGTTGAAGGACAGGTGTTAGATGTACAAAGAGTCGTTGGTCTTGCGCCAGAAGGCATACAACACCATATTGGTTCGGAATCGATATCTTCACAATATATAAATGGTCAGATACCTGTAGCCGGGTTTATTCAATCAATAGTTAATCATTTAATGGATACTGTAACCCCGAGCCTAAAATAATAAGACAATGATTAGATTTAATCGAGGAATAATAGCCGTAAGTATTACACTGTTTGCAGTTGCATTAACACAAAAATGCTATTGCACCACAGCATCCTGTGGTGACTCGCTTGCTGTGTTACTTTCAGGAGCAATAGGGTTTGTTTTTGGTGGAGCTGCCTTAACCTGGCTTGCGAACCCATTGCTAATTATATCATGGTTTATAAATAGTAAGAAACCAAAACTGTCTATAATATTGAGTTTATTTGCAGTGTTGCTTGCATTATCTTTCCTACTATTCAAGAGAATAATCAGTGATGAAGCTGGTAATTACAGCCAAATCGTTAGCTATCAGTTGGGTTATTGGTTATGGCTATCAAGCTCTGCGGTTATGTTTTTAGGCAGTACCGCATCATTTTACTTCTTGAAACCCAGTACTTAGATGTACGAAGCATTTAGGAAAAGCCCAATCTTTTGGTTGGGCTTTTTTTATATGTTCCTGTCATCATCAGATAGTTGGTGATCTCTTTCAGACGGTTCAGCAAGTCGTTATTAATCTTTAGTTCTGATAGTCCCATCAAGTAATCAAGGAGGTGTTAAGTTCACTTGCAATCTTCGCGGCTATCTGTACTAAGGGAATGCCTCACTTCTCTCATATCTACCTATAAGGTTAGGGGGAACTCTAATGCCTTTTTAATTGTTCGGTTGTTCGGTCGATAGGTTTGTTGCAAGAGAATTCACCTGAGCAATTTACTTGAGAAACCTACCGGGTGAGGGATTGCCATCCGTAAGCGAGATCGTTGCGCTCGGGCACGGAAAACTACCTTTACGGCTGGAGAAAAGTTTGGGGGCGAACGATTTAAGTCGAATTTTACCCATTGCTCGACCCATCTGAACTCTCTAAACATCATACCTGTATAGATCGATAACCCTAAATGGAATCGAACCCTAAATTCCTAACCGACACAATCTGTTAAATGATCAATCAGTCTTTATTCTGTTTAAAGTACCTCTTAATTCAGTAGGTAATACGTTAGGTTGGCCGAATTACGCTTTAATTGCATATAGTATTATCGCCCGATGCGCCAAACCTACTTTCTATATTGGCTAATCGTTTCACTGTTTTCTTCAAATCGTCACATTGCTTATCTTAGTAACAAGCTGTTTTTGCCGAATGAATATGAAACCAAACCCCGCCGAATTACAATTCCTACACTTAGCGTACAACTCGTTTTATGATTTATACGAAGAAGTCATGGACGAATCATTTTGGTCAAAAGACGACTGGTATCGATTTTCCAAAATAAGACATGGGTACAGTATATACGCTGAATTACTCAGTTACGAACCTTTAAAATATGTGATTGAGCAATTAAAAACCGCAAGACCACCTATGGAAGCAGAAATAGGTAGTGAATTGTTCAAGTTCGTCAGAAATGTAATGGCCCACTTCCCGTTTTATAATTCTTGGAACGAAGTATGGATCAGTAAATCGGTAATTAACTGGCAGAAATCCGGGCAAACGATTGATAAATTTTTAACCAAATATGCGGGGAAACCAGCAGTTAAATATCGGTTTTGGGAGTCGGAAAAAAAGCAAATGACTTATTTATCAATTGCGTTTCCTAAAGCATATGATGACGATGATTATAAGATTTGGTTAAATGATATGATATCCGAAAAGGACGGTGTTAAGTTTTCATTTATACTAATGAAGAAAATTATTGATACCCAGGTTGAATCTTAGTTATTCTTTAGGCCTATTGTTATAACTATAATCAATGTTCTTTCCCACAACTGGTGTAAAAGAATTCCCTCAGCAATCAAGCTTGTTTGAGCAAGGAGCCTCACGAGTGTTTGGTACCAACAAGTCATTAGCCGTTTGATCTGATGGCTCACTATGGTACTCATCGGTTTTATGAGCTTGCATCGAAACCAGGCAATGAAATTGCAAACCAATACTTTATTCGCGAAAAAATGTTTTAATAACGACTAAATTAAATAAAGTAATTTTTTACCTTCGATAACCTAAATTAAATTCCCGCATGACCGAGGCCCTTAATATCAAAATAGAAAAATTCATTTTCCATGTTGTTCATAATGGTAAATCATCGCCGACCTTGATGGATGATACGCCAATAGGTGCATTTGAAGGCTTTTTTGTAAATCGAATTAGAGAAATTATTAATGGGAATCGTTTTAATTTTCAAGACGATTCACCATTTCTGTCAGCGTTGAAGGCCATTGATGCCGATCCTTCGAATTTTGTGGCAAAAAGCAAAGAATTAGCCAATATATTTCATGCAGGACCGGATCGACGAATTAAACCTGGAGTAATGATTCTAATATATGCTGACATCGACGGAGTGAAAAAATATATTTTAATCAAATACGATCATGAAGAGGTTATCACATACACTGAAAAAACCGCTGGCCAAGCGATTCTATCCGAAATATCAAATACGTTCGTAAAAAGTGGGCAAGCACTGCAAAAATCGGCAATCATAAATTTGGCCGATACTGTGGCCGGGGCAATTATTATAGATAAATCAGAAAGGAACGATATAACGGATTTTTTCAAAGGATTCTTAGCTGTCAAACGTTTTTATACTGCAGCAACTCTTACTGAGAAAGCAAATGATTGTTTTAAAGCGACTATAAGAGATCATCAAGCTATTTTGCCTGGTGATTTCACCAGTCATGCAAGTATTAACTTTTACGATTACGTTCAGAAAACAGATAATTTTAATCCCAACCAGGCTGCCAAGGATTTATTTGGAATTCATTTCACCGACGAAATTGGAAGAACGTTCGATCGCAAGCTAACTAAAGCTGATATTTCCGGTGAGGAATTTGCTTTCGATAAGCGCGTGATAAAAAAACCGAGGAAAAACAAGTTTAGAACACAAGAAGGCGTTTTAATCCAATACGATGATATAGCTAAAAATACTGTGCAAATAGAAGCAGTTGGTGATAAAACAAAGATTACGATACTTACTAATAAATTGATTGAGCAACCGTCATGATCAGTAAAATGTATATTGACCTTGAGGCATGTACAGAAACTCCGGATGCATTGATATGCTCCGATATTGATTTTACAAACGACATATTTAAACATCTCCAAGAAGTAGACCGGAGCTTGCGTAGACTAAACTTCGGAGAAATTTTGATGACTGACGAATTGGGGGGCGAGATTGATTTATCAGAAATTAATAAACCGGATAATCTTGACAAGGGTCGATTTAGCATTCAAAAAATCTGTTCGTTCCCCATTTTTTTTACTGAAACAGTGTGGATAACTTACTTAGAAAGCTTATCAGTTGTTGGCTCACTTTATGGCTTGTTCTTTACGAAGACCGACTTTCAGAATAAATGGACAATTTATATGGGTGAGAACACTCTATTATCGGGTAATATTCCCGGTATTTCGATTGCCGCCGACGCGGATATCGATGTCCCCAAATTGGTCAAGTCATTGAATAGTGAAGCAAATAATTATTTACCTCACTCATCTGCATATTGGCTGAGTCCATTTAATGCAAGCGCTCCAATTTGGTGGAAGAAGGTCTCAGCAGCAAAACTACTTACGACCTTTGGGAAGGAATTTCGGCTAAGTGGCCATCTGGCAGAATTAACATTTATCGGAGATCGGCGAATAAATATCAGTTTAGACCTAAATTCTGGCCAGGTAATTAGTAGTTATGAATCAATACAATTCGTAGCCGATTGGCTTTTCCAAGATTTGAAAGGCACTGAAACACGGCATACACTATTGAATAATCAGGTTGGCCTATTGTCTATTTCTGATACTGTTCTCCTTTCTTCAACCATAGCTCCTGTCGCGGATAAGATATTGGCAGGTGCGAAAATGGCTTATCGGTTTTATTTACAAGATACCGACAAAGAACTTTATAAAAGTTTAACTGAAATTAATAAGACACTATTTGAGCATGTAAGCAAAATAAGACAAAATACAATGGATTTGATTAGCGGCTTGTGGCGAGATTTTACCACGGCATTTGGGTTATTGATTCTAAATTTTTCTTTGAAAAAGCCTGATATTACTGCTATTTATTGGAATTGGTTGCTTTATGGCTTAATAATATACTTAATCGTCAACCTCGCTTTGTCCAGCAATATGGGATTTTGGTTTTATTATAGATTAAAAGATTCTCTTACCGATATGAGGATACGAATATATGGGTATCTCACTGATGAAGATTTTAATACCTATGCTACTAACCCCCTTAAAGGTGCTTTCAGAAAATTTAGGAGGACATTTGTATTTGTTGCTGCTTGTTACATTGCTATTATTGCTTTGATACTACTTTCTATTTACGTCGCACCGAAACTACATTAAATTAGTTTTCTTTAATCGGCAGCCAATAGTCGCGGGTTTGCAAAAGGCGGCGAAAAGCTTCTCCTGAAGCTCAAATGACCTTGCATTTGTATAAAGAATGATGCATTAATTGGCGATGTGGCAAAGGATGACGATTTCAATTTATATCAATCGTATGTCAGTATGCATTTGATAACATGTCACGCTCATTTAAAACCGCCTATTTGCAGCAATCACCAAAAACGATCCATTTAGTATAAAAACAGAGCATTGAGGCAGTATCAATAGTAGCACCATACCGGATGTTGACCAAAAACTATAAAGAAAAATGAGAATAAATACGGGATTAATTATACTCCTTATATTGATTGGAACAAAAGTTAAGGGGTAAAATCTGATTATAAGAAATATATACATCGCAAATCCTTCGGCAAGGGTGTTCAACGGTACACTATAGCGCAGTTTATCCTAAAAGAAGCAGACCAGCAATTCGTGCTGTTTAATTATAGCAAAGCAATAGATTTATACAAACGGGCTTATAAAAAGAAGGGACACTGCATGCCGCCGAGCGCCTCGCTGATGCTTACAGCATGCAAAATGATTTTGTGCGAGCGGAAAGCTGGTATGAAATAGCTGTAAATATGCCCGGAGGTAAGGCTGCAAACACATTGAATTATGCTAAATACCTTCAACAGAATTCAAAATACAGTAAAGCAAAATAACAGTATCTAAATTATTTTAAGAAGAATAAAATTATATCGGCAGATATTCAAAATACTTTGCTGGCCTCGTGTGATCCTGGCCTGAAATGGATGAAAAATCCTAAACAAGTTGCGATTAATAATCAAAAGCAATTAAATAGTTCGAGGTCAGATTGGGGCAGTTTTCCTAACACAGATGCAATTGTATTTACGTCAGATAGAGCAACTGAAAATGCCGGAAACCATGCAAGGAAGAAATTTCTGAAATTTGATGGCAATAAACTACCTGATAAGAAAATTTATGGTTGGACCGGCAACGGTTACTTAAGGCTCTATTTTAAACAAAGTAATGACAGCGTTCAACTTTTTCCGATAAAAACCTATACAAACTACCATATTGGTCCGGCAAGTTTTACAGCTGACGGAAATACCATATTTTTTGCTTTAACCAGAATTCCTGAAACAATAAGAGATAAAGTCAATACCATTAATGTAGAGATTTTTAGTAGTGTTAAAGGCGAAGATGGCAAATGGTCAGAACCGGTTTCTTTTCCTTTGAATAAGGTAAACGAATACTCAGTCGGCGATCCTTTTATATCTCCGGATGGGAGTCGGTTATATTTTACTTCGGACATGCCGGGTGGTTTAGGTGGAACTGATATTTATTACATTGACAAAACAACGACCGGTAGATGGGGGAGTCCGGTTAACTTAAAAGAAGTAAATACCCAAGGCAATGAACGGACGCCATTTCTGGATAAGGATGGTAGCTTTTATTTCTCATCGGACGGGAATGTTGGCATGGGCGGACTGGATATTTACTGTTATACTAAAAATAGCAAAGGCATAAATCAAATCCAGAACATGGGCCATCCGATTAACTCGCCTCAGGATGATCTCTCATTTAATATAGATGGTAAAACCAGCTTAGCTTATCTGTCATCTAACAGAGTAGGTGGATTGGGAAACGATGATTTATAGTTATAGTAATCTTTTAAACAGTAGCAAACCAATTCTTGTATTCAAACTAATTGGCACGGTTTACAACAAGAAAACCAACCTCCCTTTGGCTAATGCGATTGTAACCTTAAGCAGGTTAAATAGCGACTCGTTAAAAGTGGAAACTGATAGTACAGGTACTTTCAATTTTAATTTGGATAAAGAAAGTGACTATAATTTAAATGGACAAAAACCAATTTACCGTCCTGATGCCACAGATCTGACTACAAAAGGATTATACATATCGACAACGATTACCAAAGATTTGTTCCTGGAGCCTGCAGAACTGGGTAAGACCTTTCTGTTGAAAAATATTTATTACGATTTTGATAAATGGAATATCAGAGCCGATGCAGCTATAGAATTGAACAAAGTGGTTACCATTATGAAGGAGAATCGACAATCTGGATTGAGTTAGGCTCACATACTGATAGTCGTGGTAAAGGCGATTATAACCTGACACTTTCTCAAAAAAGAGCAGAATCTGCGGTTCAATACATTATATCTAGAGGAATAGAAAAAAATAGAATCACAGCTAGGGGCTATGGCGAGACACAATTGGTAAATAAATGTGCCAATGGGGTTATCTGTACAAAAGAGGAACATCAGTTAAATAGAAGAACAGAATTTAAAATTGTAAGGCGATAGATAACCGCTGGCGGGTGCGGGATTAGTAAAAGCTAAATTTTAAAAACTCCAAGCGCTTGCATAAGTAGATGATCAAAGAACGCTAAATCCATTTGGTAGACACCAAAATATAAGTTGTAAACAATAATGCGCTAAATTTAAACACCTGTACTAATCCTGCCACTTCAATAAGGCTAAAATTGTTTATTGAGCCGCTTGTAAACCGGCATAAACCATTTAGTTTTATTGATGAAGAACAATTTGTTAATCATTTGCTGTTGTCTCAGTTTTGGTATGAACTTGGTGGGCACGGATGTAAAGGGACAAAATCCCGTAAAAACACCTACACAGCGATATAGCGATCCGAATGCCCCAATTAACAACATCATGCTGACGGTGCCGGCCGCTGTGAAACCTATATTAAATGTTTGGCTTCGCGATACTTATGTAACCCTCGGGCCTGATGGTTATTATTATATGACCGGCACTACGGCAACACCGGGACGTCAATTTCCTAACGGCCGCGTACATTGCTGGGATTATAATGACGGTATTTACCTGTGGAGATCGAAAGATATGCACCAATGGCAACCGTTGGGATTGATCTGGTCGTTTGACAAAGATGCCGCCGAATGGCAAAAACGCGGTGTGCCGATTGCAAAAGGCAGTAAATCTGTTAATGGCGACCCGCTGGATTCAATGTACAGAGCTGCCTGGGCGCCGGAGATCCATTATATAAAAAGCAAAAAAAAATGGGTAATTGCAGCCTGCCTGAATGGGGGCCAGGGTTCATTTATGCTGGTAAGTACCAGTGGTAAACCAGAAGGGCCCTACCAAAATATTAAGGGCAACAAAACCCACAAGATATTTTCTGATATAGACCTAAGCATATTTGAAGATACCGATGGCAAGGTTTATCTGTTGGGCCATGACCATTACATTGCCCGCATGAAGGACGACCTAAGCGATATTGCCGAACCTTTTAAAAAGTTGATCGAAACCCCTTACAACCCTGAGCCATATATTGAAGGTATTTACCTGGACAAACACAAGGGCAAATATCAGTTGCTGCAAACGGTCTGGTCTGTACAAAAAGCTGACGGTAGCTATACTTATTTACGCAATGAGGCTCGTGATAAAAACCTTTACAGTTATGATGTGGTAGTGGCCGAGGCCGATAATATTTACGGCCCTTACGGCCCTCGTTATCCAGCCATATTTCAGGGCGGACACAATAATCTGTTTGTTGATAAGCAAGGCGCCTGGTGGTCTACCACATTCTTTAACCCGCGCGGCGTTATGGGTACCAGGTTTCCCGTAACCTGCAGACCTGCTGTGGTTCCGTTGAAATGGGTAAACGGCCACCTGATGCCTGATGGGGAAAAAGCAAAAGCATTCTACAAGAATCAGAAACCAATTAAATTATGAAAAAATATTTAACGAAACTGCTTGGCGCTATCGGTAGCTTTTTGCTTCTGTCGACACAAGTAACACAGGCTCAAGAGATAGGTGCTAATTTCAACCACAATCCTGAGATCATCGACATGAGATATTTAAAGAAAACAGGGGTTGATTGGATACGCACGACGCCTTATATTTTTGAATATATCAACGGGAAAAAGGATCCGGCTACAGAGGTAGGCCTGGGTAAAGTAATTGAGTGTAAAAAGGCAGGTTATAAAGTCGCTTTTGGTTTCCGCTGGGATTTTAAAAAGTTTAACCTTAACATACCGGCGCCGGGCACTGAGTTAGAGAAGAAATACTTCGCCACGGTTACCGCCATGCTTACGCGAGTGGGTGGGAGTATTGATATACTGAAACTAGGTAATGAGCCCAACCTCGAAACCAAAGAAGAAGATTTGAATGTAAATAAACAAGGTTATGTACCATTGGTGAAATTCATGGAGCGTTTGCTTACAGAGGTGGCGCTGCCATTTTATAAGGCGCATCCCGAATATAAAAAACCCGATATCTATGTAGGTTCATTGCCTGCACTGTTTGAACCTAAACAACAGAAAACGCCTGGCGTAGTCGGTCTCATCAAACTGGCACAGTATAATAAAGCCATCACCGGTTTGTCGGTGCACCTGCATATTGCCGACACGCTCGAAATTCCGCAGGCATTGAACTTTGTGCGCTCTATTATGCCCACAAAGCCCATCATTGTGCCCGAGTTTTCACTCTTCAGGTTGTACAACAAACATGTGCCTGAAGCCATTGCCGATAGCCCGGCAGGAAAAGCATTTTTACAGAAATATCATTACCCCGATAACATGCACCTGTATGAATGGTATACCCTTGCCAATAACAACAAGGTTGGCGCTACCGAGTGGACAGAAATGTTTAACACGCGCAAATGGTTTATTCCGCACGCTTTGGAAACATACTATCGTTATTTCCAGAAATATGGAGTGGTTCTGGCTACCTATGGCTACATGAGCCAGTCGGCGCCGGCCAATGTGCGGCCTAATACACCGGTGTGGTTTGTTAACCCAATCTTCGCCTGTAAATCGCTTAAGCCCGATGCTAACGGCGATTGTGCCGCCAATCCTTTGTGGTACGCAGATTTTGTCGATATTGTGAACAAGGGTAAACTCGCCCGAAAAAAGCATGAATAATCATGAAATTTAGTCGCTTTTTAATGACCCTATGCGGTTTGGCTATCATTGCCGGGACGTCGGCACAAAAGATCGCCCAGCGCAGGCCCAACATTATCTTTATTTATGTTGACGATCTGGGTTACGGCGATCTGAGCTGCTATGGCGCTACCCGCGTGAAAACACCCGAGGTAGATAAACTGGCCGCCACAGGCCTGCTCTTTACCGATGGGCATTGCTCGGCCTCTACTTGTACGCCATCCCGATTTGCCATTCTTACCGGGAGTTACGCTTTCCGCAACAATGCGGCTATCTTACCGGGAGATGCTCCGCTGATCATCAACCCAAAACAGCAAACTTTACCGGGGATGCTGCATAAATCAGGATACGTCACAGCTGCTATTGGTAAGTGGCATTTAGGCTTGGGCACGGGACATCCTAACTGGAATGACACTCTTGCGCCCGGCCCAAATGAGGTAGGGTTTGATTATAGTTTTATCATCCCCGCCACGCCAGACAGGGTGCCGACTGTTTTTGTGGAAGACCATCATGTGGTCAAATCCAGTAAACAAGACCCCATAGCGGTGAATTATGATCGGCGTATTGGTAATGACCCGATTGGTTTGCAGCACCCCGAGATGCTTAAAATGCCTGCCGACTCACAACATAGCGGCACCATTGTTAATGGCGTAAGCCGGATAGGTTTTATGAAAGGCGGACACAGCGCTTATTGGAAGGACGACGATTTCTCAACAGTGCTTACCACCAAAGCGCTTCATTTTATAGAAGGAAACCGCAATAAACCCTTCTTTTTATATTTCGCTTTACCTAATATTCACGTCCCGCGCATGCCTAATCATCGTTTTGTGGGGGCTACACCAATGGGGCCGCGCGGGGATGCTATCGCCGAAATGGACTGGATAACCGGTCAGGTGATGCAGCAGTTGCGCCGTCTGAAATTGACTGACAATACGCTTATCATATTTAGCAGCGACAACGGGCCGGTAATTGACGATGGCTATGGCGATAAGGCAGAAGCGTTGCTAGGCTCGCATCAACCCGCGGGGCCGTACAAGGGCGGTAAATACAGCGCTTATGAAGGCGGAACCCGTGTTCCGCTTATAGTAAACTGGCCGGGTAAGGTAAAGCGCGGTGTTAGCAAAGCGCTGATTAGCCAGGTTGATCTGTTTCGCTCGCTGGCGGCATTAACTCATAGTCAGGTTGAGCAAACAGCCGCGCCCGATAGCAAGAATCTGATTAACGCATTGTTAGGGCAAACTCAACAAGGGCGTAATGAGATGGTTGAAGAAGCATTTACGTTGTGCTATCGCCAAAACAACTGGAAGTATATTGCGCCGGCTACCGGCAAACCACCGGGATGGCTAGCTAACAAGAAAGTGCCGACCGGTTTGCAAGCTGAACCGCAGCTTTATGATTTAAAAACTGATCCCGCCGAGCAGCACAACCTGGCCGGCAGCATGGCCGCTAAAACAGCACAAATGGCCGGTGCGTTGAAGCATGCTATAGCCAATCCTACGGTCAAATAAACCCTGTTTTAAGCTGTAGCTTGACTGTGTGATCCACGGTGTGAGTGTGTATCACTTTGGATCAGTTGGATCATCTTGAAAATGCAAGTTGCTGACTTAAAGTAGATTACCGTATGGTGTTTTAAAAAGTGGATCACTTTGGATCACCTTTTTCTGACTTTTAAGTCATTTTTTGGATCACCGCCTTTTTGCACACAAGCTTTCGCCGCTATACCACTTCCGTATATTTCTCCGGGTCTGCACGGAACACGCCCGGACTAATGTGATACTGCTTCTTAAATATACGGCTAAAGTAATTGGGGTCGCTGTAACCGCTGTAGTATGCTACTTCGTTGATAGGCAGGTTTTGCTTCAACATAAGCACCGCTTTTTTTAAGCGATAATCATTAAGTAGTTGCGTTGCACTTTTATCCAGTATCTTTTTCAGATTGATATGCAGCAGGGTGCGACTGATATTTAACTGAAAGGCCATCTCTTCGACGGTAAATTGAGGATTGGCAAAATGCGTTTCGAGCACTGTGCTCAGGTTAGCCAGAAAGTCCTGGTCCTTGTTATTTCTTGGCATTTTATCCAGTCCGAATTTGCTTAAATCCAGCAGTTGCTCGCGCAGTATTACGCGAGATTTGATCATGTTTGATATCAGCAGTTCCAGCTCTTTCAGGTTAAAAGGCTTGGCAAGGTAGGCATCGGCACCCACATCAAGACTATCCAGCTTAATATTCTCCCGGGTATTATCAGATAATAATATGAATGGGATGTGGTTGTAACGGGCATCGCTTTTTATTTTTTGGCAAAGCTCAATCCCGTCCATCTTTGGCATCTTAATATCGCTGATCACCAGGTCGGGCGTTTGTTTGATCAATTTATTATAGCCTATCTGGCCATTTGTTGCCTGTATAACATTATAGTACCGCGCCAGGTGTTTAGATAAAAATACCAGCAGTTCCCTGTTATCTTCTACCACCAAAATGGTATGCAAAGGGTTGCCGGGTAAATGTTCTGGAACTGAACTTACAACATGGTTTTGCTGTAGCGTATTTACACGTTCACACTCGTGCGATGATACTTCTTTTACCTTTTCCTGAACATCTTCAGGTTTTTGTGTTACCGGGATGCTAACTAGTACCTGCGTGCCAACGTTAACTTTACTGCTCACATTGATTTCGCCGTTAAGATAGGTCACCAGGCTTTTAACCAGCGCCATACCTACACCGCTGCCTTCGTCGCTATTAATACCTTTGTAAAAAGCCTGGAAAATGTTATCCAGTTCTTTTTGTGTCATACCTTTCCCTGTATCTGTGATGTTAAGAATGGCGCGGAACTCTCCATTTTCCATTTTATCAAGAGTAAGGTTCAGGCTCACGGTGCCCTGCGTTGTATTTTTTATAGCGTTTGACAGGATGTTGAACAATATCTTCTCCATTTTATCGGCATCGAAATAGCAATTGAAACCAATTACAGGCGATGTCATGTTCAGCGTTACTTCTTTACGGATAGCCAATGGGCGAAAAGAATCCAGGATATTTTCTACAAATTTTATCAGGTCGTTTTGTGTTAATTTGATGGCGGAGTGATCTGTCTCAATTGTGCGAAATTCCATCAGTTGCTGTATCATTTTGATCAGTCGGGAAGCATTGTTTTTGATGGTAGTTAACTCCGGATTTTTGCCCGCATTTCCTTTATGATCACTCATGAATTTTTCAACCGATGCGATAATGAGGGTAAGCGGGGTTTTAAATTCGTGCGAGATGAAGGTGAAAAAATTGAGACGGTGCTGAGTAAGCGCTGCGGTTTTTTCCTTCTCCATTCGCTCCAGCTGAACTTCCAGCTTTTTGGTATGTAAAAAGCTGATAAATCTTGAATACAGCCATATCATTACTCCAATTAAAAGCGAATAAAACAGGAAGGCAAAATTATTAAGGTAAAATGGTGGAGACACATGGATGGCCAGCGTGCGCTCATCGCTTACCGCATTGCCCAACGCGTCAAGCGCCTGCACATGGAACGTATAATCGCCTGATGATAGGTTGGTGTAGGTGGCCGTGTTCTTATCGCTTACGTTGGTCCATTTTTTCTCAAATCCCTCCAGGTAATAAGCGTAATTATTTCCACGCACATTGCTGTAGTTGAGCGCTGCAAAACTGATACTGAACACATTTTGGGTATGATTCAGTGTTATGGCATTTGCATTGTCAATCTGCTGCTGCAGTAAAGAATGATCTTCAGGAACGACAGTTTTATTAAAAAGCTGAAAATCAGTAAAGCGGATAGGCACCTTTTGCTGCTGAGTTTTAATATTTTGAGGATTAAAGTAGCACAAGCCATGAATGGTGCCGAAATAAAAGGTGCCATCGCTTGCTTTCAGGAACGATTTAAAGTTAAATTGATTGCTGGGCAGCCCGTAACGGTTATTGTAGTTAATAAATTGGTGGGTAGATCTGTTATAACATGATAGCCCCCTGTTGGTAGAGAACCAGAGCTGGTGCCGGTTATCTTCTAATATGCCGTATACGGTATTGTTAGGCAGTCCGTTTTGTGTGTTCAGTACCTGAAACGTATTGGTTGCCTCGTCATATCGGCAGGCACCACCGTCTAATATGCCGAACCATAACATGTGGTCCGAGGTTTTATAAACACTGATCACCTGATTGCCAGGCAAACTGCCCGGCTTACCGTTTGCCATGTAGCGGATAATTTTGCCCGTTTTTGACTGGTAACGATATAGCCCGTTCCAACGCGAGCAAAACCACATATCGCCGTTGCTGTCCTCGACCATATCATAAATAAATTCGTCGCTAAAAATGGCGGGCTTGAATTGGTGAAACCGGCCGGTTTTATAGTCAAAAATAGCCAGGCCATGTGAGGTGCCGATCCATAAAGTGCCGCGGCTGTCACGTAATATGGCGTAAACCTGGTCGCTGATCAGGCTGGTGGTGTCTGTTGAGCGGTTGGTATATATGGTGGTTTTACCGGTTGATTGCTCAAAACGATGCAAGCCGCCTAAAAAAGTACCCACCCATATACTTCCCTGATGATCGTCATAAATAGCATGTACATTGTTTATGGTTAGATGAAATGGCTTGCTTTGCTTATTAATATTATTAAATTTTTGTGTTTGGGGGTTAAAGATGGATATGCCGCCGTCTTCAGTTCCTATCCAAATATTATGATGGGCATCTTCCATCATTTGGCTTATAGCTTTGCCATTAAGGCTGCCCGGTTGCTCGCCGGCCAATATGCTCTTAAAACCATAGCTGATAGACGGGATGTAATTAACTCCGCCAAAGTAAGT
>Ga0157372_10000272_pt1 | contig 57359 bp, 40 predicted proteins | sample C55metaG_FD_115307 | JGI IMG/M metagenome (GOLD analysis project Ga0157372, IMG submission 115307) | Corn rhizosphere microbial communities from Kellogg Biological Station, Michigan, USA - C5-5 metaG | ecosystem: Host-associated > Plants > Roots > Rhizosphere > Soil | place: USA: Michigan... | reverse complement strand
CTTGATAAAAAAGAAACAAAAAATCAAGAAAGCCTGATCCCTCCCCGCGGGCGACACGGCATCGCAGGCTTTCAGGCCTTACGCGCGGCTTCGTAAACGGCATTGGTCAAGCTTTAATCATTGTGAATGTTGGGTGAAAGACAGCTCTTACATCCTTGGCTTCCATGGGATCTCTTCGGTATTCAGCTCATGGCTCAGCTTTCGCGAAAGCACAAAAAGGTAATCGCTGAGGCGGTTGAGGTAGATGATCACCAGCTCGGCCACAAAGCTGTTCTCAGAAAGGTGGATTGTGAGCCTTTCCGCACGGCGGCACACGCAGCGCGCTATGTGGCAGTAGGAAACAGTGGTATGTCCGCCGGGAAGCACAAAGGAGCGCATCTCGGGGAGTGTTTCATTCATGCGGTCCATTTCTTTTTCCAGCAGGGTGATGTCTTCTTCTTTCAGGTCCGGGATCTTCATTTTGGAACGCTCCGGGTCGGAGGCCAGCGAAGAGCCGATGGTAAACAGCCTGTCCTGGATCTCCACGAGGATCTTTTTGCTTTCGCTGCCGATCTGCTGATCGCGAATGAGGCCGATGTGTGAGTTGAGCTCATCCACCGTTCCGTATGCTTCGATGCGGATATGGTGTTTTGGAACACGTGTTCCTCCAATGAGCGAGGTTTGTCCCTTGTCGCCGGTTTTTGTATAAACTTTCATGATCTTTTTTTGAATTAATGCACCAGCCTTGAAGAAACGGTGGTGATGTTCTCGTTTTTATAATCGCGTTCCACCACGCCATCTTTCAGCCTCACGATGCGATGCGCATGCTGTGCGATGTCTTCCTCGTGCGTCACCAGCACAATGGTATTTCCCTGCCTGTGGATCTCTTCGAGGAGGCCCATGATCTCCACGGATGTTTTTGAATCGAGGTTACCGGTAGGCTCATCGGCGAGGATGATCGCCGGCTTGTTCACCAATGCCCTCGCAATGGCAACGCGCTGGCGCTGTCCGCCCGAAAGCTCATTCGGCTTATGAAGCATGCGTTCTCCAAGCCCTACCTGGTGAAGCACTTCCTGTGCCCGTGCAAGGCGCTGCTCTTTTGAGAATCCCGCGTACACCAGTGGAAGCATTACGTTATCAAGCGCGGTGGAGCGGGGAAGGAGGTTGAAGGATTGGAACACGAATCCGATCTCCTTGTTGCGCACATCAGCGAGCTCGTTGTCGGGCATTTTCGCAACCGATTTTCCGTTCAGCACATATTCGCCGGAGGAAGGACTGTCGAGGCAGCCCAGCACATTCATCAACGTGGATTTTCCTGAGCCGGAAGGCCCCATCAGCGCTACGTATTCGTTTTTGTAGATGTTGAGGGAAACGGAGCGGAGCGCATGGATCACCTCGGTGCCTATCTTATAGGATTTTGCTATCTCGGAAAGTTGGATGATCGATTGCATGGTAAATGGATATGAGCAAATTTACGATTATTGGTATACTAAACCTTTTTTCTGCTTTTCTTTTTTCTTGATAAAAAAGAAACAAAAAATCAAGAAAGCCTGATCCCTCCCCGCGGGCGAAACGGCATCGCAGGCTTTCAGGCCTCACGCGCGGCTTCGTAAAGGACATTATAGTTAAAATGTGTCATTTGCGGATGCGCGGTGAATGATGAAATATTCGCAGGATCTGCTCCCTCCTTTTAGCAGGGTTGGGGTGGTATCATGATCCGCAATCACCACCCCTGTCCCCTCCTGCGAGGAGGGGAACCGCTCCGTAGAGAAATTTTGAAAAGAATATTTCCTCTCAGTAGCTCAGCACAAAATGCTGCTTTACCTGTTCTTTCCTGAAGAAAACGATCCCGAGCTGGAAGATATCGATCGTTACCCTTACTTTGGGGTGCGCTTTGATGAGCTCCCAGGCTTCCGTCATTTCCTTCGACCAGTATATGTCGTCAAAAATGAAAATACTCTCATTGTCGGCCTTTTCGAGGCATTGCTCAAAATAGCCGAGGGTTGCGGCCTTCCTGTGATTTCCGTCGAAAAAAACAAGGCCGAGGCTGTTCAGCGATTGCAATGCACGCGGCAATTCAGAATCAAAATTCCCTTCCAGCGAGCGGATGTTGGAAAGCTCGAGGCTTGCAAAATTTTCCAGTGCGATCCGGCGTGTTTCGGGGCAGCCTTCAATGGTGGTTACTGTTGATTTTGAGCGAGCAATTGCTAAGTACATGGTGCTGATGCCGAGGCTTGTGCCCAGCTCGAGGATGGTATCCGGCTGGAAATAGTTGACCAGCCTGAAAAGGAGCTGGGAATACTTCGGGCTTTTAACGGCCGTTTTGAGAATGTCGCGGACCTTCCTTTCCTTGCCCCGGCTGAAGCCCGAGCCGGCTCCGAGATCCGTGATCCTGACGACCCGCTCATCGGCCGAAAGGCGGCTGCGGATGGCTTCTACAGCGGTATAGGCATAATAGGGCGAAGTGTTCCTGAAAACATGATTGTACAGGTCGAAAACAAAGGGTGAATGGATGCCATGCTCATTTGTTTTTAACTTTGTGTATTTCAGGTAATTGATAGCGAGCGCTACTCTGTCCATGTCTCAAAGGTACTTCAATCCCTAATTAATTCTGTTAATTTTTTTGCAATAGTGCAACTAAAAGGGGAAATTTACAGTCTTTATACAATGAAACCGAAAAATCGTTTCTGCTTGATTTTAAATATTTTACTCGAATCTTATTTTGTTTAAGGCTCCATACATGATGTTCAAAAAAATTATTTCTTTTCTCGGTATTGCTCTTGCGCTGTTCCTGGCACCCAAACAGGTAAGCGCATCGCACCTTGCAGGCGGTGAGATCACCTATGTGTGCCTCGGCGCCAACCAGTACCAGATCAACCTGAACCTATACTGGGATTGCACCGGCGGATTCGATCCCGGCCCGTCGCAAACCATTAGTCTTACCAGCTCCTGCGGCGGAACGGCAACACTTACCGTAAACCAGACAAATCCCGGCGGAACCGATATTTCGCAAACCTGCCCGGGTGTGATCAGCTCCTGCAGCGGAGGTACTTTCCCGGGGATGAACATGAACACCTATTCGGGAATTGTGACATTGTCGCCGCCATGCGACACCTGGACAATGAGCTATTCCACCTGCTGCCGTAACAGCGCTATCGATAACGTTTCGGGTGCGAACTATTACATCGAGGCAACGCTGAACAGCGCCACAGCTCCCTGCAACAGCTCGCCGTATTTTACAGCCCAGCCGATCCCGTATGTGTGCACCAACCAGCCTGTGAACTACAGCTACGGCGTGGTGGAGACCGACGGCGATTCGCTTTACTATTCACTGATCGATGCGATGGATGCTGCCGGCCTTTCCTCTACCTACTATGCCGGCTATTCAGGATCGGCGCCTGTTCCGGGCACCACCATCGACCCGAACACAGGCTTGCTGAGCTTTACGCCGACAGCGATCGGGAACTATGTATTTGTGATCCTTGTGCAGGAATACGATGCTGCAGGAAACCTGATCGGTACGGTGATGCGCGACATCCAGTTTGTTGTGCAGAATTGCTCGAATACCGTTCCAAGCCCTACAAGCGGCGCTATCAGCAGCTTTGGCGGAAGCGCGGTGCAAACAGGGCCGTATTCGCTGGAGATGTGTGCCGGAAACTGCTTTAACTTTTCAGCAACGTATACTGATACCGACCCTACCGATTCACTCACCTATATTTCGAATATCCTGAGCGCGCTCCCGGGCGCAGTTGTTACAGCTTCGGGTGCCAACCCGCTTACGGTGAACGTGAGCTGGTGCGCGCCTGCAGGAACAATGGGGCAGAACCTGACATTCACGATGACCATCGAGGACAATTACTGCCCGATCCCGGGACAGCAAACTTTTGCCTATGCGGTAAACATTCTTGATGCAACAACTGCCAGTCCGGATATTACGATCTGCGGCTCGCAAACTGCCCAGATCAACGCTTACGGCGGAAGCATCTTTAACTGGTCGGTAGTGTCGGGGCCCCCGATGACGCCCGCAAATTTCTCCTGCAATCCATGCGCGAACCCGATCGCATCGCCAAGCGCCACAACTACCTACGCTGTGGTGAGCAACCTGAGCGGCACCTGCGATAACGTGGATACTGTAACGGTTTTTGTGGTGCCCGATTTTACATTCAACGTAACGCAAAGCTCCACGAGCTCCTGCCTGCTTCAGCCGATCCAGCTGGGCATTGCGGGGCTTAGTCCTGCCGGCCCGGGCTACACCTACCAGTGGTCGCCGGCAACTTACCTGAGCGATCCTGCAATTCCAAATCCTGTTGCCACGATCTCCTCACCGGGATCATATACTTACACGGTTACGATCACCAATGCAACGGGCTGTACAAAAACCGACAACATCACTATTTCCGTGATCCCGGCGGTATCGCCTACGATCACTGCTTTGGCAGACACTTCTTTCTGCGCGGGCGGAACGGCAACGCTGGGTGTGAACTTCGGATTGGTGCCTCCTGCGATCAGCGGGCCAAGCACTTCGGGAGGCTGCTCAAGCCCAACTACCGTGATCGCCGGAACAGGCACGCTTACGGTGAACCAGTATCCAACGCCGTATACCGGCTTCTGGGACAATGGGCGTATGCAGATCCTGTACACTGCGGCGGACCTGAACGCTATGGGCTTTACGGGTGGCAAGATCTCCTCGATCGGATTCAGCGTTGCGCAGAAGAACAGTACGGCGCCTTACAATGGATTTACGATCAAGATGGGAACTACGGCGCTTTCCTCGTTGCCGACAGGATCGTTCCAGTCGGTACCGACGGTGGTATACGGCCCGACTCCTGTCACGACGACGCTGGGCTGGAACATGTATGCATTAACAACGGCTTACGACTGGGACGGCGTTTCGAACCTGATCATTGAGACCTGCTATAATAATACGTCGTGGACGGGTAACGATGTGCTGAACAAAACGTCGACATCGTATTCGTCGGTGATCGTGGATTATGAGGACCCTACTGCGGGATGTACCTTAACTACTCCGGATGCGTTCGCGCCAACGACCGAACGTCCGAATGTGAAATTCCTGAAATGCCTTGTGCCTGCAAACCCTGCGAATTACAGCTATTCCTGGGCTCCTTCGGCAACGGTTGCCGCACCAACGGCACAGAACACAACAGGCAGCCCGATGGCTACAACAACATTTACTGTCACCGTTACCGACATTGCCGGCGGATGCTCCAGCACCGACAGCGTGCAGGTGGATGTAGTGAATATCAATACACTTACGGTAACACCGGCAGGGCCTTATTGCGTGAATGGCAGCATCGACACATTGCAGGTTTCGGTACCAACCGGCACCGGCGCCTGGTCGGGAGCCGGCATCACCAACACTACGCTTGGCGTGTTCAATCCAACTGTTGCGGGGGTGGGAACTCACCAGATCATTTATGCGGTGAGCGGATCCTGCGGAACGGGTGCGGATACGATGGATATTGTTGTAACACCTACGCCGGATGCAACGATCACGCCTGTGGGAAATCAGTGTGTAACGGGAGCGCCGGTTACGCTTACTGCCGCAACGCCGGGTGGAACCTGGAGCGGAACGGGCATTACGAATGCAAGCGCCGGCACGTTCGATCCTGCTGTTGCGGGTGTCGGATCATACACTATAACATACACTGTTTTACTTCCATGCTATGCGCAGGATACGGTGATCGTGCCGGTTACTTCGCAGCTGGATGCCACTATTACGCATGTGGGTCCGTTCTGTACTGCATCGCCGGCTGTAACGCTTACGGCTGTTGATCCGGGCGGAACGTGGAGCGGCCCCGGCATTACCGATCCGGTTGCGGGCACCTTCGACCCTTCGGTGGCTGGCGGCGGAACACATGTGGTGACGTATACCATTACAGGCCTTTGCGGCGCTGTGAATACGGATCCGATCACGGTGATCCCATCGCCGGTGATCACCTTCACATCCGATACAACGGATGGCTGTGAGCCGACCACGATCAACTTCAGCAGCACAAACAATCAGCCGGGAGGCACATCGTTCTGGAGCTTCGGCGATGCGATCAGCGGTGTGAACGATACCAGCACCTTGCAGAATCCTTCACATACCTATAATTATGCGGGTTCGTACGATGTGAGCTACAGCTATTCAAATACGATCGGCTGCAGCGATACGGTGACAGTGCCCGGATATATTACGATTCACTCACAGCCGCTGGCAGCATTTACGGCTTCGCCGCAGCCTGGCTCCATCGTGGATCCTACGGTGCATTTCCAGGATCAGTCGACAGGGCTGATCGACAGCTGGCACTGGACATTCGGCTATGCGAACGACAGCTCGCTGCTGCAGAACCCTACTTATGTATATGCCGATACCGGGATGTATATGGCTCAGCTGATCGTGACCAACGTTCACGGATGTGCCGATACAGCCGATAACTCGGTGATCATAGAGCCGGTGCTGGTGTTCTATGCGCCGAATGCCTTTACCCCGAACGACAATGGTAATAATGATGTGTTCAGGGTGTATGCCGATGGAATCGATAAGAGCACGTTCGAGATGCGGATCTTTAACCGCTGGGGCGAATGCCTCCTGAAATCGAATAAATACGAGGAGGGCTGGAACGGAGCGAGGAATAATACGGGTGAGCTGGTGCAGCAGGATGTATATGTGTGGAAGGTTACCTTTAAGGATTTTGCGGGCAAGAAGCACAACTATATCGGCCATGTGACGATCATTAAGTAGAGTCGCTGAAATACAGGAAAAGCCGCCTTTTTTAAAGGGCGGCTTTTTTTATTCCCCTGATTATGAGAAATAAAATTAAAAAAAGAGAAAAAAGTTTTTGCACTTTCTAAAAAGTATCTATATTTGCAACCCGTTAAAATTAATAACGGTACCCAATTTTGGGAGCTTAGCTCAGCTGGTTCAGAGCATCCCGACTAATAAGTCGGGAGGGTCACTTAAAAAAAGATTATCGTTCATTATTAAAAATATTGGGAGCTTAGCTCAGCTGGTTCAGAGCATCTGCCTTACAAGCAGAGGGTCACTGGTTCGAACCCAGTAGCTCCCACAAACCTCACAGAAATGTGAGGTTTTTTTGTTTATGGTATTTCATGTTTACATTTTATTTTCTGAAACAAAGAACCGCTACTATATAGGGTATACTTCGGATACGTTAGAAGAGAGGCTTAGAAAGCATAACTCAGACCACAAGGGTTTTACCGGGGGAATGGGTGATTGGGAAGTTAAATATTCGGAAAGATACGCTACAAAGGTAGAAGCGATGAAACGGGAAAAGGAGATTAAAAATTGGAAGAGCCGCAAGCTTATAGAAAAGTTAATTGGCAAGCTTAGCTCAGCTGGTCCAGTGCATCCCGACTAATAAGTCGGGAGGGTCAAATTCGAACCCGGTAGCTCCCACAAAAATGAAGAAAGGCCTTTCAGGAAACTGGAAGGCCTTTTTTGTTTTTTGTTCGGTTTAAGATCTGCAAGTTCTTGGGATATATGGTCCTGCTATAAACCCCATAACCATTTTATAGAGTGATTTAATTTGTTCGGCTTGCTGATTGCGAGTGTTGTTGTCATTTATAAGGGCTTGGGAATTTTACTAAATTAGCCAAATAACTAATGACGAGAAACATATCAACAACTTATGATGGTGATATTATAACGATCCCATGAACCAAAACAAATTTAAGATACTAATTGAGGCAACACCTTATGTCTTAGGGTTGTTGAGTTTTAGTGGATTGCTGAAGCTATATGTATATTACTATTATTGGAATATTTCGATAACTAACTATTTAAGTTTGTCGGAGGTATTGTTGTCCTTTCTTGATGATCTTAATATAATTTTGGCATTTGGGGTAATCTTCTTTACTCAAGGGATGATTGCGGCAAAAGCGGTGAAACAGAAAGAGAATATTTCTCCCATGATCCGTCGCATTAACGAAATGCAGCAGGAATTGAAAAAGGGAAGAAAAACAGACAAAGAGCTAATGGAAATGATCATTAAAGAAGCGTCGACACCGGGCAATGTACTTGCCATGCAGGAGCGGGCAGACATTCAGCGAAAAAAAAAGAATCAGGAAAAGTTGCAAGCGCGAGTGTCCTTGGTGCTTTCGATAGCATTTGGAATATGCTTTATGATTTGGAGCAATCTTGTTCTCTTGTACCTTTTTGTAGTATTCGTGTCAAATGCATTTTACTATATTTTTGTGTATTTTCAGATCCATAGGCGCTTTGCGGCTATAATGGTTGTTTGTTGTTTGCTGTTGTCATTTTCAACTGCGCTGGCGTACAGGAAAATAAAATTAGTGCCAATCGAAGCTGAAACTAAAATCGTTAAAATCGTTACTAATAACGACACGATTTTAACTAACAATGATCTTTTTTTTCTAGGTAAAACAAGTGAATATTTGTTTTTGTACGACAACGTTCACAGCGAATCCAAAATAATAAAAATGGCAAACGTCGAGGAAATTGATAGTCGTCTAAAATGAAGAAAGCAAGTTAAGACTTGCTTTTTTTATTTCCCGGTAAAAATACTTCTTTGCAGAACACTATTCTCACTGCACTATTTTCTCGTGAGCCTCCCCGGTTTTTTTAATGTCACAAACATGCAAAAGTGTCCATTGGTGCAGTTGACAATTAATATACTTTCGTGCAGAAAATATATATACTAACTAAAACTTAAAAAAAATGAACGGAATTGATGTTTCTCACAACAACGGCACGATCGACTGGTCAAAAGTGGCTACCAATCCAACAAAAATAGATTTTGTTTATATCAAAGCGAGCGAAGGCGTTGGCTACACTGATCCTATGTTTGCAACAAATGCAAAGGGCGCAAAAGCGGCGGGACTGAAGGTCGGCTTTTATCATTTTGCTTCGCTGAATACGCTGAACGATGTACCCGATGCAAAATCGGAAGCCGATTACTTTATGTCGCTCATTAAATCGGCTCCCGCTGCGGATCTCCCGTATGCATTGGACATTGAAACCAATAAAGTTGGCCTGGATAAAGCGCATGTGCTAGAATGGATCAATACTTTTTTTGCTGAAATGAAACAGGGCGGCTACAACAATACAATCCTTTATTCTTATACCCCTTTCCTGGATTCAAACCTTCCGGCAAATCACAATTTGGGAAATATCCGCTTATGGCTGGCAGCGTATGTTTCTCCTGCCAGACTGCAATTGCCTGTTGGCTGGACGCAGTATTACATCTGGCAGAACAGCTCCACCGGTTCAGTAAGTGGCATCACAGGAAATGTGGATACGAATGTAACAACCGGGTCCATCGTTTAACGATCAAAGCTTTCCTTGTTGGGATATGTATTCAGGAACAAGCCAGGCAAGCGGACAATTGTGACTTTGTATCAATGATGACCTACACAAACGCCGGAACAACAGTTCCGGTGACAACCATAGTCATCCTTTTAGCCAATCTTCCCAGTTTATCCAACCTGTATCTTTGTAGGTACGTTGAGGGTTGGTCGGAATGGTAACTGGCCGTTTAGTTTTACCCTCCATCTTTTGCCAGCAAAATTGAAACCACTGATTACTGCTTTCAAGCTTTAACTTTCTTGCGAATCGCCTTGCTTTTTCAAACGAGTCGAATTTCCACAGGTGAGTAGCCACATGGTTTGTCCCTAACCAGTCTCCCCAATTAGTCCATCCTTTGTTCTTGTAACTTCTTTGAGGGTTTGTAGGAATATCCTGTGGTTTTGCTACCGGGTGTGGCAACTTGCCGGAACAATAGCTGAACCATTGTTTCCAGCTTTTTAGTTTCAATTTTTTAGCAAATGTTTTTGCTTCGTTATAGGGACGTAGCTGCCGATATACCGGTTGGTATTTTGGGAAAGGGGATAACGCACCGGTTCCCAGCCAATCACCGAGCCCTGTCCAGCCATCATCTTTATAAACTCTTTCTGGCTTACCGGGAATGTATTCTGGTTTTTTATCCGCTAATTCTCCTTTGCAATAACTTCTCCATTGTCGTTGATTTTTTAATCCTAAGCTATTAACAAGCTTCTTCGCTTCTTCATATGGCAAGAATGCTACTTTGAATGCAGCCTTGTTTACGCGTGTTCCCAGCCAGTCGGCAAAACCCTTCCAATCTGAATTTTTATAGACCCTACCGGGATCTGCAGGAATATCATCAGGCTTTATACTTTTTTCAGGCATTTTACCTTTACAGTATCTTTCCCAGTCAAAGCTGTTTGCAAGTTCTAATTCCTTTACAAACTTTTGTGCTTCTTCATATTTTCTATAAATGATATTATTTGTTCTTAACCTTGGCGCTCCTAACCAATCCCGCATGTTAATCCACCCATTTTCTTTATATATGTATTGTGGTGAAGCCGGTATATCTACGGGTTTACGTCCCTTGTCCTTAAATTTGCCTGCACAATATTTTTTCCAGTCGCTGTGATTCTTCAGTCCCAGCAATTGTACAAACTTTTTTGCCTCTATAAAAGGACGGTATAATATGGTTCCCGGAGCATGTGTACCAGTTCCCAGCCAATCTCCCATTCCTTTCCAACCTTTATTTTTGTATACGCCTGCTGGAGAGGCGGGAATATCAATGGGCTTTTTCTTCTTTGATAATTCACCCTTACTGTATTTGATCCATTCAGTACTATTCTTTAACCTCAATGATCTCGCGAAGGTTCGCGCTTGTTCAAAATTTCTATATTGTATGTAATAATGAGCAATTACTTTTGTTCCCAGCCAATCACCCATACTTATCCATCCTTTATTTTTATAAGTTCCATTTGGTTTTCTAGGAATGTCTGGTGGTTTTATTCCCTTTTCAGGAAACTGCCCGGCACAGTATTTTTTCCACTCTTGCCCACTTTTCAACTTAAGTTTCCGTATAAATTTCCGCGCCTCTTCAAATGACCGATATTTGATATTGAAATTAGCTATTCTCCCGGTCCCTAACCAATCGCCCCAACCTATCCACCCCTGATCGGCATATGTTCTGTTAGGATTAGTAGTGATGAATGGTGGTTTACCTCCTTTTTCCTGTAACAAACCTTTGCAATACACCTTGTATTCAGAAACATCTTTTAAACAAAGTGATCGCACAAAATTTCTTGCTTCTTCAAAATTAACATCTCTTATTGCTTTTGCAGATGGGCGGTTAATTCCCAGCCAATCACCCCAGCTGATCCACCCTTCATTTATATATACCACGGAGGGATTTGAAGGAAGTGTTGCGGGTTTAGGCTTTTTTCCAGGTAATTCTCCTTTGCAATATTTTCTCCATTTAGATTCGCCTGAAAGATGAAGGGAATGAACAAATTTTCGTGAGTCAGCGAATGTTTTGAATTTTATTTTTCTATTCGGTACGGCAACTGTCCCAAGCCATACACCCCAACTTACCCAGCCAGTTCCTTTGTATTTCTGGTCAGGGGTTTTAGGAATATCATTTGGAATAAAAGGTAGATGGTCGTATGCACCTTTGCAATACAAACGCCACTCATCGTTAGATTTTAAACCAAGCGACAGAACAAACGCATGCGCATCCTTATAGGTTTTGTATGATCTTTTACTCGGATGTTTTGTCCCTGTCCCCAGCCAGTCTCCCCAATCGATCCAGCCTTTGTTGAGATAGCTTTCATTTGGGTTGGAAGGAAGATTAGCAGGTCTTGACTCTGCACCAGGAGCTTGTGCTTTGACGTACTCGAACCAGTCTTTGGCTCTTTTAAATCCCAAACTATGAGCAAACTGCCTAGCTTCATGAAAAGGTAAAAATGATTTATCCCGGTTGGAGAGATTATTTGTACCCAGCCAATCATTCCAGCTTTGCCAACCTTTGCTTTTGTATACTCTATGTGGCGAAATAGGTATATCTTCAGGGCGTACACCCATACCTAATAACTCGTCTTTGCAATACTTTGTCCATGCAGCTCTATTTCTCAAACCTAATTTTTTAACAAACTTGTTTGCCTCTTCGTATAAACGATATTGTTTTAACCATGGAGCTGAATTGCCGGTACCAAGCCAATCGCTAACACCTTTCCAACCGCTTGTTTTATACAAATACGCAGGAGATGCCGGAATGTCTGAAGGTTTCTCTGTGCTGGCTGCATACTTTTTCCATTCATGCATATTTTTTAATCTTAAGGATCTTGCAAACTCCCTCGCTGCTTCGAATGAACGGAAACGTATCGAGCCAGGTGTAGGATTAAATGTACCCAACCAATCCCCCCATCCTTTCCATCCTTTATGTTTATATATCATCGCAGGTGATGCAGGAATATCGGGTGGTTTTGAGGTTAAGTGGATAAGCCTGCCAGTATGGTATTCATTCCACTCCTCGAATGAAGTTAGTTTAAGATGATGCACGAAATTTCTTGCTTCTTCAAATGGTCGCCAACTTAATTTACCCAGCTTTTTCCAAACTTTTAATTCCATCGATTCAACCAATGCATCAAAGCTGATTTCTTCCGATATGCGATTTGATACATTATATTCCAGTAACCCTTTGTGTTTTTTCTTGCCGTTCTCTCCTCTAAAATACTCTATGATCCGGTCATCGTTGGAAGCGAGTGCCCGCATCACCGTGAGTATATGATGAAAAGCTTTATCGTCAATCTCCTGATCAATTGCTTCGGTAAGCACTGGAATAACTATATAGCCATAACGTTTATTCTTGTACTTCCTTAAAGCTCTCCCTGCAGCCTGTACAATATCAATAACACTTCGCTTCGGGTCAGCAAACAACACGCAGTCGATCTTTGGAATATCAATTCCTTCTGTAAGGCATCTTGCATTTGTTACCAGGCCGGTTCTAGTAACAGCAAAGCTTTCCATTATTTTTGCCCGTTTTGATACAGGCTGACGCCCCGAAACGTGAAAAGCTTCCGGCACTTTTGATTCAGGATAAAAATTATTATAAATGCCTTGTAGTTCTTGAAACTCCTTAGCCCTATTAATACCATTATGAAATGAAATAGCATGGGATATTGGATAATTATCAAATGTTTTTCTTAATGCAATTAAGGCGGTAAGCATATGAACATCAACTTCTTTGTTCCAGCTCTTATTGGTCAGCGTCACCCAATTATTATTACGAAATAACTCAATGATCTCACTTTTATTCACAAGGATAGTCAGTACTTTATAATCCGAAAGCAAAGAGGGTTTTGATTCAAGAGCATCCTTGTATGTAATCAGATCAAATGTCTCGCCATACATAGCAACGTTGTCCATACTAGCAACTTTATCCCGTTCTCCTATATACCGGCGCTCAGTTGCCGTCATGAATATTCGTTTTTTTATTGCGATATTCTTTTCTTGCAGCAAGTGTGAAAATTCTTTATCGTAGCTTCCTACTGTCTTGTGTGCTTCATCAAAAATACCGGTATCGAATTCTATTCCTGCTGCTCTGCTTGCTTTGGCAATAGTGGCTCCACTTTGATAGGTTGTAAATACAATTACCTTCGAGCTTTTGTTTTTCTTCAGCCAATTCGAAATGTAATTTACATTAGTTGTAGACGGTACGCCAAGATCCTGTTTTAGCAAGTGAATATCGTCGTTTTGGCCGATCGCTGCATCACTACAAACGCATAGCCATTTTATTTTTTGCTTTGTAGCCACTGATTCTCTTAACCAGACATTTAATGTTTGTTTCATTAACGCAAGGCTTGGCAATGCAACAATACAATTTTGTGACCTCAACGCTGTATTGATCCAAAAACCGGTAAGGCTTTTTCCAGTTCCGCATGGCTGTATTAGTTTTCCACGCGAATGTTTGTTTTTTATAAAATGATTTTTTGCATTTGTTATCGCCTTTTTTTGATGAGAATAAGGCTTTAAGGGTATGTAGTATTTTACCTTATCTGTAAGATGACCCTTTAATTGCTTGAAAAATAACATATCCAAGCTTCGCCATACTTCTCCCATACAGAATCCTATTCGGTCTTGATTTTTATATATGGTTGAAAACTTATCCGCGCTTGTACATACTAACGCATACACAAATTTATTCGATAAGGCAAATGCAGTGTTCCCAAATGTCGACAATTCCCTATGAGTAAGCGGACGATCTTCATCACTCCGGTATTTGCATTGTACAGCCCAGTATTCTCCATCAAATGTTTCCGCTATTATATCTATTCCTATATCTTTTGTAGGTAAACGAAATTTGCTTTGTAGATTTTCCGGAAAATCTCTGAAAAGCCATACGTTTCTTAATAAGGTTGTGTACTTGGGATCAAGTAATAAATAATGCTTTACAAGGTGTTCAAACGCATAACCCTTTTCAGTTTCTGAAAGTGTACTGATTTTCTTTTGGAATGCCTGCCATGAATTGACGTTTGTAATAATCTGAGAGAATTTCATTAAACAAGTATTTAAAAGGTTAAACTTTATATTTATGAAGAGAAGTGCGGATACCCGGAGGGACGGGGGGAGCCTCATCTATAAGTTCGGGAAAATGCAAATTGAGCAGAAATTAGAGCATGAAGATAACGACGGCAGGTTCAAAAAAATAGCGGTTCCTGACTTATTTTTCTTTTTTATTGATATATTTAAGGATTAAAGGATAGTTTAAAACCAACATGACCGACGACGAACTTTTCAAAGGCGCTTATCTTGGTATGAGCGATAAAAAAGGCAACAAGCTGCACAACGGCGATACCGTGACCTTTAACTGGAAAGGCGAGTGGGTGAAGTGTGTGATCTGAATCCTTCGAACTATACAAAAGTAAATTTATAAAATGTCGTTTTCACCTGTGCTAAGAAAGATCAATGTAACGCGGTATATCCAGCCTTTGCGGGAAGGCGGCTCTCTGCCTGCTTTGGCCGAAGGGGACGATGATTTTAAATATGTTCTGAAATTCAAGGGCGGCGGACATGGTGTTAAAACACTTATTGCTGAGCTGCTGGGCGGTGAAATTGCACGGGCATTAAAGCTAAAGCTGCCGGAACTTGTGTTTGCGGAGCTGGATGAAGCATTCGGGCAAACGGAGCCTGACGAGGAGATCCAGGACCTGCTGAAGGCCAGCAAAGGTCTGAACCTCGCACTGCATTTTTTATCGGGTGCAATCACATTTGACCCTGCGGTAACGAAAATAGATGAGCGGCTCGCTTCACAGATCGTGTGGCTCGATGCATTGATCACTAACGCTGACCGCACGGTGCGGAACACCAACATGCTCATCTGGAACAAGGAACTGTGGCTGATCGATCATGGTTCCTGCCTGTATTTTCAATACAGCTGGGCGAACTGGGAGGCAAAAGCTGCCGGGCCTTTTTCATTTATAAAGGATCATGTGCTGTTGCCGCAGGCCACTTTGCTGAACGACGTGAATGCTGAATTTAAGCTCTTGCTTACGGAAGAGAAGCTGCGCGCAATTGTGAACCTCATTCCCGACGAGTGGCTGCATTGGGAGGATACAACTGAAACGCCTGACGAGATCCGTGAAGTGTATTTGCAGTTTTTAATTACACGGCTGCGTTATTCGGATCGTTTTACAAAGGAGGCTATTGATGCAAGATAAATTCCTATACGAATATTCGGTGATCCGCATTTTGCCGCTGGTTGAACGCGAGGAGTTCATCAATGTGGGGATCATCGTATTCAGCAAACAGGCGAAGTTCATTAAGATGGAATACACCATCAATGAGCCGAAGCTGAATGTATTCTGTAAAGAAACCGACATTCAGCAATTGAAATTAAATCTCGAATCTTTTCAGAAGATCGCACAGGGCGATAAGTCCGGCGGCCCGATCGCATTAATGGACCTTGCTTCCCGCTTTCGCTGGCTTACAGCGGTACGGAGCTCGGTGATCCAGACCTCGCGTCCGCATCCGGGTATTTGTCACGACCTGGAAGGAACTGTGTCGAGATTGTTTAGGGAGCTTGTTCTGTAAGTTGCTAAATCATCAATCGAGGGATCAAGGTTCGAACCCGGTAGCTCCCACAAAACAAAGAAGCCTTTCAGGAAACTGAGAGGCTTCTTTGTTTTGCATGTTTAAGCATGGTTTAAACATGCAAATTACCAAACTTCAATTGGCAGTGGGGCAGGAGTGAGATACTTTGTGTGTTAAAAATAGACCGCAAAAGGCAGAAAGACTACAAAGAACAACGCCTGCCAGCATTGTTTTATATCTGTGTGGACGTAGTGGACAACCGAACGAAGTGTTTCAGCCAGCATAGGATGTTGGGATGGCTAGCGTGCCATTATTTTATAAACGGCCTAGGCTCCTTGTATATAGTAGCCAGATATTTTTCTATTGTCTGCGGAGGGAAAATTTCAATAAACCTTACTTTCCTGCCTTCTGTTGATGCAGCAAATCCTTTTTCAGCGAAAACTGTGTGGCTGGCTCTTTTGCCAGCCCGGGACCGCATACGTTTATCCAGCTTAGGTTCAATAATATTTTCCATAAACTTATCCCAGAGTTTTTGCACGTAATCAGCATCGGAGAGATAAATCAGCTCTAGTTTTTGATTGCTGAAGAAAAAACACCCTTCGATTGTTTCTGGTTGATAGATTCTTTTTAAATCTTTCAATTTTTCATAACCTACATTATATGTTATGTTTTCTTCTTTGATTTTATATTGTTTTATAAAATCAATCCAGCTCAAAGCAAAAGCGCTTTGATATTCCTCGATTTCATTTTTAATATTTCCCATATTGTTGTTGCGTTAAAATCTATGTCGTATTGCGTGTATTAATCCATCCCTTACAGGGCAGGGGTTTCCGGCTGTTCCTGCCGCGGGAATCCCACCCATACCTGGAGTTCCATTTTGCAAGCGAGCCCTGTCGCGAAAATAAAGCATTACCGATTCGCAAAAATCTTCGCTTGCATTTGTTTCACCATACGCTGTAGGAGGCGCTTCCGCTCCTGCAATGCCGGAAGGGGTATTTCGATCTGTCCAGTATTGAAGAGCAGCTATGTAACCGGGCAGCTCATGCTCAAGCAAACCGTGCGCTATTTCATGGGTTGCCGTGCCACTTATCTCTTCGCTCGTAGTTGTAAATGCATCTGTTGTCGCTTCGCTTTCATCAAAAATACTAACATTTCTTCCCCCCGACAAAAATTCTCCATAAGCAGTACCTGCCACCCCCATGGGATCATCAGCTGTTATATCATGATTTACCCTTGACATTGTTGTAATTTCCTGTGGCATTGCGCTTCGCGAAGATGTTGCACGTTGTGGTCCCAAGATAGGCCTGTAATCTTCTAATGCCGTAAATAATGATTCCAATGTTTCTATATTCCATGTTCCTGCTGCAAGGCCACCTAATACTGTTACCGGTGCTTGTGTATATTGTGCCTGTATCGCAGCGACACCTGCTTCAGAGTCCAATTCTATCCCAAATCGGCTTTTGATGGTTCTGATTATATACTGAGCCCTGGTATACTCCGTCTGATTTGTCACATAAACAGACTCGCCATATAATGTTGCCGTTCTTGGAAACACAAATTGTATTACATGTTGGAGCTGTGCCGTGTCACCGAAATTTCTAAACCCAGTGCCAACAGGCTTGTAACAATATTGACCCGCATTTTTTTCTTCGGCTGGTTTTATTTTCAGCTGCAAAGCCTTCGCACCCATCACATCTGCTTCTTTCTCCAATCCTTCATCATCATTCACATTCACCTTGCCTTTCATTTGCATGGTCGGCTTTACTCTTCCCTGTTTTTGCTGCACCACATGCCATGCTTCATGCGGTAAATGTTTTTCCTGCCCCGACGCAATATGAATATCCGTGCCCTGCGCATAGGCGTGGGCGTTCAGCTGTGCCGGCTGCGACGAATTATAATGGACTTTAACATCGTCCATAGAATGGCCTGAAAGATTTTCAATGCCGGATTTTAAGTTATCGGGTAGGCCGGTAGTGTTGCCTTTCCGTTGAATAGGCGCTTCTCCTGATTTATTCCGCAATGCGTCCGCCTGCTTTTGCTGTACTATCGCCTGCGGACGGTTATCCTGTAACGTACATGCGGAATCAAGCCCTTCTTTCGGGGAAAAGGCAGCGGCTGTAAGCTCTCTTTTATTTTGTGTGGCGTTGGTTTGCATGTATTATTGATTTACTATTTCCCTATGATTCCCAGCTTTCCCAACAACCAGCCCCCGGCGCTCACAATATTCGGAACCACCAGGTTGTCTGCTTCGCCCGCTACGTGGTCAATGCCGCGTAGTGTGCCTGAGATTACACTACCTGCCATGCCTGCCCCTTTTTTTATAAAGCCGGGTGTGAGGGATGAAACTCCTTCGCCAATGCCTCCCAGGATACTTCCTCCGATCCCGGCAACATAGCCAAGGCCCGTTCCCACACCATCAATTACCTTCCCGGTCTTCCCGCCCGGCTTGGCCTGCAGCGCGAGCGCATAGGCGGCTTTCCCTACGAGATAGGCCCGCATTCCCCAGTTGCTGGCTGTAGGTTGCACTGCATCACGCAACAGCCAGCGGTGTTTTGAAAAATGACGTGCGATAATCACTTTTTTATACCAGTTGTATACCTGGGCGATAAGCGCCGATTTATCCAATGAACGTTTTCCCACATCATTGGTTGCAATGATGCGGGCATAGTCGAACAGGAATGAATTCAGCAGGTCATACAGGCGACGATCTTTTTCCTTTTGCGTGATGTCATTGTCGGCATCGATCGCGTCCCCGATACGAAGCATGGTAGCGGCATACTGTATGGCACGGGCGTTAATGGAATTAACATCTTTTGCACTGCGCTTCTCCTTTTTACCGCTTGTGTTTTTCTTTCGCGTTCCCTGTACCTTACGCATCGGTGTTATCTTATTACCTTTATCGCGGCCTACATTCACATGATCCTGCTGTCTTCCCTGCGATCTGTCTTTCCAGGGAGTTATCGTGTGTGTATGCAGTCCTACATTTACGCTAAAGGGCTCCGCCTGGTGTTCCAGCTCTTCCTGCTTTTCTTTCTTGCTCATCTGGTTGTCAGCCAGCGTATGCACGCCGATCTCATGTGCCAGCATTCCACAGATATCACCAACGGAAGAGATTCTGATAAACCAATCGGCTACACGAACAACGATGCCTGTGCCCTTGGGGTTAAGCTTCGTATCCGCAGGATTGGTTCCCTTCATGTCGGCAATATTGATATATAAATCTTTTATACCGGTATTAACAGATGCAAGTGATGTGTCCATGTATGCCTTCACAGCTTCGAGCTTGTCGGTATCGGCCTGTGGTAATTCCATATCCGGAACTACCGAGGTTTTGATAACGCGCTGCACAACGGCTTCCGTGGTGGTTTCCTTTCGTTGTGCGGTTTTTTCATTTGAATGCTGTGCAAGCGCATCGACCTGCTGTTTCTGCAGCGCAGAGCGTTGACGGTTATCGCTAAGCTTGATCAATGGCTTCCGCTGTATAGCCGAATTAGCAGGGTTTTGCTGTCGCCTGTTGCGTTTTTGTTCTGTGAATGTTTGCATGTGATCGTTGAGTTGTGTTAGCCTTTCATGCTTTTTGTTTAAGTCATCCTTGCCTGGTTTCGCTGGTGCCCTGTGCCGTCACTGCTCCTTTTACTTCCGGTTTTTTATCGGCATGCACGGCTTTAACATCAATTGTAGAGCCGATTTTCTTTTTGCAGGTCTTTTTTTGTTAATCATTTAATTACTTATATCCATTAGATTTGATTATTGGAGTTTAACAAATTTTTTGGGAGCTGAAGAATTGTGACTGTATCCCGTTATATCTGGTGCGTTAAACGCTTTGGCCTGCTTGTGTGCAACCGTATCAGGATCCATAGCCAGCGCTTCAGCAAGTGTTCTGTCATGTTCTGCCGGATCGTAGTTGTTGTTACTCAATTTATCCCGCATTTGCTGTGACCGCCAGGTCATTTTCCGATGTAATGTCGGTTTCTGCTGCCAAGGCCACCATTGCAATAACATCTGAAAAAATGTCTGAGGCGGTTGGGGTTGAAAGGTGTTCGGGTCACCATGATATCCAATGCTACTGTTGGTAGATTTATCCCCATAATGAAGATTCATCGGGCTGTTAATGATAGCACTGGCAAGCCGTGTAAGATCTTTAGCCATCTTATCAGTTTGTGATTTCTTTTTATTAGTAAAAATATTTACCACCTCTTTAAGAATGTTTACAGCTTTCGTATGAGCTTTTTCTGATGTTTTATAAAATTCGGGCAGTATATTTGAATATGTTTGCGGTGGTTTAATACCGTCAATATAGGTGTCGAGCTCGTTCCAAAGGTTGCCAGTTGGGTTGTTTGCCGCAGCGACGATTTTCTCTTGTATAACAGCGTCAGAAACATGATGCGCCATATCCAGTTTAAAGCTTGAGGGCGTGGTTTTTGAATTTACACTATACTTTTTAATAAAGTCCGTTTCCGTTTCATTATTAACGTTGCCTGTCTGATGATTAGGAGTGTTATTACGATATGTCATCAACTCTATAAGAGCCCTCTTGTTTGGTTCTGTTGCATGTTCCCCGGCCCGGCCCTCAAAACTAAAGGGGGGCGATTTTTTTGTATACTTGACTACCCGCTGAATTGTAGTTCCCTCGGAGGAATTTTCATTCAGTGTTAGTCCTTCCTTATTGTCCTTTCTCTGAATTGTTAACATGCCTGTGTGTTTATCCGCCAGTGCCTTTACCTGTTTCCGTTGCACAATAGTTTGAGCACGGTTATCTGTCATATAAAAACCTTTTCTCCCTGCACTGTCTGTTCGTGCCGCAACGCTTATCAGCTGAACATTATCATTTTTATAAGCTGTGTGATAAGCAAACATTCAGACCCGTGTTATTTGTTATTCATTGTGCTCATCCTGCTTTAAGAGAGTCACCACAACAGGCCCTTTTGCACCTGTATAATCTATTGCCGAGCAAAAGTTTGCCTTATTGATCTCATCTTTCAGCCGCTGCAGGTGAGGATCGGAGTATGGTAATTCAACCTTACGGCCGGTGATCAGTTTTACCAGGTATTCATTCTGCAGGGGATACCTTACGAATAACGCCGGCTTTTCGAGCGTCGCTTCCGGATGCTTAAGCGCCTTTTCAATTTCTTTTTTGATCCGCTGCGCATGCTGGATCTCTTTTCGCAGCTTGTCATAAAAATGCAGCAATACGCTGTTGATGTGAACATATTCCGTTTTAAGCACGAGGTAAAGCCTGCGCCTCGTAAGCAGGTAGCCGCTGATGTTCATCTCTTCATTGTACACGCAGTAATTCAATGCTTCGGCGATCATCACACTGTATTCGTATTCCGAAAATTCATCCTTCCAGTCGCCGGAGACCAGGGCAATGGGAAACAGCCCGGTTTTATGCCTGTGATGTTTCCCTGTGGCAGCTGCCGGAGCTGTATTATTTTTTTTGCTCATTGGACCGCGATCATTTACTGGTGCTCAGTGTTTTGTTTTCCTTCTTAAACTCACGGCGTAATCCGGCCATCAATTCCTGCAGCGTGACTACGGGGTCGTTCTTACGGATGGCCGATAATGCACAATACCGCAGCACGTTGATAATGGCACCGCCGGCGATCTCGTGTTCTTCCGCAATTTTATATAGATCGATCGCCGGGTCGAGCACGCATGTGCCTGAAAAAGCGCTCTTCCATAATTCGAAGCGCTCTTCGGCGGAAGGCATCGCGAAATGAATGATCGCCTGGAACCTTCTTGTGAATGCTTCGTCCATATTGGCGCGAAGGTTGGATGCGAGGATCACAATGCCGGGAAAATCTTCGATCCGCTGAAGGAGGTACGCTGTTTGCTGATTGGCGTGGCGGTCGTTCGATGAGTTGGCTGCCGTTCGTTTTCCGAACAGCGCATCCGCCTCATCAAAGAAAAGGATCCAGTTCTTGTGCTGTGCAATGTCGAAGATCCTCGAGAGATTTTTTTCCGTTTCACCGATGTATTTCGATACGATCATTGAAAGATCGACTTTGTATACTTCACGCCCCGAAGCTTTTCCAAGCAGGGTAGCGGTAAGTGTTTTTCCTGTGCCGGGCGGACCGTAAAACAATGCGCGGTAACCGGGCTTTATTTTTTTTAACAGTCCCCAATCCTTCAGCAAAGTGTTCCCGTGCTCCATCCAGGTAAGGATCTCCGTTACCTGTTCCATTACGAGGTGATCGAGCACTACATCTTCCCAGTCCATCTCGGTTGTTATTTTCTGGGCTGGAAAAGTAGCGCTGAGCTCCATCTGCAAATGTTCGCCTGTGATGAAATAATGAAACCAACGCTCGCTCAGCACAAGCATGCCGTTCATGCCCGGAATGTGAGACTCGGTTTCAGAAAGGGAGATGACCTGTTCTTTGATCAGCATATTTTCCTTTGAAAATACATTCAGCGCTTTGTGCCGCAGTGCGGGATCACCGGCCGTGGCAATAAAGCAGAGCGTTTGCCCGGTAGGCAGGAAGCCGCTGTGGCTCTTATCGGTAACGCCGCCGAATTCGGTGAACCCGCGGTCGTAGATCTGGTTCTTTCCGAAAAATATATCGAGTACTTCCGGCCTGATGTGAGGCGCCATAGCCAATGACAGCGCGAGCCGGGAATAGATATCGGGCTGCATTTTTACAATTGTTTCTGCATAGGCATTTTCTGCTGCCAATGCATCGGGCGGAGTAAGGTCGAGCCAGCTCTTTTCATGGCCTTCCTGCATAAGATAAGTGCGGATCGACTGATCGATCACGCTTTGCAGCCAGTCCATTTCCCTGTGCAGGAACAGCAATGTATTATCAGTATCCATATTTCAGAAACAATTTTTCTATATCGTCGAGGTTTGCATCCACCCATTTAAAATACACCAGCGCGGTATTCGGATTGAGCTGGTTGGATTGCAGCATGTCCAGCAGGCTGATCTGCGAATCTTTTACCTGGGGCATGTATACATGATCATAGTGAAAATCATAGTTGAAGAATTCTCTCGCCCAGTCGTTCTGGCTCTGCTGTGCGCTGATGAGCTGGCTGATAAAAGTTTCCAGCTTTTCGTCCTGTACGGCGAGGCGTTTGGCTTTAAAAAAGGAAGGTCTCCTTTTTGGTTCCCTGTGGTAATATTCAATGTCTTTTGATTGCACTGTGCGTGCAGAGTGGTGGCCGAAAATGTCCACGAGGCCAAAGTTCTCGATGTCGGTGGTGATCTCCAGCTCCGCCTTAGGGGCGCCGGCAATGGCAAGCGTCCAGCTCTCCGTGGTAGCGCATTCGGTTACAACGTATAGTTCCCTGAACGAATATTGTGTTTGTGTAAGTCGTATGATCAGCTGCTGCTGGATCCCGTTCCAGTTCATGATCTTTACTGCCTCGGGAGCTTCTGCCTTAAAAAAGAAACTTCCCCGTTTATCGAAGGACAGGATCTGTTTGCTGAATTCAAATCCGCTTCCTGTCTGGGTGCTGTGTCCCCGCCCCGAGTAGGGCTTCGTTACTCCGTCGCTGAAGTTCCAGGTAACGGGGTTCAGCCTGATCTCATTTCCAATTTCGCAGTCCATGGGATCGATCACGCGTGCGCGGAAAATATTGCCGAGCACGATCATTTCACCATTCCTGATCTGGAAGAAATCACCGGGATATAAACTTTGGTTGAGGGGCTTTGTGGGAATAAAGCCGCCGGTATTCATATAAAAGGTCCTGTAAAAATTTCTGTATGCGTTTTCCATGCGTTTTATTTATAAAAGGATCCTGCATTGTTTATCACAATGCAGGATCCATGTTAGTTAAGATGCAAGCGCTGCCGCGTTGGCTGCAGCCAGTCCCGACTGAAGGGACCTGAGGTTGATCTGTGCTTTGCTCAGCTCAGCAGTTGCTGCGCTCAGTTCGTTGATCGCCTGGATGTTCGCCTTTTGTGCATGCGTGTATGCGTCCGTTGCATACACCAGGTTGGAGGCTACCAGGGTTTTGAGGGATGCTTTATTGTTTTTTTCCTCTCTCTGGTTACCGTTTGCGTCCTTGCCGGTGATGGTTTCGTACAACAGTCTCGATTGCGTATACTCGAGTGCTGTTGCTGCCTCTGCTTCGAGGCTGCTTCCCTGGGCGGCAAAGATAGATTGCAAGGCAACGAGTGTTAGTGCCACCGCGTTGTTCGCATCTTTTCCGGCCTGCCCGATCATTGCAACAAGGTCGTCGGAGATCAGCGGGTTCAGCGCTTTTGCCCGGATCACAAGGTTGGATAGCTTATCGATCAGCTCGGCTGAATAAACCAGTTTATCGATCAGCTCCTTCATGCCAAGAGCTACCTTCTTTGTTTTTTTATCGGCAAGAACCATTTTGTCGAAGGAGTCGGATGAATTCATCTGCAGATCGTGGATGTTCTTGATGAGCTCGTCCAACAGGTCGCTGTTACTTGTAGCTTTTGTTTTATTGGTATCTGCAGCACCGAGAAAGGCCTGGAACATTGTTGCCTTCTGTGTAAGAGCTGCGGCCATTGCCTCGAGCTTCTCAACGTCGTACTGTGCGTCGATAACCTGGTTGGCGAGCATGTCGAGCTCTGCCTTTTTCCTTTCGGTGATCCCGTATCTTCTCGGGTTGCGAATTGCTTGTTCTGTATTCATAGTGTTGTTTTTTTTAGGTGATTAAAAGTTAGTTTGCCGCTTCGATGTACTCGAACTTTTTCGTGTCTTCGAATGCGGAAAGCGAGTTGGTGAATTGCTTCATGCTGCTTTTTGGAACATTGGCGAAAGAAAGTACTACAGGTACATACTCTTTACCCTTGATCAGCGGATTCCCGAAATTGTCAAGCGTGGAATCCGTCAGCGTTACCGTTCCAATAAGTACAGGATACATCTTCTTATCTTTTCCTTCCTTTTGTCCGACCTTTGTCGTTGCTTTGGTATAGCAGGAGCCGGATACCTGCTCTGCCAGCTGCAGGTTAAAGAAAAATCCGGGATCAATATCCACCGCCGGATCAATTGCAGCTATTGCTTTTGCTTTTTCCGCGTTGAGCCTGTCCAGCTGAGCTTTTTTTGTGGTCAGGTCCTTCTGCCAGTCCTGCAGCTCCGATTTACACTCTGCCAGTTCCTCTTTCAGCTCTGCCAGCTTTTTCTTGTCGGATGTTTCCTTGATCTCGGTTTCAATTGCGTGGATCTGGTTGATCTTTGCTGCAATATTCGATTCAAGTGTTGCAACCTTCTGGCCCAGAGCATCGATCTCCGGATCCAATGTGTCGGCGATCTTTTCCAATTGGTCGATTTCAGCCTGCAATGTCCGGAGGCCTTTTGCGGAAAGCATTCCTTTAACGAAGCTGCTGGTAACCGGCAGGAACATGCAACGGTACTCTACGGTATCCGGGTTTGTAGTTCCCAGGTAGAACTCCAGTGTCTGGTTAATGAATATCCGCGTCGGTGTTTTTATGGTTCCTTCGGTGTAGTTGTTCGTTACCACGATCGTGTCCGCTGCAGGGCTGATCAGCTTATTTGTAAGGCTGAATTTAGTTGAAGGCGCCGATAAATAGTCGCTGAAAACATTCAGTGTTTTTTTGTAGTCTGGAGTAAATACAGCCAGCACAATTACAACGTAGTCGGTTCCCGGCTGCATGGCTTCACCGTCGGTGTCCTGCATGCTCAAAATGGAAAGATCGCGTTTTACAGTCTTGTCCTTTTTAAGATGCCTGCCATCAACCTCCACATAACGTTCGGTCATTTCGCTGAATACGATATTCTCAGCATTCGATAAGGAGAACAAGGTTTTCTTGTTGTTCTTCACCAGCATGATGTAATATTTGTCAACCGGGTATCCCGCTTCTTCACCCTGCTTTTTCCCGATCTGCGCTCCTTTTAATACTTTAGGAAAAGCGCTCTCGTAGTAATTGAACTGTACGGTGTAAGCATCCTGGGTTACCGAGCTGGGAGGAACGTTCAGATCAAGGTTCAGCTCCTTGTTGTTGATGGTGTAAGCTTTTTCAGCAGCATAGGCTTCCACGTTGATGAACTCAAGGTCGCCCTCGGCCACTTTCTCGGTTGCGCTTGCTGTGGTAAGCGTTTCATGATCGGCGTTCACAGTGCTGTAATACGAATCATAATCAGCCGAGATGATGCCGCGCATGGCGGTCATTGCCGTGTTTACCGCTGTTGCCTGATCCGACACAGTTGCCGATGAAACTTCCGACGTCAGCATCGATGCTTCCATTGAAAGCTGGGAAACCATTTCGGCTTCACAGGCAGTGTCGTTCATACGCCTTTGAGCTTCTTCGCTCTGCGAATAGATCTCTGTTCCGAAATCGGCTGCATTTACAATGCTGTAGATGCTGGCCATATCGGCGGCAAGCTTAACCACCGCGTTTGTAGCCACCTGGATGTTGGCTGCGGCAACAGCGGTATTTGTAACAGCTTGTGCCGTGTACGTTTTTTGCTGTCCGGCGCAGGTTTGCAGGTTGATGGAGATGTTGTTGCTCACCACCGCCTGCTCCTTCATGGCTTTCTGGAAACGGTACTCCTTTTCAGCCTTTTCAAGCCTTTCTGCGGCGGTGATCTTTGCGCCACCGGCAAAATAAAGCGTGAAGATGGAGGTGTTCCTTTTCGCCTGCATGTTGGCTGTGTCCAGCTCCTGGGCCTGCAGGGCTGCGACCACCGTTGAATGTAGATTTTCGTTGTACGAATTCATGATTTTTGTTTTAAGTTAATAATTAATTTTTCATTTCAGGCAAATAAGTGTCAGGGCAGCCTTTGTCAGCTGCTGTCCATCTTCTTACTTTGAATCACGGGTGTCATCATTCCCAATTTTTGTTTTAATAGGCCCAGGAAACATGAAGCGGTTTTTCCATCCATGGTAGTTTGATAATGGAAAATGAAAACGGCGATTGGTGAATCAGCACATCATACGGCCTCTTTTCAACGGTCAATTCCCACCTGTCGTCCTGCTCTGTAAGCAAGCCGTCCCTCACCAGCCAGTTTCCCCTGAAACCTTCATTGGAACAGTTTCCTATTGCCGGCCAGTAACCGATCATAGCTTTTAAAAGTCCCTCAATTAATTTTTTATGCTCATCGGTGATCGTAATGCCTTCGCGCAGCGGCTCCGACAATGGAATGCCGCAGATCACTTTGTTTAAAGGCAGCAGTTGTTCTTCGGTTTTGCTTAACCCCGTCACCACATACTGCAGGTAATGTGGCGCATTTAACTGAGCTGCTTCATCACGAAATTTCTTGTTGAGCGTTTGCCCTAAGCGCTCAAACAACATTTCGATGTAGCTGCTGATCAGTACCATGCCTGCATTCTTTACTATGATCCCGCCCTTGGCAGGCTTTGAAGCATCCCACTTTTTTAAAACAGGCATTGCCGGCTTTAAAGGTGCGGGCTCTTCTGTGTAGGAGGCCGAAAGGACTGTGCCCTGGCTTTCTTTCAGCTTCCCTAATGCCGCCTGGAGCGAAGGCGGGAAATACACTTTCGCCCGTTCTGCTTCTGCGAAAAAATCTTTCGCTGAAACACCTTTTTTTACTGAAAGATCCCAGGCCAGCTCGTTCCAGATGTTCTCGACTGAAATGATCCTCCAGTTGCCGCTTGTCCATGCTTTCAATACCTTACGGAAAAGCAGCTGCTGTACCGCGACGGGAGAAACACTTTTCATGGCCATCTTTCCAAGCGAAGCATGCAGTGCGGCAAGAATGTTCAGCAGTGATTCCCTGTTCTTTTCAAGCCTGCCGATCGCGCTTGTTAATTCCCCGAAGCTTATTGCGCTGCTTAGCCAGTCCATCTGCGGCTCTGAAATGATCTCATGACGAAGCACCTGTAAAAGAGCGGCCGGATAATGCAGCATCACTTCATTCAGCACCTCTTTTACGTCCGTTAATTTGCCGGTATCAAGCCATGCGGGAATTTCCTTTTGCAGGATCACTGCGCGGCATAGCTCTTCCAGGAAGCCGTTGGCCGCTAATGCAGCTATCTCCTTTTTGGGGCTCATAATGAGTTCATTTTCTGTAAGCATTTCCAAAGAAGGAATAGAGGCGCTAAGCAGCGATTTTAATTCAGCTGAAAGGCGGATGTTATTTTTTTTCATCTCCATTAAAATGCTCCGCGCGTTTATGTTCCCATTCTTTGATAAGTTGTGAACCGCATCGGCAACCAGCTTTTTCAACGCTGCACCCGGTTCGGCTTTTCCTGTAAGTAAGCGGATCGAGAGCATCCAGCATTCGTCAAGCAGGGCCGCCGAAACCGAAGCAGGAGCAATATGGCTGAACAATTCATAAAGTGTGCGCAGCGTGTGCATTGTTTCGCGCATGGCAGGTTGCCGGTTGCCGGCGATGAGCAGCGTGAGCTTTTCAAAGGACAATGATCTTTTCAGCAGGCTTACCTGTTTTTTTGAATGAGCTGTTTGCGAGATCACTTTTTGCAGGGTCTCTGGTTCCGCTTCGATCAAAAGGTTGACAAGCTCGCGCAGATAGATCCTGCGCCCGTTCATTTCGATCTGCCTGCGGCCTTCTTCAAAGCATTGCCCGGTCCATACGGTAATAGTAGCTTTTGATGCACGGACGCCGCTTTTCAATGTGTAGCTTCTGCTTTGTGATTCATTCGCAATGGATGCGGAAGATGAAATGCTGTTCGGCAGCTCAGGAAAGCGAGTCATTAAGGCCTTATGGAAAAGCGCTTTAAGCGCCTGCGGATTACCCTTGTGGCTGCCGTACTCCAATAAACATTTCCATAAAAGCAGGGTAGGTATCAAGGCCGCTTCGGCTGAAGAAAGCTTTAGAGAGAGGATGCCCGGCTGCGCTGCGTATTCCCCCAGCAGCCGGGTAATGGTTTTCTTTCCGCCGCTTACCAGGTAATCCAGGATCTCATCAGCCTCCTTTCCTTTTAACGTCCTGATCTTCGTAAACTCCTTGCCTGTAAAATCTGCCTTTAATAAGCGCGCCACTTCTCCTTGTTTATGCGCCGATGTTTTGATCAGGAAGCTTACGCGTTGCAGGATGCTTCTTTTGCCTGCTAATGCATACTTTTTGTTCAACGTCCCGGCTGCAAGGGCGGTGATGCCTGCAGAGCGTAGTTGATCGGGCTGCAGCATGCGCTCGATAAACATGATAAATTCCTCCGACTGTGAAACCGATAATTTTTCAAAAAGCGCATCGAGTATTAATTCGAGAAACTCCGCCTGTGAAGCTGCCGGGTAAAAGATCATTGTTTCCAGCGTTGCTGCGGGCAGCAAGGCTTCGATGGAGGAGATATATGCGAGCGATCTTTTTTCTGCCCGCAGCCCGGCAGTTGCTTGTCTTATCAGCTGTATCGCCGCCGCATGTTCCTTTTTTACCTGCTTCACCAGTAATGTGATCGTGGCTGTGTCGAGGATATAGGGCAGAAGCGGCCGGAGCGCAGCCTTCGCAGGATAAGCAGCAATTACCGACACTGCCTGCTGCGGTTGCAGCCGCATGAATTTAACCACCGACCGCTGTAAGGTTCTGAACAGTTGTTTATCTGCCGAAGGTGCGGAGAGCTGTTTGGCCAGCGCATCGAGCATCGTTTCAAAATCAAGGCTAAAGAAGGCCGGATCATTTTCGTTTTGTTTCTGTATAAAAGCCGAAGTGAGATGATTGTGGATCTCCAGCGTAGAGGCGGTTTTTGCTCCCGGAGCAACTTCTGCCTTAAGCAGCTGATGAAATAATTTTTCTTTTGTTATCGCATTGCGTTCACTAAGAACGGAAATAGTATGTGCTAAAAATGCGCTGTTGCTGAACGATGTGTTCTTTTTATCACGAATGAATTCCAGCGCGACCAGCCATAACGTTTTGCGCTGAACACCGGCATTCATTTTCCTTAAAAGGCGGTATAGAAAAGAAACGCTTTCTGTGATCGCCGGGGCGTCGGACCGGGAGAGCGCGGTTACCATGGCTTCCGCGGAATTTACAGTCATGTCCTTAGCGGCCTCCATCCAATCCTTTCCTTTGCTTTCCAGCCTAGTTAGCGCTTCCCTGAGCTCAGCGCCCCCGTTTGCCGAAAGTCCGCTCAGCAATTCATTGAACTCCGCTTGGTTGTCTGCCTGCCGGCGCAGTGAAGGCTCGCTGAAAAGGAGCTCGAGGCGTTCTAATAAGCCGGTGTTGTTTTCTTCAGCTCTTATAATTTTTTCTCCTGTCTTGGCATTTTCCTTCGCAAGCATCTGGAAGGTAAGCAGGAAGCTGGCTTTAATACCCGTGATTTTATTCACCGCTTCCACGGCGCGCTCTATCAGCTCAAACAATTCCTGGTAGCTGATGTTATAATGATCGGCCATTTGCCCGATGCTGCTGCGCATAAAAGCAACCTTGTTAAAAATGGTCCCGCGTTCCTTCAGCAGGTAGTTCAGGATCCATACCCAAAGGTTCTTTTTGAAATCCGCTGTGCTTGCCTGGACAATTGTTTCCTTCGCCTGGATCCGCGCGATCTCCGATGAGAACTCGATCACCTGCGTATGATTGTTCGGCTCCAGCCCTTCAATTATTTTTATGATCGCGGGATCATTGAGCTGCCAGGCGATCCGCCTGATCGCGGGCTTATGTGTTATCGCCACTTCCCGCAGCATTGCGATCATTTGTCGTCTGTTGCTTTGCAGCTGCTGCATCACCAGCTGGTTCAGCGAACCGTCAGTATGCTTGTAGTTCCAAGGCATAACACCTTCCTGCAGGAAGCTGCGGATCATGCTGATGTGTGAAGCATCTTCATTCAGAATTTCGATATCCGTGCGCCCATTTCTCCCGGCGTAAATGATCAGGTCTATCAGCAGCTCATTCAGCTGCTGGCGCAATTTCATGCCCAGCTCAAATTCAAGGTCGTTATAATCCACAAGGCCGAGGTCAAGCTCCAGCTGATCGATCTTCCAGGTTTGGCCCGGCGGACAGATCTTATCGAAGATCGTCATGATCTCCTTTTGCATGGCAAGCCTGCTCCAGCTGCTCAGGCGCTCCTGCAGCTCAGGAGCCCTTTCTTTCTGGTCGAAAGAGGTGTCCCACCTGAACTTTGAAATGATATGGCTATTGATTCCCTGCATTGGAGCGATCGTTGATTTTTATGATGAGCTTCGCCAGTTCACGCGATGCAAGATGAAGCAGATGGGTGTGCAGATGCTGATGTACCTTCGGATACGGATGCACAGGGCTTCTGTAAACCAGCAGGTTGTGCCATTTCACGAATGCGGGGATCAGCCTGACAAGATCATCGCTTTCCACGAAGCGGCATTTGCAATCGATCTGCACCGGCAGGCTGCTTTCTAAAAAAAGATCCAGCCGGGCTTTGAACTCGGGCGTGTTCAGTGAATCGATAAAAGCGGGAAGCAGCAGCTGCACGCTGTTCTCAAATGCCGGATCGTTGCGGAATTTAAGGGTCTCCGGGCCGCCAAATTCAAAGAGCAGCCCTGTTTCAAAGAAGAGCATTCCTTTGCGCTGCCGGATCATCCAGAGCGCCATGCCCGCCTCAATACTTTCTGTTTTATTTTCCTGCGCTTTCTCATATTCGGAAGAGATATAATTGCGGTACTGCACCCGCATCCCCAACAGCAAAGCCATCTTTAGCTCGAATGCGGAATAGTTGCTGAAATCCTGGAGCTTTATTTTTTCTATCTGGTCGATCTTGCCTGATTTGAAAATAAAGTCGAACGTATCTCCCGGCAACAGCTCCTCAATGTATTTTTCCGTAACCTTTGGAAGCACCCGGTCAAGCCGGGTTGCACCGATGAAGTTGTATGCCTTTTGCCTGTGATACGAAAGCAATCCAAGATTCTGCAGGTACAGGCTTTTGAAGATCACCAATCCTTTGATACGATCGCCGGTATACAGCATTCCGTCAATTAACCGGTTCATCAGCAGGGGCGACTCTCCATGACGCGCCAGCAAGTGATCGAGGATGTTATTTCTTCGTTCCATGCTTTCCTGCTCGTCTTCCATGAACTCCATCAGTCCGCGGATATACGCATTATAGCCGTTCTTCTTGTATTGCTCCCAGCTTTTTTGTTCGATCGCCTTCCTCGGTTCGCTGTCTATGGAATAGGTGAAGCTCTCGTTATTCTTCAGCAGGGGCCGGATGTGCGGAATCTCGTACAGCGGCTGATAAAAATAAGTAGGGGAGAATACCCTGAACTGAACCGGATACTGGTGATGTCCTCTTCCGAAGTGCCGCGTATTGTTCGTCATGGAGTTCTTAAAGGAAAAGATCTCATCGATGCTTGCAAGCTGCGAGAACTGGTTGGCAAGCACCTGGTCGAACAGTGTGAGATAACCTTTTAATTGCCGCGACTGCGCGATCCGGAAATCCGGCGCGTCGGAATCTGCCGCATCCTGGCCCACAGCAAAAATTTCAGGAAATGTATTCTGGATCGAATAATACGAATCGATATCGCGGAAGCTGCCTTTCGGTAATTCGGTCTGAACGTTTACCGTTGCACCGAATAAAATATTAGGGTTCGTCTTTAATGATTTACCGGGTGCCGAAGGGGGGATATTCGTTTGGTCGCTGATCTGCCTGCCTTTGCTGTATATTTTGAGCAATCCCGATTTAAATGACGAGATAACGTCCACCGAAAGGATCTCTGAATCGCCGGTGGCAGGCAGTTTTCCTCCGTCCTTTGCTTCGAGGCTCAGACCGCCCACAGCGCTCACGCCGTTCACCAGGCTTACGATGTCGGTCAGCTCAAAGGAATAAAGCCGGTTCTTTTTTTCACCGAGTGCGTTAGTTGGGATCCATCCGTGCAGCAGCAGGGGCCCGTTGAAGATCTCGTTCGTTAGCATTCCGTTTGCCGCAAGCGATGCATAGCCTACAGGGTTTACCGCCGGGAAGATATAGTTGCGGATGACATCCGAAATGCCTGTTAATACCTTAGTAAGGTTTGATTCGTTATCGATCTCGATGCTGCCGTGCAGCAGGCCTGGTATTTTGACCAGTTGCCGGGGAGGAAGAAAGAATTCATCAAGGTTCCTGCGTTTGTTCAGGTAAAAGCCTGTTGCGATGCAGATCTCCGCGATCCTCTTTTCGTCCCTGTCCGATTCATCCAGCTGCAGGTACACATTGTAAGCGCCGCTGAAGTGTGAGCCTGCGGTAAGTGCCGGGGTGATGTACACATTGGTGACTTCTTCGATGCCGTCAATGATGTATTTCCTGTAATCATCGATGGTAACCGGTGAGGTTGTGAGAATCCTTTCGGGTAAATAAAACTGGTCCTTCAGCTCGAGGTTACCTTTGTTGTCGGTTAAAATATCACGCAGGGGAAAATCATTGCAATAGCCAAGCTCCGTGAGCGCATAGCAAACCTGGTCCAGTATGGTAATGCCGGGATCGCTCGGATTCAGGTTGGTCCACACCGTTCCGCTATGGTCCTGGATAAATTCAAGCCCTGCATCTTTCAGCAGTCTGAAATCCTGGCTCAGCGGAAGCGGCTCATCAAGTATGTGATATACGGTGCTCATACTGCGGGATCGAATTGAATGTCGTGAGTTGAATAGGGAACAAATAAGCGGGAAGGTTCCTTTGGTTTTACGATGAGCCCGGAAGGCACATCCTTCACTGTGGATTGCGGATTTGCTCCCGGCTCGTTCACATACGTTTGAAGAGAGATCTGCTGCACTACCACAACGCCGTCCACACTGTTGATCACGGTTGCGAGCTCTGCATCGCTGATGCCCTGGTCGATCTGCACCTTTTGCCCATAACCGGCGATCCAGGGTGAAAGAAATGTATTGATCGCTTCAATAATATTTTTTCTTACGCCTTCCTGCTCGTAGCCGGCTGCTATGGTAACCGTGGCTTTTACCTTTACATATTCCATCTTAAAGTTGGAAACACGGATCCTTGCAAACACCGAAGCGCGGTCTTTTAGGAACCGCTGGATCTTTCCTTCCATGCATTCGCTTACAAGCGGAAGGAACGCTCCTGCATCCGAAGCGCTTTCCACCGACCTTACCACGTAGATCTCCGTTTGCTTTGTTGTTTTGATATAAACGGCCTTGGAATAATAAATATCAGGGAACTCTTCGCGGATCATGCTGAAATAATCGGAAGAGCTTACAGCGCGGTCTTTCGTTTTCATGCGCTGGCTCACGCGCTGATTCATTGTCTGCTCTGTTTCCGCTGGCTTTCCGCCAAAGGAAGGAAAGGGCTGAACAACCGTTGCGATCTGTGGAACGGGGAGCTTGGTTTTCGTGATCACACCCGCGCTCAGCTTCGGAGCATCGGTGGATGCAAGGAAAGTAATGCCGCTGCGCTGTACCGCGAAGCCGTTTGTTTTCAGGAACACTGTTTTGGCATACGCTCCCGGATCATTAGTTACCGCGATGGAGAGCCAGTATTTTTTTTCGGGCATCACAAGGCTGTCGGATGTGATGTCGGTTGGCACATTCACGGTGATCGCGCCGGGGCAGCTAAGGTTGTTGGTCCCGTCGGCCAGCACGTCCAGCTCTTTCCAGCCCTCTGTGCTTAAATAATGATAATGAATTTTGCTGTCTTCAGGAGAAGCGCCGGCCTTCCGGCTCAGCTCGAAATAAATATTCATCGCATCTGCCGGAACAAGGTTGTCGAGCTCGAGGAACAGCACGCCAGTATATTCTAATCCGGGATACAGGGGCAGTCCACCGGTCGGCCGCGGCATTCCCGTAAGGGTTGTGCCCGGTGCCGGGCCGGTTCCGGCTTGGCCGGCAGCATTATCATAAATGCTGTAATTCTCGAAGGGTGAATAAAAAAAGCATTGCAGCGGATAGGTGTTGGTGTTGCTGTTAAGGTCGTACTCCTGCGTGGCCGAATAGTTGGCGGAGATGCTGATCAGCTTTGGCGCAAAAGGTAAAAGGGCCGGTCTTGCAAATTTCGGGTCTTCATCATGTTTCAGCTTTACGAGAACAGCAGCATTGTGCATTGCAATTTCGGCAACAAGATCGGGATACAGGTCGAAGCCGAAACCGTAGCGCGGATTGCTCAACGTGAGCTTCATAAAGCCGGCTGTGCTTGTGTCTGTAAATACGAGCGGCGTGTTCTGGATCGAAGGGTCCACATTTCTTTTAACCGGAGGCAAAGCCGGAAGGGGTGCTGCCGGATAGCTGAATACACTTTTATCCCTTAGCTGACAAGTGAGCGGGTTGGTGCTGAACAGCATTCTGCCCGGATCCACATAGTCGGGAATTTCACATGCCACGCTCTTCTTCATCTCGTTCCTGAGCGTAAAGTTCTTCCAGCTCTGCTCTTCCAGCAATGCGAAATCAAGTGTGAATGCGAAATTGTCGAACCGTACTCCCGGTTCCGGCAACGGGTACGGATTTGGTATGCCGGGCGTTTTCTTTTTTCTGCTGAACCAGCGCTTTAATGTGTTTTTGATCCGCTGACAGAGGGAAGGCTTTCTTTCCTCGGGAACAATGACCGGCCTGTTATCAACCAGGTATTTGTTGTACTGATAATAATAATATAAAAAATTATCGGGCAGTGTATCCCAATGAAGGAAGACGCCAAGCGAATCAAATGGCTTGCTGAAGATCTCGTTGCTGCCAACGATAAAGCTGTTTCCTTTTAAAGGAATAGGCCCGAAAGGCAGAAAGGGAGTCTTGCTGTCGAGCAGCCCGTTATCGTTATAAAGCTGCAGCGCTTTCAGGTCGCTCACCTTTACATCTATCTTCAGACCGGTAATAACAGGGGGAGTATCCATGCTGTAAAAGGAAGCAAATTCCATTTTGAACATCGGCCAGGCGCTGCTCATGCCATCGGGGTCTTTTAAAAATTTTTCGATCGGCGGCGCGGCAGGCTCGAGATGTATTTTCAAGAGTACTTTATTCGTTGCAGACGAGTGGCTTTCCGCAGAATGCACCTTTACATGTACCGGCAGCCATGCGGTTTGCGTGCTTAAAAAGCAATGGGCCTTTTCAAGCATCGCAGTCTCCATTTTTTCCCTGAACGTTAGCGTTATGCTGATCTCCCTGTAGCCTTCCCGAAGCAGGAGCAGGGGAGATGCAAACGCGATCCCCAGCTTTATGGCCGACTCTGCAGGAGATGCATTTCCCCCGAATGTTTCCCATTCCAGCACTGTTCCGTCATCATTCTTATGGATCAGTCCGGGCGCTGCAATTTTCTGAAAATACAGTGATGACTGCTTGTGGGCGTCTACACGGCGTGCGAGTGTATAGGCATTTGCGATCGCGGCCGGATTAAGGTTCACCGCTTCCGTTGTTGCAAACAGCACAGGATTCTTCTGCGCATCCACGCCTGCGTCAAAAGCCGTTCCGGCAGGAAGCTCGAACGCCTGTGGCTTTGCGAGCTCTGCGCAGATGAAGGCTGTATCGGCGACGGCCAGCTTTTTTGTCTGCTTTAAAATATCACGGTAATAAAATTCGAGGTGCTTATTTGAAATGCCATTGAGCTGATCCTGGTGAATTCTCAGCAGGTCTATAAATGCGCGGAGCAACGTGGTATCGGGATACGGGCTGGGCTGCAGCTGGAGCTTCGGGAATTCTGTTCCGGCATGTTCAATGATGGTATGAAAAAAGCCAAACACCTTATCACCTGCCGAACGCAGCGCTTTGAAAACTTCGGTCACCGTATTCTTCGTGATCACGGGATCAAGCCCGAGCACGTCCCAGAAAGGGATCTTATTCATGCTCTGTTTCCAGGTAGCCTCATCCCAGGAATCGAACATGGAATAATCCGGGGGAGTGATGCCGCTGATGTAATCTTCGTGGGGCATAGACAGTGTTCCGCGTAACGAAAGGAGGGCCCAGAGGTATTTGCTGAACTCATTCGCGGTTTTGTAGAGCACGTATTTTTTCAGATCATAGCCTGCTCCCGGATCGCTTTCCATCTGCATGAAGTACGTCCATTGCTCTATCGTTGTGAACACCCGCGTAAGCTGGTCGAAAAGCTCGTTGAACGAGTTGGCGAGCCCTTCCGATCCCGGCTCCAGGTCGGGATTTCGTTCGAGCTTGAGGCAGGTATTGAGATAGAGCGTGTGCCATTTTTCAAAAGGTGTTTTTGAAATTGCCGCCAGTAAAAAAACGGGGTCTTTCAGCAGGAAAGGTTTCCAGTTCCCTGCAAGCTGGTTGTTACCATCATAAAAATTGATCAGGGAAGCAAATTCCGACAGGAACCAGAGCCTGTCCCGTTCCGTTCTGCCATCTATAAGCGATGGCAGGGGAACCAGCGAGCGCTCCTGCGAATTTAATATGCTATCCTGGTCAATTACATTCATGTATTATCTGCCGAGGTTTGTGCCTTCTTTTAAATGAAAAGGAAACACATAGTTATGTCTTGTATTCGTCTGGTTGAAAATATAACCGATCATAATTTCAACCCGCCCTGTTCTCAGGTCTGCAAATTCAACATGCACTTCCTTTACAAGGATGCGCGGCTCGTTGATGAGCAGCGATGAACGAACCGCATCTGCGATCTCGCCTTTCAGCGTTTCATCCATCTTCCTGAAAAAGAACTGCTGCAGCCCCGACCCGAATTGCGGTTCCATGCAGCGTTCGCCCTGTTTTGTGAGCAGGATCACATTGATCGAATCATTAATATTCTGTTCATACCGGGTAAGTCCGAGCTGGTAATTTCCCACATAGAATGCAACAGGGAAGCTCCAGCCCGATCCCTTGAAATCATCCATCCGTATGAGGCCTTTCTTATCCACCGATCATTACGTTAAATGCACCGAGCATGATCTGCCCGCCGTGTGCGGTTGAGTCTCCCATTCGTGCAGCAGGTTTCCCGCCGATCTTTACCGTTGCCGATCCTTTTACAATGGAGTCGGGCGGGCCTACGCATACGAGCATATCGCCGAGGCAAGCTGCCGGCAATCCGCCGATGAGAACGGTAGGAACGCCCGGGCCGACGATGGGCCCGCCTACATGCGGGATCACCACCGGGCCTGCCGGGGTTTGCATGGGGCATTGATGAAAATCTGTTAGTCGTGCTGCTGGAGGCATGGTTATGTTTTTTTTAGTTGATCATGATCATCGCGGCTTTCATCGTCAGCTGCATGCCTGCGCTGATCTTCGCGGTTGCGCTGCCTTCCGCAGAGTATTCGGCCTGCGCCGTTTCCTTTATATTCACACCGCTCACTTTTACATCTCCGCCGCTTGCGGCAATCGAAACTCCTGTTTGCGCCTTGAGGTTGATGTTCTGTCCTTCGATGTTCACATCCTTCGCGCTCTTGATCGTAATGCCGTCTGCCGACATTACAATGCTGTTGCTGTTCTCATCCTGCACCGTGATTTTTTTATCCTTGTCGCTGATGATCACGGTGTTTTTTCCGGGCGTTGCAATGGTGAAGATCTTCTGGTCATCATCGAACTCCACGTAGATGCCCGACTTCGAAACGATCGCTTTTTTTGAATTCTTTTCATTCGGCGTAAGCCCTTCAAAAGGCTTGATCTTGGTGCTGCTGTAAACGCTTCCGAGAATGATCGGGTAGCGGGGATCTTCATTTAAAAAGCCAAGCACCACTTCGTCGCCAACCTCCGGAAGAAAGAAAGCGCCTGCGCCTGCCGTGGAATAAAAGTTGGAAAGCCTTGCCCAGATGCCGTCGCCATTGGCATCGAACAACGGCACGCTCACTAAGATGCGAAACTGCGAATCGGGGTCTTCATACCTTTTTTTTACGGTTCCGGTGAAGCTGCCGCGTGCTCCCGGCAAAAGCCCGGCAGCCGGCGGCGACATAACATCCGGTTCTTCCGTGAACCATACCGGTGAAAGTCCCACGTGCACTTCCGTGGTCCAGTTACCCTCGGCAATCTGATGCGACACGCCCGAAACCAGGTAATCGCCGCTGAACCTGTCGCCAAGCCCCGCAAGCGTTACGTACAAGGCGGGATCGACAAGCGAGCTTCCCTGGAATTTTACGCGGCCCCTGATCTTTGAATATTCGCTTTTCACGAGTTGTGCTTTTGCCCAGCTGCCAAGGTCGGCGCTTTGCAGCGACGCAGGCGTTTGCAGGTCGTACTCGGAAAGGCCGATCACACCCGATAATTTTTTTGAGGAGATGTTTCCCGGGCCTGCCACATCGTTGGTGGACTCCTGCGAGATCACCGCTTGTGTTTTGTAATCCCAGGTGCTTGCCTTCACCGTTCCCAGCTGGGTGATGGCATCCATGCCCGCATCAAACTCCAGCATGTTATCGCCGTAGGTGATGGTAAGCGCCGGCGATGTGTTGGCGTTGGGCTTGTTCACAGATACTTTTCCGTTCAGCGTTGTAACGATCAGTCCGTTTGCTTCGGCAAGCGAAAGAATATAATCCCAGTCTGTCACGTAATACTGCACCTGCTCAGGCCATACGTTTTCGGTAGCTGTAACGCTGGCAGTTAAAGCCGGGTAGGAGCCGATGATGGATGAAATAATATCGCTGTCCTTCTTCTTCGAATAGGTGAGGCTTTTTCTTCCTACGATCATTTTGACCGCTTCATCGCGGCATTCCACTTCGAGCGCAGAGCCGATCAGGCCGTCGATGCGGATCGACTGGCTGGTGATGATGCCCTTAAAGATGAGTGTATTGCTGTTGTCGTAGCCGGCTTCTATTGTCAGATCCATACCCGGCACAAACGAAGAAGAGGAGCTCGCCTCAAATTTTCCGGTGCTTGCGCTGCCGTCGAGGAGCACGATCTTCGCCATCGAGATCCTGTTGATCCTTTTTTCCACCTGTACCGAAAGTACGCGCATGGTATCGGGAAGCGCTGAGCCTCCTGTTTTAACTACAAACGTTGCAAGTCCGCCGACTGATGATGCTGGCATTTATGTTGGTTGAATGATTGGTGGAAAAATTAACTGCCGGCCTCCCTTCAGGTTCCTGAACTTATTAAGGCCATTGTATTTTGCTACTTGTATGTAGTATGAATCGTCGTTCCAGATCTTAAATGAAAGCTGCGGCAGCGTGTCGCCTTCCACTACCGTTACAAGGTGTGTGATGTCGGGTGATGTTTTTCCGTCTTCCCTGCCTACGGCCTTCGGTGAAATGTATTGTGTGAAGCTGAGCGAGATCTTGGCGCGCAGCGGGCTTCCGTCGGGCTTGAACAAAGTGTACGATGTATCCATTGATACAAGCACGCCTTTGAAAATAAAGTCCTTGCCCCATTGTACCTTCACAAAGTTGGGGCGGTGGATCTTTCCGTTATAGGTAAACACAATGGTTTCCAGCGCCGCTATTTCCGTTTTCATGTTGGTGCGTGCTGCATCAACAATTCCTGTGCAGTCGATCACCACGTCGAAGTTCAGCTTGTCGCTCGGCGTGTTCTTATATTTCTGTGAAGCAGAGCTCGAATCGGGCGGCTGCTCTGTATTGTATTCGATGTTGCGCTGCCACTTGATGGAGTCGGGATTGATCATTACCGAATACGGATCTCCCGGAAAGGCCGTCTGGAACTCCTCATCCGTGTAACCGGTAATCTTCATTAATTCCAGGCCTGCGCTCATCGTGTTATGTTCTTATCGTTTATAACCTGTTTTTGGTGTGTTCTGGGAAATGATCCGTTTACACTCCTCAAGCAATTGTTTTTTCATCGCGCTGAGGTCTTTTTCTTTTAACCCGCCTGTATTGTTGCGCGATGCGGATGATATTTCCGTTTTAATGATCAGCTCTCTTATTTCTATCGGCATGCTTTCTATATAAAGAGATTTTTAAATGTCACATCTTTCGAGATCTGGAAATAGGTATAAGCCAGCTCGATCGATTCTATCACAATTCCGTTTTCCTGTGATTTCAGGTCGGACACCGAATATTTGATCGGGTATGCTTTGTAAAAGTTCCACATCATGCAAACCTGGTGATCGGCGCCCAGCAGGCTTACCGAAACATCATGCGGCTGTATGGAGCTTGATAATCCCTGGTCGATGGAGCTTGCGCACCAGTTCACCAGCTGTGAGCCTTCCAGTAAAAATGCCCTTTTCAGAACAAGGTTCTGGCTCGTTGATACGGTGGGGAGCCGGTATTTAAACCGGTTCTCCCCGCCGCAAACGATCTCCTCAACACTCAGCTCCTTGGAGATGCCCGATACTTCCTGGAAAGCAGCGTCTTCACCATTGAAGGAGAGGTTAAAATAAAAACTAACCGGATAGTTAAGCTTTTTTTCCATTGGTTATTGTGAGCATTTCATGCGCAATTTCAATGGTATCAACAGCCACTTCATTCCCGTCCGATTTCAGGTCTGTGCTGGTGATCTTCGTTGGCCATGCATTGTCGAGCTGCCATTGCATGGTCACATTTCCTCCTTCATCGAGGAGCTTGATCAGCACGGTCCTTCTTTTGATCGTGTTCATTGTGATCTGCGCATGCCAGTCCCAGAAGGTATTGTCATTAACAAACACTCCTCTTTTCATGGTCACATTGCCATATTTTGCAATGCCCGGCATTTTTTCCGTAGAAAAAAGCTTGCTGTTGCTTTTGCGGTATTCGATAATCTGATTTTCCACATCCATTCCGGAAACTTCCTGGAATGCTACGCCCGTTAACTCTGTTCCGAGATCCACTTCGAACCGGAACTTCGGCATGGGCCATGTTGCGCTTTCAACGCTTCCATCATCTGCCATTTTTGTATATTTTTTTAAGGTTAATTAATAGTTTTATTTTTCTGTTATCTGTGTTTACGATTTAGCCATTTGCTGCTGGAACGTGATCACGATAAATTCCGCAGGGTGTACCACCGCCACTTTCACCATCACGCGCATAAAGCCGTTCAGAAGGTCTTCCGAGGTCATTGTGCTTCCGAGGCCGCATTCTACCGAGAATGCATCCGCCGAGCTCGCGCCCTGCAGTCCGCCTTCTTTCCAGATCATGGTTAGGAAGCTGCTGATCATCGCCTTCACAGCCTCCCAGGTATTCTTATCGTTCGGCTGGAACACATAGGCCTGTGCTGCCATCTTACACGATTGCTCCAGGAAGGTCATCGTTCTTCTTACGGGCAGGTAACGCCAGTCGAGGCTGTTGCCGTCGAGCGTACGTGCGCCCCATACAAGGATGCCAAGGCCGTTGAACGTGCGGATCGCATTTACCGATTTACCGGAAACTGCATCCACGTTAAGTCCGCCCTGCTGGCTTTCGGAAAGGTTGATCGGCAACGAGGAAACACCTACGATGGATACGTTTGCAGGTGCCTGCCAAACGCCGTATTGATTGTCGGTGTTGGTGATCACACCCGCCATGCCTCCGCTTGGGGGCATCAGGTTCACTTCATGAAGAACGTGCTTGATCATGCGGCTGTAGGTTTTGCTTGCATTGATCAGCGCATTGTTATTCTGCGTTACCGTTAATCCCGAAGCCGGGTTCTGAATGTTTGCAATGATCGCTGCAACGTTCGGATCAGGATTGGCCGGAGGGTTCAGCAGCGCAGCCAACTGTTTGGTATCGCCCCCGAAGATGTTGGTATAATTGATCTCCGAGTTCTGCATCACCGTAGTGTTCACAAACGGGTAATAGGCAGTTCCGTAGCTCAGGCCGGTTGTGCCCGTGTTGCTCCTGAAGGTTGTGATGTCGTTCATGAACATGATCGGATCAGGCGTGTTGCCGCCGATGATGTCGAAAATGCTTATTGCGGTCATCATCTCCGTACACTGGAGGAGCATTTGCTGCATCAGTGTTCCGTTGGCATCCACAGGAAGGAGTGTTGCTTCCGGACAGATGTACATCGTAGGCTCCATTTCGTTTTTCAGAAGGGCCAGTCCGCGCTGAAGATCGGCCAGCTGCACATTCGGGTTAACGATCTGCGTGCCCGGTGTCATCGGCGTGTTGGATGGAGGCCCGTAGGTTCCGATAGAAACGATGTATGCATCGGCGCCGCCGTTCTCATAAAACAGACGGATGCTGTTGTACATATAATACACCGTATTCGGATCGGGCACGATCGAATAGAATGAATTGTTGATCATCATATACTCGCCTTTTGTAGGCTGAGCTTTCTGCTGAACAAAATAATATTCCGGGCTGTACTGCACAGAAGGATCGGCCGGCGGCGGTGGATCCGGAAGGCAATAAATAGACTGGAACTCTGCAAAAGTGGTGATCTTCTGCGCCACATTTAAATACGATTTTCCTTCGTAAATGGCCTGGGGCGTATATCCGATAAATGCCGGGACCGCTGTAGCCGCAGCTACAACCGAATTCGGGAAGGCATTCATTTCGTTAATATAGACACCCGGTGATTTGATGTTTGAATCGAGCATGAATTTTTTTGTTTTTAGAAGTTAGTAATTACACATATATATAGATTGGTGATGACACCTGGATTTTATCATTGATGCTGATCAGTCCCGATTGCGCCGGATCCGCATTCGGCAGGCCCTTGAACACAGTGCGCGCCGGCGTCCGTTTCGTCGTTGTTTCATTGCCGCCGCTCCTTAATTCGTTCACAAGGTCAAACTTGTAAACCGGTACTTCCGATAAGGAGAGGAGCGCATTGCCCGACGACAGCAGCAAGGCCCGCTCCCCGGTTTCGATCGTGACCGTTCCCCTGTTCTCAAATACGATGTCTGCCTTTCCCTTAATAAGCGGGTTGTCGAGCGGTACAGAATTCCTGTTGATCACAAAATACTGCCATTGCGTTGCCCTTGCGCTGAAGCTGATCTCAAAGGAAGGTGTTGTGCCTTCTTCCGTTTCATCCAATAGATCGTCGAAATATATTTTCAGGTTGCCGCAGACGGAAGGCGTCACCGGCGGCGACAGTGTTTCTTTGAGCAATAGCGTTTTATCCCCTTCCGTGATATTCCTGCTGCTGTATTCCAGCAGCCCGACCCAGTTTACAGGGATCTCGGTAAAGGAATTAAAATCGGACCTGCTGCTCAGCATGTCAAATTCAAAGAACACTTCGCCTGTTGCAGATGTAATGTAATTAAATAAAGAACGCAATGTTGCTGTCGACGTTGTATATAGTTCAAACCCGTTCAGCTTGTTTCTCATTCTGAATCCAAATCGTCCGAAAAGCTCTGCAGCCAGAGGTTTTGGCCTAAACTGAAGGCAGGTGCAGATGTTCCCTTCAAAATATGAATGAGCAACAGAAAGGCTTAGCACCTGCAGATAATTCGTAGTTATCATACGCCGGTGAGATTTGAGGTTTTCGATACCGCTTTGGTAAATCCTTCCGTTTCGTTGCCTTGTATTGTTACCAGTCGCATTTTATAGATCACCGAAGGCTGATATTTGGCGCCCATCGACGTCCACAGTCCCTGCATCTGGTGATACGATATTTTTTCATTTTCAAATTCCAGCTTGTTCAGTCCCGCCGGAATGCCCGAAAAGGAATGTGCATCCAGCGTATTGTGGATCTGGAAAAAAAGTATTACCGCATTCAGAAAGCGGAGTGTTTCGCTGTAGTCATCAAAATTTGAGCTGATCAGCAGGTCGAGGTTATATCGCTCGGACGGATTCTGGTCGGAATAATTTCCGTTAGCCAGCTTCTGATTGCGCACATAAAAAGGCTTCAGTGTTTCCTTCTCTATATTGATCAGCGAGATCACCACCTTGTTCTGGTTGATCTGCGGCACCGAGCCATTGCTTTCAATAAGATTGTTCAGCAGCACTTTGCTTTCATCCAGCCCGAACCTGTTTCGCAGGAACTGGTCAAGAACATCGTTTGTGAACTGCAATGCTTTGCTTATCATCTTACTGTTAATTTAAATGCGGTGCTAACGTTTATGCTGTCGGGTGACTGTGTAAAAATCACGCTTGTAAAAGTATTGCTAAGCCGATTCAGAAAACAAACCGGCTGCATGTACCTTTCGTATACACGGGGAAAATTTGCCGGAAAAGCGTAGACAAATCATAGACATGCGCATTTTTTACGCAGGAAAAGGCGGGTGCCGTACATGCAGAAATTAGTGTGCCGGCAATGGTTATAAAAATAATGGAAATGTGGATGGAGAGTGCCTGTTCTGCTTAGCCGAAGAAGCGCAGATAGCTTTGCAGGTCCTGGTCTTTCGCGAGCACCAGTTTCTTTTTAAGGCGGTATTTATGTGTGCGTACGCTTTCCTGGTTAATGCCCAGCAGGGTGCGGATGTCGTCATTCGCCATATTCATTTTCAGGTAGCAGCAATATTTCAGGTCCTTCGGAGTGAGCCCGGGATGCTTCTTTGCGAGCAGGAGCAGGAAATTTGGATTAGTTTTTTCAAAGTACATCTGGAAATCATCCCAGAGCTTTGTATCGTTCGCCGATAACTTAATGGAGTTCACAATTGATATTAGTTCCGTTCTCACTGGATCATCCACGCGGGGATAGAGGTCTGCCACGCGGTCCTTCACTTTCATCAGCATCTCGATCTTCTGGTCGAGCTCCAGCACATAGCGGCTCAGGTCTTTTGTGCCTGCCGCCTGTATAGCTGCTTCTGCAAATGAATGGGGGCCTGTGGCTTCCCCGGGCTTGCTTTTCAGCAGAAAGATGGAATTGATCCTCGAGCTTAAATATTCTTTTTTACAGATGTGCTCCAGCGGATAGCAGAACACACTGCGGTTGCTGTTCCAGGAAAGGCTTTCGCTTTCATACCGCCCGGCAAGGCAGATCACGGGAATGTCGTTTTTTTTTACAAATGTGTCGAAGTCATTCAATATATGCTGGTTGCTTCTGAAGGAAAGGATCACAAGGTCGGGCGACATGGAATTCACGATGTCGATCAGGTCCGAGGGTCTCGACGCCGATACCACCGTATGAGAGAGGCCGTGGCCTTTCATACCGTTCAGTACCGAAGACAGGATCTCCGTGTCGTCGCAACCAACTACTATTGATTTTTCCTCAGACATTTTAAATCACGCTCTTGTTAAATACGATCCGAAGGGAGCCGGCAAGTGCTTCCGGAAATTATCCATAAAGCTTAATTGCGCATCTTGGGAAATGTGGGATCAAAGGGAGGTGTGTCGGCTGCCCCATGAAACACTTGTATTTTCTGTGTATTCCGGTATATCTTAAATACCGTTTGAGGGAGTAGCTCGAGGCTAAATTATAAATTGTTTTCTGAAACACAAATAAAATCGTATTAATTTTACATGCGGTCTTCTTTTTGTCACAGAGGGGAAAAAGTGTCCATGGCAATACCATTCCAGCCCTGGCAGGCGGATGCCATTAAATCATTTACTTGTAGATCATTTCCGGTGTTGGAGGAGGCTATTTCCAGCCTCCTCCCAACGCCTTGTAGATATTCACCATTGCGTTGAACTGGTGCTTTTTTACTTCGATCAGCTCTAATTTCGAATCCAGCGCTTCGCGTTGCGTCATCAGCACTTCCAGGTAATTTGCTTTTCCCGAGCTGAACAGGTCGTTGGAGATGCCGGTGGCGGTGGTAAGTGCTTCAACCGCTTTTGCTTTTTTCTCGTACGCCTGCTGCAGGTTGCTGATGCCCGATAGCTGGTTTGATACTTCCACATATCCGTTCAGGATCGTTTTCTGGTAATTGTACATCGCTTCCAGCTGCTCCGCTTTTGCTTTGCTGAACTCCGCTTTGATCGCCGAGCGGTTAATCAGCGGCGCCATGAGATCGCCTGCAATGGAATAAACGATCGATTCGGGCGCCATGAACAAATACGAAGGCTTGAAACCCTGGAAGCCGAGAAGGCCCGTAATGCTCAGCGAAGGATAGAACTCTGCCTTGGCTGCTTTCACATCGCATTTGCTGGCATACAATTCCAGCTCCGCTTGTTTAATATCGGGACGGTTCCTCAGCAACTGCGAAGGGATGCCCGCTTTCAGCTGCACCGGCAGCTGTTCCATGAAGGATGCTTTATCCCGTACGATCGGCTGCGGGTACCGGCCCAATAAAAAATTCATCTTGCTCTCGCTTTCAACGATCTGCTGCTGTATGTCGTATTCGAGGCTTTGCGAGTTGAGCACTTCTGCCTCAAATTGTTTTACAGCAAGTTCGGTAACGAGCGCCGCCTCTTTTTGCACGCGCAGGATCTCCAGTGCATTTTCCTGCAGTTTGATCGTTTGCCGGATGTAGTCAAGCTCGTTGTCGAGCGAAAGCAATTCATAATACGTGTCTGCAACTTCGGCGACAAGATTGGTGATCACGAAATTCCTGCCTTCGATGCTGCTTAAATACCGTGAGAAAGCGGCCTTCTTCGCATTCCGCATCTTGCCCCATACATCCACTTCCCAGCTGGTTCTCAGGCCAACCATATAATCCGAAAGCGGATCGGGGATCAGCCGCCCGGGAGTTATTTCCGTCACCGCATCGCCGGCGCCTTCGCTGGTGTAGCGCGCAACCTTCTCGTTGGCATATCCGCCGCCGCCGGATACATTCGGGAACAGGAGGCCTTTGCGGAAGCGGACATTGCTTTTGGCAATTTCAATTTCCTGCAGCGTCATCATGAGCTCGATATTGTTTTTTAATGCAGTGTCGATCAGCGCAACAAGGTTCTTGTCGGGGAAAAAATCTTTCCATTTTATTTCGCCGGAGTTGGTAGAGTCGGTAACATCGCTGTACGACTTTGGAATCGGCTTCAATACTGCGTCCTGCACGGGTGCTGTATTTTTGCAGCCTGTAAATGCGAGGCACAGCAGCAATGCAGCGGTGCTTTTATATTTTATGAATGTGTTCATCTGGTTCTTAGTTTTCTTCTGTTAATGGACTTTCTTCTTCATCCTCCACAAGCGGATGCTGCTCTGAAATGCGTGCGAAAACAAAATAGAGGCCGGGGATCACCAGCACGCCGAATAAAGTTCCGTAAAGCATTCCGCCCGTTGCCGCTGCACCGATCGTCCTGTTGCCGATGGCGCCGGGGCCTGATGCAAGCACGAGCGGGATCAGCCCGGCAATAAATGCGAACGAGGTCATGAGGATCGGGCGAAGCCTTACCGCAGCGCCTTCAATGGCGGCATTCAGCGGGCTCATGCCTTCGCTGTGCTTCTGAACGGCAAACTCTACAATAAGTACCGCGTTCTTTCCGAGCAAGCCGATGAGCATCACCATCGACACCTGTGCATAAATGTTGTTCTCCAGTCCGAGCAGTTTCAGCAGGAAAAACGCACCGAAGATCCCGGCCGGCAATGAAAGGATCACCGGCAGCGGCAGAATAAAGCTTTCGTATTGTGCCGCTAAAAGCAAATAAACGAATGCAAGACAGATCAGGAAGATGTAGATCGCCTGGTTTCCCTGGTCCACTTCATCCTTGGAAATTCCCGCCCAGTCGATCGCGAAGCCTCTCGGCAGCTTCTTTTTCGCGACCTCGTTCGCGGCAGCGATTGCGGCGCCGCTGCTGTAGCCGAGAGCAGGGCCGCCGCTCACCTCGGAGGAGTTCGACATATTATGCCGTGTGATCTCAGAAAGTCCGTACACTTTATCCATGGTCATGAATGCGGAAAAGGGAACCATCTCATCGCGGTCGTTCTTTACATACAGCTTCAGGATGTCCTGCGGAAGCGCCCTGTATTCGGGCAATGCCTGCACCATTACTTTGTACTGGCGGTCGTAGTTGATGAAGCGTGTTTCAGAATTACTTCCGACAAGCGTGGAGAGCGTGTTCATCGCGTTGTCGATGGTCACTCCTTTTTGCTGCGCCTTATCATTGTCTATGTTCAGCATGTACTGCGGGAAGCTGGCGCTGTAAAAGGTAAACACCGAAGAAAGCTCGGGCCGCTTGTTCAGTTCCTGCACAAAATCCTTGCTTACCGCTTCCATTTTTTTATAATCGCCTGTTCCCATCTTGTCGAGCAGCCTCAGCTCAAATCCGCCGGCAGCGCCGTATCCGGGAACAGCCGGTGGCGGGAAGAATTCGATGGAAGCGCCTTTGATGTCCTTTGTTCTTTCTTCCAGCTCTTTCATCACTTCTTCAACAGAATGTTTCCGTTCGTCCCAGCTCTTGAGGTTGATGAGGCAGGTTCCTGCATTCGCGCCGGTTCCTTCTGACAGGATCTCGAATCCCGCCATGGTGGAAACCGATTTAATGTCTTCAATTCCCTGCGCCACTTTCTGCACCTGCATGGCAACCGCATCTGTCCGCTCCAGCGTGGAACCGGGAGGAGTGAGGATGATCGCATAGAACATTCCCTGGTCTTCGTTCGGAATAAATCCCGAGGGAATGGAAGAGCTCAGCCACCAGGTACCAAGGCAGAAAAGCACAAGCGCTAAAAAGGTGACCACCCTGCGGTGCACGATGATCGCAAGAAGATCCTTGTACCTGCCCAGCAGTCGGCCGAACCAATTGTTAAATCCATTTAAAAACCTGTTCAGCGGCGTTTTCTTTTTTTCGATGCCATGTGTGTTCTTCAGCATCATCGCACAAAGCGCAGGTGTGAGCGTTAACGCGACCACGCCCGAGAGGATGATGGATGTTGCCATCGTTACCGAGAACTGCCGGTAGAACACGCCAACGGGTCCCGACATAAATGCCACGGGAATGAAAACCGCTGCCATCACAAGCGTGATAGCGATGATGGCGCCGCTGATCTCGTGCATCGCCTGCTCCGTTGCCTCCTGCGGACTTAAATTATGCTCTTCCATTTTCGCGTGCACGGCTTCCACCACCACGATGGCATTGTCCACCACGATACCGATCGCGAGCACCAATGCGAACAGCGTGATCAGGTTCAGCGTGATCCCGAAGAACTGCATGAAGATGAATGTTCCGATTAGCGATACAGGCACTGCGATCGCGGGGATCAGCGTGGAGCGCCAGTCGCCGAGGAAGATAAACACAACGAAGCCCACCAGCAGGAACGCTTCGATGAGCGTATGGATCACCTTCTCGATAGAGGCATCGAGGAACTTTGATACGTCGTAGCTGATCTCGTAATCCATTCCCTTTGGAAAGGAGGTCGCTTTTATTTCCTCCATTCTTTTCTTGATGTTCTTGATCACCTCGCTTGCGTTGCTTCCATACGATTGCTTCACCATGATCGCGGCGGATGGCTTGCCGTTCAGCTTTGAGTACAGGTCGTAATAGGCGCTGCCGAACTGCACGTCCGCAACGTCTTTCACGCGGAGGATCTGTCCGTCGGGACTGGATCGTAAAATGATATTTTCATATCCTTCCTTTGTATCAAAGCGGCCGGGATATTTCAACACATACTCGAAAGCCTGCGATTTCTTTCCGGAGCTTTCGCCCGTCCTGCCCGGTGAAGCCTCCAGGCTCTGCTCATCCAGCGCTTTTAATACATCGTCGGCGGAGATCTTGTAGGCCATCATGCGGTCGGGCTTCAGCCAGATCCTCATGGCGTATTCCCTGTCGCCGAGGATATCGGCAACACCCACACCGTCGATGCTTTTTAATTCGGAAAGTAAATTGATGTCGGCAAAGTTGTAAAGGAAGTTCACATCAAGATTCGGGTCCTTGCTGTAGAGGTTCACATACATGAGCATGTTCGACTCTTCCCGTGTGATCTTCACACCTTCACGCACCACAATGGGCGGCAGCTTGTTGATCACCGATGCAACGCGGTTCTGAATGTTGATGGAAGCAACATTGGGGTCGGTACCTAATTTAAAGACAACCTGGATCGATGCTTCCCCGTCGTTACCCGCATCGGAGGCAATGTACTTAACGCCGGGAACACCGTTGATGGCGCGCTCGAGCGGGATCACCACCGCCTTGATCATTAATTCCCCGTTTGCGCCGGGATATTCGGCCGTGATGTTCACCTTGGGCGGCGAGATGGACGGGAACTGTGTTACCGGAAGCTGCATCAGCGCGATGGCTCCCAGGAGTGAAATAATCAGCGAGATGACGATAGATAATACCGGCCTGTGTATGAATTTACTGAACATGTGATTGGATTTGTAAGAATGAAAAAAACTACTGTTTGATTAACTGTAATTGCTCAATAACCTTTTTGGCCGGGATGTATTCGGATTGGATCTGGTCATCCTCCTTCACGCTCTGAACGCCTTCGAGGAGGATCTTATCGCTTGCGGAAAGGCCCGATGCAACAACATACAGGTTGGAAAGCTTTTGCCTCACAGTGATGTTCCTCGACTTCACCGTGTTGTTTTTATCAACCACATACACATAGATCTTATCCTGGATCTCATACGTTGCTTCCTGCGGAATCACAAGGGCATCCTTCATTTCCATCTTCAGCTGCACCTTGCCTGTTTCGCCATGCTTCAGCAGCAGGTCGGGGTTGGGGAACTTCGCCCTGAAGGCGATGCTGCCCATCTCCCGGTCGAACTCACCTTCGATGGTCTCGATCACACCTTTGTATTTATGCAGCTGGTTATTGGCAAGCAGCAGGCTGGCTGTGCCTTTGCCGTCTTTTTCGGTACGCGCCTTATAGTCGAGGTATTCCAGCTCCGACACATTGAAGTAGGCATACACTTCCTTATTATTAGATAACGATGTCAGCAGGGAGCCCTCGTCGATGAGGCTTCCCGTTTTAAAGCGGATCCTGTCGATCACACCTTCAAACGGCGCCCTGATCTCCGTATAAGAAAGGTGTAATTCCGCGATCGCCTGCTCGGCCTTTGCCTTATTGAGCTTTGCAGTAGCCATTGCCAGTTCCGTTTTGGATACGATGTTCTTGTCGGCAAGCGCCTTTGTATTCTGCACTTCAAGCTCGGCAGCTTCTGTTTCCGCTTTCGCTTTCAGCAGCTCCGCTTCGTACTCTCTCGGCCGTATGGTGAAAAGCAGCTGTCCGGCATTCACATGCTGTCCCTCGTCCACGTTGATGCTTTCGAGGTAGCCGTCTACCTTCGCGCGCAGCTCGATGTTCTGAATGGACTGGATGTCGGCAACATATTCTTTTGTGAAAGAGGTGTCGGTAAGGAGCGGACTCGTAACGGTGAATTTACCGGGTTCGCTTTTTTCTTCTTTTTTTGAAGTGCAGGCAGCAAAATTTAGGACGGCACATAAGCCTGTCAGCAATGCGATTTTGTTCATTGATCTGGAATGGTTTAAGAAACAACTGGTTGATCGGTCGGAATTGCCCGAAAGCTGTTTGCTTCCGCGCAGGGAGGAATTAAAATGCCGGGATCAGATCCTTAAAACACGCAGGGAAATAAAGTGCGAAGGGGAAAGGTGGAAATGGCTGCGATACTCCTTTTGGACAGGGCTGTCGGGGCCGTTCAGAAAATTGCCCAGGATGGCATAAAAGCACAGGGCCCGTTCAAAGCAGAGTTTTTTCCTTGAAGAGAAAGAGGCATCATCGTCCTCATCAACATCCACATCGGCAGATAAAAAAACGGGCAGATCCTGCAACGCATCAACGGCAGGGAGATGCTGTTCGCCGGTCTTTTGAAGCGAATGATTGAACTGCGGATACTGCGCATGCTCTGCAGCGCCCGAATATAGTGGCTTCAGGAGGAGCAGGCCCAGGAAAAGGAGGAAATGTAATTTCGCTTTCATGCTGTGTGGGCTCAAAAGTAGCATGCTTTTATTTAAAGAAAATTCTAATTAACTTTTTTTAACACGGCTCCTGATCTTTTGAAGATGCTGAAATTATGTAATAAGATCTCTGCAAAAAGATCGCAAAAAACGGCTGCGGAAATCTGCCCCGGCAAGCCCGGAAATGAGCCCTTATTTCAGCTATGAAAAATCCGCGGAACCCGCAAGAAAAAACAGCGCTATTTTGTTAATTGAATGTTAATAAAAACAAGTCTTTTGTTTCCCCGAAATGCCATATTTCAGAGGTAATTGGCTATATTTGTTAGCCTTTAGAACAGGCATAAAATCAATAAAAATATTATGGAAGAAACAGTGAATGAAAAAAACGCTCAGTCGACTCAATATTCGGCTGACAGTATCCAGGTATTAGAGGGACTGGAAGCGGTGCGTAAGCGCCCTGCGATGTACATCGGGGATATAGGGCTGAAAGGCCTCCATCACCTCGTATATGAAGTTGTAGATAACTCGATCGATGAGGCCCTTGCCGGCCATTGTAAAAATATCTTTGTTACCATCAACGAGAATAATTCAATCACTGTTAAGGATGACGGACGCGGTATTCCTACCGATATGCACCCGAAAGAAAAGAAATCGGCGCTCGAGGTGGTAATGACCGTGCTGCATGCCGGCGGTAAATTCGATAAGGATTCCTATAAGGTATCCGGCGGTTTGCATGGTGTGGGTGTTTCCTGCGTTAATGCGCTTTCCACTCACCTTACCGTGAATGTTCACCGTAACGGAAAAGAGTACATCCAGGAATATAACATCGGGAAGCCGCTGTATCCTGTTAAGGAAGTAGGCCCTACCGATTACCGCGGAACCATCGTTACGTTCCAGCCCGATACCTCCATCTTTACACATTCCGTTTACCATTATGATATTATATCGGCACGTTTGCGCGAGCTGGCTTACTTAAATAAAGGTATCCACATTACCCTCACCGACCTGCGTGAAAAAGATGCAGAAGGAAATCACCCCAAAGAAGATTATTATTCCCAGGGCGGTCTCCGCGAATTTGTTGAATACCTCGATGCAACACGCGAGCGCCTGATCGAAGACGTCATTTACATGGAAGGCGAAAAGAACGGGATCCCGGTAGAAGTTGCCATGATGTACAATACATCGTACTCCGAGAACCTCCATACCTATGTAAACAACATCAATACACATGAAGGCGGAACTCACCTTGCCGGATTCAGGAGAGGATTGACCCGTACGCTGAAAGCATATGCCGAGAAGTCGGGATTGCTGTCGAAAGTAAAGCTCGAGATCAACGGGGACGACTTCCGCGAAGGATTAACAGCGGTGATCTCCGTAAAAGTACAGGAACCGCAGTTTGAGGGACAGACCAAGACCAAGCTCGGAAACAATGAGGTGATGGGCGCCGTTGATGTCGCCGTAAGCGAAATGCTCAACAACTACCTCGAAGAGCATCCGAAGCAGGCGCGTACCATCGTAGATAAGGTGATCCTCGCCGCTACTGCACGCCACGCTGCACGCAAGGCGCGCGAAATGGTTCAGCGTAAGAATGTGCTAACAGGCAGCGGCTTGCCCGGAAAGCTTTCCGATTGCTCCAATAACGATCCTTCTGCATGCGAAATTTACCTCGTTGAGGGTGACTCCGCAGGCGGAACAGCCAAGCAGGGCCGTAACCGCGCTTTCCAGGCCATCCTTCCTTTGCGTGGAAAGATCCTGAACGTGGAGAAAGCAATGGAATATAAAATTTACGATAACGAAGAGATCAAGAACATATTTACCGCTTTGGGCGTGTTCCGCGGAACCTCGGAAGATGAGCGCGCATTGAACATCGATAAATTACGCTATCACAAGGTAGTCATCATGTGTGATGCCGATGTAGACGGAAGCCATATCACCACGCTTATCTTAACATTCTTTTTCCGCCACATGAAAGAGCTGATCGAGAACGGATATGTATACATCGCAACGCCGCCTCTATACCAGGTAAAAAAGGGAAGCCAGTCGCGTTACGCATGGACAGAGGAAGAGCGTAACATCGCTATCCGCGAAATAGGAGGGGAAGGAAAAGAAAGCACCGTGAACGTACAGCGTTACAAGGGTCTTGGAGAGATGAACGCGGAGCAGCTGTGGCAGACAACGATGAACCCCGAGTTCAGGACACTGAGAAGGGTTACTATCGAAAGCGCTGCGGAGGCCGACAGGATCTTCTCCATGCTGATGGGCGATGAAGTGCCGCCACGCAGGGAATTCATCGAGAAGAACGCGAAATATGCGAATATTGATGCATAGAGATATGTAAATCAAAATGTAAAAAACAAAAGGCCATGATGAAGATCATGGCCTTTCTGTTTAATTCGTGCTTAAATTAATTCGTGCTTTTGTTTTTAAGCGCTTCGATATCGAGTTTCATTTGTTCCATCTGTTTCTGCTGCAGCTCAATGATCTTTTGCTGTTCCTTGATTGCTTCAACCAAAACCGGGATAAGAGAGATTGTGCTCACCGATTTGATATTTATCGCCGGTGCATTTCCTTTAAAAGATCGGCTGTTAACCGGTGTAAATGCTTTTTCCTTTACCATTTCCGGGAACACCGCTTCCACTTCCTGCGCGATAAAGCCATAGGTCACATCATCTCCGCCAAGGAATTCAGAATATGGCTCGGCATACTGGTAGGTGCTTCCCTGCAGTCGCTGGATCTTTTCAAGCGCATTTGAAATAGGCAGAATGTTCTTTTTTACATTTCTATCGGAAGCAACACCGAAAAAGCCTGTATAACCAAGGTCATTCAGGAACAAGCCTCCCCAGCCCGCACCGCCGGCCGGCTTTTGCCCCGTAACACCACGGTGGGTATTTGCGCCCGCAAGCCCGGATACGCCGCTGTTATTGGCACCAATAGTGGCATCTGTTTCACCCTGTACGGAACCCCAGGTACCAACAGCACCGGCCTGGCGCAAACCGTAGATTCCCGCTCCGTTCTGAGTAGTGTAACCGTTGATAGCCCATGGAAAGGTGGCATTACCAACTCCGTTCATAAGGTCACCTGCAAGGGCTGTAGCGGTTGTGCCGATAAAAAATTCACCGAGGTTACTGAGGCGGCCGCGCACGACGTTGTTTGAATAAAGGTCGACATGGTTATTGCTGGTTGTTCCGAATATTCCTGTTGCTGCTAATGCATTGCCTCCAACGAGCCATGCCTGTGATGTTGTAGTAACCGGTCCGCCCGACCCCGCTGTTCCATTTACAGTTAATGTTCCGCTGGTGTTAAAAGTCGGTGTGCTGAGTGTCCAGTTTGGCCCTGTAGGGCCTGTAGATCCTGTTGCGCCGTCTACTCCGTTTGTACCATTCGTACCGTTTGTACCATTGGTTCCTGCGGCTCCTGTCGGCCCCGTTGCACCTGTTGCTCCGTTGGTCCCATTTGTACCGTTAGTACCTGCTACTCCAGTCGCACCCGTCGCACCGGTTGCTCCATTGGTTCCATTTGTACCGGCTACTCCTGTGGCACCGGTTGCACCTGTAGCTCCGTTTGTACCATTCGTACCGTTAGTTCCGTTTGTTCCTGCTGCTCCTGTGGCGCCGGTTGCACCTGTAGCCCCGTTTGTACCATTTGTACCGGCCACTCCCGTGGCACCGGTTGCACCTGTCGCTCCGTTTGTACCATTTGTACCGGCTACTCCTGTCGCACCGGTTGCTCCGGTAGCTCCATTGGTACCATTTGTACCGTTAGTTCCATTTGTACCTGCTGCGCCTGTTGCTCCGGTATCTCCCGTTGCACCTGTAGCTCCTGCAACACCCGTTGCACCTGTATCACCTGTTGCACCAGTAGCTCCTGTTGCACCCGTGTCGCCGGTAGCACCATTGGTACCTGCAGCCCCGGTAGCTCCCGTATCACCTGTTGCTCCAGCGATCCCCGCAGCGCCTGTAGCTCCCGTGTCACCTGTCAATCCAATGCTTCCCGTTGCACCTGTTGCGCCATCAAGGCCGGTAGCACCCGTTGCGCCCGCAGTGCCCGTAGGGCCTGTGGCTCCGATCGTTCCTGCCGTTCCGGTTGCACCTGTAGCTCCGGTAACACCCGTACCACCGCCCGTTACCGAACAAAGAGAGGTCCATGATGCGGTAGGCTGGCGATAGAAAAAATAACACATTGAATCTGTGTTATAGATAAGTAATGCATTCGCTGGTGCCGGAATAGCCAGCATGCTTACAGTGTTCATCCTGGGTACAAGAACACCTTTGTTGGCGGAAAGCATTTCGAGGATAGCGCTCGCATCCGGTGTGTTTGTACCGATGCCGACATTGTCCTGCGCAGAAGCCCTGCCCTGAATTGCTAGAAATAAAATGGAAATGAAAATTCCCTTTAGTAGATGTGTAGCTCTCATGGTTTTTTGTATTATCCGGGGAAAATACAAAAAAAATCGAATATCCAAAATGATTTTTGCTCTAAACCAGTCTGACCTTGAGTGCTTTACAGATTATTAAAGAGCTGATGCCAGCAATCCTTTTATATTAATAGGACCGGCTTAAGCGTCATTTTTCAGTACCGGGGAGGATCTATTTTGGAAGGTGAAGCCATTGAGGCCGGCGCATTCATCGGGATTGCCGAAGGAGCTGCCGGTGCAGGCATCTGCTCTTGTGGTATGGCTTTATCGGCAGTTGTGACTGTAACCGCTTCTTTTTGAGCTTCCGCCGCCGCCACCCCTTGCGAAGGCCGGATATCTTTTATTGCACTCGCAGGCTGGACTGCAGCAGCGGTTTGCGCAGCTGCAGCAAAGCAGGTAAATGAGCCTGAGAGAAAAAGGAAAATAACTTTTTTCATGTTCTTAATTATAAATTACCTGGATTTCCATTACCCCTTGTAACACGCTGGTGTTGTTCCCGCTGATCGTGGCAGTTCCTCCGCCAACCCATCTGCCGCGCACATCGAACGTGTATGTGCCGGCTGGAAGTGTAAGCGTAACACTGCTCGACCAGTATTCGAATGCACCCACTGTATTTTGCGGAGCCGCAGCCCCCATGTTCAATACTGTCAGGCGTTTAAATCCGCCATCCGGCACCAATGCGGCATTATTCCATAATGCCACATCCACCAGGGAGCCTCCATCGAGGGTAAGCGATCCGGTTTGAACACCCCCGTTTGAGCTGAATTTAACCTTAGCGGGAGCCGTAAGTGTGATCGTGCGGGTAAGTCCCGGTAAGATCGACCATGCTGTTGTGCTTACAGCTACGCTTGCGGTACCCGGATCAAAATAAGTTTCGTTGTATAATCCCG
>Ga0157372_10000267_pt1 | contig 57578 bp, 48 predicted proteins | sample C55metaG_FD_115307 | JGI IMG/M metagenome (GOLD analysis project Ga0157372, IMG submission 115307) | Corn rhizosphere microbial communities from Kellogg Biological Station, Michigan, USA - C5-5 metaG | ecosystem: Host-associated > Plants > Roots > Rhizosphere > Soil | place: USA: Michigan... | reverse complement strand
CCTGGTCTTCCTGAAGGCCGTTTTGTCTAGGATGTATCGACATATTGTCTGAGCCAACGTAAGGTGCAAGCGATGGCGACGGTGGCTTGGAAGTTTTGCTTGAGTTTGTCGAAGCGTGTGGCGAGCCTGCGGAATTGTTTAAGGTGAGCGAAGGTATGTGCAGATGGTCGAGGAGAGCGTCATGCGTGCGGTCAACTCCCACGCGACGGCGGTTCTTGACGGGTGGACACCGGCAGTGGATGGTCTGGAACTAAAAGGCCGGAACATCAAACGGCTTCGCAAGCTGGTCGACCACCCGCTAGTTGAGTACATCGGTGAGATCGGAGAGAACGAGAAGCAGGAGTTCCTGGGCAATGCTTATGCGCTGCTGTTCCCGGTAGACTGGCCCGAGCCTTTCGGCTTGGTCATGATCGAGGCTATGGCCTGCGGAACGCCCGTGATCGCATGGCGCAACGGCTCGGTACCAGAGGTGATCGACGAAGGGACAACGGGCTATATCGTAAACGGCTTTGATGAAGCAGCAAAGGCAGTTCGCTGCGTGCAATCCCTGGACCGACGGCTCTGCGCGCAGTTTTCGAGGAGCGGTTTAGTGTCAGTCGCATGTGTTTGAACTATCTTGCCGTTTATCAGCGGTTGTGCAACCGTGAGCCTGATCTGACCCGAGGTGACGACGTTCTCTCGATGGTGGCATGAGTTTCTGAGGAGTCTTTCCGTGCCGATGCTCACCAAAGATATGCCGGCCTCCGACGTTATTGAAGTTGGTAAGAAGTTCTATATCCACGCTGAGTCCTCCCTAGCGGAAGGACGCACTCTATCGCTGCTCCATGGAGATACGTTCGCGGCCTTTGATCGCAGCGGAGATATTCAGCCAGTTGGACTCGGGCAGCAGGGAATCTTTCACGAGGATACGCGGTATCTTTCTCAGCTTGAGATGCGTATCAACGGGATGCGACCGCTACTGCTCAGCTCTTCGATTCATGAGGACAACATCCTGCTGAGTGTCGATCTGACCAATCCCGACGTCGATCTGCCTTCAGGTGATTTTCTCCCGCGTGGGACGGTTCACGTCCACCGGCATAAGTTTCTTGCCGATGGCGCGTGCTTCGAACGAATCACGGTTCGCAACTACACACCAGCGGCCGTGGATGTGGAGTTGGCGTTTTTATTCACCGCTGATTTTGCCGACATTTTCGAGGTTCGTGGCCAGAAGCGTGTGCGTCGGGGGGTGCATCTTCCGGAAGAGGTGCAAGGTACCTACGCCACGCTTGCCTATGAAGGCTTGGACAACGTGGTTCGAAGGACACGAATCCAGTGCTCTTGGCCGGCATCTGTAATCGGCGCCCAAAAGATCACCGTACCCCTTCACCTGGATCCCGCGCAGGAGTTGCACTTCACGCTCGACATCGTCTGCGAGTCCGATGGCAAATCAAATCAGACTCAGGAGTACGAGGAAACGCTTCAGCGCCTGAATCTTGAGCGGCGGTTGTCTCCCCTCGCCGGCTTTCACATATACACGTCGAACGAGCAGTTTAACGATTGGTCGAATCGCTCGATGGCTGACCTGCAAATGATGCTGACTTCGACACCTCTGGGGCTCTATCCCTACGCTGGTGTTCCCTGGTTCAGCACGGCCTTCGGCCGGGACGGCATCATTGCGGCGCTGGAACTGCTTTGTCCTGCGCCTGAAATCGCCAGGGGCGTGCTTGCTTTCCTTGCCGCCACTCAGGCAACCACTGTGGATGCGGAACGAGATGCCGAGCCGGGAAAGATCCTGCATGAGACGCGCAAAGGAGAGATGGCGCGGCTCCATGAAGTGCCGTTCGGAAATTATTTCGGCAGCGTGGATGCGACTCCATTGTTTGTGATGCTGGCCGCCGCCTACTATGAGCGGACCGCAGACCGTGAATTCGTGCAGTCCATCTGGCCCAACATTGAGAGCGCGCTGCAGTGGATAGACGAGTACGGCGATTTGGATGGCGATGGGTTCGTGGAGTATACGCGGCAATCGAAGTCCGGCCTTGTGCAGCAGGGCTGGAAGGACTCGCAGGACTCTATCTTTTATAGCGACGGCGAATTGGCAATGGGGCCGATCGCTCTATGCGAAGTCCAGTCCTACGTCTACGCAGCCAGGGTCGGAATCGCCGCCATTGCCGCCGACCTTGGCCATGATTCGGTTGCTGAAGCGCAGCGAGCCAAGGCAGAGGATCTTCACAAGAAATTTGAGGCGGCGTTTTGGTGTGACGAATTGTCAATGTTTGCTATGGCGCTGGACGGAGAAAAACGGCAGTGCAAAGTGCGCAGTTCCAACGCGGGCCACTGCCTGTTCTCGGGGATCGCGTCTACCAGCCACGTCAGACTGGTGATGAACGGCCTGCTGTCGCCAGGGCTTTTCTCCGGATGGGGTGTGCGCACGGTGGCTTCCGAAGCAAAGCGTTACAACCCTATGTCGTACCACAATGGCTCCGTCTGGCCGCATGACAATGCGCTTATCGCCTATGGCGCTCTCAACTTGCGGGATAAAGAACTTCCTTTGAAAATTCTCTCAGGGCTGCTGGACTTGTCTCTCTTCGTCGATCTGCGCAGGTTGCCTGAGCTGATCTGTGGCTTTCCGCGCCGTTCGGGAAAGGGCCCCACGCTTTATCCGGTGGCCTGTTCTCCGCAGGCTTGGGCGGCGGGCGCGTGTTTTCTTGTTTTGCAGTCCTGCCTGGGCTTGTCGGTCAGCGCCCTGGAGTCCCGCATCTATCTGCGCCACACAGCGTTGCCCCAGGCACTGGAACGAGTGGAGATTCACAATCTGCGTATCGGCACGGCGACGATCGATCTTGCGTTTGAGCGCCACGCGGAAACTGTCGGATTCGATATTCTGCGCCGCACAGGGGAGGTAGAGGTCGTGGCGATGCGCTAAGAGGCGGGCCTCAACATGAAGAGTTCAGCAGCCGCCGCCGGGCCGGGACATGAAGTTCGGCAACCGGTCGCTCGGTTGGAGCGTCTATTTATCGGGAAAAATCCCGGGAAATCCCCACGGAGGTGAAAAGCGATGTCTACACTTACACGTTGGCAACCGTTCCGCGAGATCACGTCTTTGCAGGAACGGATGAATCAGCTATTCAACGATTTCTTTCCGGAAATGAACGAACCGTCGCCCTTGGGTGCGTCCTGGTTCGCTCCTAAGACGGATATTTACGAAGAAGACGACCGCATCGTCCTCGACATGGAGCTGCCGGGAATGCGGGAAGAGGACCTCAACCTTACGCTCGAAGGGAACTCACTGACCGTCAGCGGCGAGCGGAAGATGGAGAAAGAACGGAAGCAGGACCGCTATCACAGAATCGAGCGGTCGTACGGAAGCTTCTCCCGAACATTCTCGCTGCCTGCGACCGTCGATCAGAATGCCGTCGATGCCAGATTCGAGAATGGCATTCTTCATGTGAGCATGACCAAACGAGCCGACGCTCGGCCTCGCCAGATCAAGATCGGCAAAGATGCGAAGCAGATTACTGCGAAAGCGGCCTGACCTCGATGTACAACGCATGGTCATAGAATTTGCCGGCAGTTCGCTAGAGCTGATCGTCGGTGATCGAACTGCCGGACAGCTTTCCCGTCCGCTGATCCAATGACATGCGGCACCCGGTGGAGCGGCAAAAGCTGCTTAATTATCAAAATAGATTATTTACACAACCGGCAAATCCACTGGATGCGAGGCGCAGATGAGTACTCCCACATCTACGGTTGTGTTCGCTATCGTTGCATGACGCAACTCTTTGTGCGACACGAGATCATATGAAGCTACCTGAAGTTGCTCCGAGCGATGAAGCAAGTCGAAGGAACGATAGGCAGCATACACAACTCCGTTTCGCGTAACTATAGTCGGCACAGCAAGCTCCGGCTGTGCCTTTACGAGCGGTATCGTGTACCTCGCTTGCCCCCAGCACAAGCCAGAACTCAGCACAACCGCAGTCGTGATCCATTTCATAGTCATGGCTGTGGCACCATCTTTGACCGTTCCCCCACAGCAGTTCCATTGGAAATTTCCTTGATAGTGCCAAGCATGTGAAGAGCGAAGCCCGTGACACCCGCACCCGGCGAATTCCCCTCGAAGTGGATGTCCCACATATAACCTGGAGCTTTGATTACGTGCGCGTATCCACCATCACCGCCTCGGTACTGATCAGTGATAAACGGATGTGCAAGAGATAGGCCATCAAGCAGCGTTGAGAAGCGGCTCGATTTCGAAAGAGCATTTTCCATGTTGCTGAAAGCGCTGGACGGGCCAGACAACGTGGCTCTACCTTGGCATGAGCTGCCGCTTCCACAAGCATCGAAGAAGTTTCCTTGATACCTGCGAACGCCCCACTACCGCTGAGTTGGGTGGCATCGCTTCCGTCGATGAATTGCGAATGCGAAGAAATCTGTCCATTTGCACTATCGGTGAAGCTGACTCCATTGTTTTGATCAAATGTGCCTTTGTAATTGTTGCCAAATTGGTCGCTGTACCCGGCGCTTGGATCTCCTTGCTTGTTCATATCCACGTCGGCGGCCTCGAAACGAGTACCTCCTCCGTCAGCCAATAGGGTCTGTCCTTGAACTCCGTTTTGACAGGTCAGCGTATCGCCACCAGAGCAACTCAGATTGAAGTCGAGTCCAGTCGGATCGGTAATCGAAAGTGGATTGTTGCGAGCATATGCGTACATGTTCCACTGCTGCGGGTCCATGACGCGTGCTGCTGAAGCGAACACAGGATCGGGGCTCATGAACCTGCCCATGCTCGATCCGTAGTACCTGGCCCCGAAGTAATCCAGCCCTGATTCGGTATCTCTTTCTTTGCCGGTATAACCGGATGCACAAACGTTGAGCCTCGTCATACATCAATACCTTGCTGTCGTAACGGCAACCCGCTGCCGAAAGCATTATTGCGCGGCACTAATCTGATCGCTTCTCGAAAGCCACCCTTACACGGGGCATGTTCAGGTAGATGCACAGCCACGCACCAAGCAGAAGGAGGATTGGGGCAACGGGGTATAGGAAGTATTCATCCGCACCCCCCATGGAACAAATCGAAGCTTATCAGACCACCGAACGCGACCGCGAGACCCCCGCAAACCGTAGCTACATTCGCACCCCAGCGTTGTCCATTTCGCAGAGCGTTGGCTGCTCTGAAGCAGACAAGGGATGTTGCCAAAACCACAACGCTTAGTAACCCTAAAGAGAGACCCGTAAGGCTTTGCCCGTGATGCGCCAACAACATTACAACTGCGATAAGGCAGAACAGCCCGCATAGTCCTAGAGCACACGCTAAGATCACGAGGATGATTGCACTAAAGCGTACCCCTGCGCATATCAGAGAACGACGATATCGTCACGTGACTTCCTAGTGGCTCGGACATGCTCTGTCTCCTACCGTGCCCGACACTCCAGCCTTCGTCATCCCGATATCTACCACGGCTTCAGCAGCATGAAGCGGCGCAGTAATTAGCGAGTCTGTTGGGTAGGAGTTCGGGTTGGGATTCAAAACGTCGTAGTGAAAATCACCTCGGACCGGTTGGCCGTTTTTGCCGGAGTTGCGGTCGAACCGCGGCATTGAGCGTCATCCACTCGCAGCGATATCCCGGGGAAACCCGCTCAGCAATCCTCGGAACTGAGGGGTAGAGTCCCTGGCTATAGACTTCTTTGGCTATCTCTAGCACGATTTCACCCAATTGACCTCGGCGGCGGGCGGTGTCAGCGGCCTTCCAGCGCAGATGTCGCTCAGCGATCCGGTGCCCGACATCCGGGAAGTACTGGTTTTTCAAACCAGTAATACCGTCGCCAACAGTTGACACAACGAACCGGATGCAGCATCAACACACCTAGCGGACCGTCGAGAGAGCCCGGCTCTGCCTGCTCGAAGCGAATTGAGCTACAGAGTGGGCATTGTCGCTGGATCCAAAGTACCTGCGGGAGACGACCAAGCCAACCGTGAGTGGAAAAGTCCATGAAGATTGCCTCCGATCAGACGACGAATTGCTATTCACCGCTTGCGATTCCGGCGCTGGAATTCGCATCCAGCCAGGAGAGAAGAGCGCGGATACTGCCAGTGGCCAACGCCATGCAGGAGTCGGCAGCTCCGTAGTAAAGGTGAATCGTATCTCCATCCGCCCCGATTGTTTGGCCGCAGGGAAATACAACATCATTCACGTCTCCACACCTCTCATAGGGCGCCTCAGGGCCGAACATCCACGAGTCTCCCCGTTGCAGGCAGATGTGCGGTTTGTCGAGTTGGAACAGAGCAAGACCCAAACGGTAGATACTGCCTGACGCCGTGTTACGGACCCCGTGATAGATGGTCAGCCACCCCTTTGCAGTTTCAATCGGCGGAGAGCATAACCCAATCTTGTTCGCGTCCCACCATCCGCCGCGTCGCGCCTCAAGCATCACTTTGTGACTGCCCCACTGCCGCAGGTCGGGCGACTAGGAGATCCACATATGTGCGCCAAGCGCGGTGACAGGCCGGTGGATCAGAGCCCAGAAGCCTCCAATCCGGCGTGGCAGCAGTGCGGCATCCTTGTCCTCTGGCGGCATGATGACTCCATATCGCTCGAAACTCCTGAAGTCTCTAGTGAGTGCGAGCGAAACACCTGGACCTCCGCGTGCAAACGAGGTGTATGCAATCGCGTATTGCTCCAACTCGGGGACGTATGTGATTCGGGGATCTTCAATACCCCAGATCTCCTCCGGAAATTCACGCGGATTTGCCATCAATGTGGGCGCGGGATCGATGCGCCAATCATCAATGCCATTCGCAGAGCGAGCGGCGCACAAATGCGATAGGCCACGGCGGTCTTCGACGCGGCAAAGCAGCAAAGTATCTCCATTGGCGAGCCGGGTTACGCCAGCGTTGAAGACACTGTTGATGGGGTACGGCCAATCTTTACGGCTCAGAATAGGGTTGGCCGTGTGACGCAGGAACAGCGGACGATCCATGGGCAATTCCGATTCTTGCTCTTCAGGCAACGTAGCCAGTGCGGTGATTGGATTCAAACGGAGACGCTCATTTCCTGATTCAGTTGGCTTACGTTGGTCGTTTCTAAACTTTGCATTTCGAGAAGAGCCATCAGGAAGGAAAGAGTTGATTCGGCTCCCTGATTCTGATTGACGCGATCCGGATGAAGTCCATCTCGGCAGCCGCCTGTAGTTGCGTCATAGAGCGGAACCTGTAGATCGTTCTTGCCGAGAAACCATCGGAAAGCACACCAGGCTTCCTTGAGCCAATGCTCATCGCCGGTGAGACGGTATGCCTGAAGGCACGCAGAGACTGTGGCGCAAGCCTCTACGGGTTGCTGATCAAAGCGCGCTTTCTCCCCCGCCTCCGCGTAGAATCCTCTGGATCCGATTGGTACGAAAATGGCTTTATCGTTCCGATGCTGCTCGGTAGTGAGCCACCGGAGGGTTTCGCATCCAATATCGATCATCCTTTGGTTCTCACTTCGCCAACCCGCGATCATCAGGGCTTGCGGTAGCCTGGCGTTGGAGTAAGAGAGGCTCTTCTCAAACCACAGCCACGTTTTCGAGTGGCTGCGCTCAAAGATATCCAATAACCGATCCGCGAGCGCATTGCGGGCCCCCTGAATGACTCTGTCTCCCGGGAACCAATCGAGATATGCCTGCATACCAAGTATGGAAAACGCCCACGCACGCGGGCTCGTGAACGCCAGGGTGGCAGGGAATGCGGATTCGAAGAGCCTGCCTGCAGCACCTCTCAGACTCGCGTCTTCCGAGTGACCAAGCACCGTCCCCAACGCCCATAGGGCGCGGCCGTGGCTGTCTTCGGACCCAATGTCTTCGTGCCATTTGCGGTCGTAGCTGAGGAAGTTCCTAAACCGGCCCACCTTATCGTTGAAGGCAAGCCACATAAAGGCTAAATAACGCCGGGACAGACTGGCATGCCAGTACTCCCTGGATGTAGCCGATCCATTCGCCAGAGTTGCCACAATGAGTGCCCGAGCGTTGTCATCTGCCGTATAGCCTTCAAGGCAATTGGGAAGGGAGAATATCGCGTGCTGAAGAATGCCCGTGTCGTCCGTCATGCTTAACAGGTGACCTGGGTTCAGTAGAGGCAGACTATCGGCGGCCTCCAGGGTGAGAATCTGCTGCAAGGTGGGTCGGGGCCTCGACATCCGCTCGACACGTGCCCGCTGAAAGCTTGCCATGTAAGCCTGCGCCGTGTTTGGCCATATAGTTCCGCGTGAATACAGGTAGGCGCGCTTTCGCATTGCATGCCGCTCGCCATCATTACTCAACAATCCGACCGCCGCCTTCGCTATGGACGAGGGGTCGTCGAACGGTACGATCACACCGCGCGAATCGGCCAGGAGTTCCTTTGCATGCCAATAGGGAGTAGAGATAATCGCTTTTCCGGCTCCGAGCGCAATTGCCAGTGTGCCGGAAACAACTTGGGCTTCCTGACGATAAGGCGTGATGTAGATGTCGGCCGCGCCGACGTGCTCGATCATTTCCTCATTGCTGACAAAGCGGTTGTTGAAGAGGACCTGCGAGGATACGCCGCATTCGACGGCCAGCGCTTGCAACGACTCCCGATATCGCTCCCCCTCGCGGCGCCGGATATGAGGATGGGTCGCACCCGACACGATATATACGAGGTTTGGGTGCGTTTCGAGAATCAATGGCAGTGCACGAATCACATTCTCTATCCCCTTGTTTGGGGAAAGTAAGCCAAAGGTAAGAAGCACCGATTTTCCCTGGGTTCCAAACATATCCTTGAAGTAGTTTGGATCCATGAATGGAAGATCTGGTACACCGTGTGGAATGAGATCAATCTTGCAGGCCGGGATGTCATATACCTCGCGCAGTAGACAGGCCGCATGTTCGCTCATGACAATCAAACGGTCTGAGAGCCGGGCAATCTCCTCGAGCACTGCCCGCTGATGCGTGTCCGGCTCACGCAGGACCGTGTGAAGCGTCGTCACCAGCGGCATCTTCAATTTGCGAAGCAGCACGAGTATGTGACTGCCCGCGATACCGCCGAAGATGCCATATTCGTGTTGTAAGCAGACGAGGTCGTTTCCATTGAAATTGAGAAATTCAGCGGCGCGCTCATACGAGGACAGATCTTCCTGCGTAATCTCGATCCGAACCCGTTCCGGATACTGATAGCTTGAGTCCGGATCATTCACTGGTATCGCAAAGAGACGGCCAGTGCCAAACTCAGCCGCTACCGCCGTGCACAAGTCGGTCGTGAATGTAGCGATCCCGCACTGCCTTGGCAGGTAGTTTCCGATGAATGCAATGCGAGTGGGCAAAGAAAGAGGCTGCTCACCCAATGCTCCCGACAGAGAAGTCGCAGCGAACGAGCTTTCAGCTAGTTCTTCGTGATGAGGCATTTCTGGGAGGGACATGGTTTCCTGCTTTCATTCGGGCCGCCACCCATTACCAGCATGAACCTGTCATGATGGTGAGCGATGTGCAGGATTGCTCATCGGCAAGGCTATTGCATTCTCTGATCAGGTGCGCGACACCGTTTAGAGTGGGCGAGCGGAATATCACACCGCACGCAGCAAAGAGAAGGTTGGTCGCGAGAAAATACCGGCCAGGCTACTCCCTAACCATACGCTACAAATCGCTCCTGTGCCGCTTCCGTCTCGAACCGCTCATATCATTCACAATTCACGATATTGAGAAGAATCAAAACCCAGATCCGGCGGCTTCGTTGTCCGGTTAATCCAGATCACCCCCGGACACGACGCGCAGCCGATTTCGTGCGCTTCTTCGGAGCCTCCAGAAGAGCTGCGCTCACGGCGGTCCGCCCAGGTGGCCGATCGTACAGAATCACATTCAGCAGTGATTTGTCGACCCGGATTCGGCCGTTGTATTCAATAAATCCGTGCTGCCGAAACCGGTTCATGAAATAACTGACCCGAGAGCGCGTGGTGCCAATCATCTCGGCAAGGGCCTCTTGTGTAATGGCGGGAATCAACGTCTCCGGCTCGCCCGGCTTGCCAAACTCCGCCATCAGCAGCAGGATGCGCGCGAGCCGCTTCTCGCTGGAGTTGAAGAGCTGGTCGACGAGATCGGCCTGGGTTCGCATCGCGCGGGTCAGCAGGAACGAGACAAAGAGATCGGAAAATCCATGCTCCTCGTGCATCACGCGGATCATCTCGGCGCGTTCGATTTTGAGGGCAGTACAGGCCGTGACGGCGGTGGCGGCCGCCATGCGCAGGCCTGGGACGCCAGCGATCGACTCCTCTCCAATGAAGTCGCCGGCGGCGAGCATGGTGATCGTGGCTTCTTTGCCCCTTTCGGAGACGACGGTGAGCTTAGCCCGGCCGCTCTGCAGGTAGAAGACGCTGTTGGCGGGGCTGCCCTGCGAGAAGAAGGCCTCTTTAGCTTTCAGGCTGACTAGCTTTCGACCCAGGCCGGGGTTGGCCAGGAAGGCCGCTGGGTCAAACTTCGGATATTGAGAATCGGTCATGGAGATGGCCTCGGCGCAGCTCTGACTGCACAGGATGGTACTCTATCGCTTGTCCCGCGTGCAATTCTGGCCCTTGGCTTTTCAGAATGACGGCCTGGGTACCCGAATGCTCCCTTCCTGTGCACGGGCCCGGACGCCCGGAAAACAGGACGGCCGCGAACCGGAAGGTCGCTTCAATGTAATCCATCCGACGAAACTATACGAAGTATATTTCGCCGGCACAAGGCGCCCGGCAATACCAACATACGCTCTTGCGTGCGCCCCCCGCGATTACTTCCCACCAAGAACAGCAGGCCTCTTGAGATGTTTCAGTCGTCGCCGGGAAACGGGTTGGGCCTGCACCTTGCAGTGAGAACCCACTGGCAGCTTGTGATTCCAATCCCACAGCGATCACGCCCGATATGAATCGTTAATTAGTCAATATTTGCAAGCTCAACAGTGGATGTACGCATATGGGAAAGCCAGATGGCTTCGCATCCGCACACTGACTGAAGTGTCGCATTTGCAGAAACGGGGAATCTGGTCAATTCCGCTCACTCGCCACGATAGCTGCATTGGCAGACAAAGCAGCTGCGGAATGCACGCCCCTCCACAGCTCGGCATTTGGGGGAGCCGAGAGGCCGAGGACGAGCCACGGAACTTGCCCCTGCATTCGAGTAACAGCGGCTTATTGAGTCGGTGAGCCGTGCGCGTTGTTCAAGTGCAAGTGCGAAAGCAGGGAATGGGGTCCGCCATGGACGAACTCCAGAGCGATGTTGCCGACCACATCCTCCAGCAAACTGTAGTTGCCCATTCGAAACCCGTCCTTGGCCCCATAGCGGTCCGGATACCAACCATATACAGCCGTCATCGCACCTGCATATGGCGCCACGAGCGCAGGAACGGAGAAGAACCGATGGCCGTCCTCGCCGTGTCTGCCGGTTAGAGTTGAAACTACTGCATGGCTCAACCTCGGAAATATTCCCCTGCATTCGCAGCGGTAATACAACGTGTCCTCTTTGAAGGCTTCCGCCAATGCATAATGCGTGGTTGTGCTTACTGCCAGAATACCGAAGTCGGACCCGAATCGCTCACTATAACTCTGAGCGCCCTGCTTCCACTCCGGTGGAGTATTCGTCGCCTGATCAACTCCGGCAATCAGCGCTGCTCCGACAAGCGGATATGGACCAAAGGTATCGTACGAGAAGTTCCGGAGCTTTGTTGCCTCGGTCGGACGCGTATACACCACGGCTGGCAGCTCAGGGATGACGCTTGCCGAAGTAGTGGACATAGATCCGGAATCGGCCAGTGATTGCGCCGGCGCCAACAGCGGCCTGACTACAAGGCTCGTAACAACCAAAAGCAAGACAATATATTGGTGGGCCTTCATATTGAGGTTCTCCCTGGTTGATCTGAGTCCCGACCTGCAAGACTAAGAGAATCACTGGCGCCGATGAGATTGATCGGATGGCAATGAAGCCAGTCGACGCTAACTTGTGCTATCACGTCAAATCCGTCCAAGAAGCAAAAGAATGACGACGATCGCGAGGATTAACCCCATTCCTCCGGTTGGGTAGTATCCCCAGTTTCTGCTGTGGGGCCATCGGGGCAACGCACCGATGAGAGCTAGGATCAAAACGACAATCAAGATAGTTCCAAGCATGTTCGCACCTCGTTTTCTGGACTCGAAAGAGCTAATGGGACCTCGGGCAGTCTGGTGGAGACTGCCCGAGTCCACCACTGTTAGAGTGCTCCTGGACTACAGGCTTCCCGTTGTAACACTGACGGGACTGCCGATGGCGTCACCTGACACGAGAAGCTCCACCCTGCGGTTTTGCTGACGCCCGGAGGAGTCGTTGTTGGAGGCTACCGGGGAGGTATTGCCGTAGCCCTTTGCACTGACTGAATTGGCAGCTACGCCTTCCTGTACCAGATAATCGCGTACTGACCCCGCGCGGTTCTCAGAGAGCGTCTGATTCATAGCATCGCCGCCCACATTGTCCGTGTATCCTCCGACTTCAATGCTCAGCCCAGGGTAGGCCAGCAGTATTCCAGCGACCTTGGCCAGCTTCTCTCTTGCGCTGGACATCAACGAAAATTTCCCGGTGTCAAACAGAACATCTGACATACTGATGATGAGTCCTCGGGCGCTATCACGCGTTTGAAGAATTGAATTCAACTGCGCGGATAATCGTGCTCGCAAAGCTGCTTTGTCGGTCTCCGCCTGCCGCATATTTTGATTTGCCCGCTGGACTGCCAACCGGGACTGATCGGCATCGGCCTGAGCTGCCGCGACTGCGGATGCGGATGCGGCCTGATTTGCCGCCATATCCGATTGCGCCTTGGCCGCATCATCCTTGGCTTGGCGCTTCTGGCGATTTGCGTCGACAGCCTGCGCCTTTGATTGCGCAAGTGCAGTCGCGGACGCCTCCTGTTCGCCCACCCGGCGCGCTTCATCCGTCTTCTTGACGGCGATCTCGCGCGCGTCCTCGGCGGTCTGGACTTCCTCGCGGGCCACTGCGATCAGAGCCTTGTTGTTAACGTGTTTGCTTGCGGCATACGCATCGGCGCTGTTCATTAGCTGGACTGCGTGTTGATAACTGTCGCCGGCGTATGTCTCTGCTCCCTCTGACTTAGCGATGCGCAGTGCGTTCCTTGCCTCGAAGAATTCCAGTGGAAGCCTGGCGTTCCGAACCACAGGATCGAACTGGTAGCCGGTGGGAATGTATCCGCCCCGCTCCATAAGTTCGTACTTCGCGTTCACCGATTCAGCTGTTCCCCGAGTATCAGCGCGAACAACGTTCTCAAGTACGACTACATTGCTGGGCTGGTGCACGGCATAGTAAGGTTCCGCGGTAACAATGAGCGCAAATGCCTGTAGGTTGGTCGTGACAACTAGCTTGCTCTGGCGATCGTCCCTTACTACCAGTTCGCCAAGATTTGATGCACGGCCTTCGGGAGAGATCGCCCATAAGACGTATGTCAGATACTCACTCCCAAAGGATGCGGGCTCCTTAAGGTTGGCTAACTTTGTTTTGATCTCGATGGCACCATGTCTAGTAGCTATCTCGGCTTGTCCCGTAGCGGTAGGCATTAGATCGGTGCCCGCGAAGTCCAGCTTTGTGGATCCGCCGCGATGCTGATAGTTGACAGCCTCGACGCTGCGGCTGATTACGACAACCCGGAACATGGGTGCCGACGGGGTGGTTTCGACAGCAATAGTTCCCTGAGAATAGGCCTGAGTAAACGCACTCAGACTGAGAGTAAGTCCTAGAGCTAACATCAGTTTCGTTTTCATGGTGTCTCCGGTGTGACGGGCGGGTGCCCTGGTGCGTTTGTTCGTCGCGTGTTGGCGTTTCAGCCATTTTTATTGAGTCCCAAGGAGACTCCTCACTCAAATAGCCCACGGGCTTCTGTTCGTCAGGGTAAGGGCGTCGGCCGAGAGCGGGGAGGTCAGGTACATTCTTGATTGTCCTGGGAGCTCTGGAAGCTAAGAGGGACCTATGTCAGACGCCCCGGCTCAGCTCAGAACCATGAGTAGGGGTGATAGCTCGGACTCCTCTCCGGAACCATGGTCTCGCACACTACGGTTGCATGTCTGAGCTAGACAGCTCACTAATCGCAACCGCGATGATGGCACTCTGTTCTTAACTCTGTCAGGCGTGGTCAGGCATACACAGAAGGCCGGCTGTTGTCTCCTGTGCACAACTGGCTCGATATCTAGTGAGCAGGTCGGCGCATCGGGCTTATCCAGGTTTGTGACATCACACCCAATCAGTTGGTCGCTGCGTAGCCCGATTCACCACTTGAGCAATCTAGCTCAGACATTTCCTCACCAAACCTCCAAAATGACCATGGCAAAGAGTGAGCGCCAGAAACGCCTTGAAGAACAAAGTGAAATGTCGGTAAAAGGAGCACCGCACCATTAGCAAGCAGTCATGGAGAAACATATATGAGAACGATCCGAATCACCGGCACAGCAGTACTGGCCGCCCTTCTAGGAATCACCGCTCCAGGCTTTGCGGGCCAGGAGCATCCAGGCGACAAACAAGATCACAGCAGACTGCAACAGGATTCGCATGAGCAAGCCCACCCCCAACAGCGGCAGGCTCAGCGGCCACAAAAGCAACAAAGCAGACCCCAAGAGCGGCAGGCTCAGCAATCGCGGCAGCAACAGAGCAGACCCCAACAGCAGCAGGCCCAGCAATCACGGCAGCAACGGAATAACTCCCAGCCGCAGCAAGCTCAGCAGCCACGCGCACAACAGCAGGAGCAAATGCAGCAGACAAACCGCGGTCAGCAGCGGCGCGCTCAGCAGGAACGGGGAAATGGACAATTCCAGCGCACAACAGCACAGCAGAGTGCTCAGCAGAGCGTTTGGCAGCAGCACCGCTCCGGCAGTTGGCAATCAGATCACCGTACCTGGCAACAGCGTGGCGGATATAACGGATATCGCATTCCCGACGGCCGGTTTCGTGGATACTTTGGGCCGAGCCACAGGTTCCGAATTCGCAGCCTTCCTTTCATGATTCAAGGTGGATACCCCCGCTTCCAATACGGCGGCTATTGGCTCAGCCTTGTTGACCCATGGCCATCCTATTGGGGAGATGACTGGTACGACAATGATGATGTCTATGTCAATTACGTCAACAATGGTTATTACTTGTATGACCGCAGGTATCCAGGAGTAGGAATCGCAATCAGCATTTCGCTGTAGCCATGGGGCGGTACAGCCGGCACCTGCGATGAACTTATCAAGAAACAAGAAGAGGTTCGCTCACCTATACGGGTGGGCGAAGCTGGAAATGGTAATCCTGGTAGTCGATTTTTACGACCGTCTGGCCAAGCATAAAGCTATTTGACACCGCTCTAACGTGGGTGGCCTGCGCAAAGCCGCCCATGTTTGCATAATGGCGCATAACCTGCGTCGGTCCTGTAAAAATGGAATGACTCCTGGACGTTTTTCCTTGAACCTGGACTATCGAACCATCCTTCGCGTCTACCCAAAGAATTCCTTCTATAAGGTAGGAAGCCTTCCGCTTGGGCATCAAGGTCACAACGAGGCAGTCTCGTCCGTCCAGTCGCTGAGTCCCACCAGGTTTCAACGTCATCTCATAATTTGCGGAAGTAATCCATGCCCCCTCCCGGGTGCCGGGCCGGCTCAGGAGTTTCTCATTATCCAGAATCGAACCCAATACCAAGTTTCGAACGATATCAGAGCCGCTTTGCGAGACGATGGTGTAACTCTTGCCCGAGTCCTTCCGGTAGGTAGTCATTACCGTCATTTCGGCAACAGGATGGATTTCATCTTTATTCCTGTAGACCGCATAGTGCTCGGTCACAGAGTATCCCTCAATATTCTCGAGTCGAGCCTTAGCCGCTCTATCCACCTTATAGATCGCGGATGCCGTGTCGAGTTGTTGAGCCGGCACCATGATCGTTGCGAGAGAAGCAAAGAAGTAGGCGGCCACCAACCTAAAGAGAAACCGTCGCCGTGAGATATGAAACATCATGAATATGGACTCGCACCTAAGACTTGCGGAACTTCTTTACTCTATTCGTCCCTATTACCTAGGTCTGAGCAGTAGGACCATGTCAAGGCAAAGGGTGGCCGGACACCGGCAAAGCCACTAAGGTCTGCAATTCGCCAAGATCGGCCACGACGCGTTGCCAGTGAGCCGAATCTTTCCTGGTCTCGATCTGCAGCGAGCGATCAGAATAGAACGCGAGAATGTTGTCGCGCAGTTGCGGCGTAGTTCCATCGAACTTGCTTGCGGACAGTCTGGCCAACAAGCTCGCGTAAGTCTCGTCTGCGAGCGTGTATTCCGCCGCTTTGGTTATTTTTCCGTCATCCAGATCGCAGTTGGGCAAAACTAGCGTGCCTGCGTGCACTTCTTCGAGCATCGCGAGATAACTATCGACCGTCTTATTTATGCTCTTTATATACAGATCTTCCGTTTTTGGGGTAGGGTTATCGAACCCCATGCCCTTGAAGGGACCGACTTTCGGGATGTATCGCAATAGCGCCGATAGTACCCGCGTGCCGAAGCTCGGCTCCGTGTAGGTCTTTCCCCACTCCCGTTCGTAATCGGAACGGGACAGGCGATACAGGAACTTCTTCTTCGCAAAGTTAGGCACCTCCTGCATCAGGTCCTTCTGGTGCGTTTGCAGCGCGACCTTTGTCATTTGCGGAATCAAACGGCTGACCGAAAAGCGATACGAACCAACCGCCAAGTCCTCGTGTGTGAGTACATCCTTCAGTTGCAACCCGTATACGACCGGGAAGGTCCGCTCCAGCAACGGCAGCGCAACCTGAAACCCTATGAAAGCGTGGTACTGGTCCGATGCATAACGATTTTTCGCCACCTGCAGCGTGTCGAATCCAAACTCGGTCTTCAAGTGTGCCGACGTGCCCTGCGCATAGCGAACCGACCTTCCATATTTCGCTCGTAGCTTTGGATAGCGGAGCGCGACAGCCTCATTGACCGCCGGGTGGCCGTCAATGTCCGCCGCATAATGCGACAAAGCGCCCAATGCGAAAGCGTACTCGTCTGCATTCTGGCTTTGGCGAAGCAGTTCGAGAACAAAGTCCCCGCTGCGGACGTAGTGCACCAGGTCACTGAAATCCCTGTTTCCGAAGGGATAGTAACCCAGGTCTTGGATGACTGAGCCTCCGTAGGCGTATGCATGCGCCTCTGTGATCTGGTCTTCAGTTAGAGATGGAAAGCGATGCAATAGAAGGGGTCGAATCTCGGCTGTCCATGCCAGGTCTACGATTTGCTCATGCGTAAGTACGGAGTAGGCAAACGAACATCCGCCGGACACCAGCGCGACGAGAATAAACGCCGCCGCGCGCACAAGAAGTAAATTCCATTTACCGATCATAGTCATCCGACTATTCCATGCAGCGGCAAAATAACTCCGGGCTTGACAGCTTCGGCAACGCGCCACGAACACAATCCAGGGAAGCGCCGCGGTGAGGCGAAGTTTGTGAGCTCGGTCGTTTCATTTCTGGCGGTATTCTTAGTATGTGCAAAAGCATCCCCATGCCACTGCCCTTTTCGTAAAAGGCGTCGGCGTCAACACCGTGAGGCACCTCGCCGCCTGAGAACGCACCGCTCATGGCAATCGTTTGAATTGCAGGAAACTGGCGACGAACCATAGAGAGCAATTCGAATCCGGACATGCCTGGCATGTTGAGGTCAGAAAGAAGAACCTCGGGACTCTCCTGGCGGATCAAACGCAATGCTGAGAAGCCGTCTTCTGCTGAACGCACACTGTACCCAACTTCAGTAAGCACGAGCGACAACGACGTTCGAATCGAAGGCTCATCATCTACGATGAGGAGTCGTTCCTTAATGCAGACCATCTCTACCTCACCAAGCCTCGAATATAGAGGCTAATAAGGAAGTCTCCCATGAAGCAAGGTGCTATGCTGTGCAATTTTGAACAGGTTGCACCTGACGAGAGGTTTTCAAATCATTTGCATGAGATAGGGGTCCGAAGAGTATTTCCCGCGATCAACGAAGTGAGCGGCATTCCACCTAGAGCACTATTGCTCAAACTGCGCGGCTCCATTGGCTGATGCCGGATCAGTAGCCGCAACTCTGTCCTGGGAGCCGCACATCGCAGGTGCCTAAAGAGAATGGCGTTTCCTAAAAGTGATCCTGCCGAGCTCTGCCGTGACAGCAAGGAAGGATTTCGTAACTTATTGAAATCAGGAGCCCCGGATGGCCACTTTTGGAGCCCTGAGACACCCTTGGAACCGGTTATTGCACCCTTATCGCACCCACGTCCTCTGTCCACCAAACCTCTGTCCAGACCTCTGCCTTAAGGCAAACGTCGCGGGTTTGTTAAGCCCTCCAAATAGGTGCGGCGAATTCGGTCAAAGGTGAAGCTCGTTTCGGAATCCGGCGCGGAGAGCACGGTTTCTGTTTCCAACCTCTGCCAAAATCTGGGTGAAACCCGAGAGAATGACTTCTTCTCAGAAATTGGCACCGCAACAACATTGCGGGGCTCTACTCGGTGCAATGTAGTTCCTCCCTTCCCCAATAATTGCTTTTAGGTCCTGGGGCAGCGTCGGCTACAGCGCCGAGGTCTTTGTTATCATCCCGTGATAATATAGAGGCTATGGACCGGGATCACAATCTCGACACTCTTCTCCGGCTTGACGGAGAAACATTCGTTGTTGAGGGCAACTTCTGGGTCAAATTTGAGGCGAAGCAGGTTCCTACTACCCCGGAAAAGCCACACGGTCTGGACTATTCGCTGACGCTGCACGATGGTGACGGTGAACGTCTGTTGGGCTTCGACAATGCGCATCCCATTCGGGAAGGTGCAGGCCCCGGAGCCAGGACACGAATTGAATACGACCACAAGCACAAGGGAGAGCGCGTCCGTTTCTATGACTACGAAGATGCGGTCACCTTGCTGACGGATTTTTGGGCAGAAGTGGATTCGATTTTGCAAGAAAGGAGCACAACGCCATGAAGACTTTGCGAGTTGGAATTGCTTCTCGGGAAACTTACAAAAAGCGGACACTGGCGATAGCAAAGGGAGAGTATGTCCCCACAAAAGATGAGCCGAAGGTCTGGTTTGAATCTCTAGGCACGTTGTCGCAAGTGCTTTCCGACCAAAATCGGGACTTGCTCAAGCTTATTCTCCAAACCCATCCCCAGTCTCTTAGCGAGTTGGCGGAGAAATCAGGGAGAGCAACGTCGAACCTTTCACGAACACTGCGGACGATGGAGCGATACGGTTTGATCCATTTCGAGCAAGGCCCCAATCGTCAACTTGTTCCTCGTGTTGACTATGCTGGAGTCGAGCTAGAAATGTCCTTCTAGGGCTAAACAATGGCAGTCCGTGAGCATTTGGATCCCCGGACCTCCGCCATGCTGCGTGAGATTGCTAGGAGCCACGAGACCCACGCGCGCGACTTTGACGACGAGGCGGAACGGAACGACTGGCGTGCATATTAGGCTCGACACCAGATGAAATAAGACACAAGAGAGATCTTCGGTATGGCAGTCTCACTCACGGAAACCATTCACAAACTCGGAAGTTCAATTCTCGAGCGACGTCGGGATGCCGGGAACGATCTCGCGCAGCAACTTTGCGCGATGCTCGAACCACTGCTGAGCCCGGATTTCCGTATTGGGTTCGTAGGCGTAAGAGACGCGTCTGGCGAGGTTCTGATCGAACGGGCTCTCCTCATCTATACCGCTTCATTGGCAGAGTGGGAGGATTCGACGCAGTATGTGGCCCCTGAAACCGTGGCTGGTGTTCTTCATGTGGCGCAGAGCTTGAATGAGTCGTCTCTGGCGGAAGGATACGCGCTAATCGGCAAAGTCAAGGCGCTTCCGGGTCACGATACGGACTCGGTCGAAGGATGGCATCATGTGCCTGTCGGGATGATTGTCGCATGTGACTGCGACCGTCCTCTCGAGCAGCTCGTCGACGTGATGGCAAATTTGAATGCCAGTATCCCTTCTACGAGATGGGCGGATGCGGTCTCCGTTCTCTCACGCGGGATGATTAATTATGCTGTGGGGTTCTCCGAAAAAGCAATAGGCGCGCGGGCCGACTACTGAGAATAATCGCTCCAAGGGCTGAAAGTGTGCGTGCTACAAACGAACGCCGTCTAAATTGAGATCAAGGTTACCTTTATCGTTTACTACTCAAAGTGATACAGTATAACATCATGATGACCTGTGGTTTGGGGTAGGTCGGACGTTAGTTAATGGAGTTTTAAATTGCGAATTGCACCAGGAATTCGACGCAAGACTAAGCAGCGGTCCGGCGGATGATTCTTCCGGCGATATCTTCACCGAGTTTGGGAACGCCGCCGCCGCAAGTTGCGATTATGAGCGATTCATCCACAGGTGTAAGTGTAAGCGGACCGTCGCAACGCAATGTTGCTGTAGATGCCTATCGCGGCTTCGTCATGCTGCTCATGATGGGCGAAGTCCTCCGTTTTGCGGAGGTCGCCCGATCCTTCCCCAATAGTCACCTTTGGCGCGTCCTGTCCTACAACCAGTCGCACGTGGAGTGGGCCGGCATGAGCCTCCACGACATGATCCAACCGTCCTTCACCTTCCTGGTGGGCGTTGCGCTGCCCTATTCTCTGCGAAGCCGCCGACGCAAGGGCCAGACCTTCCAAGGGTTGGTTGGGCATACCGTCTGGCGCAGCTTCTTTCTCGTGGTACTCGGTATCTTTCTTCGATCCATCCACAGCACCTCGACCAACTTTACCTTCGAGGACACGCTGACCCAGATCGGTCTCGGCTATACCTTCGCTTTCCTGTTGACCTTTGTTCGTCCACGTTGGCAGTGGACCGCATTTGGGGTCATCCTCTTCGGCTACTGGTTGGCGTGGGCGCTGTATCCCGCTCCTGGCCCCAATTTCGCATACGCTTCCGTAGGCGTCCCTCCTGACTGGCATCAGCACCTCTTCAAAGGCTTTGCCTCGCACTGGAACAAGAACAGCAATCTCGGCCAGGCTTTTGATGTCTGGTTCCTCAACCTCTTTCCTCGCCCCACTCCCTTTCTCTTCAACGAGGGAGGATACCTGACGCTGAACTTCATCCCGACGCTTGGCACAATGCTGCTGGGACTTACCGCAGGCCGCTGGTTGCTCGCGTCCGCTCCAGGCATTCCGCTCCGCAAGTTTCTGCTCGCAGCCGCCGCATTGATGTGCTTCGGCCTACTGCTTCACTTCACCGGGATCTGCCCGATTGTGAAGCGCATTTGGACACCCGCATGGACCCTGTTCAGTGGCGGCATGTGCTTCCTGTTTCTTGCAGCCTTCTCATGGATCGTCGATGTGAAGAAGCATGCCCGCTTCGCGTTTCCGCTAACCGTCGTCGGCATGAATTCCATAGCGGCTTACCTGATCGCGGATCTGTTTGAAGGCTTCGTCCAAAGCAGCTTCCGCATTCATCTGAGGGCCTCCGTGCTGAACATCTTCGGACCTGCCCTACAACCGGTCCTGCTCGGGGCACTTACGCTTGGCGTTTACTGGCTCATCCTCTTCTGGATGTTCCGAAACAAAATCTTTCTTCGCATCTAGGTGTTTAGTCCCGTCATTTGATGGAACTGGTCAAATCCAAGCAGGAAGATCAAACAGGAATACCTTTGCTGACACGCGCCGCCAGTGCAAGAATAAAGAACGCGTTATGGGGCTCCCACGGTTCCGAGGTGTGCCAGTCCACTTCTTCAGGCGGATTCCTCATATCGAACCAGGGGCGGTCTTCCCGCGCATTTGGCCTGCAAAAGCCGTTCGGAATCGCGCCTGGAACAGTGTTGCGCTTCCTCTCGGGGGTCCAGCCAGGAAAATACTGTGGCGGGTTGGACGTTCCCTGCCCTTCCATCAGACAGAGGTTGTACGGATTCAGCCCTAATACCCAATCAAGTTGACGATCCGCCAATCGGCCCGCTCGCGGATCTTTGAGGAGGTCGGCGACCAGATACAGCGCCCACGCCTCCGAGAGGTATTCGCTGTTCTGACCCACATACCATGTCTTCCCCACATAGGGGTTGAAAATCTCATTCTCAGACCACTGGATAAGGCCGAATGGATTGGCAGCAAGGGCTAACTTCTTATTCAGCCAGAGCCGAAGTGCGTTTTCGACGTGCGTCGCCACGCCAGTACCGGGATGTGCTTGCACATAGAGCGCTAGTGCGGCGGGAGGCACACCATCGAACACAATGCGCGAGTACAAATCGGATGGCCAAAGTCCATCAGACTTTTGCTCCTGCACCAGAAATTCGACGCAAGACTGAGCATCCTCGGTGTATTGGCGCTCTCCAGTCAAGGCCTCAAGCTCCAGATCCGCCAGGAGGAGACCCGCAGTCCGGCGGACGATTCTTCCGGCAGTGTCCTCACCGAGGTCGGGAATGCCGTTGCAAGTTGCGACCCACGCATCTTCCGGGTAGTTTGACGACGACTTGACGGCTCCGCGCCAAAGGTCTTCCGCTGCATCGCGGTATTCACGCCGGCCCGTTGCCCGTGCAGCTGCCGCCAGCGCAGCGGCTGTCATGGCATTCGGTCCCTCACCACGAACGGGTCTGTCGTCGGCGGTTCCGGGACGATTGTCTGTTTCCTTGTCAGGCGTTCCCTTAAAGTAGCCATACCCACTCCATACGTCCTGATAGACGATACCCTTCCCAGGCTGCCACATTTTGTGCAGCCAATCCGCGCCCCAAAGTCCCTCATTCAGGATCTCTTGCCTTGAAGCATCAGACAGAGACGGCTTCGAGCCTCCTCTCGCCGACGTAAGCAAGGCATACGTGGAAGGGGACGCCAATGAGCTGTACTTATTGAAGTCACCCGCATCGTGCCATCCCCCAGTGGCATCAATGTGACCGCCTCCCAGGGCAGCAGGGATTCTGGAGTCGTCCATATGGCACGCCGGGTGGAGTCCGGGAACAGCGTAGCCACATCGCTGGAACCCAAAGAAATGAACTGCCGGCATCATCGTTTCCGTGAAGATCACCTCTCCACCGATGTGGAATGGAAATGAGAGATACTTTTCCGAACCGACCTGAATCCGTATCTGGTATGTGCCCATCACGTGAAACTGACTAAAGTCTCCGGCCCAGTAGCGCGCTCCCCAGTCGCTCGGCGTGCCGCCGTTCACCCTGTTGCGGAAAACCAGTTCGCCAGTGAACACAACTGCGCCCGTTTCAGCGATTAGCTGGAATGCGAGCGCGGGTTGTTGCGGCAGAGATTCCTCAACTTGCACTAGAAAGATCTTTTCCCGGACAGCATCGTATCCTACTTGATTTACCAGAACCGATACCGGCGCTTTGCCATCTGTGGCCGCCAGCGCGGCCAACGCCCGCTCACTGGAGCCAACGCCGATTACGGTGCTCGCTACCAGTGCGGTGGTCCCGCCCAGGAATGCACGTCGAGTTACACGAGTATTCTCCGCGAATGACTTGTCTCGTGAGTCTAGGTCTGCCATCTGAAGTATCCCCTCCGATCAATTCTTTATTTCTTAATTTTGGTCAACTTAAGGATCGTGACATCGCCCTTTTCAAGGATCACCGTATATCCTGTGCGCAACTCTGAACCTTTGAGACCAACCTCTTTATCAGACCCCCAGGATTTCACCACAAAATCCTCCCTGGGAAATCCGGGATCTGTGCCCTCGCATGAGTCACATCGGAGTTGTTCCGAAAAGCACGATAATCCCTTCATTAGCATTCAAACACTTCAACCTCTGCGTTATCGCTGGCGTTCGAGCTCAAATGAAGCGGCGTCGTAATCACCGTGCAATATCAGATCCAACCCGTGTCCCATCCAGTAAGCGCCACTTGCGATTTCAGGCGTATCGGAGGAGGCTTTTCCCGATATAGCTCGAAGTTTGTATTTCTCGCTGGGGTTCAACCCACGTAAATAGAGCCGTGGAGCAGGATAGCGTTCCTGTTCCGAATGCATAAAAAAGAAGAATACAGCAGCGTCTTGATCGCGATTCGCGTATTCTGTTGCGGAGAAGTTGCTGCCATTTTGTGGCGAGATCAGCCGGTAGAGAGATCCGCGCTGGACGATAGATCGGATTGTCTTGTAGGTAGCAATCATGGATTTGGCAGTCGCAAAATCTTCGAGAGACCATTTGTTCAGATTATTGCCAATACCCAGTGACCCCTGCATTGCAGAGAGAAAACGGTAGCTGAGAGAAGTGGAGCGGCCGTTATACCAGTTTGGCGAATCGGTTACCCAGGCCATCATGACGCCCGGAGTATATGCATGGGAAAAACCATCCTGGATGGTGAGCCGGTCAAATGGATCGGTATTATCTGAAGTCCATGTCTGATCTACACGGTGCAGTACTCCCAAATCAACCCGTCCACCGCCACCGGAGCACGTTTCAAACTCCACATTAGGATGTTTGCGACGTAGCTCGTCCAAGATGGAGTAATAATTATGGATGTACTGTACATAGATCGTCTTTTGCGCATCGAGTGCCTGCTCCGGCCAGCCAGGTTCAGACCAGTTCCTGTTGTAGTCCCACTTGATAAACGAAATATCATTTTCGCTCAGTAGTTTATCGACTACTCCGAATACATAGTCGCGCACCTCAGGCCGTGCCAGATTTAAGACCAATTGATCGCGCGCAAGAGTTCGCGGACGGTCGGGAAAGCTAATCACCCAGTCAGGGTGAGTAAGGTACAGGTCGCTTTTCAGATTTACCATCTCCGGTTCAACCCAAAGTCCGAAGTCCATCCCCAGAGAGTGCACCTTGTCGATTAGCGGTTTCAGCCCATGAGGAAACTTTTCCGGATTCACATACCAGTCTCCCAATCCGGCACGGGGCTTAATTCCTCGCTGACCGAACCAGCCATCGTCCATAACGAAGCGTTCTACGCCAATGCTAGCGGCCTTCTCGGCCAATGCCTCCTGGTTTGCTTCGTTCACATTCATGTCAGTTGCTTCCCACGAGTTATAAAGTACCTTTCGAAGTGGGGGATTTGGTGCGTGTGGAAGAATCTCAGTCAGTTCAAAGATATGGAGCAAGCGCGAAGCGGATCCAAAGCCTTCGCTTGAGAATCCACCATAGAAGACAGGCGTTTCAAGACGAGCGCCTGGTGCGAGCGGAAAGGCAAAGTCGAAGGGATTGAACCCTCCGGTAACATGAACTCGCTGCATGATGTCTTGTTCCACGGTGATACGCCAGTCTCCACTCCATGCGAGTGCGCCGAACCAGACATTTCCACTCTCTTCAGCAACTGAAGAATCCTGTGCGATCGCAAACCACGGATTATTTTGATGTCCGGTCACACCGCGCCTGCTTTCAAGCACGGTGGAACCTGGCTGAATGGCTCGCGACTCCAGCGTTGTCTCTCCACCCCATCGCCCGGCAAGGTATCGCAGAGAGTAACTGTTTCCGTGGGGCAAGTTCCAGCTTGCAGCGGCAGCCTGCTCGATTGTCACGGGAGATGTTGTCCGGTTTTCAATCAAGGCCGAGCGTCCTATAATCCCGGTCTGCTGGTCTACGGTGTAGTGAAGAGTAACAAATAAGTCCCGGCGAATATCACGTAGTACAACTGCAAGAGAGTTCTTGTCGATTGAGTACGACACGTAATGCAACACCAGATCCCGGTTGCCATCGGCAAAGGTCACTTTGAGTGCCGGTTCCGTATACAGCCCTCCACCCCAACCGCTATATTCCTGCGGCGTGGTTGTCATACCGAATGGATGTCCTGGAAGCGCATGCACTGGGGGAAGTACATCATCCGCTAAAAGACGTCGGCCCCAGTACACCGTTTGCAATTCTCCGCGCTCGTTTATTCCAAAAACATAAGAGACATTTCCGCCGTCCAAGCGGAATGTACGGAACGATTTATCATATTTCACGCTTGCTTGTGATGTCGCTGACTGGAAATCCGGAGGAGCGGCGTGCATGCCTGGGCAGATTGAGAAAACTATCGCCATAGCGATGTAGCTCAAACACGTTCGAAGAAATGTAATACGGATGTTAGGACAATGAGTTCTACCATGGTCTTGCATTCGAATGCCTTCTTTCTAATTTTGTAACACCTTATTTCCGCACCACGAACCAGCATGGGTAACCGCGTTCATTGACCAGGTTCCCCATTGGAACTAGACTCTTGTCCCCATGCCATGGGGATGCCGCAAAGCAGCAACAAGAGCATAGCGGTTCTTATCAATTGGTTTGTGAACATTGAAATCCGTGGGTCATGTCATTAACTCGAAACGCTACTATGTGCTTCATCGTCCGCCGGTTGTGCCTGACAAAGCAAACCCGGCCATGCGGCCGGGCTCGATAGGGAGCTGGCGAGTTAGAGTGAATGTCCGAATATGAGCTTGACAGCAAACTGCAGCTGTCGGGAGTTGTTTGGCGAGTTGCGGGTTGAGGTAATGGATGCGAAGTTTGTACTGTTGAAACTAAGTGTTCCGGGCTGCGCGAATTCCGGCGTGTTCGTAAAGTTGAACGCTTCCGCGCTGAACTCCAGGATGCTACTCAAAGGTGTGTGCCATTGCTTTTTAATACCTGCGTCGTTCCGATGGAAGTGTGGGCCGTTGCCTTGTGCGGCTTGACCACCAAAGGAGAAGATATCGCCTGGCGCGTGTGCTTGCGCCGCATTGCTGAATGCCGCGGCGTTTGCCCAGTGAGCGACAGTATGTGCTCCCGTGTAGAGTTTTGAAGTATCGACGTTAGCGAAGCTGCCGCCACCGTTGTTCGTGCTCGTGGTCGAATTTACGGTGAATGGCTGGCCGCTTTGGATGGTGAAGATTCCATTGAGGCTCCATCCCCCAACGATGGCATCAAGGACACCAGGGTGGTTCAGATGCTCTCTTCCAACGCCAAAAGGGAGATCATAGACGCCGGATACGTGAACGAGGTGCGCGATGTTGAACGTTTCTAGTTGTTTGTCACCTTTCATGCCAAATCCTGGAACATAGGGACCACGATAGCTGATTTGGGTGAAGATGCCTGGGTCCGACCCGTCGCCAAGCGCCTTCGACCAGGTGTAGTTAGCGAGAAAACTTGCACCATGGCTAAAGACTTTTTGAACTGCCGTCTGCAGCGAGTTGTAGGCGTCCGAGCCCTCCATGTAAGGGTAGGTGTTGTTTTGCGGAAAGTCAGGATACGGCAGGAGCGAGCAGGTGACACCGCTAGAAGTATGGGAAACAGTATTGACTGCTTGACCTGCTTGAGCTACGTCATAGGAGCAATCGTCCGTGTGCGCTGCGATCGTACCGTCCGGATTGTGCTGAGTGAGCGACACATTGGTGGGTACAACAACGTTTGGACGATTGCTGCCAATGTTGCCTTCTGCGTGTCTTGCCAACGTGCCGACATAGGCCACAGAGTAGGTGATCGACGGCGTGAGTTGGGCCTGCACGGTGAAGTTGAGGCCCTGAACATAGGGGACATGGGAGTGGTACTGAAGGCCGCGCAGAGCTACGGTGCTGCCCGCCACGACAGTTGATCCGGTAGGCGCGTTCAGTAAGCCCTTATCAAGGGGGCCGACCGATCCATCGCTACTCAGCGCACCATTCGTCAAGCTGGTTGAGGTAATGTTCGCCGTATAGGCAAACGGATACGCGTTGCCAATATTGGTGCCGTCACCACGATTGTAGACGCCAGCATAGAAGATGCCGTATCCGCCGCGGAAGACGATTTTAGGTGCGGCTTGCCATGCAAAACCGATGCGCGGCGCCAGGTTCAGCAATGGCAAGGTGCCCATCTGATGATTCGCCGTGTAGGTGATGTGAATATTGTCCTTGGCAAGCAACGACAGAAGGCTCGGCGAGAGTGGAATATTTTTACTGCGGTCATCGATTAAGAACTGCGCTGGGTTCGTGCCGTCGACAGGGACAAAATTGCCGGCTCTCCCTCCATGATCCGTAGCAAGTTCGAAGAATTCATACCGGAGACCAGCATTGATGGTCAGGGTAGAGGTTGCACGCCAGGTATCTTCCGCGTAAGCGCCAAAATACGGCTTGCGATAGTCCTCTTGAGAGAGAGGAGAGGTTTGTATCTGTTGGGCACCACCAAGGAAGGGAAATCCATTGGGAACTGTACTCGCTATAGGCTCGATGGCGAATTGCGCAATGCCGGTGCCTGCCGTGTTTCCAGCCGGATTATCGGTAAACGAACCGCCGAAATTCCAATTGGAGTGCGGAAACTGAGCAGAGTAAATAGAGGTCTTAAGACGCTCATACTCTGCGCCAAAACGGACGATGTGGCGTCCCTTCTCCACGGTGACGTTGTCGTTGTACTGCGTCTCCGCGCCGATCTCGTTTTGCGGAATGTTGTTATGGGTGCCGAGTTCGCTAAGACCCGAGATTTTGATCTGCACGAGGCCACCATTGGGAGCGTTGTCGAAATTGATTCCAGGAATGCCGTACTTCGCGTTGAGGCCACTCTGGTCTGAGAAGAACTGCTCTCGTGGGCTATGGATACGGCTGTAACCCACGCGAAACTCATTCACCATAGAGGGCGAAAAGACATGGGTCTCTCCCAAGGCGACGCTGAAGACTTTATCGGTCTCCATACCGGTCTGGGAACTTTGTGCGCCGATGGCGTATCCGGGTACTGGAGCGGGAATGACCCTTGGATTATTCGAGTAGCTTCCACGAGCAAACGCCTGATCCTTTGCCGAAAAATTTTGGTCGATTCTAGCGTCAAACGCGTCCAAATTGTTGGTTTGCGAGGGCGAGCTGATGTAGTTGTTGCTGATGCCGTTTCCGTTGTTAGGAGCAGGAAATAGGTTCAGCAGGTTGGCCGCAATAGGCGAGAGGCGATTTACCGGAACAATATTGCCCGGAAACGGATCACGTACCGATCCGCTCTTTGTTGCTACAGTCCCCGTGACTGGATCCACCTGGCCAGCCGTAGTTGGCCGCGTCGTTGCGGGATCAAAAACAGTTCCGATTGGGGTCACACGACTGAGATTGTCGGTCTGAGTGCCTTTCTGGTTCACGATCAGGTCAGTGTAGTTGGTATAGCCGGAAGAGCGTTCGAGTGCCGTCGGAACGCTGCTGACAAAGGCCACACCCTGGGCACTACGAGTGCCCTGGTAGTCCGCGAAAAAGAAAGTCTTATCATGCCAGATCGGGCCACCCAGCGTAGCGCCAAACTGGTTGCGGCGGAAGGCCGGCTTTGGCTTCCCGGCATGATCCAGAAACCAGTCATTCGCATCGAACACGTCGTTGCGCAAATAGTCCCAGACATCACCGTAGAGCCGGTTCTGGCCAGACTTCAAGACTGCATTGACGACGGCACCACCGCCGCGGCCGAACTCTGCCGAGTAGTTCGTCGTCTGGATCTTGAACTGATCGATCGCATCGGGCGGCGGCAAAACAGTGAACGCATTGCCATTGCCGAAATCGACGGTTGTATTGTTGTTCTCAATACCATCCAGCAGATAGTTGTTGAATTGCGAGAGCGTGCCGTTTGCAACGAATGATCCGCTCAGGCCAAGGCCACGAGTCTCCACCACCGTTGTCGTCACGCCGGCCTCCAGCTGCGCGAGTAACGTAAAGTTGCGCCCGTTCAAGGGGAGAGCGTTGATCTCACGCGATTCGAAGACCTGACCAACGGATGCGTCCTGTGTCTGCAACAGCGGTTGGGCCGTGGTTACAACAACGGCCTCGTTCACTTTGCCAAGCTTGAGACTGAGATCGACTATCAGCGTCTGCTGCACATTCAGTTTCAAGTGTTCGCGCCTCAGGATTCCAAAACCTGGGGCTTCGGCAGACACGGCATATACCCCGACGCGCATTGGACTGAAGGTGAAAAGGCCGCTGCCATTCACGGGCGCGGTCTGCATCAGGCCCGTTCCTTCATTGGTCACGGTAACTGTCGCATGCACCACGCGCGCGCCGCCAGGATCGGTCACCGTGCCCTGGATCGTTCCCGTATCCACCTGCGCCCACAATGGCGTCGCAGCTATCAGCAAGAGAAGGAACCCGGCAAACAGGTAGCCTGCTGCGGTATTCCTGCTTATCAAGTGAGAGTGCGTCTTCGGACTCAATGTGTGCCGGGTAAAGTGTGCAGCTAGGCTCATTTTTCGCATCAAACAGCCTCCTAAAAATAACGAACGTGTTGGCCCCGTTGGGATACAGCAACAGTGCCAGATTTCTAGCATTTAATATAATGCATGTAGAATGTTACAATTTATAATTAACAAGGTCAATATAGGGAATAAAAATAAAGAGTGTCAAACTTGATCGATAACTTATGTATGGTCTTTTATTTCGCAGAAACCCTAAGAAAGCCTCCGTCCGTAGTTTTCCGAAGATCTTTTACATATGGGTGTTTCTCGAACATTGCCAAGATCAATCAACAAAATGGACTGCCGCATGGAAGCGCGCTGTAAGTAAGTTTTACAGAAGGGTTAGGAGTGGAATGGACTCACTTGTAAATAGCGTTCGAATCAGGGCTCTCGCTGTTGAAGACATCAAGAGTATATGGAAGGCGCCATTCCCATTCTTTAAAAACTGGGGAAAATCGCGTACTCACACGAGCTGGTTAGCCTTTCTGTGCTTTACCGCTGCCACTACCCTCGTGCTATCCGCGTCCGCGCAGACTGTTTCGGGGGCGCCCATCCTGCAGCCGGGTCGCGTTTCTGCGGGTACAGTGCTCCTGCCGAATGGCTGGAAGGTTTCTCCCGCGGGCGCGCAGATCCCGGTTGGTGGCTTTCCTCTTCGTGTCGTTGCTGTACCCCATACAGACCTTGCCATCTCAACGAGCAATGGCTACTCTGAACACTTTCTCTCGCTTATCGATCTGAGCAGACATCGTGTCGTGCAACGCATGCCAATTGCCGATGGCTGGATGGGACTCGCCGTCACAGGGGATGGGAAGACAGTCTATGCTTCCTCGGGCGCCGGGGACAGCATCCTTGTATTCCACCTGGATGGAACCCATCTTTCGCCTGATGGGAAAATTTCATTACCCGTCGACACCTTTCCGGCGGGCATTACTCTTAATGCCGACGCCTCCCGACTATTCATCGCGGGTAATCTCTCCAACAGCATGCTGGTCGTCGATGCGGCCTCGCGCAAAGTACTCTTTAGCGGTTCGACAGGCCGCAAACCCTACGCCTGCGCACTCGTACCGAAGCACCATGCGGTGTACGTCTCCAACTGGGGCGAAGACAATCTCTCCATTCTTGACATGAATGACGGACATCTCATCGCTCGTCTTCAAGTCCGCGAGAAGCCGGGTGACATTCTGACATCGCCGGATGGCGGCCGTGTCTTTGTGACCAATGGCGATCGAAATATCGTCTCTATCATCGACACGGAAAAACAGCGGGTTAGCGAAGAGATTGATACCTCACTCAATCGCACGCCACTCGCCGGCAGCACGCCCGATGGGCTCGCCCTCTCGGCGGATGGACGTACCCTCTTTGTCGCCAACGCCAACAATAACTCTGTTGCTGTCGTCGATGTTGCCGCCCCCTTGCGCAGTGCGGTCCTTGGCTTTATTCCATCGGGATGGTTTCCTGCCGCTGTCGCTGTCGCGGGCGAAGGCAAAGAACAGAGACTTGTCATCGCGAATGCCAAAGGTAATCAGTCTTACGAAAACGAAAGCAAGTGGACACCTCGCGATGGCGCGGAAATAAATCCGAACCCCGGTTATGTCGGACGTGTTCTTCAGGGCACAGTTTCGGTCGTGCCTTTCACGGCTCTGCGGCAGCTTCCGCTTTATACCCGCGAGGTTCGCAGGAACTCGCCGTTCATCACCCCCGTACCCGCATCTGCGCCTCCCTTTCCACTCGGCCGCAGTGGCCCGATCCAACATGTGATTTACATCATCAAAGAGAACCGCACCTACGACCAGGTTTTGGGCGACATGCCGGAGGGTAACGGTGAAGCGTCATACGCCATCTTCGGGAGCCAGGTTACGCCGAACCAACACAAGATAGCCCGCCAATTTACCCTGATCGATAATCTTTACCACAATGCTGAGGTCAGTGCGACAGGTCATTTCTGGGTCAACAGCGCCATTTCGTCGGAGTACGTCGAGAAGCTTTGGCCAAGCTCGTACTCGGGTCGTGGAGGACGAAAGCGGGTTGAATATCATGAGGACGCCGATGACTTTCCCGCAAGTGGCTTCATCTGGGATGAATGTGCCAGAAAAGGAATCTCATATCGCAGTTATGGAGAGTTTGGCCGTGGAAGCGACCCGGGCAAAGTCCAACCCACCATGGCGAGCCTCCAGGACCATCTGAGTCCTGCTTATCGTGGGGCCGACGTTATTGCATCGTTTTCCGATCTTGAGCGGTATACGGCCTGGAAAAGTGAGTTCGACAGCTATGTTAAACAGGGCTCCTTGCCGACCTTCGAAGTTTTGTCCTTACCGGGCGATCATACTGTTGGCACAAGACCGGGTGCTCAGACCCCGCGCGCGATGGTGGCAGAGAACGATCTTGTGCTGGCGAAGATGATTGACGACATCTCGCACAGTCCTTTCTGGAAGGACACAGCGATCTTCGTCATTGAGGACGATGCACAGAACGGGCCCGACCATGTTGATTGCCATCGCACCACTGCCTTCGTCGTGAGTCCATACGTGCGGCGCCATTTTGTGGACCACACAATGTATTCGGCTGTGAGTATCGTCCGCACAATGGAGTTGCTGCTGGGCTTGCCGCCCATGACCCAATATGACTCGGCCGCCACACCGATGTGGTCCCTGTTTCAGGGAACGCCGGACCTTACGCCCTTTATCGCGCTTCCTGCTCAAATCTCGATTGAAGAGCGTAACACCTCGAAATCCTATGGCGCTGCTCTTTCTCTACGTATGCCTCTGGACGCCGCAGACGAAGCCGATGATGGACAGTTGAACGAAATTCTTTGGAAGAGCGTTCGTGGCGCTGATGCTCAGATGCCTTCCCGGCGGCTCGACGCTCGACTCATTATTTCGCCGGCGGCCGAAAGTGCTCCTCCTCACCGCCATCACATCTTTCATTTGTGGGAGAAGAAGTAAACCCATCGCTCGTCCAAAATGTAAGTGTTTATGCATCCGTGAAACTAAAGTCGTCACTAAAAAGAGAGTTAGATGAAATTTCTGTTTAGGAATGCGATGATCAAGTATGTATCGGTGTGCGTGTGTTTTTTGTTTCTGGGTGGCTCCCTGGCGAGTGCCAGTCCAACGCAAAATCCAAAAGGAAAATTTATTCTCACCATTTTCGAGATGCCTGATATTCACGCGGGTGCGGGGTTAGCTGTTGTTTTGCAGACGCCAGGCGGCCACACCTACCTCTACGACACCGGTGTAGGCGACCCATCCAAATCTGATCCCTCTGGATGGGTCGGGGGGTTTAACGCGGGACGGGATCTAATTATCCCGTTTCTCCAGAAGAACAATATCAAAGAAATCGATGGAGTGGTGATCAGCCATGCTCACCTCGATCACTATGGGGGACTGCTTTGGCTCGTAGACCACTTCCCTATCAAAAAACTTTACGACTCCGGCTATGAGTTTCCCGGAAAACTTTCTCCTGATTGGCAAAGTGAACTGGGCGGCTATACAAAACTGCGCGAGAGATTTAAGGCGCGCGGAGAGTATCAGGAAGCGCACACAGGAGACAAATTGAACTTGGACGATCAGTTAGACGTGGAAGTGATTGCGCCGCCAAAAACATTTTTTGGCGACGTGCATCCCGAACGTCGGAAGGCAAGCGATCCGCCCGAACACTATCTAGTGAATGCAAACTCTCTGGAATTGCGTATTCGTTACGGCAAGGTCGTTTTCCTGTTCCCTGGAGACATCCAGAAAGAAGATCAGGTAGAGAGTTTGCTGCCCTCCTTGCCACCTGGGAAATTCAAGGCCGATATCCTTATTGCGCCGGGGCACGGTATCAATACGGCACAAACGCCTGAATTCGCCGCAGTCGTCCGGCCGAAAGTAGTGATCGCTAGTGTCTTCACGCGCTACGTAGCAAACAGTTCGGCCCCCGAAATTTACGGTAAGGTTGGCGCGAAGGTTTATATAACAGGCCTGCAAGGTTGGATCAGAGTTACTTCTGACGGAGAACATTACAAGGTTGTGACCGAGCGCAGTGTGAACCGCTCAAGTAATTCCAGAACCAAGCTTCCTTGACGTCTTCTGTTGATTGACGATCCATAATCCTCCTTGCGCTTGGGATGCCGCTAACGCGAGGAGGGCTTACTTGATGCGCAAAGAAAATATCCATCCCATGGAAAGACGCTGTCTCGTCTGGAATTTCCGGGATTAACTTTCTCCGATTGGCCGCGTGAGTGAAGTTCTCACGCAAACGGGTGGGCAATCGGGCGGCGGGCATCCTCGCGCTCCATGTTACGTCGAGAGCAGGGCCGTGTTATTTTGTTTTGGCTAAGCCGCATATCATTTGCAAGCCGGTCAAGAGCGCTGCTTCCATCTCCGCAGCGGGGCAAATCGCCGCTTCGATGGCCTGTTGTTTGAGCGCCCATTGCCATGCTTGAGGAAGCCCCCCCGATCCGGTAATGAGCACCGGGCCCTGGAATGTGCCGTCTCTCAACCATGGGTCGAGGTCGGAGGCAATGCATGCTCCTGCCAGGAATGCCATACCCTGCTCCTTTGTCGTTCGCCCTTGTTGCTGTAGTAGGCGGACACAAAAAAGAGCTCTTGACAGACCGGATTTGCGCTGTTCGATCATGCCGGCATCAATCCAATCAAGCTCCGGATCCTCCAGTCTGCCTTGTGGCAACGCGCTGGCAAGGATGGTCTGGGACTGCACCGCGTGAATCAGTTCGCCGGAGAGCGTCGTAGCGCTCGACACAATTCGTCGATCTGCGTCGCTTCGTATTGCTTTCCAATGAGAGCCCAGATTCAGCAGTGTTCCTCCTGGTGCGAGGTTGCCCATGGACAGCAGGCCGACACAAAGAGTCTCTTCACCGCGCATGACATCGATTTGAGCCGCCCTGGTTGCGTCTTTCGCAGCGAGAATCGTTAGAATGCCAGGAACCAGCAGTATTTTCAGATCGCTGACGTCCGGGCGCTGGATTAGTCTCACATGGGCCGAGAGTTCCCTTTGACCGGCGGGCGCTGGAATATGAGGTACCTCTTCAAGTCCCAGCGACGAGGTAATCATGCCAGCACCCAGGATCACCTGGGGTGGCGGGAGGTCGCAGGTAGCTTGGGCGGAGACTTTCTCCAGCAATCTGCGCAACTCGATGTGTACCTGGGTAGCACTTCCCCAGCGCGCCGTATCTCGCACACCAAAGGGTGCCGTTGCCTGTGCAATCACGTTACCCGCATGAACCAGCCACGCACGGGTATTCGTCGTACCCATGTCAACGCAAAGAACAGACTTCTCTTCATAGAGCCGCTTGATCATTTTGTCCGCGAGAAAAAAGCTGCTTCAATTTTGTAATTGCATCGGGCTGCCGCATCAATACTCCGAGTTCGGAGCCGATCGCAACAGCCCATGCGCCGGCTTGCCAATAGGCTGCAGCATCCGCTGGCGCAACTCCGCCGGTGGGCACGAACCTTGCCTTTGGAAAAGGCGCCCGGAGCGCCGCGATATATCGTGGACCGCCCAAAGACGCAGGGAAAATCTTAACGGCATCCACTCCTGCGCGGGTCGCGTCCGCAACCTCGGTCGGGGTCAGGCAGCCGGCGAGATACGGCACGGATTTCCCCAGAATGAATGTGGTCAGATCCTCATCGAAATGTGGCGAAATCAAAAATTGCGCACCGTCGTCCAAAGCGCGCTGCGCCTGCTCTTTACAGAAAATAGTTCCGGTTCCGATAACGAGCTGGTCGCCGTAGCGCTTGACCAACTTTGCAAAACAACCTGCATACCTGTCCGCCGTCAACGAAACTTCAATCGACGCGAGTCCCGATTCAATCAGCGCTGGGAGATACTCATCGACGAATGCCTCGCATTCTTGCCGCAGGATCACTATAACGCCGCTTTTTTCGATCTTCTCGATAACATCCGAGTGCTCCATATCACTAGCCCTTCCATGCTGCACAAAATCAAATATAACGTTCACCACAGACTTTAGTGCTGCGACCTGGACCAGCCCTACCCAGTCTGCCCCCGCCGTCGGCAGGTTATCAAGGCACGGGTGAGGTCTCTTCCCTAAGCAGAAATGTAAGGAGGAGGCGTTGGCGTCTTGTATGCTCGGCTAGTTGGAACCATCTTCCACTGCTGCTTCATAGCAAACTCCTTTTAGCCTGTTGACATGCACGCTTCAGGTCCCCGGCCAGATACGAAGCCAGTTGATCCAGGTAAAATTCACCACGCTCCGCATCTGCGCCGCGCTGATCGCCCAGTACGCCGTTGACGGAAACGGCATCAATGCCGTCGCGCATCAACATGGTTGCAATCGCATCGAAGGGCGCAGGATTGCCTGCCTCCGCTGCGTGCATGTGAACCAGCTCGGGTCGCCCCGCCAGCATCATCGATGTCTCAAACTCGCCTGCATGTGAGCCGGAGATCGAAAGCGGTACGCCGCGTTCTAGCGGTGCGCGGTCCCATGTACTGGATATATACGCTGCAAGATCGCGCAGTCCGGTCACATAACAGCCCGGCCACTTAGATTCGAGCAGCGGAAGAACTTCCTGTAGTACTGCATTATTTCCGCCGTGCGCGATCCAGAAGTACACCATGCGAAATCCGGAGCGCGCATGACTCTCCGCGATATCGTGGAGCAATCCCATCATTGTCGCTTTGGATAGAGAGATTGTTCCGGCAAACGCCATGTGCTCCGGCGAATGGCCCATGGTGACGACAGGCCCGACGAGCGTCTTGCCCAGGATCCGCGCGGCACGCAGAGCGGTCTGCATGCCATGTTCGTTATCCACCAACAGCGGTAATGCGGGCCCGTGTTGTTCGGTCGCGCCGAGGGGAACGATTACCGTCTCATACCCGTCGGCAATCAGCGCCCCAACCTGCACGGTGCTCAATTCTTCCAGAAGCAGCGAGTCTGGATTCGTATGCGTCATCATGGCACCAGCCTACCTCCGCGGCGGTTCGCCGTCGGGCACCCGGCTCTCCGCAATTCGCCGCGGCCTTGAGTTGAGAATCTCCATGACGTGGGATGAAAGACGCGCAATTGATTCGACGCATCCAGAATCGCTGATCCTTCTTTACCAACCACGCCAACATGAAAAAATTCCATCTTCACACACTCTCAGTATTCTTCGGATCGGTATGCAGTGCATAACATATTACATTATGATATTGACAATACTAATATTCAATAATAACATTTTACACGCCTGAAAAGTTATGAATTCTGATCAGGGACTTAGTACAGGAGTCAGGACGGTATATGAGGGAAATCTCATTCACAACTATCGATTTGGCCCGATGCATAGGTAACAACGCGGGATCAACAAACAATTTGAATAGTAGAAATCCTGTTCGCGAGAATTTAAATATACGCGTTCCACAAAGGCGTAACGATGCCTGCACTCGATACTACTGTTATCACTAATCTCTTTTAATATAACCGGCTCGAAAGGTTGAAATGAAAATCGTCAAAGTTGAAGTTGAGCGTGTGGAGCAGTCCATCTGGGGTACATTTTGGGATATCCAACGGGAGGCCTCGTCGTCCAGTCCGATGTCCAGATACGACAAGTACGATAGTGCGTTAGACAGTTGGAGCTGGCCCCAGGCGACCATGCTCGTTCGCATCGAGTCCGATTCGGGCCATAGCGGCATCGGCTGGGCTGAGGACGGGGTGGGTGCGGCCTCGAATATTATTGAACGGCATCTGAAAAGATTTGTGCTCGGTGCAGACCCCAGCCAAATCGAACAGGTGTGGGATCAGATGTTCCGTGCCTCCATCCCGTACGGCCGCAAAGGAGCGGCCATAGAGGCTATCAGTGCCGTGGACATTGCACTCTGGGATTTGGCTGGAAAACTGGCGAACAAACCCGTCTACACCTTACTCGGAGGTCCGGTTCATCGAACGATTCAGACCTACGCAAGCCACTTGCACCCCGTCGACATGGAAAAATTCGTAGAAGAGGCGGTGGCATACTGTGCGCAAGGATATAGTGCCTTGAAGATGCGAATGCCGGGTACTCCCAAAGACGGCATCGTTGGCATTCGGAAAAACGTGGAGCGAGTCAAGGCGGTCCGAGAAGCGATCGGATATGACATTGACGTCATGGTAGACGCTTATATGGGTTGGGACCTTCCCTTTGCCCTCCAAATGGCGAAGGCACTCGAACCGTACCGGGTCCGTTGGATCGAAGAACCTTTCCTCCCGGATGAAATCGGGGCCTACGCCGAACTCCGGCAACGGAGCGGAGTTGCGATTGCGACAGGCGAGCACGAGTTCACTCGCTACGGATTCAAGCAGTTAATTGACGGACGCGCGGCGGACATCCTCCAACCCGACATGCACCGAGTCGGTGGAATCACAGAAATGCGTCGAATCGCAGCGTTGGCGGAGGCTGCCGGACTGGAGTTGATTCCTCATACGTTCAGTGCGCCGGTGGTCCACTTTGCGGGGTCGAACTTCAACTGCCCTCTCTTGGAAGCGTTGACCATTCCCATTTGGGCGAGCCAAGTGTCAAAACCAGAGCCGCTCCTGCTCGGTGAGCCCGAGGTGATCGCAGGCAAGGTCACGTTATCGGATGCGCCCGGACTGGGAGTCGAGATCAATGCGAAATGCTTGCCGAGGCTGGCGCACTGGAATGCTTAACCATCGACACATGGGAAATACGAGTAGCGCGAGTACCAACTCCATAAGAAAGGGATTGAAAGGTGATTAAGATGCGTTTTCGTGGCCGAACGGCAATCGTAACCGGAGGAGCGTCGGGCATTGGTGAGGCGGTCGTCAGGGCCCTTGTTCGCGAAGGTGCATCCGTTGTATTGATGGACGTCTCGGAGGCTCGCGGGAACGCGGTGGCTGCTGAGTTCCCGGATAATTGCTACTTTTTTCACGGTAGCGTGGCGGAAGATTCGGATTGCTCCACTTGCGTGAGTGAGGCGGAACAGCGCTTTGGCCCGGTGTCGATTCTGGTCAACAATGCTGTCCTTCCCTTGTTCCGCTCCATCGAGGCGACGAGCGAAGAGTGGCGGAAAATCCTCGATGTCAACGTAATCGCGGCTTCGGTGATGTCCCGTTATGCGGTGGAATCCATGAAGAAGGCTGGAAACGGCGCTATCGTCAATCTCAGTTCCATAAGCGGCATAATCGCGCAGGCCGGAACGATGACTTATAACACAACCAAGGCCGCCTTGCTCGGAATGACGCGCTGCATGGCTCTCGACCTCGGTAAGTTCAACATCCGTGTGAATGCGGTGTGTCCGGGATACACAATGACACCGGCCTTTTATTACTATCTTGACCAATCTGGCCGCAACCGTGAAGACGCAGTGCGGGAGCTTGCTGCGCAAACGATGCTTGATCGCCTTGCCACTCCCGAGGACATCGCGAGGTGCGTGCTGTTTCTGTGCTCTCCCGATGCTGCATACATCACCGGTACGCATTTGATGGTCGATGGCGGCCTGACAGCTCTGTAAAGGTGCGCATCCTGGGGGTTACGTTCGCTCCTCGATTAGCGCTGCCAGGCTGTTGCGATCCAGAGTGAGATGTTCCTCGAGACGTTGCAGTAGTTCTTCGACGCGGTTGCGAAGGTGATCGCGCATGGCCGCGTCTGCGCCGCCTTCAGAGTCCTGACAGAGGGCATCTGCGAGTTTTTCATGCCAGTGCAGAGGCAAGGCCGGAGCCGCCGAGATCGAATGCTCGTAAAACCAGTTGAAGACGAGAATCTGGTTTTTCTCCACAGATTGGAACAGAAAAGGAATGTGGGTACCTGCGGCGATCCGAAGGTGGAAATCCATATGAGTGAAGCGCCACCGATAGAGAGCCTCGGACTCCGGTTGTGGCATATTGGTGGTCGATTCGTGCAGGACGTCCAGTTCGGCGCCCAGACGCCGAAGTTCCTGCCGCTCGGCCCCGGTCGCATTGCGCGCGAACAGGCGGGCAGCCTGCGTCTCCAGACCCTCGCGGACTGCCCAAAAACCGCGGATGTCCAGAGGAGTCGGAACCCTGACCCGGGTACCAACCCGCCGAATGTTCTCAATAAGGTATTCGCTCCGCAGGCGGACAAGTGCATCATTGATCGGCACTATGCTCATATCGAGTTCAGTCGCAAGTTCCCGGCGAGAGATTTCAGCACCAATTGGATAGGTTCCGCGAAAAATCCTGTCGCGAATGGTGCGATATGCCAACTCCGCCAAAGTCTGATGATAGTTGGGACCAGTGCTGCGATTATCACTCATTTGCTTTAATATACCGCCGAATAGTGAAAAGGTCGATATGATGATCGTTGAGCGGATGGGGCAAGTCCATCTGGGTATGTTTCCAGTTTCAGCCACGCGTAAAAAAAACAGAGCCGCTCTTGCTCGGTAAGCCCGTGATCGCCGGCAAGGAGATCAATTCGAAGCAGCTACCCAGACTGACGCACTGGAATAATTAGTCACCGACACACAGAAATACGAGTAGCGCGAGGTACCAACGGCTGTTGTCCAGCACACCGTCCGCACCTGCGCCCTGAACCCCTTGGAAGCCAAGCCGCATTATGAGTAATCCAGCAGCTATCCAGACGGGACGGTCAGAGCCGATTCGCCAAGCTTAGAACCAGAATGGCGGTCATGAGAACCAAAATCCCTGCAGCAAGCGTGCCAATAATGTGCCGCTCCGTATCTTTCCACTCTCCGGCGAGCACACCGAAAAACGTGGAGGTCAAGACCATTGTGGCTTGAAACACTGGCCAGCCGATAATGGGACCGAACGCGCCGAGCATAGTGGCACCGCGGCTGTAGAGCAGTATTCCCCCGGTGAAAAGTACGCCCATCAGTGATGTCAGCAACCAGTTCCGCCATCCTGATGTCTTGCAAAACCTTGTCCAACTGCGGTCGCGTGTCAGCTTTGACGCCGCGTAACCTCCATTGCCCACGAAGCCGCCCGCCAGGCAGACTACCCACACGGCATCGGCACTGCTCATCGAACTTGCGCCGTGTCGGACAGCTCTCTCCATGATTTCTCTTCCAAACGCAAAACTGAAGTTGAGGGCCGGAGCGAGCGTACCGGCCGCCAAGGCTAGTAAAATCCCCTTCCTCATAGAACGCCTGCTTGCTGGAGCTCCATTTCTGATCTCTCGCTTCCAACCAGCCATACCGATGATGTAGACGCCGTCGAGCGCTAATACAACACCGGCAAGGATGGTGATGCCGGATGGTTCCATCAGGCGCCCAGGCGTCAAGATGGCCAGCGGAAGAAGAGCACCCAGGGACGCGCTCATTCCGCAGACGATGGAGAAACTGATGGACATCCCGGCAGCGGCAACAGCGAGCCCGAACAGAACGTTCGCCAGCCCCCAGCCAAAGCCGAACAAAGCTGCCGTGACAATGGCCTCTACCGAACTCAATTTGTAGACGGAAGCAAGTCCGGGCACAGTGACAGCGGCGACGGAAATTGGCAATACGAGCAGCCCTACGACGCTGTAGACAAACCAAATGTTTTCCCAGCGCCAACCCGAGGCGAACTTCATCGGGAAGACGAAACTGCCTTGCATCAAGGCGCCGAGGATCGTCATTGATATTCCGACCAGGATCTCACTATTGGTCAATCTGTACTTCCTTCTTCCGCGTTGTCGGACCCGGCGGCATGATCTTACATCATTGAGCCTTTACAATATATTAGATATATACGTTGACAACAGTAGCAACGATTAATAATATTCTATGCGTCGACGCAGAGTCTCTTTCGATCAGCTTCGATTCCTGGCTTGGGGAAGGTGATTGGTTTTGATCGATACAGTCGCGTCGTACGCCTCTCGTCCCTGCGTTTCGACATTCTCGTCGGAAAAGTGATGCCTAAAAAGCTATGGGAGAAAAAAGTCACGGAAACGGTTATAGAAGGCTAGAACCTGTTAATTGCAATTGCCCCCGATTGCGGCTATCTGGCAACACCGATAACTGCCCACATTAACAATCCACCGGCACAGAAGATTGGGCAGGTCACAAACCGGCGTGAGAAAGGGAATATGAGAAGACTCGGACTGCTGCTAGTCGTTGTTGCGGTTATCTTCGCTTTTGATAACGTAACCGCCTGCGCGCAAACCAATGTAACTACAACGGGTACGCTAACGCTCGGCTATCCAGTCGTCGGCGATGGCACCACCACTGTAGTCGCTGTACCCGTGACGGTAGATGCGACCCTTCAAGCCGGCGCCGATATGTGCGCAAAGATTAATTCCTCGTGGACTGTGCTAAACGGGCTTAGTGCTGCTGGCGGCATTGTGGATGCGCGAGGATTCAGGGGTACACAGAACTGTGCGGGGTCGATGTGGTCGAACGTCCCGACAGGCAACTTTGCGGCAACACTGCTAACAGGCGCAGTGAATATCGTAACAAGCGTCTCTCAGGTGCGTCCGACAAATACTGTCTGGTGGTCCTCGGGCCATGCGACAACTACACCTTACAATGACACGGGAACATCAATGCAGCCCTCGAATAGCTTCCCCACTAATACACCAATCGAACAGTGGGGTTCAACGACTGCCGTGTTCAACATCCAGGATCATAATATCCGCATCGCCTGTCTGCCGCCCAGCGGAACACCTATCACCGGAAGCATTGGTATACAAAATAAGTGGGCCGAAGAGGGCAGTATCCTCGACGACGTTACCATTGACGGTTGTATGAACGCGGGTCTCGATATTGAAACTTCCCAAGCACAGAATAGCGGCCCTTATAATGTCAGTGTATCGATGAATTCGGTCACTAATACCGGGGCGGTTGCTATTAGAGTTGGCAACGCTTCAGGCTCAGTTCTGTATCCGCTGCGACACATTTCGGGGACAATGAATGGTGGCGGCGCCACAAACGAACCTCTTGTTGGAATAGCTGTGGATTTTGCAAGCGGAATTGACCTTACAGATATCCACTGTGAACAGTTCGTCACTTGCGTTGAAATAGGGGCCAACCACGCAACCCACAGCGTGCTTGTTCAGAACTTACAATGTAGCGGATTAACTGGGAAACCTGTTACAACATGCCTGGACATTAGCTCATTTCAGGCTAGCGAGGGTATCGTTGCCGAAAACGTTTTTGCCGCGGCAGGGCAATATGTCACTAACGTTTTGGTAGACCACCTTACCAACGGCTGTACGATTACCGATGCTACAGACCAGGATGTGTCGTTCTACGTTCGCGGCTCAGGAAATTCCGCATTTGCGCCCGGCAATCCGTCGTGCACGAACTATATAACTCAACCCCTCGTAACGCCGTAGCCCAGCATTTTGTTGCGACTTAGCGAGTGTTGACTGTGTCGTCTTCAGTCTCCCCGTCAAGTTTCTTACTTGACGGGGAGACTGAAAGAGGGACCGAATACTGCCTTCGGATTTCCATTTTTTCCTACACCAAACTGCGGGATGGCCATGGAGCATTCCCATGCTGGTGTAACGCCGGTACAAGAGAGCGTGAGAAAGCATTCAGGTATGAGAAAACTCTAAAGGCATCGTAATCCACGGAATATCGCTCGTAGAGTATTACCGGCGGAGCCTGCGCAAGCCCAAAGGAAGATATCTGAGTTATCTCGTCAAACAATAACGCCCACCAGACGGACCAGGAGTTACCAGGCGCCGCGTTCAGAAGTGTTATATGTCTTAGCCGTACTATCAGTTCGAGACGTCAGAATAGGAGAAAGATGAGAATTACGCGACGGAGTGCATTGGGCATGCTCGCGGCCCTGGGACAGGCTGCAGTATCAAAGAAACTAATGGGGGCGGCGCCGAACTCGGCCACGAACCCGAATGGGCGGGTCGCGAGGAGTGCGGAACGAGATCTCGCATCGGGCCCGTTCGAACCAACGTGGCACTCGCTGAAGGCACAGTACAGGGTTCCAGAGTGGTTCCGCGACGCAAAATTTGGCATCTGGGCGCACTGGTCAGCGCAGTGTGTTCCCGAGCAGGGTGACTGGTACGCACGCAAGATGTACATTCAGGGCCATCCCACATACAACTACCACGTCAAGACCTACGGCCATCCATCCAAATTCGGGTTTAAGGACATCTACACTCTTTGGAAAGTGGAAAAGTGGAATCCGGAGGAATTGATGGACCTCTATCAGGCGGCGGGCGCCAAGTACTTCATGACGCTTGCGAACCATCACGACAACTTCGATAACTACAACTCGAAGTACCATGATTGGAATTCGACCAGAATTGGTCCAATGAAGGACATCGTCGGAACTTGGGCCTCGATCTGTAAGAAGCGTGGTTTGCGGTGGGGGGTTAGTAATCACTCTGGGCATGCTTGGCACTGGTTCCAGACAGCGTATGGCTACGACGCCGATGGCCCAATGGCGGGCGTTCGCTATGACGGCTTCACGAAGCGCAGCCAAGGTATGGGCAAGGCCTGGAACGGACTGGATCCGCAGGAATTGTATATCGGGCCGAGTCTCGTCGTTCCGGATGGCTTCACCTCTGCCAAGGAGATGGCGAACTGGCATGAGACGAACGATCGCATATGGGACGAGAGTCCTCCGTGTGATGATCCCTACTTCACAAATACCTGGTTCCTACGCTGCAAGGACCTGCTCGATACCTACGAGCCAGACCTGCTGTACTTCGACAACGCCGAGCTGCCACTGGGCCAGACGGGACTGGACATCACAGCTCATTTCTATAACTCGAATATGAAGCGGCATGGCGGCAATCTTGAGGCAGTAGTCTTTGGTAAGGTGTTCACGCCGCAGCATATGGGCGCCGCGGTGCTTGACCTGGAACGTGGTCTGTCGAACGACATCCTCCCGCTCCCCTGGCAAACCGACACTTGTATCGGCGACTGGCACTACAATATTCACACCTTTGAGCAGCATAAGTACAAATCGGCAAAGACAGTCATCCATCTTCTTGCCGACATCGTCAGCAAGAACGGAAATCTTTGCCTGAATATTCCTCTGAAGGGTGATGGCACGATTGACTCAGATGAACGCCAGATTCTCCGAGACATCGCAAGCTGGATGCCGGTAAACGGTGAAGCTATCTTCGGAACCCGACCGTTCAGAGTCTACGGCGAGGGCCCGCCTGATGTCATTGCTACCGGTAACTTCAATGAGGGAAAAGGTCGCCCGCATACCGCAGAGGACATCCGCTTCACCGTCAAGGATGGACGTCTGTACGCTATCGCCCTGGGCTGGCCGGAAGATGGCAAGCTGAAGATTAAGACCCTCGCTCAAGGTTCGCGTTACCTGCCAGCGGAGATCACGAAGGTAGAGATGCTCGGCTCCAACCAATCGCTAAAGTTCGAACGTACGGCAGACGCCTTAGTGATTGCCATGCCGTCGCGAAAGCCAAACGACATCGCCTATGGCTTCCGAATCACACCGACAAGCCTTTTGGCATAGCCAAGGCAGTTATGCAGGTTGTGAAGCTTAGAAGAAGTGATGCTTACTAAGTTGCTATTTAACAATTTCGAAATGGAGATAATAATTAAACAACCTTTGAGAAAAATTCAAGCAAACAAATGGCAGGGACACGCCGCCATTTTTCTCTGCGCCGCAATCTTCGGTCTCGGGGTATCTGTCGCCCAAAACGTGGCTGCCAAGCGGTCGGCCTTCCGGTCGGTGAATATTAATAATACCCAGCCACGACGTGACATAAACGGGGAGATCATCGACGCGCATGATGGCTGTCTCCAGTTCTTCAATGGACGCTATTATTTATATGGAACAGCCTATGGCAAGACCCATGGCTACTCCTTCAATAACCGCTTTCGTGTTTATAGCTCAGCCGATCTTGAGCACTGGACCTTTGATGGCGAGCTTCTCAAAACGCCTCCGGATGGCATTTACTATCGCCCCTACGTTGTCTATAACCCGCATACGCGGAAGTATGTGCTTTGGTATAACTGGTTCCCCAAATTTTTTGAAGGTCACGTAGGCGTTGCGGTCAGCGACACTCCGGCGGGGCCGTTCACGATTGTCAAGACGGCCGTGAACGTCGCCCATGCTGAGGACGGTATCGGGGACGGCAGCCTGTTTGTGGACAAGGATGGCGCGGGATACTTCATTTACAGTGTGCTTGGAATGGGCCCTACGGCGCACGCTATTCGTCACAGTATTTATATTGAGCGGTTGACGCAGGATTTCCTCGGAGCGAGTGGTCAAACCAGCGAGCTCCTTGGCACGGGCGCCGAAGCACCGTCTCTTTTCCGGCATGACGACCGCTATTATGCCTTGTTTGATACAACATGTTGCTTTTGCTCTGCGGGCAGCGGAGCACGCGTGTATGTTGCGTCCTCGCCGCTCGGACCCTATACCGAGGGACCGAATATCAACCGTGAACCCGATGGCCGGCCAATCGTCGCTGCCCAGCAAACCTTTGTCGCCGATATTCCTACGTCCTCGGGCCCAGCATTTGTTTGGATGGCCGATCGCTGGAACTCCCGGCCCGATAATATAAAGGGCCACGATCTTCAGTTCTGGAGCCCTCCGCTCCGTTTTACTACCGATGGGCGCATTGAACCGATCAATAACGTCTCTGATTGGCATATGTCAATCCTTTTGGGTAGAAAACGCGATCCCATCAAACACCCCTATATCTGGCCCAAGAAGTATAACAACCCGAATCCGCTGAAAACCGATCCATGTACCGGAGCCCCGCTTCCGCCGGAAGACTGAAGGTAGTTGGTTCGACGTTTCAGGCTGTTCCTGAGTATGAGTGCTGCGCAGATATCGACTCGTCTGCATGACGGGTGTGCGTGCTTTCAATTATGCACAAGTGAGACGCGAGTCGCAGAGGAAGTAGCTCCGTAACACGTAGGAAGACGCTTCTTGCAGCGCCACAATCGAGCATAGGTGGATTGACGTGGAGTTAGTGGATAAGAACTTAGCAATGTATGCGGCTGACAAGAGGGTTCGGCCCGTACAATCCCCCTTCATCGTTTGCTGATGACTACATTGCTTTGCATCGGAATTACCGGAGCCCATCAACCTCAATGGGACTTGTCGAGAATACCGGGAAACCAATGCACGGCATTATCGTGATATATCTTATGCAAAATCGGTTCAGGCAGAGCGAGGCCCTGTACTTTGCGCCCACGAAAATCCAACATGTCATTCGTTGCAAGGAAGCGCCAATCACGCGCGTAGGATTCTTCGGATCGTGTTACCAGTTGTTGTACGTCTGCGTGTGGATAGAGGCTCTCATCCGTGCCATAGATCAATCGATCCTGATATCTGATAATAAAAGCGATCATATAGGCACGGGGCTGCATCATCAGATACGGCATACGCGCTGCAAGATCCACAGCAAAATTGGGATAGCGGTCGAGATGCTGGGCTAGTTGACTGAAATTTGCCTCCATACTCCCAAGGTGCGCTCCTACCATGCGAAGACTGGGATTCGCTTCAAGCACATGATCTCGCGCGCGAAGAATTTGCTCCTTGGATGGGGAATGAGGGATTTTGTACATGTACCACTCTGGGTTGTTGGCAAAGTACGAGAAGTCAAGTGCGGCGGCATCTGGAGGGAGCCACGCCGTGTTCGGGTCGGCGATATGGGTGACCAGGGTCTTGTGGTGGGCGACAATGTCCTTATAGATTGGCTCAAGGGAGGGATTGTCCGGCAGAATATAATTGCCCTCGGTATCCTTGATTTCCATGCCGACGTTCTTCCATATTTTGACTGCGATGGCTCCTTGAGCAAAACTTTGATTAAGCTGGTGAATTGCGGAGGCGGCGAAGTCGCGCTGATTGAAGCGGTATGCGTCGAATGTTGTGCATACGGCCGCATGGCCGTGACTGTTGTCAACGACTTCAAAGACATCCCTGCTTTCCTTTGCTAAATGTTTCCTCTCAGGGTTATTGTTGTCGGCCACGACAGTAATATCTAAGATGTGTAAGTGGAGCTTTTGCAGCATGGCAAAGAAAGCTGGATCGCTCTCGTAGATATGAGTGTGGGTATCAATAGGTTCGAGTGCCGTGAATTGCAACAGCTCATGATCATTGAAAGTACCCTGTATCTGCGTGGATGCAGGGGTAGTGTCAGGATCCTTCTGCGTGGATGTCTCTTTCCTGCATCCTCCTGCAATCAACAATAAGACCAGCGACAGCGCGACTGCTTTCACGAATTCACCTCATTGAGTTGGATCTCGTAACAAAATCGATCTCCAAGCCACGCAGCATGACCTCAAGAGTCGAAGGCTGGAAACGCTCCGCTCCGTATGGCGCTTCGGAGCGGCTGGACTCCCGCATATATTTGATATCAATTTTGTGGGCCCCTGATGGTTCTTGCTGCTACCTTGGAGCGCTGTGTGCCCAGCCTCTGAATACCGAGTTCCATTATGTCCCCAGCTTTCAAGTACACAGGCGGCTTCATGCCAAAACCCACTCCGGGAGGAGTGCCGGTTGTAATTACATCTCCCGGCTCAAGGATCATAAATTGCGAGATGTAGGATACAAGATGCGCAACACTAAAGACCATGGTGGATGTGTGGCCGGTTTGCATGCGCTTTTCATTCACGTCCAGCCACAACTTTAGCTCCTGTACATTGGGAACCTCATCCTTTGTCACCAGCCACGGGCCCAGTGGACCAAATGTCGGACAGCCTTTTCCTTTCATCCACTGCCCCGTGCCTTCCATCTGATATGCGCGCTCTGAGACGTCATTGCAGATGCAATATCCTGCAACGTAATCCAGAGATTGCTCTTCAGGAACGTAAGACGCGCGTTCACCAATAATAACTGCAAGTTCCACTTCCCAATCTGTCTTCAGCGACCCAGGCGGCAGAACGACATCGTCGTCCGGGCCGACAATACAGGATGGAGCCTTATTGAACAGCACAGGCTCCGCTGGCACTGCCTGCTGTGATTCAGCAGCGTGATCAGCGTAATTAAGGCCCACCGCAATAAAGTTGCGGACATTGCCTATGCATGGTCCAAGCCGGACTCCATCCGTCACTATGGGAAGTGTTGTCAGATCGAGAGTGCGAATCTTCTCAAGCATCTTTGTAGTTAGTGTTTCGCCCGCAATATCCTCTACAACTGATGAAAGAGAGCGCAATTGATTCGACGCATCCAGAATCGCTGGTTCTTCTTTACCAACCGCGCCAACACGAAGAAGCTTCATTCCTTACTCTCAATATTCCTGGATCATTATGATGTCATGCAAGCAACATGACGAAAACATCGTGGTCGCGTATCAGTACGTCGCTCTGCCGCCACTCACGTCATAACATTGCGCTGTGACAAAGGAGCAGTCCGGACTGGCGAGGAAGTGAACCACCGCGGCAATCTCTTCCGGTTTGCCCGTTCTGCGCATTGGTATCCGGTCTGTCATGTAGTTCACCTGCTCTGGCGTCAGCTGATTGAGTATGCTTGTCTGGACCACAGCAGGTGATACTGCATTGACACAGATTCCATCTGTTGCCACCTCTTTGCCGAGAGATTTTGTCAGGCCGATGACGCCGGCTTTCGTAGCCGAATATGGAATCATGCGCGGATTGCCTTCTTTGCCAGCTATCGATGCAATATTCACAATGCGGCCATACTTACGCTCACGCATGTGAGGAATAACAGCCTGACAAAAGTAGAAGATGGCACTTAGATTAATGGCTATTGCCCGTTCCCAGTCCTGAGCAGACTGCTCCCAGATCGGTGCTGCCCTTCCTCCAATGCCTGCGTTGTTGACCAGGATGTCAATGTGGCCAACTTCGTCGAGCACCTGTGCGACAGTCTGCCGGATGGAATCTGGTTGACTGACGTCCGCCTTCACAGCGAATGAGGATTGACCAATGCGCCGAGCTACCTCTTGCGCTCCAGCAAGATTAATATCAACCACGGCAACACGTGCGCCTGCCTTGGCAAGGCGTTCCGCTATGGCTTCTCCGATACCGGTTGCAGAACCTGTAACGATGGCTGTCTGGCTGGTCAATTTAAACATGATGTCGTCCTGCTCTCCAGTTGCGAAGAATTGTTTCTGACACATTGTCCGAATTGTCTTGCAGCCATGCCAGTCTTAGACGTACTCCAAGCAAACTTGCCCCCGCAGTGCTGGCTGTGGGACCCGCCATCATATCTTCGAAGTTCGATGGTCTTCGATACCATCCGAGTCCCCATATCGTTAAACCCCTCCTAGCTGCGCGAAACCGACTTCCCTTTCAAAGGCTAGACATGCAATACTATTCTCCTAATATGCTACAAATCACTTACGATCACGTCAATACAGTGTACTACAATTATTCAGCTCGCACCGGAACGATCCCAGCGACATTACCTTCGGCGGCTGTCATTTTGTCGCCAATATAGCAACAGGAGAGATATCGTGACGATGGCGAAGGGCGCGCAAGATGTGTCGGCGGCAGCTTACACATTGAGACAGCAATTGCTAGCCGATGGCATATTGAAAAGTCCAGATGCGGAGATGATCCCGCTCACTGGCGGCGTGTCGTCAGATGTATACCTCGTCCGGGACCTCGAACGTTGCTTCGTGGTCAAGCAGGCGCTTGCCAGCTTGAAGGTGAGAGATTCGTGGCAAGCCGATGTTGCGAGGAACATCTCGGAACGGGACTACCTGAGCTACGTTGGCAAAAGGCTGCCTAAAACTGTGCCGGCGCTGATCGATTCAAGAGACGACTACTTCGTAATGGAGTATCTCGGTGATGGCTTCGCGAATTGGAAAAACCTGTTGCTGGCAGGCCAATGCGATCCGATGCATGCGGCTCTCGCCGGGAACACCCTGGGGACGATTCATCGTATCTCGTCCCACAACAGAGAAGCGGAATCCCTGTTTGACACCGGTAAACTCTTCCATCAGTTGCGAATCGACCCCTACTTGCTCGCGACGGGAAGGCGCCATCCAGAATTGCAGAAATATTTCGCGGATGAAGCAGAACGGCTCGAATCTACACGAGAGTGTTTGGTGCACGGCGATTATAGTCCAAAGAATATTTTGATAAGAGGAAATCATCTGGTTGTGCTCGACTGTGAAACCGCATGGTATGGCGATCCCGCGTTTGATCTTGCATTCCTGCTGTGTCATTTACTGTTGAAGGGGCTGTTCCATGCTCCGCGGCAAGTAGGCGCGAGTGAAATTGCTGGAGGCGCAGCAAATGCATACTTCAGGGCATTTGGCATAAGCGAAAAGAAGCAGCGACAAATTGAAGAGCGTACTGCGAAGCTCGTGCTGATGCTGATACTTGCGCGTGTTGACGGAAAATCTCCTGCTGACTACCTGACTGAATCGCACAAACAATTCATTCGACACTTCGTCACAAAAAGGTTGGAGTGTCCTCCATCAAGACTTCGAACCATGACTGATCTATGGTTTTCGGACTCACTTGCGTATAGACAGGCAGCGGAATCGAAATGAAGATCAAGAATATCTCCGCTTTTCAAATTTTTGACTCTCGCGGAATCCCAACCATCGAAGCCGTAGTAACTCTCATAAATGGCATTTGCGGACGGGGGCTGGTGCCATCGGGTGCCTCGACTGGCCAATATGAAGCTCTGGAAATAAGGGATGGGAATCCAAATCGTTTCCGGGGCAAATCCGTTCAGCGGGCGATCGACAATATTCATCAGGAAATTGCGCCAGCACTCGAAGGAATGGAAGTAGAAGCCCAGGCGGAAATTGATGGAGCAATGATCGCCCTGGATGGAACGCCGGATAAATCACGCCTGGGCGCCAATGCGATCCTTGGCGTATCCCTTGCGGTTGCAGATGCTGCCGCTCGCACAAATCAGATGCAACTATTTCAGTGGCTGGGGGGCAACCAAGGAACGCTGCTGCCTCTTCCAGAAATACAGATAATCGGAGGAGGAGCGCATGCAAATTGGCGTACCGATATACAGGACTTCCTGCTGATTGCAACTGAAGCCCGTTCTTATTCTGAGACGCTTGAAGTCAGCTTTAATGTCTATCGGGCGGCGGCCGATATTCTTCGGGAGAGAGGCAAATACTGCGGCATTGCAGACGAGGGCGGCTTTTGGCCACAGTTTTCCAGCCATAACGAGATATTTGCGTTCCTCCTGGAAGCAATTCAACGAGCAGGTTATCAGCCGGGGAGAGAGGCATCCATCTCACTCGATATTGCGGCAAGTGACCTCTATGACGGCCAAGCCAGGCTCTATAAACTGCGCCTGGAAGATCGCGAATTTGATTCAGATGCTTTCGCTGAATTGATTGCTGGCTGGTGTGATCGATATCCAATCGTTTCGATAGAAGATCCGATGGCTGACACAGACTGGGCGGGTTGGGAACGCATCCGTTCCTTGTTAGGCAAGCGAATCCAAATCGTTGGAGATGATCTATTCACGACGAATCCCGAGCGTATCAAACGAGGGATCGAAGCGGGTATCGCAAATGCAGTGCTCATCAAACCCAATCAAATCGGTACCGTGACAGAGACGTTTGAGGCTATCCGACTTACCCAAAGTGCCGGCTGGTTACCGCTGATCAGCGCGCGCTCTGGAGAGACGGAAGATGCCTTTATAAGCCATCTCGCAGTTGCAACAAATGCCGGCCAATTAAAAGTCGGATCCTTCAGTCGGAGTGAGAGAATGGTCAAATGGAATGAGGTGCTCAGGATCGAGAGAGCACTCGGCCGTCCGGCACGATTCGAAGGCGCAGATATCTTTCGCCGGCTGGTGTAGAGACTAAGCTCCGTCACATTGACCACCCGATGTCAGTGTCAGCGGATGATCGGTATAACGCAACTTATCTGCATCGACAAATATTCTCCGCAGATAGCATGAAAAAGTGGAAAGAGCGAGAGGGATTCCACTGCTCCATACTGCGGTTAGTTGTAGCGATCCAGTCCTCACGATGGGTATTAGTAGGAAGCTCCACTTCTTCATGAAATTTCGCGTTATCGCACCTGTTTTGCTAACAAGCTAAATGAGTGTTTCGAAAAATATATTCACCGGAGTCGATCCTGTATGCAGCGAAGCTGTCGTCTAAAAAGTGTCAATTTCCATGCAACCCTGGCTACGAAAGCATGCTGCTTTATCCTCTTGTGCAGCTTTGCACACCGGTTGCCGGCACAAAGTGTTTCGCTCTTCCTTGACCCGGCCCAGCCGGTGACGGTTCGCGTTGACGATCTCATCCACCGGATGACGCTCGAAGAGAAGGTCTCACAGATGCAGAACCAGGCCATCGCCATTCCACGGCTCGGCATCCCGGCGTATAACTGGTGGAGCGAAGGACTGCACGGCGTCGCGTGGTCGGGCTATGCTACATTATTTCCGCAGGCGATCGGACTCGCGGCCACATGGGACACCGGCCTGATGCATCAAGTGGCCACTACAATCTCCACCGAGGCCCGGGCTAAGAACAGCGAGGCGCTCCGGCGTAATATTAATATTCACGACAGGTTCTACGGCCTCGACCTCTGGTCCCCAAACATCAACATCTTCCGCGATCCGCGCTGGGGTAGAGGTCAGGAGACCTACGGCGAAGATCCGTATCTCACCTCTCGCCTCGGTGTCGCCTTCGTCACAGGCCTGCAGGGCGACGATCCGAAATATTACAAGACGATTTCAACGCCGAAGCACTTCGTCGTTCACTCCGGCCCGGAGAGTACCCGGCACACAGCCAACGTCAACGTATCCCCACATGATCTTGAAGATACCTACCTGCCCGCGTTCCGGGCAACGGTGATCGAGGGCAAAGCCGGCAGCGTGATGTGCGCCTACAACGCCGTCGATAGCATGCCTGCGTGCGCAAATCCAAATCTGCTTGCGAAAACCCTGCGCCAGGACTGGAAATTTCAGGGCTACGTCACCTCCGACTGCCTCGCCATTACCGACATCTCCGTCGGCCATAAATATTCTGTTGACCTGGAACACGCCTCAGCCGCAGCTGTGCGCGCAGGAACCGATACAACCTGCGGCACCGAATACTCCACGCTCATCAAAGCTGTGCATGACGGCCTTATCTCCGAAGCGGAGATTGACACCTCCGTGCGCAGGCTCTTCACAGCGCGCATTCGTCTCGGCCTCTTCGATCCGCCATCGCTGGTCAGCTATGCACAAATTCCATTCTCAGAAGATGACTCGCCCGCACACCGCGAACTTTCGCGCAAAGCCGCGGAAGAGTCCATGGTGCTGCTCAAAAATAATGGGATTCTGCCTCTCGCAAAAAGCGTGAAAACTATTGCTGCGATTGGGCCAAACGCAGCCGCGCTCGCGGCCATCGAGGGCAACTATAACGCTGTGCCTTCTCATCCAGTGCTTCCGCTTGCCGGAATGGAAGCCAAATTCGGCAGCGTTCTCTATGCGCAGGGGGCACCATATGTCGCTGAGCTTCCGCTTCCTGTTCCCCGTTCCATTCTTCATCCGGCTGCAGGCGACGCGCACTTCGGTCTTAAGGGCGAATACTTCGACAACATCGGACTTACGGGCTCTCCTGTCTTTACACGCACCGATGAGCAGGTTACTTTCGACTGGCATACAGCCTCACCCGATCCCAGACTAAAAACTTCGGCCTTCGGCGTGCGCTGGACTGGAACCATCTCCGTTCCTCAACCGGGGGACTACCAGTTCAGTTTTTCTCAGGCCCATTGCGCCCCCTGCGACGATGTGCTCGTCTTTTTTGACAACAAACAGATCAGGTATCAGAAGAACGTCTCTGATCCCATCCGGAAGAAGCCCTTCACCCTCAGCTTTGCCGATACGCAACCTCATGCCATCCGCATTGAGTACACCCATCACGCCCATCTTGTAGGCGCAGGTATTTCTTTCAACTGGATGCCGCCCATCCAGGCTGAACGCGATGAAGCCACGCGCATTGCAAAGCAGGCCGATGTGGTGGTTGCCTTTGTCGGCCTCTCTCCTGCATTCGAAGGCGAGGAGATGCCGGTCCACGTCACCGGATTTAATGGCGGAGACCGCACCAGCATAGAGCTTCCTGCCGTGCAGCAGCAGCTTCTCAGATCAGTCTCTCAAACTGGCAAGCCACTCATCGTCGTGCTGATGAACGGCAGCGCGTTGGCAATGCCGTGGGTGAAGGAGCATGCGTCGGCCATTCTCGAAGCATGGTATCCGGGCGAAGAGGGCGGAAGCGCAATTGCTGATACCCTGACCGGCGAAAACAACCCTGCAGGCCGTCTTCCAATCACCTTTTATGCAGGTACGGATCAGCTTCTGCCATTCGATGATTACAGTATGGCAAATCGCACCTATCGCTACTTTCATGGAACGCCGCTCTGGGGCTTCGGCTACGGACTCAGCTACTCCAACTTTCAGTGGAACCATCTGAAACTTTCGTCCGAACACCTCAAGGCGGGCGAGCCGCTTACACTGGATGCCGATGTCGAGAACACCAGCACCCGTAAGGGAGACGCTGTCGCAGAGATTTATCTCACGCCGCATGCCTCAGCTACGTCGCCTCTGCGTTCTCTGGTTGCGTTTCAACGGACGCCGCTCCAGCCGCACGAACAGCGCCATCTCCATTTCATTATCGATCCTCGCAGTCTTAGCTTGGTCAACGCTGATGGCAAGCGCAGCATCCATCCGGGTGCATACAGCATCTTCATTGGCGGCGCTCAGCCTGCAGAAGACGTCCAAGGACTTTCGCAGAAATTTTCAATCACCGGAACGGAAAAACTTCCACGCTGATGACGCTGAAAAGACGGCGATGAGACCGCCTTGGAAGACGCTGCGCATCTCCCACTTTTCCACCGCACTGCGACGACGGGGATACTAAGTCAAAACAACAGCCTCTCCAACGTGTTGCTTGAGGCACTCACTTGAGCTACACTCACCGCAAATCCGCCCGTCAACACGGGCCGAACCGAACCAAGCAGGCCGAAATCTCCAATCGCTTTTGGCTTAGTTAAGCGGGGCGGGTCACAGGCCGAAATCTCCAATCGCTTTTGGCTTAGTTAAGCGGGGCGGGTCACCAGTGCAGTGGTCCCGCCCAGGAATGCACGGCGAGTTACACCAGTGCCCTCCGTGAATGGCTTGTCTCATGAGTCCAAGTCTGCAATCTGAAGTCTCCCCGATCAATCCTTTAGGGGCTTAGGAAGCAAAGGCCCTTAGAGTGGGTCCTTTCTGAGGAAGTTTAGCAGGACTTTATAGAGGTCCTGGTTGCGGTGGTTGAAGCGGAACTCGGTCTCTTTCAGGTGCAGGTAGAAGGTGGGGGACGCCGCAGAACCTGGCGAGCCGCCGTTTGGCCAGGCTCCAGAAGCTCTCGATGCCGTTGATGCGGTTAAGCTGGCGGGCGAACTCGTCCTCCCTGTGCTGGACACGGAAGTGCTTGTTGTAGCCGAGGTGCACCAGACCCTCATAGCCCACCCAGCCGTCGGTATGGAGCACGGAGCTGAGGCTTGCCCTGCCGCGAATCACCGCTTGCAGTGCGGCTTTGGAGGCATTGGGCACGATGGCCGTGTAGACCTTGTCGCCGCGCTTGAGCAGGCCGAAGACGATGGTCTTCCCACCTGCTCCGCGGCCGTGCTTGCCGCGCACGCGCTGTGGGCCGAAGTAGGATTCGTCGGCCTCCAGCACTCCCTCCAGCGGCGACTGCCTCTCGCACTCGGCGACGATCTTTCTGCGCATGCGTAGAAAGATCGCGTTCACGGAGCGGACCGAAAGACCGGTCATGCTGGCCGTATGTGTAGCCGTCAGATCCAGCGCAAAACACTTCACCAGACTGCGAAACTTCGCCTCGCTCAGCTTGGAAAATCGAAAATAGCGGTTCGACCGCGCCATCACTGCACTCTAACGCCATCTAACCAGCCTTTGCTTCCTAAGCCCCTTTTGTTTCTTGATTTTAGTTAATTCAAGGATCGTGACATCGCCCTTTTCAAGAGCCACCATATATCCTGTGCGCAACTCTGAACCCTTGAGACCGAACTCTTTACCAGACCCCCAGGATTTCACCACAAAATCCTCCTCGGGAAATCCAGGGATCTGCACACTCGCATGAGTCGCATCGGAGTTATTCCGGAAAAGCACGATAATCCCTTCACCCGTGTGGGCGAATCTCGCAAAGCCGTCCCATGCATTGCTGCGAGGTTGCCTCCATGAGCCAAAGAGGCCGATTCCGGTATTTGCAACCTTTTTCTCAACTCCCAGGAGTTCCTTGGATCCAATTTGTCCTCCCCAGGGCTCCCAGGTGTTGTACATCCACCGCGGAGCCTCCGTTGAAACAGGCCGAGCGATGAATCGAAGAACATATTGCGGAATGAGCCAGTGCGGATCCTGACTTGTTCCGCGGCGATAGAAAAGAAATGATGTTGCCGCAGTATCGAAACTCTTACCCGGCGCAACGACGCGCTCAAATGGAATAAGGTCAGTCAGTGTCGTACATGATTTGGATACCGGGCTGCCATTGATGCCATTTACCCAAAACTCCAACTTCAGCTCTTTTGAGGTATCCGGGGACTTCGCTCAATGCCGCGAAACCGTCCCCCGTGACAGCATTTTCCATCAAAAATGGCAACATCGTTCACCCGGCCGGTAAAAAAGAGTTCTCTTGGCTCTTCCCCGTAGCCGCCATATGCAACCCATCTTGAGGCGCGCGACATTGCGCATAGCTTCACCTCGCAAGTTGTGGTGTGGACTGACTAATCGCGTGCGGTCGTTCAAATCGGCCGGCCGAGGATCAACTCCACCGACGCGATGCAATCGGGATCTTCGGCAATCGTCGCCATACAGTAAAGGCAATCT